>Ga0134125_10007278_pt1 | contig 12485 bp, 11 predicted proteins | sample KB31751_FD_96464 | JGI IMG/M metagenome (GOLD analysis project Ga0134125, IMG submission 96464) | Terrestrial soil microbial communities with excess Nitrogen fertilizer from Kellogg Biological Station, Michigan, USA - KB3-175-1 | ecosystem: Environmental > Terrestrial > Soil > Unclassified ... | reverse complement strand
TTTGATTTCTTTTACTTCTTTAGGATATTTATTGTTAAATTCAGTTTGATTATTTACCATATTATTTTGTTAATATTTTATTTGTTAAGCAGGTACTTCAACGCGGGCTTGTAATTGTTCTGATTCTAATTGTTGTTCTAATTCAACCAATCTTTTACAATAGTCAATAATTTTTTCTATGCTTTCTTCTGAAACGTTTTCTTCTTCCAACTGTTCTTCTAATTCATTCGCTTGTTCTCAAACTTGCTTATTTTCTTTGTTTTTTAGTGATTGCGTCTTAATTTCAACAAATCTGTCCACTAATTCTGCTACTTCACTATCAAGAGTCCCTTTAAATCTTTCTAATTCTTTTTCAATTTCTTTAATTTGTTCAGTGATTTTAGTTAGTTGTCAAGAAGTTTCTTTGGATTTCGGTAAATTTTTTAGCAATTCATTAATTTCCTTAGTATTTATCGGCCTACTGGTATAAAATGTTTGGGAATGTTTTCCATATTTAGGGAGCCTTTTTTCTTTCAGTGAGGCTTTATTAAACCAATCAAATTCAGTTCCTTCTACTATGACTAATCCTTCTTCACGATATTCAGCCTGACCAGCAAAAATATTTTTTAAATTATTTTCACTTAAGTTTGGACGTTGAGAGGGATTGGCTTCTCAGCACTTTCCAATAAAAGTCTTCATTAACCGAGGGGCAATAACATCATCTAAATTAGGACGTAGACCCTGACACATTCTTAAAGCTAAGCTTGAATCATAAGCGTATTCATGATAAGGGGGCAAGCCACTCATTACTTCATAAGCTACCATACCAAAAGAATAAATGTCAGATTTTTGAGTATAAGGATTTCCTTGAAGAACTTCCGGAGCCACATAAGGAAGAACCCCATAAATTTTACTTTTATTTTCTTCATTTGTTGGCCGACATAGCCCTAAGTCGGCAATGTAGCATAGTGTCTTATTATTTGATGCTTTTAAACTTAAAATATTACCAGGGTGCAAGTCCTTATGAACTAAACCTTGTTTATGAATTAAATTCATTCCCCACGTGATACTTTCTATTAACAAAATTTTATCTTTGAAACTTAGGTGATTATTTCGCAAATAATCTCTTAAATTGCCGTCCTTTATGTAAGTAGTAACCATGAGGTAATCCTTGGTTTTAGGATCCTGAGAAATGCCATAACAGTGTACAATATTGAGTAGGTCCTTACTAAACGATTTATGATGAGTAATTTCTTGTAAAAAATCACTAGTTATATTTTGGGAACCATTCAAAGTTTTTAAAGCGACATTTGCTAATTTTTCTAGCGGGCCAAGCCGTTCCACCCTTGTTCATTTTTTACTTGTGATATCCCAATAAGCAATTGGTCCCTTATCGGCTCACTTAGCTTTATAAACCTTGCCAAAACCACCTTCGGCTAAATATTCAATATCAGTAAATTGTTCGTAAGGTATTCATTCTAATACTTGTTGGGGGCTGGTTGCTTCTAATTGATATTTTTGAATAAATTTATCAATATCAGGATTACCACTGGTTCAGTTTTTAAATTCGTCCTGAAAATGTTGAGCATTACAAGATTGACATCACTTTATCTCATATACTCTACCAGCGCTAGGCTGCTGACACTCTGGGCATAATCCATACCTTATGTATCTTTCTTTTAAACTCTCATTTAATATTAATTCATCAATTATTAATTGTTGCTTAGGACTTAAAATTAAACATCCAAAAAGATCACGATTAAAGAATTTTAAAAGCTTTATTTTTTTGATTACTTCTGCACTGAGTTGAGCGCCTTGCTCTATAGCAATTAAGTGTTGTTCATACTCCTTTCTTAATTGAACCTGATTTGTTGTTCATTCATTATCCTTTTCCTTGATAACACTTAGTCAACAAGCATAATCAGCATCATCAACCTGCAATCCATTATTTACTCATTCTTTAGTTTCCCAATAATCAAACCCTTTGTCTTCCCACTCTTTTCTTTTTTGGCTACTAAAATTTTTGTCAATAATTTTTCAATTATTAACATATTTGTCGCCCCCCTCTTCCTCTTCAAATTCGAAAAAAGGACTTGACTTTAATTGTTCTTCGATTTCTTTGACTTTACTTTCAGGCCTTTCCTTACTAAAACAATAAACTGTTCCCACACTATGTGGTAAGTGTTCGAGACTTCCAGTAATGTCAGTATTGTCGAGATCCAAAATATTCAACTGTTTTAGATTATGAAGTGGTTCTAAAGAACCAGTAAAGCGGTTGTAAACACCTTTTTGGGTTCTTTCTTTGTCGTTGTTACCAATTCATAACTCTTGCAAATTAGTAAGTTTACTAAAAATAGCTAAGTCTTGTTCAGCAAAATTGTTGCTCATTATGAACAAATCAGTTAATTTTTCAGGATGAGGAATAGTTTTAAGAAAATTGTTGCTATTTAAATAATTATTCCAACAATAAAGTGATTTTAATTGAGATAAATTTCTTATATCTAGTCCAATAAGACAGTTATTATAGCAAGTAAGTTTTTCTAAATTTGGACAGTTGTTGAGATCGAGGGTGGTAAGTTCATTATCTGAGCAATATAACTTCTCTAATTTAGGACTTTTTCTCAAAGGACTTAAGAAGTGTTTTTTAGGAAGTTGCAAATTAGTTAGTTGATTTTTTGAACAATCCAATTCTTTTAATTCTAAACAATTTGAAGTGTCAAATTCAACTAATTTGTTTTCCCAACAGGAGATTTTCTCCAAATTAGGACAGTTAGTTAAATTTAAAGATGTTAACTGATTTTTTGGGCAGCTTAAAAGAGTAAGTTTGGGTTTTTTCCCTAACTCTATTTTAGTGAGTGGAGACTTAAGATCTTCTCCTCAAATTTGTAACCTTTCTAAATTAGGATATTCTCATAAATCTAACTCTCCGCCCTCAATTTCTTGGGGATCACTAAAAATAATTTGAGTGACTTTTCTTTTGTCTTCAAGAGTAGGATATTGGTTATTTATTCATTCTTGAATACTAATATATTCTTTTTTATTATTTGGTAAACCTGGAAGTTCGTTATCAATTTCAGTATATTCGCAGCCACGACCAATAAATTTCTTGGCTTTTTCTTGCATTACTTTTCCTTCTTCGAAATTTATGAAACCTTTCTCTTGCTGTTCTTGCTCAGCAACTGTCTTGGCTTCTTCCAAAGTTTCGTAGTAGATGGGAGACTGAGTAATCGTTAAGTTTTCTATTTCTCCATCGGGAGAAAGCTCATAACTTGCTAATCTCTTAGCATATCATTTTCCTTTTTCTCAGGGTGTAGAGCCTAGTGGTTCATCAATAAACACTAATTCGCCATAATTTAATATGTATACTTCATGGACTCGTCCCGACTCTTTTCTCTGACCTGATTTTTTAATATCTTGCTCTATGCTAGTTTGGCTTTCTAAAAACTTCTTATATTCTTCTCGTAATTCCTCATCATTTCCATGATTTAATAACCAATCAGCATTTATCTCTTTGATACCTATTAACCAGAAAACATATTCGGCATCATTAACAGTTAATCCAATATTTATTCATTCTTTTGCTTGCTCGTAAGTGAATCCTTTTTCTTCTCATTCTTTTTGTAATTGTGAGGTAAAATCTTTGTGTGCATTTTTTCAATCCCTAACACTTTGATTTACACATTGTTCAATCTCCTCTCATTCTTCCTCTTCAAACCCTTCTTTATAATGCTTTTTTCCGGAAGCATGTTCAATTATTGTTAAAGTTCCTTCTTTTTTTATTATTCACTCATTAGCATGTTGCTTAATATGTTGCTTAATATCAGTAATCATGGCTTGACGAACATCTTGGCAATCTTGCCCTGATAGAATATTTTCTGGATCAACTTCCACACTTGGAAGGTAATTACAATTATAATCTTCATAAGATTTATAAGCGTGCTTAGTTAATTCTTCAGCATTAACACAAGAACCGAGTGGATCAATACTTAAGTTTGGCAATTGTTCTTTGATTATTTTTTCTTTTAATTCTTGTTTTAATTCTTGTGATTTTGTCATATTAGTTATTTATAATTATTTCTTTCATATCTTTTAAATTTATCCTGATTTTTCAGGAAAAGATAAAGAATTAAAAGATTGATGAACCTTGAAATTTAGTCAAAAATATTCTTTCTCCCTTCAAAAGACATCATTTAGAAAATTAATGACTAATTTCTGCTTTCTCTCTCCTATGTTAATTAGAGAGTTGGTTCATGTCATATATATTACTATTTTAGACTTTACATGTAGAAATATATATACACAAACTGGAAAAATAGTTGCTAGAATGCCCAGTAATTAGCGGGTTTGAAATAAAAAACTTCTGTTTATTACCTAAACCTGTGAAAGCTACATATTTAGAATAACTTATTTATTAATACAAAATAACGTTCGTTCACTCATTTTTTACAAAAAACTCCTTTTCGTAAGAACCTCCAACAAAATTTTTCTGAATATTAGGAATTAAAAAAATATAATATGCCAACCTTTAATTTAAAAAACATTTCCATCAAAAAGTTAGAGGACAAAAACTTTAACACTTATTACTTAATTGTCAATCAGGATAATTCCGATGAAGCCTATTTTTGTTTTGAAAAGACAGTTAAAGAAGGCTGGAATGATTTAGTAAGTAATTGGGAGAATATTCGAGAAGTAGAAATAGAATACACGGAAAATGAAAAGAACTTTAAAACTTACCGGCAAGTAGTAAGTTTCTATTCTCCGGAAAGCGAGGAAATTTTTGTTTAATGAGTTTACTAATTAGTGGCTTAAAATTACCATTAAAATTATTAGCAGGATGATTAAGAGGAAAGCCAAAAAATAGAAAGAACGAATTGAGAGAAAAGCAATTGGCCCATGTCCGTAATTTTGACCCTACTCGTTTAAAAAATAAGAGTTGGCAAATTAGAGCAGGTAAGAAATCAACCAAAAAACAGAGAAAGCGTTATAAAAACAAAAAAAACTAAAATCATGATATAATATGACTAATAACGCCCAAGAACATATTAACCAACTTACTAATAAAGGCAAAATTAAGTATTTAGATATTAGTAATAGGGATTTAAGTGGTGATGCTGATTTAAAAGAGTTTGTCGCTTTAACCAGTCTCAATTCTTATAACAACAAATTTGAAAACTTGGACTTTTTGGATAGTTTACCAAATAAAGAGCAATTAAAAAAATTAGGGATTGACATACTATATTGCACTAAACATATAATACTACCCCATTAATTTTACTAATATCTTTTCTTACTCCTTCTAGTCAGAAAGTAAATAATTCCCCCCACTAGCACTATTCCACCAATTATTATTAAAGCAATTACTCCTCCACTTAATCCGCCTTTGTTTTTGTCTGAACCATTCTCACTTAAATTACCATACCTACTTTGATAAGCACTTTCAGCATTCCGTAAAGTATTTTGTTGTAAGTTCCTTAGGTAATTGGATTGTTGTCTTTGTTCAGGAGTGAGATTAGTTTGGTTGTTTAATCTTTGTTCTAATTCTCGGGCATACTCTCTTCAAAATAACACTTCTCTTTTTAAACCTTCTTTTTCTCAATCAGTGTTTTGTCCTGGATTAGTTTCCACATCTAATTCAGGGGGCATCATTTCAATTCGAGTTAATCTTTGTGCTTCTTCTCACTTTAATTCGCGGTAAGTGACATGACAAAGAGGAGAACAAAAAGCTTCATTAATTTCGTAGTCTAATAATCATCCCTTATTCATATCAGGAAATTCATGTTTCTTACACTGAGGGCAAGTCTGTTGATTTTCTTGTTTAAACTTTTCAATACAGCCACAATTTAAGCCAAACCAGCAAGAGCTTTCTCGAGTAAAGTCAGTTCTATGTGTGATATATCTTCTTCTTTTGATGGTGTAAGAAGTTTTGGTTTGATGAACTATACAAGAAGCACCACACTTTTCACAGAGTTCATTGGGATTAGGTTTTTTACCTTTGTCAGTTGGTTTCTTGTCATACTTGTCAGGTAGTGGTGATTTCTCTCTCTCTCTCTCTCTCTTGGTCTTTATTAGCGAAGCAAGTTTCACATAAAAAGTCAGGGTTGACACCATCTCGACCATACATTATTTTGAGTTCAAGTTTAGTAAGATCTTTATTACACTTTTTACACTTATGACCTGAAGGTTGATCTCCTTCATCTTTAGGATGATAATTATTAGATTCAGGATTTTTAAAGTCTCAGCCACCATCATTATAACCTGGGTAGCGTGTGGTGTCACATTGGCAGGGAAGAGGATTAGATAAACCTAATGGATTACAAATAGGACAACCAGAAGATTGATAGTTATTTTGACACTTAGTGCTACAATAAAGGTTGCCATCTTTTTCATAAACAGTTTTTCCGAGAGACTGCTGGCACTTATCACACTTAAAACAACCTAGGCAGTATTTTCATTTCTTTTCGTCTACTGTGGCAATGGGTTCATTCCCCAGAACCTTTTTACATTTGTGGCAGATATTTTTAGTCATATGCTTTATTTTATCTTTTCACTTTCATCATCATTAGATATTTTGCTATTAAACAGTTATTCTAACTACTTTGATTTGTCTTTTTTAAGTGGTGGAACTCTCAGCAAAGCCTTAAACTTTTTGTCAAAATCTTCTTTTATTTGTTTTTTTTCATCTTTTACAACTAAATTTAAATCAGTATAAAGTGACTCTTTCTGTTGACTACATTTTGCTTCTAACTTTTTAAACTCTTCCATGTCATCTGAAATCAAAAAAAGTGCTTCTATTGAGTAAATCGTTTTTTTTGCATCTTCTTTGCCTACCTCGTTAGTCAGTAATTGGTGTAAATTATGTTTGTAGTTTCCTCCTTTCCCCCTAGGAGTTTCTTTCTTTAATTTATCCAATACTCCTTTAGGTAGATTTCCATAAACATACTTATTTGTTAGTGTACCAATGAAACCAGGTCTTGCTATGTTTCCAACAGTGAAAGGTAGATTATAAAGTCTAAATATTTGCTTATAAAAAGTTCAAGGGAATATTTTTTCTCATTTTTGAGGTTTATCTAAAACGTATAATCCTAGGATTTTGTCTAATTGTTTTTGTAATTCATCTCTTTCTCTTTCATATTGATAACCAGTTGCTTCATCTACTAAGGCAATAATTCCAACTTTAGCTACTGACCTGACTATTATTTCGCATTGTTCGGCAACTATATTTTTTCGCTTTCCTAACTTTCCGTTTTTCCTTGCTTCTAGTATACCATCAGCTATATCTATTACCCCAGTTGCTTCATGGATATGAGTTTTAACGCCATTTTTGTCATAGCAGACAATTGGGTCAAAATTTCCCACCCCTTTCTCCTTGAAAATAAAGGGCTGAAGCGATTTTTGGTTTAAAAATTCTCCCAGTCTATTTGCCGACCATTTTTCCTTGTCATCTTTATCAACTATCCTTAAAACCTCTTGCGTGCCTCTTGTTGATAATCCTCTAGTTCCATCATCTAGAACACAACAATATAATTTAAATCCTGCTAGGTCTAGTATACCATCTTTTATTATTTTTCTCATTTTTTTATTTTTGTCTTTCATATTAGTTGACTAATTGTTGATAAGTTAATCTTTTGCCTACCGCCGAAGAAAGCATCAAATCAAATCTATCTTTATCACTATACTTTCTAGCGTTAAAACGAAAAGCAAATTCATTGACATATCTTTGCGTGTGTTTTCTGCTTATCCAATGATAAATGCCATAAATACCTCTTTTTAGGTGAGACCAAAAGTTCTCTATGGAATTAGTGGAAGCCTTGCCGTTTACATATTGCTTTGCCCTGTGGTTAACTATCTGATGCTTAAAGTTTCTCTCTAAATTACTGTGCCGATACCATTCATCAGAGTAAAGGTCAGAACCTTTTTTAACATGGTTTTCGATCATCACTTTTAGTGTTTTTTGCTTTAGTATTGGGAATTACTTGGGCAATTATACCACCTCCCCTTTTTATTGCTCCTCACACTGAAGTTTTATCCTTTCAACTCCGACCTTGGGAATTAGGAACTTTTTTGTCTTTGTGTCTATTCTTATTTTTTCCACCAATGAAGGTTTCGTCTATTTCCACAAACCCATCTAGCATATTTTTAAAGTTAGGATGCTCAAAGGCTTCACGTAATCTTTGCGACATAAACCAAGCAGTTTTTTGAGTAACTTTAATATACTTAACTAACTGACGAGTTGAAACTCCTTTTTTATTAGAAGAAAGAAGATAAAAAGCCACAAATCATTTTTGCAATGGCAAATTACTATCTTCAAACACTGTTCCAGTTCTGATACTAAATCGTTTACCAGTATTCTTGCACTTATACCAACCATCAGCCAGTTCATAAACTTTGGAGGTTGGGTCATAAGGAGAGATTGGTAGTTTTCCATTCCATCTACTTTTTTTAAAATATCCAATGCAACTTTGTTCATTAGGAAAGGTTTCTAATAAAAAAACAATTATACTTTCAAAATTAGGCATATATTATATTTTAGTGCAATATAGTATGTCAATCCCAAAAATTAAACTTTTTTGGTAATCAAATTAAGGAGATAGATTTAGCCTGAATACTAGAAATTTTTCCTAATTTAGAGTATTTGAATTGTGAAAATAATCCTTTATCTGCTAAAAACTTGGAAAATTTAACCAGCGAACAATTTGGCAAGTTAGTCCAAGGAATTAAGGACAAGAAAATCAAAATTAACTCTTAAAAAGGCACTATTTTAATGGATTTGCTGGAATATGCTCAGAAATTAGTGGCAAAAGGGGATAATAACCAAACCCAAAACTCTCACTATCTCCAAACTCTTATTCAGCAAGGAAATTCACCTATTAAAGATAATAAGCAAAGTGGTAATAATAATCTTCTTCTAGTAGGCGGACTGGTAGTGGTAGCAATGGCTGCGGCCATGATAGTTGGTTACTTAGTTGGTAAAAATAAGGAAAAATAATAAAAACAAATATTAATTGCCTATGGAAGAAACGATACCAAATATCTAACTAGCATAACCTTATAAATCAATCACTCCTAGTTAGATATATAATTGGATTAAGTTCCCAGAGTGGTTGTAAATAATTTTATATTTATCAGACATATACATACTTAATAATAACAATATAAATTTAGCTTAATTTAACAACTTAATAATAAATATGGTAAACGTAAATGCACAAGAATATATCGACAAAAATATCCTATAAATGGAGTATGCAAAAGAGATAGCGATTCAGAAAACAAAAATAAAAGAAGAGATGAGATAACTGAATTAGATATCACCAAAGGAAAGGTTGGAAAAAATAGTTTATTTGGCGAAGAGAAAACCTTAATCGGTTCCTTAAAACTAGAAGGCTTTACCAAATTACGAAAACTAATAATTTCTTCGCACCAGATAACGGAGTTGAACGTCAATGAGTGCTCTAAATTAGAAGAGCTAGACTGCGGCAATAATCAACTTGATAGTTTAAACGTAACTGGTTGCTCCAATCTTTACAAAATTAATTGTTCTAACAACAATCTTAAAGAATTAGATTTAAGCACTTGTGTCAAAATGGAAGAAGTAAACATCAACAATTGTCCAAAACTTACTACAGACACAATAAAATCTGATCTTAACTACAATGCTGTTAGTAGAAAACTAACAAAGGTTGGTCCCCAAATAACCAAAGTAGATGAAAATGACATTAGAAATATCTTAATAGTTGGTATAACTGGAAATGGTAAATCGGCTCTAGCTAATACTTTATCTGATAGTGATAGGTTTGAAGAAGGAAGTCATAGCACCAGCATTACTAAAAACTTTAAAAAAAGCAATCTTTTTGAATGACAAGGAAAAAATTATTGCATAATTGACAACATCGGCTTTGGGGATACTTCCAGCATCACTGAAGAAGATATTTTACATGAGATCGGAAAAGGGATTTACTCTGCCAAAGAAGGACTAAACCAAATTCTGTTTGTTTTTAAGGACAGATTTTCTGAAGAGCAAGCAATAGTTTTTAATATGTTTAAGGATTTCATCGCGGAAAGCGAAATTACTGAGATTGCCACCTTGGTTCGAACTAATTTTCCTAATTTTAGAAATCCACAAAAATGTGAAAATGATAGAAAGAATTTAATTAATGAAAGTAATAAAAATTTCAGCGAGATAATTAGTTCTTGTAAGGGTATTGTATATGTAGATAATCCAGCAATACCTGCAATGGAAGAGGAAGATGATGAAGAAACGATAGAAGAAAAAGAAAAACAAGCACAAATAAATGAAGAAAAGAGGAAAACTTCAAGAAAGGTAGTCCTTGATCATCTAGCAAAAGATTGTCAAGTAATTTACAAACTAAAAGAGTGAAACAGTATACACTCCATGGTAGAAGACTATATTAAAAGAAAAGAGGAAATAAAGAGAAACTTGGGTGATACTAAGGAGAGTCAAAAAAAACTAGAAGAAGTCAAAAAAAGTTGATTTAAAGAATTGAGGGTTAAAATTGGAGCAAGTTTACCAATGCTCGCTGCTGAACTCAATGCACAAGTAGAGATTATAAAGTAAATAATGTCATGGTAGAAATTAAAAAAATACTCCTGATCGGGAGAACGGGTCGCGGAAAATCAGCTCTGGCCAATGTAATCACTGGCATAGAAAATAAATTTAAAGAGGGTAGTGGTAGTATCAGTGAAACCAGAAAAATCCAGTTTGAGAAATTTAAAAATGACAATATTAGTTATTTAGTAATTGATACCCCTGGGATTGGTGACACTAAATTACCTACAGAAAAAATACTAGACATAATTGCCGAATCCGTCTATTTAGTCAAAGACGGTGCAAGCCAAGTCTTATTTGTTACTAACGGTCGATTTGACAAATATGAAATGATCACTTATGATTTGCTCAGAGAAACTATTTTTGATAAACATATCACCAATTATACCACCATCACTCGCACCCGCTTTGAAAATTTTAAAAGCAAGAAAAAATGCGAAGAAGATATTAATTTGATGATTAAAGAAGTAGAAGATAAAAAAATCAAACTAGAAGCCAAGGAAAAAGAAATTAAAAATATGACCTCTGATAGCAGGCAGTATCAAAAACTATTTACAGAAGTCAAACAGTTAAAAAAAGAACTAGCCAGCACCAACCTATCTGAGATAGTTGAGTCTTGCCAAAAAAGGATTTTTTATGTAAACAATCCCTCAATAGAAGTAGAGGATGTCAATGAATTAGAATTGAACAGAAAAAATAGAATTAAATCTCGAGAAAAATTGCTAGAACATTTAAAAAATAGTTGTCAAAAAATCCCTTATAAACCTCCCAAGTTAGAAAAATTAAGTAAAGAAATTGTTGACTATATGGAAAGTAAAAAAGATTTAGAAAAAAAATTGAAAAGTTTATTAGAACCTAAAAATAACCAAAACTCACAAGTTGAAAACGGAAAAAACAAACTCGAAAACAGTTCTGTAGAAGATATTGGAAACAAAGAAGCACGTAGCGATACCAGCACCAAAAATTTGCTTAAATTTGACATTGACGCAGTCAGCAGAAGAAGAATCAAAAAAGAAAGAATTGAGCAAGATGAAAGAATTAGGCAATTAGAAGAACAAAAAACTAAACTAAAAAAAGAAATTCAAGAAAAAGAGAAGATTATTCGGCAAAAAGTGAGAAGTCATATATTCAATAGCTACAATAACATTAGTAAGGTAGAAGGAGGTGAAATTTTTATTGACACTATCATTGACATTAATAGTTGAAAAGAAATTAATAGAAAATTTACTAATAAACTAGTTAAAGAATGACTAAGTAATAAATTTGATGACGAACAAACCCAAAAATGAGCCACTGCTTTGGGAGGGTATTTTAATCCTCATGAAGTTAGTTTCTGTGCTTGGTTACGAGATACTAAGCAATTAGTATCACAAAAGATAGAAGAACTAAGTCGTGTTGATATTGCTCGATTAAGAAAAGAATATTTGGATCAACTAAAAAAAGAAACTGAAATACTTGATGAACATAAACAGCAACTAGTCAAAGGAGAAAGAAAAAAAAAATATACCCTAACTAAAGAAAATTTTCAGCAATTAATACGTCTTACTTTTAGTGTGGAAGTGGCCAAAGCCTGACAAGCAAAAGCCGAAGCCAAAGCCTACCGAGCTGAAGCTGAAGACTCAGTTGAAGCCTGAGCCTACCGAACCGAAGCCCAACACCTGGGAATTAATTTAACCTTAGAAAAAATAAAACCTTTCTTTACCTTAGAGATTGAGCAAGAAGGAGAAGAAAAGAAAGTGGAAATTTCAGTTTCGATTGAGAATAAACCAAAAAACTAAATTATGACAAAAAACAGGGAAACTCACCACTTCCCTAAAATTATAATATATAGTTGTCTATTTAAATAGCCTGGTGGGTGAATAGGTGTTGGAAAACGCCCTTTACCTACCTAGTAGCCTGTCAGGCTCTTTAAGTATTCAACAAAAAAAATGGTAAAGGG
>Ga0134125_10007275_pt1 | contig 12491 bp, 14 predicted proteins | sample KB31751_FD_96464 | JGI IMG/M metagenome (GOLD analysis project Ga0134125, IMG submission 96464) | Terrestrial soil microbial communities with excess Nitrogen fertilizer from Kellogg Biological Station, Michigan, USA - KB3-175-1 | ecosystem: Environmental > Terrestrial > Soil > Unclassified ... | reverse complement strand
GCTGAACGCCGCGCAGCCCGGGGATGTGATCCAGCTGCAGGCGGGCGCGACCTACACCGGCAACTTCGTGCTTCCCGCGAAGTCTGCGTCGGCGACGTCATACATCACCATCACGTCATCGGGGCCGGGACTGCCGGACGCGACGACGCGGATCAATCCGGGCTACGCGCCGCTGCTCGCGAAGATCCAGTCGCCGAACAGCGCGCCGGCCCTGGCGACCGTGCCGTACGCGCATCACTACCAGCTCGTGAACCTGGAGTTCCTGGCCAACTACCAGGGCTACAACGACGTGATCGACTTCGGCGACGGGTCGTCGGCGCAGAACTCACTGGCCGGCGTCCCGCACGATCTCATCGCGGACCGCCTCTACATCCACGGCGATCCGGTCTACGGCCAGAAGCGCGCCATCGGCCTGAACAGCGCGTCGACGACCGTGAAGAACTCCTACATCGCGAGCATCATGGCCGTCGGCCAGGACGCGCAGGCGCTGTGCGGCTGGAACGGCCCGGGTCCCTTCACGATCGACAACAACTATCTCGAGGCGTCGACGGAAAACGTGCTGTTCGGCGGAGCGGACCCCGCCATCCCGCAGCTCGTGCCGTCGGACATCACCATCACGCGGAACTACATCGCCAAGCAGCCGTCGTGGATGGGCGGCCCGTGGCAGGTGAAGAACCTGCTGGAGCTGAAGAACGCGCAGCGCGTCGTCATCGACGGCAACACGCTCGAATACAACTGGCTGAACGCGCAGTCGGGCGCGTCGGTGCTCTTCACGGTGCGCGACCAGGACGGCACGGCGCCGTGGTCGGTCGTCCAGCACGTGCAGTTCACCAACAACGTCGTCCGGCACGTCTCGAGCGTGTTCAACATCCTCGGCGTGGACAACAACCACCCAAGCCAGGTCACGAACGACATCGTCGTGCGCAACAACCTGTTCTACGACGTCAGCAGCGCGACGTACGCCGGCACCGGCCGGTTCGTCCTGATGACCGGCGGTCCCCAGAACATCACGTTCGATCACAACACGGTCTTCAACGACGGAGGGAGCGACGTGTATGCGGACTCGGGTCCGGTGACCGGGTTCACGTTCACCAACAACATCATGCAGAACAACGCGTGGGCGATCATCGGCGGCAACGCCGGGCCCGGCAACAGCACGGTGACGATGTATTTCTCCACCGGCGGCCTGCTGCAGGACAACATCATCGCCGGCGCGCCGGCCTCGTCGTATCCGAGCGGCAACTTCTATCCGGCGAGCATGAGCGACGTCGGGTTCGTCGATCTCGCGGGCGGCAACTACCGGCTGTCGTCGTCGAGCTCCTACCGCGGAGCGGCGACCGACGGCGCGGATGTCGGCGCGAACGTCGATGCGATCGCCGCGGCGACGGGAACGATCCGCTAGGACGGCCGGGGCACCTCTGAGAGCGACACCGGGCGCGGCGCAGCGTCCGGTGTCGCCGCTCCGGCGGATTCCGCGCTGACGCGGCGCTTCAACTTCAGGAACGGCCTCTCCACCAGCCGGTAGGACATCCCCGCACACGCCAGCGCCATCAGCACATTCAGCGGAAACGTCTGCAGGATCGACGCGGGCGTCCTGAACTGAATCAGGAACAACTCCTGCCAGAGATAGAGCGAGTAACTGAGGACGCCGATGCCCGCCATCACACGCATGTTCAGGACGCGGCCGAGCGGCAGCGACGGCCGCTCGACGTAACGCACCATCAGCATCGCGATCAGGACGTTCATCGCGGGAATGCAGAACAGCCAGAAGAGTTTCGGATGGTCCGTCTGCTTGTTCGCGATCCAGATGACCGCGAAGGCGAGAGGGACGAACCGGCTGAACACGATCCGCCGGAACCACGCGGCGCGCCGGAGGTCCGGCAGCAGGAGCGCCGTGAGGCAGCCGGTGGCGAGCGCATCGCAGACGGTTTCGAACGCCGTCGGGACGTAGTCGATGTAGCCGGGCACGATCGCGGGCATCACGACCCGCAGGATCGGCACGCACACCAGGACGGCGGCCAGCACGCGGCGTCCGCTGACGACGGCGAGCGACGCGAACGTCAGCGGCCAGATCAGATAGAACTGCTCTTCCACCGCCAGCGACCACAGATGGCGCAGCGAGAAGTTGGGAGAGATGCCGCGATAGTTGAACGTGTACGTGACGGCCTGCAGGAAGTCGCGGCGATCGAGCGTCGCGAAGCCGGTCCGGCTCAGCAGGACGGCGGCCGCGAGAAAGACGAAGAAGGCGGGAAAGATCCTGAGCGCGCGGCGGATGTAGAACGCGGTCAGGCTCACGGCGCCGGTCCTCTGCCGCTCGTCCGCGAGCAGGCCCGTGATCAGGAATCCGGAAATCACGAAGAACGTGCGGACGCCGAGGTTGCCGAGATCGCCCGCCCGGGCGATGGTCGCAAAGGACAAAAAGCCGCGGGATCCGGCGAGATGACCGATCAGGACGAGGATGATGGACAGCGCCCGCAAGCCATCCAGGGACGGCAACCGGCGCGAGCTCAACCGGGGTGTCGAGCGTTGCATACCGTCGCCGTCGAGATGCAACGCGAATGCCTGAGCATTACGACTGCCGGCCACGCATGAGCTGGGACGCCCGCACAGGGGCGTGCGGGCGGAACCGCACAAGCGAAATCACGCCGGCGACGATCGCCAGCACGACCATCGCCGCCACCACCTTCTCGACGGTCTCCGAATCGATCAGAGTCAACGCGTACCCGCCGTAGCGGAGCCCGAGCAGCGCTTCGACGCCGAATCGGAGCACGCGGCACGCCGCGAGCGTCACGAAGAACTTCCGTCTGTCCACTCTCGCCGCGCCTGCGCTCAGCACGAAGAGACTGAACGGAAACGGCGGCGGCATCAGGTCGAGCGCCGCCAGCGTGACCGCGCTGCCCTTCAGCCGCCTCTGCACGCGCTCGAGCCACGCCGGCGGGCAGAAGTGCTTCACTCCGGCTTCTCCGATCTTCGCGCCCGTCCAGTACGTCAGCGCCGCGCCGGCGAGTGAACCCGCGGTCGCGAGCCCGGGCGTCAGCCAGAAATACAGGCCGCCCCGCGAGGCCAGCAGCACGACGACGGCGTCGATGCCGAGCGGCAGCGTGAAGAAGAACGTCGAGTCCAGCGCGGCCAGCAGCACGACGCCCGGCAGCGACACGAAGAAATGAACGAAGCCGTGAATCATCCGCGCATCGTGATGAACATGGCCGCAGCGGCCGCGGTCATCACGCCCGTGCCCGCCCAGCCCAGGATGAGCAGGCGGCGCGTCAACGTGAAGTGCCCCATCACCGAACGCCGGTTCGCGAGCAGCATGATCGTGATCATGATCGGGGGGCTCGCGACGCCGTTGATCACGGCCGCCCAGAACAGCGCGGCGATCGGGTTCACGCGCAGCAGATTCAGCGCCATCCCCGCGGCCATCGTCCCCGCGATGACGAGGTAGAAGGCCGGCGCCTTTGACGGCGTCTTCTCGAGGCCGATCGGCCAGCGCATCGCCTCGCCGACCGCGTAGGCGCTCGAGCCGGCGAGCACCGGCAGCGCCAGCAGGCCCGTGCCGATGATGCCGATGCTGAAGAGCAGGTGCGCGAAGCGTCCGGCAATCGGCTGCAGCGCTTCGGCCGCCTGCTGCGTCGTCTGGATGTTGAAGACGCCGTGCGCGTGAAAGACGACGGCGGCGGTGAGAATCACCGAGAACGATACGAGGTTGGAGATGCCCATGCCGAACCACGTGTCCAGCTTCATGCGGCCGAGCTGATACTTGCTCTGCTCGGGCGCTTTGTTCAGCGGCTGCTCCCACGGATCGATCTGCTGGTCCTCGACTTCTTCGGACGCCTGCCAGAAGAAAAGATACGGACTGATCGTCGTGCCGAAGATGGCGACGAAGACCATCAGCCACGGCCGCGACCATTCCGCGTGCGGCACGAAGGTGTTCGCGAGCACGTCGGTCCACGGAATGCGCACGACGAACGCGATCCCGATATACGCGAACACCGCCAGGCACAGCCACTTCAGATACGGCACGTACCGGTGATACGGGACGAAGATCTGGAGCCCCGTGCTGACAACGCCGAAGAGCGCGACATATATCAGGAACCGCCCCCCGGCGAGCAGCCGCAGAGACGAGGCCATCGCGCCGATGTCGGCCGCGATGTTGATCGAGTTGGCGACGAGCAGCACGGCCACCACGACGATCAGGACGGGCTTGACCGCATGGGTGCGGAGATTGGCGGCAAGCCCTCGCCCGGTAACGATGCCGATGCGGGCGCTGATCTCCTGAATGCCGCCCATCAGGGGATACGAGAACAGCATCGTCCACAACAGGCCGAGGCCGAAGAGGCTCCCGGCCTGCGTGTATGTCGCGATGCCGCTGGGATCGTCGTCGGACGCGCCGGTGATCAGGCCCGGGCCGAGCCGCTCAAGAAGGCCGCGCCGGGTTTTCGAGCGCGCCGTCCGGCTCGACGCCGTCGTCGTCGAGCTCATCGGACTCGCTTTCGGAGTCCATGCCGTCCGGGGCGAGGTCGTTGCCGACGGGGGTTCGGTCGCTTCGCGACGTTTCGTCATGGGGCGGCTGTTCCCTCTCTGCCATTCCACACCTCATTCGTAAAGAGGTGCATGGGGAGTACCACCGGTACCTCGATTGCACCGCACCTCCCACTGGAGGTCTCACTCACATGAAAACTGTACTGTTCGCAGGTGTGGCATTCGCGTTCGCGGCGTCCGCGGTCGCGCAACAGACGACGAAGCAGCAGACTCAGCCGCGTCCCGAAACGCAGTCACAGGTGGCTCCTGGACACAACGATCGGACGCCGGCGTTCACCTCGTCGGGCTCCGAAGACATCGAGTTCATCCTCGACGCGGCCAAAGGCGGCGCCGCGGAGGTCGAGCTCGGCAGGCTGGCCGCCGATCACGCGAAGAACGAGGAAGTGAAGAAGTTCGCGCAGCGCATGGTCGACGATCATTCGAAAGCGAACGACGAGCTGAAGTCCATCGCGCAGGCGCGGGGCATCCGGCTGCCGGAAGAGACCGACGCGCAGCACAAGGCGACGATGAAGCGCCTCGAGAAGCTGAATGGCGCCGCGTTCGACCGGGCGTACATGCAGATGATGGTCGGCGACCACGTGAAGGACGTGAACGAATTCAAGAAAGAGTCGAACGCCGGGAAGGACTCGCAGGTGAAGTCGTTCGCGGCGAGCACGCTGCCGACGCTCGAAGAGCATCTGCAGCAGGCTCGGATGGCGAGGAAGGCCGCGACCTCGACGGCCGCGGCCGGTAACTAGCTAGAAGCGGAACAGGACGCCGATTGAGGCGCTGTTGAAGCTGAAATGGCCGGCGCCGAGTCCAATGACGTTGGTGCCGGTCTCCTGGAAGTTCCGGAAGTACCGGTAGTCGAAGCGCAGGCCGACGTTGTCCGAGAAGTAGCCCATCACGCCGACGCCCGCGTCCCACCCGAAGTCGTTCTCGGAGAAGTTGCCGACGTTGGTGACGGTCTTGATGTTCTGGTTGATGTAGCCGACGCCGAGCGCCGCGTACGGCCGGATGCCGCCGCCCTTCTGTCCGCCGATCGGCGCGCCGACGATGAGATTCGTCATCAGCGTGACGACGCGCGAGCTGTCCCACTGGCCGCCGTGACCGAAGAAGTCGGGCGACCACTTGAAGTCTTCCTCGACGCCGATGACGCCCTTGCCCATCCAGCCGGCGGCGACGCCCCAGTTGATCTTGCTGCCGGCGGACGCGGGCGCGGAGGCCGCGGTGCTGGCGTTGCTCACCAGCGTGCCGCCGGCCTGTCCGCCGAAGTTGACGCCCACGGTGGGGCTGATGAATCCGTCGGCGCGGGCCGGCGCCGCGGTAAAGAGCAAAGCAGTCGCTGACAGGATGGCGAATCCGTAGACGGGTCTCATGGTCGTGTCTCCTCGAGTAGGCGCGTTCAGCGCGTGTTTTTCAGTTCGGGGGTCTTCACTTGCGGAACGTCGATGCCGAGCGCGGTCGCGAGATCGATCTGGTGTTCCTGCTCGTTTGCGAGAATCTTGCGAATCTCCTCGGCCATCGCGTACTCACCGATCGTTTCGCACTGACGGATGCGGATGCGGTAGTTCCCGATGGTTTCGGTTTCGGCCTCGAGATCGAAGCGAAGCATGTCTTCCGCTTTCTCCGACAGCTTCACGGGCAGGGGTTCGGCATTGGGCATGCCACCGAGGTAGTCGATCTGCTTCGCGATGGTCACCGCATGGCCAAGCTCCTGCTTCGCGTGCGCCTCGAGTTCCTTCGCGATGGCCATGTAGGCCGCGCCCTTCAGCGTCTGCGAATAAATGACATATCCGATGATCGCCTGATATTCCCGGGACAGGTCGTCGTTGAGATCGGCGATCAGCTTCTCTCTGTCGGTCGCGTCTGCCATCTGTCTCTCCCTTTCGTGTCGCACCCGCAACAAATTGCAAGGAGATTGCCACCGGAATCGCGGCCTCTTCCGTGAGCGCGACGCAGGGACGCGATGGCACCGGCAATGCAGACGAAACGCCGGGGTGCGCGCATGAACGAACTGGAATCGGCACAGGGACCGAGCATGGCGGCGATGGCCGCAGGCGCCGCGATCGGCGCGGCAGCAATCTGGGTACTGCGAACCGACCAGGGCCGGCGATTCTTCGATCAGACAATCACGCTGCTCGAAGACTTCGCGCGGGAGTGCGCGCGGTTCCAGCAGGCGGCCACGCGCGCACAGAGCGCCGTGTCCGAAGGCTGGCAGGCCGTCAAGGGCTCAACTACGAGCAGCACAGGAGGGGGACGTGAGACAGTTTTCTGACGACACGAACTACGACAACGGCAGTTCGACCGGCGCTTTCTTCACAGGCCTGTTCGCGGGCGCGGTGATCGGAGCGGGACTCGGGCTCTGGTTCGCGCCGAAGTCCGGCCAGGAGATGCGCGAGCACATCACCGACACGGCGAAGGACATGGGCCAGCGCGTGGGCAAGACGGTGAACGACCTCGCCGACCGCGGCCGCGAGTACTTCGATCGCGCGCGTGAGGTCATGAACACGGCGCAGGAGCAGGCGGGCAACCTCGCGAACGAAGCGAGCAAGGCCGCCGGCAGCTTCGCCAACGAGGCGAGCAAGGCCGCCGGCAACGTGGCGAGCGCGACCCGCCGCGGTCCGTAGAACATGGCCCCCGCGGGTGGCACCGAGAGGAGCTAGGCCATGCTCTGGACCATCTTCGTCGTCCTGCTGATCATGTGGATGCTCGGCATGGCGACGTCGTACACGCTCGGCGGGTTCATTCACATCCTGCTGCTGCTTGCCATCGCGTCGATCCTGATCCAGATCATTCAGGGACGCCGACCCGCGTGAGTGTCGCCGGGCGCGACTTCCATGTTCGTGCCCGGCGCGATCCCCCGCCGGCGCCCCGTCCGGCGCCGGCGTCCTCCGGCCTCGCCCTCTCCGTCAGAAGCTACGCGCTCACGATCATCGCGGCCACGTGCATCATCGGGATGATCTGGCTCGGCAAGGCCGTGCTGGTCCCGCTGCTCCTGTCGATTCTGATTTCACACGCGCTCGAACCGGCCGTCGCGTCGCTGTCGCGGCTGCGCGTGCCGCGCGCGGTCGCCGTCTTCGTCGTCCTCAACAGCGTCGTCGTCGGCGCCGGCTACGGCGTGTACGCGCTCGGCGTACCGGTGTCGACGTTCATCGATCAGATGCCGTCGCAGGCGCAGCGGCTCCGCATGGCGCTCGAAAAACGCACGCGCGAGGGCGACAGCCCGATCGATCGCGTGCAGCAGGCGGCCAACGAACTGGAACGCGCCGCGACGTCGGCGTCCAAGCCCGCGCCGGCGCCGGCCGGCGTGCAGCGCGTCCGCATCGAGGAGCCGCCGCTGCAGCTCCGCGACCTGGCGTGGCGCGGCTCGCGCGGACTGATCGAGTTCCTCGCTGAAGTCGCCGTCGTCTTCTTTCTGACGTACTACCTGATGCTCGCCGGTGACTTCTACCGCCGCAAGATCGCGAGCATCGCCGGACCGCATCTCGGCCGGAAGCGGCTGGCGCTGCACATCATGCAGGACGTCGACGATCAGATCAGGCGCTTCCTCGTCGCGCGCCTGGTGATCAGCCTCATCGTCGCGGCCGCGACGGGCGGATCGCTCGCGCTGCTCGGCATGAAGCAGGCGGTGATGTGGGGCATCGTCGCCGGCGTGCTCAACGTGATCCCGTACATCGGACCGCTCGCCGCGATTGCCGCCATCGCGATTGCCGCCTTCGCGCAGTTCGGGGACCTGACGCAGACCGGCCTCGTCGCCGGCGCGGCGGCCATCGTCGCGTTCATCGAAGGCAACGTCATCACGCCGCGGCTCACCAGCCGCGCGGGCAGGATGAATGCGGTCGCGACGTTCGCCGGGATTCTCTTCTGGGGCTGGCTGTGGGGCGTGTGGGGAATGCTGCTCGCCGTCCCGATCATGACGGCGCTCAAGGCGGCCTTCGCGCGGATCGAAGAGCTCCGCCCGGTGGCGGAGCTCCTCAGCGACTAGTTGAAGGTAGCGGGCGCCCGATTCAAGGCCCGGATGAACGCATCCGCCTGCGGGGGCATCGTCACTTTGGTGTCCATGACGATGTCGCGGGTGTGGATGCCGGCGCCGTACGCGTTCTCGTTGGCGTCGGTGTCGGGCTTGAGCACGCCGCCGGTGAGGTCGATGCCGGCGAAGAGGCCCTGGGCCCGCGAGTACGAGAGGATTTCGGCCTTCAGCTGCGCGTCGGTCATCGCGCGCGCGTTCCGTCCGACGGGTCCTGCCGCGAGCGAGGCTTCGGCGCCGAGCGCGACTTTGTCCTCGAGCAGATGCTTGACGCCATTGTCGTTCATGACGAGCAGCACCAGGTCGGTCGACTGGCCGCCGATCTGGAATCCGACGCTGCCCTTGGCGAGCATCATGAACGCCGGCGGCGTCCACGCGCCGGCCTTTCGGCAGCTCAGCACGCCCTTGCCGTATTCGCCGCCGAAGATGAACGCGGCCTTCTTCGTGTTCGGAATGACGACGACGCATTCGGCGCGCTGCCAGAGTTCCTGCGGGACGTCGTTGTCGGGCGTCGCGTGGAGTTCCTGAATCACCTCGGCCGCGTCCTGCAGCCGTTTGGCCTCGCCGCTCGACATCGCCGCGCTCAACGCGACGGACGAGGCAAGAACCGTTATGCCTGCGAACACCATCTTACGCATGGGCCCTCCTCCCACTGCTCTTCCGCTTGCGCGGAACTTTTCCGCCGGCGCGGCGCGCCTCGGACAATCCAATCGCAATCGCCTGCTTGCGGCTCGTCACTCTCTTGCCGGAGCGCCCGCTGCGAAGCGTGCCGTGCTTCCGTTCGTGCATCGCGCGCTTCACTTTGCTCTGCGCTTTCTTCCCGTACTTGGCCATCAGTGATCTCCTCTAGATTCGCTGCGCGAAGAAAGTGCAAACAACCTTCCAAGCGCGGACCTGAAGGTCCGCGGCTACAGCTGGGATCCCGGCCGTAGCAGCAGACCTTCAGGTCTGCTCTTCCTCGTTCAGTTCGCCGAGGTGTCGTGCGAGAAGATCCGGCCTTTGTCGAGGCCGAAAGATGGGTTGGCGCGCGTGCCGGTGATTTTGATGGGGATCGCGCTGCCGCCGCCGTCGCGCTTGAACAGCGGATCGATCGCCTTGAGCAGGACGTGCTTGATGCCCGTCGTCGTGTCGGAGATCTTCGCGTCCATGAACAGCGTGCCCTTGAAGCTCATGTCCTCGCGCTCGAGCTGGTAGTTGCCGGCGAGCTGCACGAGCGCGCCGGGGACGTCGAACGTCACGTCGGGAATCTGCAGCGTGCCGCCGGACAGCTTGAACCGGCCGTCGAACTTCGACAGCACGTGCGCCGGGTCCTGCACGTCGTCGGGATGGCCGCGCCCCCGGCGGCTCAGCTCGGCGATCTTCCGCTGCACGGTGTCGCTCATGAACCGCGCGCCGGCGAGCGTGAAGTGTCCGTCGAGCCGGAGCTTGTTCACGACGTCGACGTCGCCGGGCGGCAGGACGAACGACGTCTTCAGCCGCAGCGAGCCGGTCATCGGCGGCTTCGGCGCGTTGACCGCGAGCCGCAGCAGATCCTCGAGCCGGCCGCGATCGATCGACACGTCGAGCGTCGTCGTGCGGCCATGCTTGGTCGGGTTGCCGAGGACCGTGCCCTTCGCGACGAGCCTGGTGTTCAGAAACGTCGCGTCGATCTCGTCCAGGATCGTGTTGCCGTTCGTGCCGTCGACGATCGTGTGATACGTCGCGTGCAGCGGCACCGGCTGGCCGCCCGTCTTCACGATGCGGAATTCCGGGGTGTCGGTTTCGCCGTGGACGTCGATGCGATCCAGCTTGCCGCCGAACTGGCCGCGCGCGCTGAGCGTGCCGGAGATGCCGTTGAAGACGCCGAGATCCGCGTGCGCGAAGGTGAAGAGGCCGTCGAGCGGCGTGTCGCCCGGTTCGTCCGGCGCCCACGGGCCGAATGACCCGCGCGTGACGATTTCGCCCGGTGGCACCGCGTTGGTCAGCGTCGCCTCGAAGGGCATCGCCGTGCCGGCGGCGACCGATGTCATGTGAAGATCGTGGATGTTCCAGACACGGGGCGCCTTGCCGGGTTTCGACGGGATAATCGTCAGGCGCGCGTTCATCGAGTAGAGGTGATCGACGATGAGCGCGCGCGCGATCGCCTCGGCGCGATCGGGCTGCCGCAGCGACGGCGCCCCGGCCGGTTCCTCGTCGACGTCCTTGCGCGGCCGCGCGTCGTCGTTTCGGTCGGGAGGGATGGCGATGTCGAGGCCGTCGATGGTGACGCGCGAGATGTGATGGCGCCAGAACGTCAGCAGACCGGCCTCGGCGGAGAAATGCGCGATCGTGATGAGCGGCGGGACGTCCGTCCGGCCGCGATGCCGGATCGTCAGGCCGCGGCCTTCGGCGCGCAGCGACGGCAGCGTCTGGAGATGGAGCTCTTTGAGTTCGACCTGCGCGTCGAGATGTTCAGACAGCGAGGCGACCAGTTTCTCGCGCGCCCTGTCTTCGGAAAGCGGCGCCACGGCCACGGCCGCGACGGCAATGATGGCAGCGAGCGCCACCAGTAAAACGAGGCTGATGACCACCAACCTGCGCACGGGCAAGGGGGTTGCAAGATGACAGCCACACTGGTGCTGCGCAAACTTGCGGCTCGCTTGTTTACTGATGACCTTCTGGGATGGTCCGCCCAGATCTCGTACTACTTCTTTCTTGCGCTGTTTCCCGCCCTGATCTGCCTCGTCGCCATCGCGAGTTTCTTTCCGATTGAACATTTCACCGACGTCATCCTCGGCGTCCTCACCCGCCTCGCGCCGCAGGACGTGCTGTCGCTCGTCGCACGCCAGCTCATGGTGATCGCCGAAACGCGGAGCGCCGGGTTGCTCACCTTCGGGATCATCGGCACCGTGTGGACGGCGTCGGCCGGCATGCAGACGCTCATCCGTACGCTCAACTTCGCGTATCACGTCCCCGAGACGCGTCCGTGGTGGCGCGTCCGCGTCCGCGCGATGATCCTGACGCTCATCGTTCCGGCATTCGTCCTGGCGTCGATGACCGTCGTGCTCGTCGGCCCCGTGCTCGGCGAGCGCCTCGCCGACGCCCTGCATCTGAGCGCGGTCTTCGTCTGGACCTGGCGCATCGTCCACTGGCCGCTCATCTTCGTGCTCGCGGTATCAGGGCTGTCCTTCGTGTACACCGTCGGCCCCGACGCGTCACACCGGTGGCGGTGTCTCTTCCCCGGCGCCTCGATGGCGACGCTGATCTGGCTCGGCGCCTCGCTCGGCCTGCGCTGGTACGTGTCGTCGCTCGCGACCTTCCAGAAGACCTACGGCACGATCGGCACCGCGCTCGTGATCCTGCTCTGGTTCTACGTTTCCGGGTTTGCCTTGCTGCTCGGAGCTGAACTGAACTCCGTCATGAATGAAGTAGTCCCCGGTCGCCAGTCTTCAGTCCCAAGTCATTAGTCCGGAGTCGGGACGGTACGCTCTTTGAACCTCAGCATGCGGCATGTCGGCCTTTTCCGTACGCGGCGCAGCTCTCTCGATCGCGCTCGTCGCTGTCGCCGCCGCCGCTTCCGCCTGCCGCGACTCGGGAACGATTAAGGTCAAGTCGCTCAACTTCAAAGGCGTCACAGCGGTCAACACCGGCGATCTGAAGAACGCGCTGGCGACGAAGACGAGCTCGAAGTTCTTCTTCGGCAAGACGCACTTCTTCGATCGCAGCCAGTTCGAGAACGACCTCAAACGGATCACGGCGTTCTACGGCGACCACGGCTATCCGCACGCGCGCGTCACCAACTTCGACGTGAAGCTCAGCCCGAAGCAGGACGCCGTCGATGTGACGCTCACCATCGACGAAGGCGATCCCGTCATCGTCAAATCGATCGATTACAAGGGCTTCGACATCGTCCCCGAGCGGCATTTCAACACCGTCAAGCACGACGCGCCGATCAAGGTGAATCAGCCGCGCAACAAGCAGTACG
>Ga0134125_10007274_pt1 | contig 12492 bp, 5 predicted proteins | sample KB31751_FD_96464 | JGI IMG/M metagenome (GOLD analysis project Ga0134125, IMG submission 96464) | Terrestrial soil microbial communities with excess Nitrogen fertilizer from Kellogg Biological Station, Michigan, USA - KB3-175-1 | ecosystem: Environmental > Terrestrial > Soil > Unclassified ... | reverse complement strand
GCTTCAAGCTTGCTTTCGAGGTTGGACGATGCTCCGTCCGGTCCTTTGTAATTGCCGGCCTTCATCTGATCGCGCAGCACGGTCGCTTCATGGATCGCCGCCGTCGCCCGCATCATCTGGTCATACATTTTCTTTGAGACGGCAAACTGCTTCTCGAGATCCGCCTGCGACGTCTTGACGCGTGGATCGAGAACGACCTTCATTGTCGTGTTGAACGTCTTGCCACCCGCGACCATCCTGATGGTGTACTCACCGGGCATCACCCAGGGAGAAGACGAGACAGCGGGCGTGTTGTGAGGGACAGCCTGCCCGGCATCGGGGCCGGTGGACATGCCCGGAACAGCGGTGTAGTGCAGGTCCCAAAGGAAGCGATGATGCCCCGGAGTGGTTTCAACCACGCGCGGTTTCTGCGCCCACAGAACCGGGTCGGGATAGCGAGGGTCGAGCGGGGGCACAGGATCGGTGCTGCTGAACCTGCTCACCGTTTCACCCTTGCTGTCCAGAACTTCGAGCGTCACGGCGCCTGAAAAATTCGGGCCAAGGTAGTAGTCGATCATCGCGCCCGCTGGCGGATTTTCTCCAGTTGCCATCTCCGGCGGCCACGGCGTCGGCGGATTCATATCGTTACGCACCCGAATGGCCGTTTGCGGTGTGTAGAGATGGGCGTTCTCGGCGGCGAGCCGCTCGCTGTACTGTCGCAGCGGCGTCACGTTGTCGAGGATCAAATAGCCACGGCCATGTGTGGCGGCTACGAGATCGTCATCCTTCACCTCGAGATCGCGGATGGAGACAGCCGCCATGTTCAGGCGCAGCGAGTGCCAGTGGTCGCCATCGTCGAAAGAAACATACACCTGCGTCTCAGAACCCGCGTAGAGCAGGCCTTTACGCTTTGGGTCTTCGCGAATCGCGCTGGTTGCGGCACCGTCAGGGATGCCGTTGTCGATCTCCTTCCACGTCTTGCCGCCGTCATGCGTACGGAAGAGATGTGGGCGCATATCGTCGAGTCGCAGTGTGTTGACGGCCGCGTAGTCGGTGAGCTTGTCGAAGTGGCCCGCGTCCATGTTGAAGACCTTCCAGAATGGCTTCAACTCCGGTGGCGTCACGTTCGTCCAGTTCGCTCCGCCATCGGCCGTGGTCCAGATGAGACCATCGTCTGTCCCAGCCCAGATGCGGTTGACATCGAGCGGCGAAAGCCCGAGCGAGTAGATCACGCCACGACGCGTAGCGGTTGCTGCCGGTGTGCCTTTATACGTGCCGATAACGTCGGGCAGATCGTACGTCTCGCGGCTGAGGTCCGGGCTGATCTCTTTCCAATCCAGGCCACCGTTCTTCGTCAGCCACAGAGTGTTGGTCGCGAAGTACAGGTTATGTGGATCGGCCATCGAAAATTGCAGCGGCTCAGTGCGCAGAGCGCGATAGGTGCGGAGGGCCTTCGGTTCAACATCCTGAATCTGTCCTGTCTTGCGGTTGTACCGCGTCACCTTGCCGCCGTAGACAAGGTCGGGGTTCAGCGGATCGGGCGCGGCGTAGCCATACTCTTCAATGCCTACCGGATGCCAGTCATGGAAGGTGATGCGGCCATCGTTGCTGCGGCTGTCCACGCAGGCGCTGCCGGAGTCCTGCTGGCCTCCACACACGCGATACGGAAACGAGTTGTCGACACTCGCGTGATACATCTGCGCGGTGGGCTGGTTGTACCACTGCGTCCACGACTCGCCATTGTTCATGCTGACGATCGCGCCCTGGTCGCTCACCAGCGCGATGATGTTGGTGTTGTTGGGATTGATGTAGACGTTCTGGTAGTCGTCACCACCGGGAGAGCCGCGCAGGCCGAACCACGTCTTGCCGGCATCGGTTGAACGCCAGGTGACGACGCTCGCAACGATGATGGTGTCAGGGTCTTTGGGATCGACACGCGGTACCGGAACATCGCCACCGCCGATACGCGCTTCGGGGCGTGTGTCGTTCACAGGCGCATGGACCCAGGTTTTGCCCGCATCATCAGACCGCATCAGCAACACGCCACCGCGCACTCGAGCGACCTCGGCGTAAATGCGGTTTGAGTCCGAGGGTGCAATCGCGATGTTCACCTGCAGCACATCGTCCGGCAGGCCGCCACCGGTGACCTTGGTGAAGGTCTCTCCGCCATCGGTAGAGCGGAACATGCCGCCGTGATCGCCGATGAATGCCCCGTTTTCCCATGGCCCTTCCTGCCGCTGCCACATACCGGCGTAGACGATCTTCGGATTGTTCGGGTCAATTTCAACATCGGACGCGCCGGTCAGGTCATCGACGAACAGGACGTTCTTCCAGGTCTGGCCGCCATCGAGAGACCGGTATAACCCGCGTTCCTTGTTCGGCCCATACGGATGCCCCGTGACCGCGACAAAGACCTTGTCGGGATTCTTCGGGTCGATGGCGATCTGTCCGATTTGTTGTCCGTCGCGCAGCCCCGGCAGATGGATCCACGTCTTGCCTGCATCTGTCGACTTGTACACACCATCGCCGGTAGAAAGATCGGGCCGCTGCAAACCTTCGCCGCTGCCCACATACACGGTGTCCGGTGCCGAATCCGCCACGGCAATGGCGCCGATCGAGCCGGAAGACTGCGCGTCCCACAGGCTGTTCCATGTAGCGCCGCCATCGGTGGTCTTCCATACGCCGCCGTTTACGCCTCCGATGTAGAACGTCGCCGGCTGGCTGGCAACACCGGCAAGAGCGCGTGTGCGTCCCGCCCGCATCGGTCCAATCTGACGCCAGCGCATTTGAGAAAACAACGGCGCGGCCGAATCTGCACTTTGCGCGACGACGCTGCCTGTGCCGGCTGAAGCGATCAAAGCGAACAGGATGAGACCACGGCTGGCGTTCTTCACGGAGACTCCTCAAACACGGATCGTTACTGCGTGCATGAAGGGTATTACAAGCGCAGGGGCACGATCACTCTATTTGTATGCAATAAAGTACGCACGCGACGCGATGAAAGACGCGCCTACTTTGCGGGAACGGACCGGAAGCCCTTGCCTCGCATGAGGATTCTGGCAATCACCGCCAAAACAGTCACAACGCAGGCGATTTCCAGAAAAACCTTTCCCCCATCCAGCAGGTCGGGTTTGCCGCCTTTGAGGTTGGGGTCGGTCAGAATGCTGTGAAGGAACAGCAGCACCATCATCGGAAACACAAGATAGTGCAGCTTCCGCCATATCGGCCTTCCGAGCCGCTGCCGCAGCAGAGATGAGCCTACGACCAGAAGGATCAGGTACATTGCCGCCGCCCCGGCGGTGTTGATCCAGGGTTGCAGCGGCGAATGCAGAGGCCACAAAAGGTCGATCAAGCCAAAGTGCGGCGATCCCTGAAACAGAAGCACAACAGGGTGCGTAAGCGTCAGCACCACAGTGAGATATGCCGTCCATTGGTGCAGGGCAAACACGTTCCAATGCCGGTGAGGCCATTGCCGGACCGGGCTATAGCGGAGCGAAATAAGCAGCCCCAGGAGCAGGTTCACTGTCGCAGCCCCCGCCGCGCCCAGCCCCAGGTACGAACAAAGATCCAATATGGTCACTGCGCTCCGCTATAACTTTCTGCGTTTTGACCTTGCCAATTTCGGTAGTTTCGGCTTTTCATGGAGGGCGTTTGAAATATCCCAGTTACCAGTTGAGGTTTGCCTTCCAGTGGAGAAAAGGATTCGGCGTTGCGGCTTTCGTGGCTCCTCATTCGTATATAGCGTTGCACTCCTTTTGGCAAAATCGAATAGTTTGAATGTTTGGCCATTTAAAGGAAACCTCATGTCCCGTTTTATTCTTCCCTCGGTTCTCATCGCGTCGTTCTGCCTTACGCTGGCGCCTGCTGCGGCACATGCACAGACAGTACCTGAAGCGGCGCTTGCGGGTCTGCACTGGCGCGATGTCGGTCCGATGCGCGGAGGACGCTCCTATGGAGTCGCCGGCAGCCCAACCCAGCCCGATACGTTCTACTTTGGCTCGGTCGGCGGTGGCGTTTGGAAGACCGTCAACGCAGGACGCACGTGGTTTCCGATAGCCGATCAAGGCATCCCTATTGGATCGATTGGAGCCATCGCGGTCGCTCCTTCAAACCCCAGCGTGATCTACGTGGGAACCGGCGAACCCGATATCCGCAGCCAGCACTCGTATGGTATCGGCATGTTCAAGTCGACCGATGAGGGCAAGACCTGGACACACATCGGTCTCGAGAAATCCGAACATATCGGACGCATCGTGGTTGACCCAACAAATCCGGATCGCGTTTACGTCGCTGTTCTGGGCCACGTCTATGACGCCAATCCAGAGCGCGGAGTCTATCGCTCGCTTGACGGCGGCAAGACCTGGAAGAAGATCCTCAATAAAGCCTCGGATCCGGACAATGTAGGCGCCATCGAGCTTGCGCTCAATCCGAAGAACCCGAAGGTGCTCTACGCCTCGCTATGGGCAACGCGTCGTCCGCCGTGGTCGGTGTACGCGCCTTCGTACATGCCTGGCAGCGGACTCTACAAATCCATCGACGGTGGAGACACCTGGAAGCAACTGGGCGGAGGTTTGCCCGACGATGAGTTTGTCGGCAAGATCGGCATCGCCGTCGCTCCCAGCAATCCGAATATGCTCTGGGCGGTGGTAGACGACAACGGCTCCGCTGTGGCTCGCGTCGGTGGACCGCCAATTCCCGGTGCTGAAACAAGCCCGTCCAAAGCCAGGGGCGGTGTGTATCGTTCGTCGGACGCTGGAGCAACGTGGCATCTGGTCAACTCCGAAGCGCGCCTCTGGGGACGTGGATGGTACTTCGAATCCATCACTGTCGACCCGACGAATCCCGAGATCGCCTACGACATCAACACCGCTACCTACCGCACGATGGATGGCGGCAAAACATGGCTTCCCATCAAAGGCGCGCCGGGGGGCGACGACTATCACCAGATATGGGTCAATCCCAAAGACCCCAATCGTATGGTGTTGAGCAGCGACCAGGGAACGGTCGTCAGCGTCGACTTCGGCAAGAGCTGGAGCACCTGGTACAACCAGCCGACGGCTGAGATCTACCACGTCGCTGCGGACAACCGGTTCCCTTACTGGCTCTACGGAGCGCAGCAGGATAGCGGCGGTGTCGGTGTCAGCACATGGTCGCGGCAGGGCGTTCTCAACTTCCGCAACTGGGAACCCACATGCCTTGCCGGTGAGAGCGCTACCGTAGTCCCCGACCCCAACGATGGCAACATCCTCTACGGCTCTGGCGCTGGGCGTTGCGATCAGGCACTGAATGTAGCGGCATCGCTTGGCGGTCAGCTGCCGCCTGCCGATGCGAACGATCCTGACCGCAAGACGTGGACTCTGCCGCAGGTGTTTTCCGAAGCCGATCAGGCTTTGTATTACGCCAACCAGTTCGTGATGCGCACACGCGACCGCGGCAAGACGTGGCAGAAGATCAGCCCCGACCTGACGCGGCTCAACCCCGCGCTTCCCCCGAGCCTGGATGCTGTAACAGCGAAGGACATCGATCAGCAGATGACCAACCGTTTCGGCGTCGTCTACAGCCTTGGGCCGTCACCGGTGAGCGCTTCCACCATTTGGGCCGGAACAGATGACGGGCTTATTCAGGTCACGAAAGATGACGGCGCAACCTGGAACGACGTGACGCCTGCCGCCATGACGGCCTGGAGCAAGGTATCGCAGATTGTCGGCAGCCACTTCGATGTCGACACGGCATATGCATCCGTCGATCGTCATCGCGTTGGCGACATGAAACCTTACATCTACCGCACCCGTGACGGCGGCAAGAGCTGGACGAACGTTGTCGAAGGCATTCCCGATGGCGCCTATGTGAATTCGGTCAAAGAAGACCCGAAGTCGAAGGGCCTGTTGTACGCCGCCACAGAGCTGCGTGTTTACGTTTCGTTCAACGACGGCGCGAATTGGCAGCCGCTGCAATTGAATATGCCCGTGACTTCTGTACGTGACATCGTTGTGCACGGCGACGACCTGGATGTGGCAACGCATGGCCGCGGCTTCTGGGTGATGGACCAGATGAGTGCGCTGCGCGAGATGCAGACAGATGGAGCGAAGATCGTCTCCTCTCCCGCTTATCTGTACAAGCCGGGCGATGCATTGGCAGTGGGCGGCGGCAGCATGAACGGCACACCGCTTCCGCACGAAGAACCGCAGGAACTCAATCCGCCTCAGGGCGTTGTCGTGTACTACTGGCTCAAATCGCCTTCTGCCTCGCCCATCAAGCTGGAACTAGTCGACAGCAAAGGCACCGTCCGCGCCTGCGCCGCGAGCGATACGCCGGTAAAGCCCGTCGATACGGAAGCGATCAACGTGCAGGCGATATGGGAAGAGCCCGCTCTACCACCCTCAGCCGACGCCGGAATGCACCGCGCCACACTGAACGTCGCCAGCCCAAGAGGCTTCGGTGGCGGAGGACGTGGTGCAGCCGCACCTGCCCCACGCGATGCCTGCTCTCCTCCGCCGGGAACTGCTGCTGCTGAACCGGCTCGTCCTGCACGCGGCCAACGCCGTGGCCCGGTAGAGCTGGCGCCCGGAAGCTACACGGTGCGTTTGACCGTCGACGGTCAAACGTACTCTCAACCGGCGACAGTAAAACCAGACCCGCGTGGAGAGCACGTAGACCACGCTAATCCCGGAATGAACAATCGTTCCTGATTTTGTGCCGTACCTGTTAGAAGCAACGAACGCATTTGTAAACGCCTGTATAGTAGCCGGATCATCCGGATCGATTCTTGTGAGGTTATTTCCATGACGCGAATTTCGCGACGTATGTATTGTGGGCTGGCATTGGCCAGCGTGCTGGGACTGTCTTTGAACGCCGCGGCGCAGGTTGATCCGAGCCTTTACGCAGGCCTTAAGTGGCGCAACGTTGGCCCCTTCCACGGCGGCCGCATCTCGTCCGTCACCGGCGTCATCGGCCAAAACGGCGTGTTTTACGTGGGCACGCCACTAGGCGGCATCTGGAAGACCACCAGCGGCGGCGTCACATGGTTCCCTATCTTCGACCAGCAGACGAGCGTGGATAGCGTAGGCGCTATTCAGGTCGCTCCTTCGAATCCCGATATCGTCTATGCCGGAGCCGGCGACCCGATCAGCGGCAGCCTTGGCAACGGCATGTGGAAGTCGACGGATGCGGGCAAGAGCTGGCAGCACATCGGACTCGAGGACACGGTAAAGATCGACAGCATCCTGGTCGATCCTGCGGACGCTAACCTCGTGACGGTCTCCGCTCTGGGCGACTCCACTCGCCACGGCGGCGGAGTCTACCGCACCACCGACGGTGGCCAGACCTGGACCAACGTTCTCAAGACTCCCAACTACGACGGCGTACGCGACCTGCAGTTTGCCTATGACGTCCCCGGCGTCATGCTGGCTGCCACGCAGGGTACCGGTGGCGGCCCTGGCGGTGGAGGAGGCGGACGTGGCGGTCGCGCCCAAACCAAACCGCCGCTGGTTTTCAAATCCACCGACAAGGGCAAGACCTGGACCCAGATCAAGATCCCGCCCTTTGAGGGCCGCGTCGCCGTAGCGATCGCCATGCACACCAAGGCCGAGCGCATGTACATCGTAGGCAACAACATCGAAAACGGATCGGGCCTGTATCGCTCCGACGACGGCGGCGCCACCTGGAAGCACATGGCGGGCAAAGATCTCCGCATCAGCAACGGCCAGGGTGCGTACAGCAGCGGCGTGTTCGTTGACTCGCAGGACCCCGACATCCTCTACACGATGAGCACCGCCATGTACCGGTCGACGGATGGTGGCGTAACCTTCCAGGCCTTCAAGGGCGCACCCGGCGGCGAGGACTACCACAAGCTCTGGATCGACCCGACCAACGGCCATCGCATGCTGGTCGGCTCCGATCAGGGCGCCAGCGTCACACTCGACGACGGACACACATGGAGCCTTTGGTATACCGAGGCCATTTCGCAGATCTATCACGTCGCCACCGACAACCGGTATCCCTACTGGATTATGGGTGCGCAGCAGGACACGGGCGCGGTAATGATCAGCAGCCGCGGCAACTTCGGCCAGGTCAACTTCACCGACTGGAGCCCTCTGCCCTCCTCGGAGTTCGGCATCGTCCGGCCCGACCCGAAAAATCCGCACATCATCTACGGCGTCGGCTACGGCCCGGGTGGTGGCGGCAGCGGCTTGATCAAGATCGATATGTCCAACGGGCAGTGGGAGAACGTCGCGCCCAACTTCGGTCCTGACGCTCTGAAATATCACGCGGGACGCGACTTCCAGAAGCAGTTCGATACGGCCTTCGAACCCGGCGCTCTTTATGTCGCCTACCAGTGTTTGCTGGTCTCGCGCGACGGCGCTCATAGTTTCAAGGCCTTCAGTCCCGACCTCACGACAGCCAAAGGTGCGAAACAGCAGGCCTGCGGAACCACGCCAGCCGTGCCACCGACCACTCCCAAGCCGCCATCACCTATTCCGCCAGCTCCACCCACACCGTCGGGCCCCTTTTCGCCGGAGCCGGAGATGGATCTTGGACAGCGCGGACCAGCAGGCGAAGCGACCCTCGTCGACTTCTCCATTTCGAATGTGAAGCGCGGGGTCATCTGGACGGCGAGCAGCAATCTCCAGATCTTTAACACCATGGACGGCGGCAAGACCTGGAACAACGTATCCAACCTTACCGATGTGCCACCACGCACGCTCTTCAGCACGATGGTGGCGGGCGATGATGTCAACACCGCTTATGTCGTCGGCCGCATCGCCGCCGGCCCAACCGCCGGCGTCAACGCCGCTGATGCCGCCAATGCGACCCCGACATCTCTCGACGTAGACGTGCCGCTTATCTGGCGTACCACCGACGGCGGCAAAACCTGGACAAGCATCGTCACCGGCCTGCCCAAAGACGAGCGCACGGGAAGCTGGGTGAACAGTCTGCGTGCCGATCCCAAACAGCCCGGCCTGCTCTTCGCCGGTACGGAGACGACCGTTTACGTGAGCTTCGACAACGGCGATCACTGGCAGATGCTGCGCCAGAACCTGCCCAGCACTTCCATCCGCGATCTCACAATACACACCGACACCCACCTGAACGACCTGGTCATCAGCACCTATGGCCGCGGCTTCTGGGTCCTGGACGACATCACTCCGCTGCGCGAAATCGCTGCCAAGGCTCAGACCATCAGCGCGTCGCCGGTTTATTTCTTCCAACCCGAAGAAGCGATCCGCGCGCGCGTCAACAGCAACTGGGACCAGCCGTTTTCTATCGAAGTCCCGCATGCGTCGAACGTGCCGTACGGCGTAACGCTGGACTATTTCCTTGGCAGCCGGCCCAACGGGCCGATCGAACTACAGATTCTCGACTCCAAGGGCAATCTGGTGCGCACGATCTCCAGCACGTTGCCTCCTCCAGTGACGGGCGAAGCTTATCCCCACTACTGGCTGGCTTCGCCCGAGTCGCGCGCTCTCGGCACCCGCCCTGGCCTGAACCGCTTCAACTGGGACTTGTACTACGACGACCCGCCAGCCTTGCGGCACGACCTGGAAAACCAGATGAACATGGTCGAGGGCGCAACCACCCCCGGACCGCACGGGCCGCAGGTGATTCCGGGCGTGTATACGCTGAAACTCACAGTAGATGGCAAGGTGTACACTCGCGATGTTACCGTGACGAACGACCCGCGCGTCGGCCAGAGCCCTGAGTTGATGACCGCGCTGCGCTCGCAGAACAAGCTCACGCTGCTCGGAGTGCAAGGCATGAAAGACAGCTTTGCAGCCCATGACGAGGTCGATGCTGTCAGGACTCAGCTTGCTTCGCTGATGCAGGGCAGCCTGCCTGACGATACGGCCGCGAAGGCCAGGAAGCTCAATGAGGAGCTGGTCAAGATCGGCGGCGTGGTGCCAACTGCTGGCGGTGGTGGAGGCGGCTTCCGTGGAGCTCCTCCCGCACCCGATGCGTTGAAGTCATTCGCCACGCTGAATAACGACTACAACACCATGGTGAGCATGATGCAGGTAGGAATCGATATGCCGCCGACTCCAACGCAGATCGACACCTGGAAGAGCGACTGCACCGGCTACAACCGCACCGTCGACGCATGGAAGGCCCTGCAGCCACAGATCGCCGACTTCAACGCGGACCTGGCCAAAAACCATCTGCAGGAACTCACCATCGCACCCACCAGGCTTGCCGGCACGCCTTGCAGCTTTACTCCCGAAGTAAGCACGCAGTCGAAGAAGCAACTGCCGCAAACTGCTCACCATTGATAACGGCTATACGTACAACGATTCACCGGATCAACGAACTGGCGCCGGCCTGAAAAGGCCGGCCCCAATTCGTTGCCATTCTCTGGCAGCCGTGCGTCCATAACGCAGAAACGGCTAAAAACTGCGCGGAGAGGCAGTTGTTGATGCCTTTGCCTTTGCTCGTGAGATAGGTCCGGGCTTTAGCCCGGATATTAAACCCCGGCACAGAATGGGCTTTAGCCCCTGGGACATGCTCTCCTCGCTGGAGGCACGTCCCGGGCGCTAAAGCGCGCTTTGTCTCTGGCCCGAAATGCCCGGGCTAAAGCCCGGGCCTATCTCAGGGACAACGACAACAGCAACTGCACTCTTCCTCACTCGGTTTTTAAACAGGTTCTTAAGGACAACTCGAAAGGTCATATCTTGGGGTCTAGCGCTCTGCCTTCTGTTTGGCGAGTTCGGCTTCAAATGCCTGTTGTCGCTCTGCGACGGCGGCTTTGTAGCCTGCGGGATCGACCCAGACGGCGGTTCCTTCGGCGGGCACACGCTTGAGTTTCTCCAGCATGCCGAAGTACACGCCATGCGCTCCGAGGAAGATGTCGCAGGGCAGGCCGCGCAGCACGTCGAAGGTGTGGACATAGTCGGCGGCAATACCGGGGTACGACGCCCGCTTGGCCTTTGTGTCGACCAGACGGTAGCCGGGGTTGACGTTCCAGCTTCCGACAATAACTACGTTGCGAGCGACGCCGTGATCTTTGGCAACCATGGTCCACGTGGTGCAACCGCGAGTGTGGCCGGGGGTTTTGTGCGCGGTAAGCACGGCGCCGCCAAGGCTCACAGTTTCGCCATCGTGCAGGATGCGCGCAACCTTCGCGGGCGGGTAGAGCTGCTTGCCGCCATAGGCGAAGTCTGTGACGCCGCCATCTTCGACGACGGGGACATCGCCGTCCATGACCATGTACTGTGCGTTTGTCTGTTTGAGAATGGCGGCGCTGCCTGCGTTGTGGTCGGAGTGGGCGTGGCTGATGAGTAGGATTTTGATGTCGGTGAACTTGAAGCCGAGCTGCTCCACGCTGTGGCGAATCAGAGGGACGGAAGCTTCGAGGCTGGAGTTGATGAGGATGTCGCCCTTCGGCGTGACGATGAGGTACGAGGCGAGGTCCTGGCTGCCGACATAGTAGAGGTTGTCGGCGATCTTGAAGGGAGCGATAGGAGTAAGCCACGCGGGGTTGTCATCGGCGCGCGCAGGTGTGGCAGCGGGAATGGTCAGAAGGACGAGGGCGGCCGCGAGGATGCGGAAGATTTTCATGTTTCGTTGATAGCAGATTGTGTTGTGGTGGACGCTGTGAATTGATGAGCGACGCTGGATGATTAACCGGGCTACTCCAACGCCTCGTTGACGTCGCGGACGAGGTTGCGGATGTAGCTGCGGCGATTGAGCAGAGCGACCATGGCGTCTTTTGCGGCATCTTTCGCGGCAGCATCGGCGGCGTCGACTGCCGTGTCCCATGTTGCCCAGAGAGTTTCGAGTTGCCGCTGCGACTCCGCGAGCATTGCGGTGAAGTGTTGTTGCGCGGCTTCGAGGTCTTTGCGAGTCTGAGGATCGTCCTCGCCCATCTTCTTCGCCATGCGCATCTCTTCGAGCTGCATGTTGAGCTCGAAAGCTTCTTCGAGCAGGTCGGGCGGCGCCACCTGCTTCTTCTCCGTCCCGCTCGCCTTCGCTGCGTCGGTAGCTGCGCGCGACTGCTCTTCGAGCTGGACGCCTTCGAGCGAGAGCAGGTATTCGGTGCGGGCGATGGGGTCGCGCAGGGTGCGATAGGCATCGTTGAGCTGCGAACTGGCTGTCAGCGCCGCATCCTGCTCGGCCTGCGGTTTGGAGGCGAAGCGGTCCGGGTGCAGCTTGCGCGACTGCGCGTAGAAAGACTTTTCCAGCGCTGCGAGATCGATGTGCAGATGCTGCGGAAGGGAGAAGAGGCTGAAGTAATCGGGCTGGGAGTCGTTGCTCATCCTTTTCAGGTTAGAGCATTTTCCCTGTTGCCGGGGCTCCCGGAACAGTTGTGCAGCAGCGTTTTCTTTACGGAAAACGCTCATAAAGGTTGCGGCGTTGGCCTGCCCCCACAGGGGAAATGCTCTATCGCAAACGCGCTAACCGATGCGTTTTGATAGCATCGGGTGGTTTCCGCTTCATCATTTCGCGCGCCACCAGGAGTGAGCCATGCCGAAGTATGTCATCGAACGCAATATACCCGGGGCCGGAAGTTTGACCGACGAG
>Ga0134125_10007273_pt1 | contig 12494 bp, 10 predicted proteins | sample KB31751_FD_96464 | JGI IMG/M metagenome (GOLD analysis project Ga0134125, IMG submission 96464) | Terrestrial soil microbial communities with excess Nitrogen fertilizer from Kellogg Biological Station, Michigan, USA - KB3-175-1 | ecosystem: Environmental > Terrestrial > Soil > Unclassified ... | reverse complement strand
TGAGCACAGTGCGCCGCACAGTGGGGCTATTCGTGGTGGTATTGCTCCCGCTGGGATTGCTCATGCCGTGGCCGGCGGTGGTGCTCCAACGTCCTACCGTGTTGGTGCACGGGGTGGGCGCGGTGGTGCCTGAGCAGTTCCCGACCTGGGCTCAGCTGCTTGCCCTGAACCCCGGGGGCTCCGGTGCTGCGCCCTGGGTGGGCGGGGTGGTGGTGATCGCCGCGGTGATTGCGCTGATCGTGCGACCATCCCGAGCGATGCTGCCCGGCCTGGGATTGGTAGCACTGGGCGCCGCCGCATTGGCACTGCTTGCGCAGTTGCCGATGCGACCCTTGATCGGTGGTGATTCCCGGCCGGGTTTCACCGGCGGAGCGCTGCTGTTCATCGGCTGCGGACTGCTGTGGATCGTCTTGCTCGCCGTGGGTACCGCAGAGCCGGCGTGGTGGTCTGCGCTGCGCGCCCGGTGGGGTAAGCCGTTGTCGGCCATGCCGTGGGTGGGTTTGTCGGTGTTGTCCGCCGTAGCCGTCGTTGCGGGTGCCGGCGGCCCTCTGACCGCCGGGCCGCCTGCCGGGCTGCCGGTGCTCGCCCCCTCGTTGACCGCGGAATTGGCGCGCTCGAACACCTCCGTGCTGGTCGTCGGCGCTGCGGGTGAGCCGGTGCGGTTGACCAGGGCGCGTACCGCGAGATTCGGTGACGATGACATTGCTCCACTGCGCGCCACCGGCGCCCGGCTGGAGCGGGTAGCGGCTGCACTGCGGGCGGGTCAGCCGGGCGAGACGTCCGCTGCGATCGCCGACGCGGCCTCCACCGGTGTGCAGTTCGTGGTACTACCCACCGCCACGCAAGGCGCCCGCGCGCTCGCGGCCGCCGGCGCCTTGGCCCGTTCTGCCCCCCCGACTGCGGACGGCAGGTCGGTGCTGCGAGTAGTGCGGCCGGTGCCGGGCGCGGAACTGCTGGGGCCCGCGCTGGCCGCGCAGGCGCGCACCGGGGCCGCGCCGCCCATCGAGCCAGGGGTCAGCGGTGTACTGGCGCCCGCCCAGCCGCCGCGGGTGGCGGTCCGCGTCGCCTCCGGCGCGGAGGGACGGCTGTTGGTGGTCGCGGCCAATGATGAGCCGGGCTGGCAGGCCAGTGTGGACGGCCATCCCATATCGGTGGTGCGCGGATGGGGTCACCAGGTGGCGATCCCCGTCCAAGGCAGCTCGGCCGAGGTTCGGGTGACCCGCTCGGACGTGAGCCGCACTGCGCTGCTGTTGATCGAGGCCGCGCTACTGCTGCTCGTCGCGGGCACCGCGCTGCCGTCGCGGCGCCGCCCGAACCGCTAGCCGGTGGCTCAGCCCGGTTCGGCGGGACCGTCGATGATGTCCGGATCCAGACCGAGATAGTTCGCCACCTGCTCGACCAGCACCTCGTGAACCAGCTCGGACAGGTCACCACCATCGTGGGCGCGATTTTCCAGCGGCCGCCGGTAGAGCACGATCCGCGCCCGGGTAGGAAGGCCGGCGCGATCCACCCCGGCCGGAACCAGGCGCGCGAGCGGGATCTTTCCGTCCTCCACGATGTCGGCGCCCCAGGTGACTGTGGTCGGATCGCAGTCAGTCACTTCGGGTACCTCGTCGACGGCGACGTCCAGCCGGTCGAGCTCGGCGTGCCAGCGTTCGTCGATCGGTTCGAGAGCCTCCAGCACTATCGCATCGAAGCGTTCCGCCCGGCTGCGGGCTGCGGGCAGCGTGGGCGGGTACAGCAGCCCCCGGACGCCACGGCCGCGCCGATCCCGGCGCCTGCGCCGGCGCGAGCGGGTTGATCGGGTCGCCGTCATCCATCGAGACTACGCCGGACCAGCAGGGCCGCCGAGCAAGCTGTGAAACCCACGGACCTGGGTGCGCCGCGCGCCTGCCGCACCGGGCAGCAGGCGCGCACTACCCTCTGCAGGCCGTGCGCAGCGCGCGGCGGTGTTCGAAAACCGGGTGCCTCAACCCGGCAGTTGCCACGCTCACCTTCGTCTATGCCGACTCGACCGCAGTGGTCGGCCCGCTGGCCACCTACAGTGAGCCCCATTCCTACGATCTGTGCGAGCGGCACGCGTTACGGCTCACCGCTCCGCGAGGCTGGGACGTCGTCCGTCATGACGGTGAATTCGGCGAGCCAGAACCCTCAGAAGACGATCTGACCGCGCTGGCCGAGGCCGTTCGCGAGGCCGGTCGCCCCAACCGCCCCCCAGACCCTCCAGCCAGTCCCCGCCGTCCCCACCTCCGATTGCTTCACTAACCCGCGGCCCCGACGCAGATAGGCTCAGGGCTGGACGAAGGGAGCGCGGTGGCGGATCTGTCAGCGATAGTCAAGGCCTATGACATCCGGGGCATCGTCGGGGAGCAGCTCGACTCGGAGATAGTGCGCGACATCGGGGCCGCGTTCGCCGACTTCGTGACGTCGGCGGACGAGCGGGTGGACGAGTCGACCGGAGATGGGGCACTTCCTGGGGCGGTCGTCGTCGGGCACGACATGCGGGACTCTTCGCCCGGCCTGGCCGCTGCCTTCTCGCACGGCGTCACCAGCCGCGGCCTCGACGTCACGTCGATCGGGCTGGCCAGCACCGACATGCTCTACTTCGCCTCCGGATGCCTGGGCTTGCCGGGCGCGATGTTCACGGCAAGCCACAACCCGGCCCGGTACAACGGGATCAAGCTGTGCCGGGCCGGTGCCGCGCCGGTCGGTCAGGACAGTGGTCTGCGGGAGATCCAGGCCGCAGTCGAGCGCGGTATCCGACCGGGTCCGGGCGGCGGTGAGGTGGTCGAGCGCGACATGCTCGCCGACTATGCGCGCTACCTCCGTTCACTGGTGGACCTGTCCGGGATCCGGCGGTTGCGAGTGGTAGTGGACGCCGGCAACGGGATGGGCGGGTACACCGTGCCCGCGGTAGTCGAGGGGCTGCCCCTAGAGATCATCCCGCTCTACTTCGAGCTGGACGGCAACTTCCCCCATCACGAGGCCAACCCGCTGGATCCGGCGAACCTGGTGGATGTGCAGGCGGCCGTGCGAGAGCACGGCGCCGATCTCGGCCTGGCCTTCGACGGCGATGCGGATCGCTGCTTCGTCATCGACGAGCGCGGTGAGCCGGTGAGCCCCAGCGCCATCACCGCCCTGGTGGCCACCCGGGAGCTGGCCATCGAGCCAGGTGCAGCGGTGATCTACAACTTGATCATTTCGCAGTCGGTGCCGGAAATCGTGAACGAGCACGGTGGGCGGCCGGTGCGCACCCGGGTCGGCCACTCGTTCATCAAGCAGCGAATGGCTGAAACGGGCGCGATCTTCGGCGGTGAGCATTCCGCCCATTACTATTTCCGTGACTTCTGGCGCGCGGATTCCGGGATGCTCGCCGGGTTGCACGTGCTCGCCGCGCTGGGACAACAGCAGCGCCCGGCCTCGGCGCTGATGGCGGAATTCAGCCGTTACGCCTCCTCCGGTGAGATCAACTCCACCGTCGACGACCAGCGCGGCCGGATGGCCGCCGTGCAGGCGCACTTCGCCGCGCAGCAGGGCGTCGAACTCGACGAACTCGACGGCCTCACCGTACGGTGCCCCGACGGTTCGTGGTTCAACCTGCGCCCGTCGAATACCGAGCCGCTGCTTCGCTTGAACGTCGAAGCCCGCGACGCCACCGCGGTCGAGGCGCTGCGCGACGAGGTGTTGGCTCTGGTGCGCGGTAACTGAGGAGGATCTGGCGATGGTGGTGAGCTTGGACCCCCAGCTCATGGAGATCTTGGCGTGCCCGTGCCCACAGCACGGCAAGTTACACAGTGGCACCGCGGCTGATCCAGACGCGGACGCCCTGACGTGCACGGCGTGCGGGCGCAGCTTCCCGGTGACCGGCGGAATACCGATACTGCTGCTGACGGAGGCGCTGCCGGGCACTGGCCCGGACGCCGACCAGGTAGCGGGCGGCCGAGAACGCGGCAACGAGCAGGGTCGCGGGTGATGTCACCCGGCACGGGAATGGACTTCGACGACGACTTGCTTGACGATCCCCGGCGTCTTGAGGCGACCGACTCCGGTGGACTGCTCCGCGCTGCAGCGACGGCGGGCGCCCAGGTGCGCTCCACGACTGCCGCGGCCGAGGAGGCCGGGCTACCGCAGCTGAGCGGGCAACAGCCGCGCGCGCTGGTGCTGCTGACCCGGCCCGGTGCCGCACCGGCCGCCGCGCCGCTGCTGCTGGCGCTGCTCGGGCCGTCCTGCCCGGTGCCGGTCGTGATGACGCGGTCGGTGCCGATGTGGGTCGGCGCGCTGGACATCGTGCTGGCCAACACCACCGACCCCGGCGACCGGGAGCTGGCCGAAGGCATCGACCGGGCGGTCCGCCGGGGAGCCCAGGTGGTGCTCACCGCGCCTGCCGACGGGCCGGTTGCGGCCGCGGCCGCAGGCCGGGCGGTGCTGCTCGTGCCGAGGATCGAGGTGCCACCCGGGTTGACCTTGCCGCGTGCCCTGGCCGCCGGCCTGCTGCTGCTGGACACCCTCTCGCTGCTGGAAACCGACACCGAGATACTGGCTGGCGAGCTTGATCGGGAAGCCGAGCGGGACTACGTCGCTCACGAATCGCTGGTCAATCCGGCCAAGGCACTGGCGTTGCGGCTGCGGGGTCGAACGCCCTTGCTGTGGGGCACCGATCCAGTGGCCACCGTGGTGGCCGGGCACTGCGCCGGTGCCCTCGCGGCTCACGCGGGCGTGGTGGCGCACGCCGCGGGATTCGGCGAGGCGGCAGCACTGCCGGTGCTGCGCCAGGAGGCGAACCGCGCCGGTGGTGACGACGACGTATTTCATGATCCATACGAAGATCATTTCGGGGACCAGTCGGGCCGGATGCCGGCGATGCGGCCGGTGCTACTGGGCGTGCCCGCCGACCCCCGCTACGAGCCCGAGCGCGCCGCGGCGGTGGAGGCGTTGCCCGCCGCCGACCTGGTGACCGCTGACGAGGAGCTGATGGTGCGGCATGACGACCCGGGTGCTGCCGCCTGTGCCGCCGCGGTGCTGGCCCTACGGTTCGACTTCGCCGCGCTCTACCTCGGGCTTGGTCGTGGCGTCCTGGGTGGGCCGGGCTGGATCGGCACGACCGGTGGCTCGGCCCTCGGATGAGCGACTAGCGGGTCTTGAAGGGAGCGGTTGTGGAGCTGTTGCGCAACGCGGTTCGGCCTTATGCCTGGGGTTCGCGGACTGCGATCGCGGAGCTGCTCGGTGGCCCGGTTCCCGCCCCGCACCCGCAGGCTGAGCTGTGGCTCGGTGCGCATCCGGCGGACTCGTCGGTGCTGCTGCATGCCGATGGCGGCCAGACTGCCCTGGTGGAAGCACTGCGCACCGACCCCGGTCGCCATCTCGGGACTTGTTGCGCGGCACGTTGGGGCAGCCGGTTGCCGTTCCTGCTCAAAGTGCTCGCGGCTGAAGAGCCGTTGAGCCTGCAGGCCCACCTGTCCGCCGAGCAGGCTGCCGACGGGTTTGCTCGCGAAGAGGCGATGGGCATCCTGCGAGACGCTCCGGAGCGTAACTACACCGACGCGAGCCACAAGCCCGAGCTGATCTGCGCACTCACCGAGCTGCACGCACTGGCCGGTTTCCGGGAGCCGCGGCGCACCGTCGACCTGCTCGCCGTGCTGGGCGTGCCGTCGCTGGAGCCGTACCGGGCGATGCTCGCGGCCGAACCGAATGCCGACGGGTTGCGCACGGTGTTCACCACCTGGATCACGATGCCGGAGCCGGCCGTCAAGGCGCTGCTGCCCCAGATCCTGGATGCCTGCGTGGCGCTGCTGCGCCGCGACGGCGTGCGCGGCGGCAATTTCCGCAGTGAGTGCCGGGTGGTGCTGGAACTGGCCGAGGCGTACCCGGGCGACGTGGGAGCGCTCGCGGCCCTGCTGCTCAATCATGTCGTGCTGGCGTCGGGCGAGGCGTTGTACCTGCCGGCCGGGAACCTGCATTCCTACCTGCGGGGCACTGCTGTGGAGATCAGTGCGAACTCGGACAACGTCCTGCGCGGCGGCCTGACCGCCAAGCACATCGACGTGCCCGAGCTGCTGCGGGTGCTGGACTTCTCCTACGGCGAGCTGGACGTGCAACGCGGCCAGCGGGTCGGGCCGCACGAGACCGCCTACCTCAGCCCGGCCGAGGAGTTCCAGCTCACCCGGCTGGACTGGGCGCGCGGGGAGTCGGATCCGATCTGCTTGCACAGCCCGTGCCCCCAGATTCTGCTGTGCACCCACGGTTCGGTCCAGCTGTGGTCGCCGGCAGGCGGTTGCGTCACGCTCGAGCGCGGCAGGTCGGTGTGGTTGGCCGCCGCCGATCCTGACGTCACAGTGTGCCCTGGACCGGATCGGGTGCAGCTGTTCCGGGCGCTGCCCGGGGCGCAGGGATGCGCGCAGGACCGGTACTGAGGAGGCGTCAGGGGTGTCCGCAGGCGGTGGGGCCACGGCGATCATCGCGGCGTTGCTGGCCAATGCCGGTATCGCGGTGGCGAAGTTCGTTGGTTTCCTGATCACCGGGTCGTCGTCGATCCTGGCTGAGGCGGTGCACTCGGTAGCCGACACCGCCAACCAGGGACTGCTGCTGCTCGGTCGCCACCGCGCCCGCCGGCAAGCCAGCCTGCAGCACCCGTTCGGTTACGGCCGCGATCGCTACTTCTATTCGTTCGTGGTGGCGTTGCTGCTGTTCAGCCTGGGCTCGATATTCGCGCTGTACGAGGGAGCCCACAAGATCCACAGCGACGACCCGATCAACTCGCCCTTGGTCGCGATCGGGATCCTGGTGGTGGCGATCGTGCTGGAGAGCTTCAGTTTCCGCACCGCGGTCAGGGAGTCCCGGCCGCTCAAGGGCGGTGACAGCTGGTGGCAGTTCATCAAGAAATCCAAGAACCCGGAGCTTCCGGTGGTGCTGCTGGAGGATACCGGCGCGCTGGTCGGGCTGCTGCTGGCCTTCGGTGGCATCGGGCTGTCAGTGCTCACCGGCGATCCGTTGTGGGACGGGCTCGGCACGCTGGGCATCGGCGTGCTGCTCGGCACCATTGCGATCATCCTCATTGTGGAGACCAAGAGCCTGCTGATCGGGGAGGGCGCTGGTGCCGATGAGCGCAACCGCATCTGCGATGCGCTGGTGGGGCCAGGCGTGGACCGGGTGATCCACCTCAGGACCCAGTATCTCGGCCCGGACGAGCTGCTGGTCGCCGCGAAGATCGCGGTACCGGCCATCCTGCCCACCGCTCAGGTCGCTCAGGTCATCGATGAGGCCGAAGCACGAGTGCGTGGCGCGGTCCCCGCCGCCCGGATCATTTACCTGGAGCCGGACCTGGACCGCACCCCGGCTGGCCCGATCTGACGACACCGTGAGGTGTCGAGAAGCAAGGAGCGTGGTGGTGTTTGAGTCGCTGCTGGTGGCCAACCGGGGGGAGATCGCTCGGCGGGTCATCCGGTCCGCGCGGGCGCTGGGCATCCGCACTGTCGCGGTGCACTCCTCGGTGGACGCCGAGCTGCCGTTCGTCGCCGAAGCCGACGACGCCGTCGAACTGACCGGTTCGCCTGCGCAGGTTTACCGCGACGCTCACCAGCTACTCGATGCGGCCCGCAAGACCAGCGCGACCGCGGTGCATCCGGGGTACGGGTTCCTGTCCGAGGACCCCGGATTCGCCCAGGCGGCGTCCGACGCCGGTCTGGTATGGATCGGTCCCGGTACTGAAGCAATCTCCGCGATGGGCGACAAGGTGGCCGCGCGACAGCGCGTGGCGGCTGCCGGAGTGCCGGTGGCGGACGGTTCGGCCGGCGCGGTGGCCTCCGAAGAGAGCGCAGTCGCCGCAGCCGAACAGGTCGGCTTCCCGGTGATGCTCAAGGCGGCTGCCGGCGGCGGCGGCATGGGGATGGCCGTGGCTGCCGATGCCGCTGCGGTTCGCATCGAGTACGGCAAGGTCAGTGCCTTCGCGCAGCGGCTCTTCGGTGATCAGCGGCTGTTCGTCGAGCGCTATTTCCCGCACGTACGCCATGTCGAGGTGCAGATCCTCGGGTTGGCCGACGGCCGGGTGATCGCATTGGGCGAGCGCGACTGCTCGGTGCAGCGCCGGCACCAGAAGATCGCCGAGGAGAGCCCGTCACCCGCCGTCTCACCGGATCTGCGCCGCCGGATGCAAGACGCCGCGGTGCTGGCCGCCACCACGGTGGACTACCGCAACGCGGGAACGGTGGAGTTCCTGCTCGATCAGGACACCGGCGAGTTCTTCTTCCTGGAGATGAACACCCGGCTGCAGGTGGAGCACCCGGTCACCGAGCTGCGCTACGGCGTGGATCTGGTTTCAGCGCAGCTGCGTATCGCGGCCGGCGCTGACCCTGGTTTCGATACCGAGACTGCTACGCCGACTGGTCACGCGATCGAGCTGCGGGTCAACGCCGAGGATCCGAAGCGGTTCCTGCCGGGTCCCGGTCCGGTCACCGAGTGGGTGGAACCCACCGGGGACGGGGTGCGGGTGGACGCCGGCTACGCGGCGGGCACCGTCGTCACGCCGTTCTATGACTCCCTGCTGGCCAAGTTGGTGGTACACGGTGGTGACCGGCAGCAGGCGCTGCAGCGGGCCCGGGCGGCGGTGGCCGGGTTCACCGTCACCGGACCCCGGTGCAACCTGCCCTTCCACGCCGAGCTGCTGCAACACCCAGAATTCGTATCCGGCCGTTACGACACCGGCCTAGTCGCCCGGATGCGCCCCTAACCCCCGTACCCGGTGTGTCGCGCCCCCGTGTCCGGTGTGTCGCGCCCGCTGGCAAGATGCCGCCGCTAACCGGACGAGGCGGCCTTGGCGCCTTCCCGGAGCCTGCTCGGGAGGTAAGCGACGTGGGTGACCCCGATGATCGATCGGTTGGGCACCGCGGGTGGCGACTCCGGCAGCCGGTCATCAGGCGCTGTGTCACCCTGCTGCTGGCGGTGCTCACGGCGCTGACGCTGGTGACCGGCGCGGCCGCACAAGCCGCTGCTGGAGCGCACGTCGTGCCCTTCGAAGCCCGGGCGGCTGACGGCACGGCCTTGCGAGGAGACGTCTACCTGCCGAGCTGGCGAGCGGGGCGCCCGACTCCGGGCGCATCGAGCTCGATCTGCGGCACTGGCAGCACCCGGGCACCAACCGGCCCTTCCCGATCGGGACGCCGACGAGGTTGACCGTCAAGAGCCTGCCGCTGGCCACCGTGATCCCCGCAGGGGACCGACTCGTGCTGGCCATCGGCGCGACCTCGGCGGAACTCCTTCCCGACCCGCTCAAGCCGAGCATCACGGTCGCTACCGGTGGCCGGCTGCCCGGTGCGCGGTGGCTGTCAGTCGTCACCGGAAGGCTCGAATTCGGCCCCAGATAGCGTGTGCCGTTGTGGGGCGGCTGGTGGTCATCGAGGGACTGGACGGGGCGGGCAAGCGCACCCTCGCCGATCGGCTGGTCGCCGCGCTCACCGCACCGGGAGCCAAGGTCGCGAAGATGGCGTTTCCCCGGTACGACACGGACGTCCACGCCGATCTGGTTCGTGATGCGCTGTACGGGCGGCTGGGCGACCTGGCCGAGTCGGTGCATGGCATGGCGGTGCTGTTCGCGCTGGATCGGCGCGACGCCGCTGCGGAACTGCGGTCGTTGCGGCGCCGTTACGACGTCGTGCTGCTGGACCGATACGTGGCATCCAATGCGGCATACGGCGCCGCCCGGCTATCCGAAGACGCCGGGGGTCCCTTCGTCGAATGGGTCCGGGAGCTGGAGGTGGATCGGTTCGGCGTGCCGGTGCCCGATGCCCAGTTGTTGCTGCGGGTCCCGGTGAACGTCGCCTCGGCCCGGGCGGATTGCCGGGCTGCGGCCGACAGCGCGCGGCAAAAGGACCGGTATGAAAACGATCACGGATTACAGGCTCGGTGCGCAGCTGTTTATGACGGGCTGGCCGCCAGTGGCTGGCTCGCCCCGTGGTATGTGATAGATGCAGACACCGGCGGGCTCGGCGATCTGGCGCGCCGGCTGCTGCGTGGATAAGCCGGCGGGTGAGCCGCCCGAACGGGGGGACCGTGACGGACAGTGCCACGATGGTGGGTATGGCAGCTCGTGTGCTCGTGGTAGAGGACGACCCAGCGGCGGCGGAGATGTTGTCCATCGCGTTGCGCCAGGCGGGCTTCGAGACCGCGGTGGTCTCCGAGGGCCCCAAGGCGATGCCCGCGATGCGTGAGCTCAAGCCTGATCTGGTGTTGCTGGACCTGATGCTGCCAGGCATGAGCGGCATCGATGTATGCAGAGCGATCCGCGCCGAATCCGGGGTCCCGATCGTGATGCTCACCGCCAAGAGCGACACCGTCGATGTGGTGCTGGGCCTGGAATCCGGTGCGGACGATTACATGATCAAGCCGCCTAAGACTCAGGAGCTGGTGGCGAGGTTGCGCGCCCGGTTGCGCCGCACTGACGCCGAGCCCGCTGAGCAACTCACGATCGGCGATCTCACCATCGACGTGCCGGGTCACCAGGTCAGCCGCGACGGGACGCCGATCTCGCTGACTCCGCTGGAGTTCGATCTACTCGTTGCGTTGGCGCGCAAGCCGCGCCAGGTGTTCAGCCGTGAGGTGTTGCTCGAGCAAGTCTGGGGCTACCGGCACGCCGCGGACACCCGGCTGGTCAACGTGCACGTCCAGCGGCTTCGTTCCAAGATCGAGCGGGATCCCGAACACCCGGAGGTGGTGCTCACCGTGCGTGGCGTCGGGTATAAGGCCAACACATCGTGAGGACCGCGCCGTAGTGAGTCCGCGGTCGAGGGGTCAGGCTGCGGTCGGGGCGCTCGCCGAGCGGGCGACCGAGGCATCCGCGGCGGCCAGCGAGCTGACCACGGTGGTGGGCACGGCATGGCGCCGCTCCTTGAAGATCCGAGTAGTGAGCAGCACGGTGGCGTTGTCGTCGACGGTCGTGCTGATACTGGGTGTGGTCTTGCAGGCCCAGCTTGCCCAGCGGCTGATCGAGAACAAGACGCAGGCCGCCCTGGTGCAGGCCGACAACAGCAGGGTGTTGGTGGAATCTGAGCTCGGTGCGGTGGATCCCACGTCGGCGTCGCTGGCCGGCCGGCTGACCACTGCCGTCGATCGCTTGACCAATCCGGACCCGACGGGCAATGGTCCCGCCACGGCCAGCGCCGGCGCCTACGAGCCGGTGCTGGTCGACGGCGGCGGCCCGTCCGGGGAGGCCGGCACCGGTCAGAAGATCGGTCCCCTGGACGATGTTCCTGCGGTCTTGCAGTCCGCGGTGGAACGGGGCGCGCTCGCCCACAAGATCACCACGGTGCGCCGGGGCGGTGCTGCGGTCACCATGCTGGTGGTCGGCATGCCGGTGGCCAGCGCGGGTCGCACCATGCAGCTGTACCTGCTGTTCCCGCTCACCGCCGAGCAGCGCACGCTGACACTGGTGCAGTCCACCCTAGTGGTCGGTGGCGTGGTGTTGCTGGTGCTCATCGCGGGCATCGCCAGCCTGGTGAGCCGCCAGGTGGTGGTCCCGATCCGGCAGGCCGCCGAGGTGGCCGAACGCTTCGCCGATGGCCACCTCGACGAGCGGATGCCGGTGGTCGGGGAGGACGACATCGCGCGGCTGGGGACCTCGTTCAACGAGATGGCCGCCAGCATCCAGCGGCAGATCCGCCAGTTGGAGGAGTTCGGTGAGCTCCAGCGGGGCTTCACCTCTGACGTCTCCCACGAGTTGCGCACCCCGTTGACGACCGTGCGGATGGCTGCGGATCTGCTGTATGACTCCCGCGACAAGCTGCACCCGGTGCTGCACCGCCCGACTGAACTGCTGGTGCGGGAACTCGACCGGTTCGAGGCGCTGCTCGCCGACCTGCTGGAGATTTCCCGGGTGGACGCCGGCGTCGCCGAGCTGCACCTGGAGATAGTCGACGTGCGCACTACCGTGGCGCATGCGGTGGCCGCGGTGCGCGCTGTGGCGGACCACGCCGGCACCCTCCTCGAGTTGGAGCAGCCGCCGGCCGAGGTGTACGCCGAGCTCGACCCGCGGCGGGTCGAGCGAATCGTGCGCAACCTGCTCACCAACGCCTTGGATCACGGGGAGGGTCGGCCGGTCGAGATGACGGTTGCCGCGGACGCCCACGCGGTCGCCGTGCTGGTGCGCGATCACGGTGTCGGGCTCCAGCCCGGTCAGCAAGACCTGGTGTTCAACCGGTTCTGGCGTGGCGACCCCTCGCGGGACCGGCGCACCGGAGGTACCGGGCTGGGCCTGTCGATCAGCCTGGAAGATGCCCGGCTTCACGGGGGTTGGCTGCAGGCCTGGGGTGCCCCCGGGCAGGGCAGCGCCTTCCGGCTCACCTTGCCCCGCAGCCACGGTCGGGAGCTGACCGGCAGCCCGTTGCCGCTGGGACCCGACAGGGCACCGCGCATCGCAGCGGTGCCAGATCCTCAGGTCGTGGATCCCGAGGTCGTGGATCCGGTTGTGACGATTCACGAACCCGTGGATCCCGAAGTGGCGGATCCCG
>Ga0134125_10007272_pt1 | contig 12495 bp, 5 predicted proteins | sample KB31751_FD_96464 | JGI IMG/M metagenome (GOLD analysis project Ga0134125, IMG submission 96464) | Terrestrial soil microbial communities with excess Nitrogen fertilizer from Kellogg Biological Station, Michigan, USA - KB3-175-1 | ecosystem: Environmental > Terrestrial > Soil > Unclassified ... | reverse complement strand
TACGCCGTGTTTCCGCCGACGATCGCCGGTATATTGACGGGCCAGGACGTCTGAAAACGGGCGTTCGTCACGGTATCCGTAATGGTCATCGCGAGATTCGTGCCGTCATAGGTAATGTGAACGGACATCAAATCTCCGCTATGCAGATTAACTCCCGAGCTAGTCAGATCCGTCGACGGTATGGTGGGCGAGGCGCCATTCGTGTAAAAGCCGGTTGAATCGTTGCCTTCACCCGAATTGTTATACAGGTCGAATTTAATCGCGATACTCTTGGGTATCCCGCCCGTCGGGCCTGTAGGGTCGGGGCCATAACCCAGGCCGCCGCCCGACGGACCAAGCGCTGTGGGCGCGTTGCCCTGAATGGTGAACGTGAAGCCGTCCGCGTTCGGGTTAAGAAGCTGTAGAGCAAAATCGGTTGTAAACGATTGAACGTTCACAGGCGTGTTATAGAACGCGCTGCCTGCCTGGTTGGTTCCGCCGTTCGTTATCTGTAGCCGGGAACCATTCAGGGCAGCCGAACCATTGAACGTGAATAAGCTGGCGGCTCCGCTGAATCCGTTCGAAAAGTCAATGCCTCCCTGGCTGAGCTGAATCGTGTATGTCGCCGACGCGACTCCGCTATTCGCCAAACCGGTTTCGACTGCAATGGCCTTCATCGTTGTAGTTGCGGCGATCATGATCGGGCCCGTGTAGGGCGTGGACGATTTGGTCGGCGTAGTGCCGTCCAGTGTGTAGAAGATAGATGCGCCAGCCGTGGCATCCGAGATTGTCACGGATTGCGGCGTCGTATAGGTCCCCGCGGCCGGACTGAAAACCGGAGTCGCCACGGCCGTTGTTCCGCCGGTGCTGTTGAATGTCCACGACAGGATCTCCTGGTTTGCAGTCTGAGCGCCGGAGCCGCCCGTGAAGCCTATGTATGCCGTGTTCGAACCAACAACTGACGGAATGTTGATCGGCCAGCTTGTCGAGTAACTCGCATTGGTCACCGTATCGGTTATCGTCATGGCGAGCGTCGTTCCGTCATAGGTCATATGGACGGACATCGTGTCGCCGCTGTGCAGGTTGATCCCGGTATTCGTTAAATCCGTGGAAGGCAGCGTTGGCGATGCGCCGTTGATATACAGACCTGTTGAATCGGAACCTTCGCCCGCATTGCTGTATAGGTCGAATTTCACCGCCAGGCTGTTCGCGATTCCGCCTGTGCCGCCGGCGTGATCGGGACCGTAGCCTAGTCCTCCGCCTCCGGGACCAAGCGCCTGCGGACTGTTGTTCTGTATCGTAAAGGTAAAGCCGTCGGCCCCGGCGTTCGTCAACTTGAATGCGAACGTGCTGTCAAACGATTGAATGCTAACCGGAGTGCCAAAAAACGCGCTCCCCCGTACATTCATGCCGCCATTCGTTATTTGCAGGCGCGACCCATCCAACTGGGATATGCCGTTAAATGCCATCGAGCCCGCGGCGCCGGTGAAGCCACTTGCGAAGTTAATTCCAGACGAAGTCGATTGATTCGAATAGCTGGCTGTTCCGACCGCGCTATTCGCGAACCCGCTCGCGGCCGCAATCGCTTGGATGGTTGTCGCGGAAGCGATTGTGATCGGCCCCGTGTACACGGTCGAGGATGTGCTGGGCGGCGTGCCGTTCAGCGTATAGTAGATGGTCGCGTTCGGCGCCGTATCCAAAATGGACACCGATTGCGGCAGCGTATATGTGCCTGACGCGGGAGAAAATGTTGGCGTAGCCGCTTGCACGGTGTACGTTGCGCTGGCGACGGCGCTGCTGCTCATATTTGCCGCAGTCGCGATCGCGTTGATCGTGGTGGAACCGCTCAACGCGATGGGCCCTGTGTACTGGGTGGATGAACTGGTCGGTGTGCTACCGTCCGTCGTATAGAAGATGGAGGCCCCCGGCGTTGCGTCCGTGATAGTCACTGACTGCGGCAGCGTGTATGTGCCCGCGCCCGGACTCAGAACGGGCGTCGCCGCGCTTTGCAGGGCGCTTGTACTCACAAACGTCCAGGTCAGGATCTCCTGCGTGGCGGTTAAACCGCCTGTGCCGCCCGTAAATCCGATATAAGCGGAGTTGCCGCGCACTATCGACGGAATATCGACTGCCCAGCCGTTCGTGTACGTAGCGTTCGTGACCGTGTCGGTAAGAGCCATCGTAAGGTTTGTGCCGTCGTAGGCCATGTGGACGCTCATTGTGTGCCCGCTGTGCAGGTCGATTCCGGTCTTGCTCAAATCGATCGACGGAATTGTAGGAGACGCGCCGTTCGTGTAAAGTCCAGTGGAATCCGTGCCCTCTCCGGAGTTGTTGTACAGGTCGAATTTGACGGCAATGCTCTTTGCAATACCGGCGACGCCGTTCGGTGTATCGGGACCATACCCCAGTCCACCTCCCGACTGTCCCATTGATGTGGGAGTCTTGTTCTGGATAGTGAATGTCATGCCGTCGGCTGACGCGTTGGTCAACTGGAACGTAAAATCCGTTGTGAACGACTGGATGTTGATCGGGGTATTGTAGAAGGCGCTGGCCGCCTGATTTAGGCCGCCTGTCGTCAGTTCAAGCCGTGACCCATGCAGCACGGTGGTCCCGTTGAAGGCCATGGTGCTCGAGGCATTTGCAAAGCCGTTGCCGAAATTAATGCCGGAGCCTCCTACTTGGATAAAATATGCGGCCGATGCGGCAGGGCTGTTCGTCAGACCCGCTGCGGCGCCTATCGCCTTCACTGTGGTTGTCGAACTCACGGTGATGGGCCCGGAGTAGAGCTTGGATGAAGTTGTTGGAGTGCTGCCGTCCAGCGTGTAATAGATTGTGGTGTTCGGAGTCGTATCGGAAATCGTAACCTGCTGGACCGACGTATAGTTGCCGGCGGCGGGCGAAAACGTGGGTGTGGCGACCTGCGTCGAAAGCGTATAGGTGGCTGAACTGAACGGACTCGGCAGAAAGCCCGTTGCGCTTGCAAATGCATTGATCGTGGTGGTTGAATCCACCGTGACGGGACCGGTGTACGGAGTCGAGGCTTCGGTCGGATTGCTTCCGTCGGTAGTGTAGTAAATGGTTGCCCCTGGCGTGGCATCGCTGATTGTCACCGACAGAGTGCCGCTAAACGATTTGCTCGCCGGGCTAAATTCCGGAGCCGCGGCTTGCACTTGCCCGTTCAGCGGGCCGTAAACGCTGACCTGGTATTGCGCGCCCACGTATACCTTGCCGTTAACGACCGTCGGAACGGTGAATTTCACGGCGTTCCCGGGATTGTCACGCGTAAGATTTTGACTGCTTGAATACAATGTCGTGGCTACGTTAGTCGCATCGTGCGCCATGAGAATCGCCGGAGCGTTGGTGCTGTAGCCATCGCTCTGAATGGTCCATACGATGCCGTTTTTCGTCCCGTTTGCCGATATGCTCGGAGTCGAACCCGGAAAGCCGGACACTTCTTGGGAAACCGAAGTGGGGGTGGAGGAGAGTTTGCCGTTGATGAAAGAGAACGCCTTTAGCCGATCGTTCCTGCCCCACAGATACACATTGTTATTCCAGTAGGCAGGTACGCTCCAGAGCCCGCCCGTTTGTCCGCTCAATTCCTGCACGATGTTGTCGGTCGCGTTATACCCGCCCATTGTGTCGCGGTCGACAAGATAGATAATGCCCTGTTTTCCCGCTTGTACCAGCAAGTGTTTGTGGCCGCCCGCTGCCTGATCCGGCAGAAGCAGAATTCCGCCGGAGCCCACGTCCGTATCGCCTTCGTTCAGGCTCTGCTGATTGGACGGCGTGAACGCGTCCACCGGGGTCAGAGCGCCATTCGCCAGATCGAAGCGGATGTGGTCGTCCCCAAAGTTCATGGTGTTGTTATACGGCGACGTTGCATTGTACGACCCGTTTCCTGTCGCGACGAACAGCCGCCCGAACGGATGATTGATTGGATCGACGACATCGGCCGCGAGTCCCGTGCCGGCCGCCCAGACGCCGGACCCGATGCCATTCGGAGTGGTGCAAAAAACGCCTGTCTGCGCGAGCGTTGTCGCATTGTAGGAAAGCACCCAGCCATGCCATGGGCCATTGTCGCCGTGCGATCCGAACCCGATATAGACGATCCCATTAAGCAATAGCAGGCCGGCGCGGTTGTACTGCCACTTCGGGTCGAAATTCAGAATGCCTCCGGAACTGCCGTTTCCGGACCCAGGTACGGATGCCTTGATGATTACGGGGCCACCGAGCTTCTCGGCTCCCGTTCTGATGTCCAAGGCGTGCAGCCGCTGTATCGCTTTGCCATTCTCCACAGTTTGCCCGACCAGGTACATCGTGCCCGAACCGGTGTCGATCACAGGCGTTCCCGTGATGCCGATCTCTGGAAGCGTGTCGGTTGTGCCCACGTCGGTGTACGGTTCGGTCGTCGCTCCGGAAGCCGCTCCATGTGCGGCATCCAGAAGCGTAATGTGCCAGAGAGGAGTGGCGTTGGCGCCGCCGTTGCTGTCCGCATCCAAGGCATAGACGCTGTCATGCTCAGTTGCGATAAAGAGAACGTTGTGCGTGCCCTTGCCGGAAATCGTAAGCCCAGGCAAGTAGAGCGGTTGGGCATAGACATATCCATCCACGGGAACCGAAAATAGTCTTCCGAATGCGGACGTGGTGACGTTGCCGGGAGCCAGCGTGGTCTCTTGCAGATTCTGTCCGGTTCTCGATATGTCGTTGTGCTGAGTCACCACGCTCGTTTGCGCGGAAGCAGCGGCCGTCATCAGGAAAGCCAGTATTGTGGCCGCAACATACGATACATTGGAACCGCGGACCAAACAGCGACTCACTTTGTTATTAGCGGGCGCCCCGTTTCGCGACTCGTCTGTGTGAGACATCAGAACCTCCGAGCTGAAGTCAAGTCCGCGCGAGAGAAGCAGGCTTAACCGTTTGGCGGGAAAACGGAGAGTGGCGGGTCGCGCCCCTAGCCCGGAACAGAGAATGTCCCGAACTATCGCGCCCAAAGACCGGTATGCTTACGGCACGATTCTTCGTTCCCTTGAATTTACAAACTATCTTACAAGAAATGGCGTAAGTTCAGAGGAAAATCGAGTAGATGCCGTACTGCCGGTACGGTGTTACCGCATGATATCCAGGCCAGTACTCATTCTCGGCGGGAAATGTAACGGCATTCCCCCATAAGGCGGCATTGATTCAATCAATTGCTTGAGCGCCTTTTCAGGAGCGAGATTTCACCATTCACTGCTACCGGATTCCCGATTCCCGGAGGATTCAAAATCACTGTTTGGCGCGCTCGCCGTTCTTATAAGACGAGAACACCTTCATTACTTCACCATGCAGAACGGCAACGTCGGGATTGCGTTGCAGGGCGTCGAAATAGGCCTTGCCTAGGCCGTTGCCTTCCTCCGTCGAGGTAATAAGATTTCGGGCTTGCTGGAACAACTGCTGCACCGTTTCTTCGGTGACCGGCTCCTTCGCGGCGAGGGTCTCATCGATCTCCACCACCACCGTGGTCACGGGCCGCAGCCACGCGAACCAGGGATCATTGAGCAGAAGTTGTAAAAACGCGCCAGGGGATGGAATCTTCCCGTGTACCCGTTCATAAGTGCGCCGCTCCGAATCGAGCAGAGTCTTATGCAATCGGAGCAGATTATTGCGGAGATCGATAAGGCCTTGCCGGGTGGGATCGGAAGTGGGGTCGAGAAAAGCCATCCATCTTCAGCGTAGCCGAGTTCGGCCGGCGTGGTCATTTCTTGGTTTGCGCAATTGCATCCTGCAATTTCGAAAGCTGCTGCTTCAGCAAGGCTGCATTCTGAGCGTCCGGACGCAGCTTTAAATACGTCTGTAAATGCGCGGCTGCTGCGGGATAATCGCCCTTATCTGCGTAAATCTGCGCGAGAAGAGTCTCGGCTTGGGGGAATTTGTGGCGGCCATCCACGCGCAGCGTTTCCTCCGCGCTCTTTTTCGCGGCGTCCGCATGCTTCAGATTGTAATTTGCGAGCGCGTTCAGGTACCAGGCTCCCGGAAATTCCACGGGATTCAGAGAAACGGCTTGCCTGCTCTGATCGGCTGCCTCCTGCCACTTTCCTTCTTGCGCGGCGAGCACGGCCAATTGGTCGTATGGACTTACGTATTTGGAATCCGATTGAAGCGCGGTTGTGTAGGACTTCTTCGCCTCCGCCAGGTCCTGACGCGCCTGCTGCAGCCGCCCGAGCTGATACCACGCTTCGGCGTACTTCGGATAGACCGTGACAGCTTCCTGCATGTGCTTCTCGGCATCGTCGAGTTTGCCTTTCGACGCAAGCTGCAGGCCTTTTTCATAAGCCTTGCGCGCCTTCTTGGGAGCGAGCGCGCTTGTCATGCTAATCGTTGTGCCCTGTACGTTTGAAAGCCGGTGCAAGACGATGACGCCCAGGTCCGGACTATCCAGGCTTCTGTGTGTCGCGAGGCTGATCACATCGGAGCGGTAGCCAGGATAGGCGGCCTGAATTTCGCAGCGTTGGAGTTGACGTTCGGTCATTGCTTGTGATAAACCCATACCGGTCATTTGTTGATTTGAAGACTGCCGGCCACCGTAGCCAAGCGGCATTCCCTGCGATGAACTGTCAACACTCGCATCCGAAATGGCGGCCTGATTCTGCCCCACCTGAAAACTGAAGCGTCCGTGTGAATCGGCGTGCGTTTCCGGAATCGGATTACCGAAGCAGACGCGCTGGATGACGATGTTCGTGTTCGGCTTAGTGCCGTCGTCGAATAGCACGCGGCCGGACAAAAAAATCGGCATGGGCATGCCGGACGTGTTTGGATTTTCCGTGGTGCCGAGCGTGTTGCGGTTATTTCCAGGTGTATTGATGCCGGGTGTATTTGTTCCCGGTGTGTTATTCGGCGTGGTCGTGTTGGGGATGCTGGGGGTGGTCGAACCTCTCGACCCGGCGCCCGTATTGCCGCGTTGCGCGAAGGCGCCCGGCAGAACGAAAATCGCGAGGGCCAGAGGAAGGAACCGCTGCGATTGCAACCATGACGACATCTTTGGTCCCATCGGAACCTCCCATTGACTCGAATTATGGCATAGCTTTCTGAGCTGCGGGCGCGATCCATTTCGAGACTGCCACCACCGGCGCTTCCTCCATTCGCGCGAGTAGCGTGGCCGGGTCCGGCTCGGCAATGATCATGTCCCGGTGAATGGCTTTTAAAAATCCTTCGTCCACCGCGTGGTCGAATAGCGCAAGCAGGGAATCATAATACCCGTCCATGTTTAGAATTCCGCATGGTTTGGAGTGTATGCCGAGTTGCGCCCAAGTGAGGACTTCGCAGAATTCATCGAGCGTGCCATGTCCTCCCGGTAGAGCGATGAAGCCGTCTGCAAGCTCGACCATCAGGGCCTTGCGCTCGTGCATCGAACCGACGATTCGCATGTCCGAAAGGCCCGCGTGGCCGACCTCCCTATCAATCAGGGATTGAGGCATCACGCCAATCACGCGGCCGTTCGCCCCTAGCGCGGCATCTGCCATGGCGCCCATCAAGCCAACGTGTCCGCCGCCATAGACTAGTTCGATGCCGCGTTCGGCGATCAACCGGCCTAGAGCCGCCGCCGTTTCCCGATAACTCGCGCGATGCCCGGAGCTCGACCCGCAGAAGACACAGAGGCGTTGAAAAACTCGGGAATTGCGCATCTATACCGAGGATTGCACGCCGGGTGAACTCAGTTGAATAGCGGCGGTAGCTATCTATCCACAGCCAATCGCGAAAGAAAGGGCTGCGCATATTTCATCCAAACGATGACTGCTCAAAACCACCACTCTCCGCCCCAACCGAGCTTGGGAAACGATCACGATGTTGTAAAGATTCACCGCGCAATCGGCTTTCATCCCATCCTCTTCAGTTAAAAACGACCTCCGACGGCACGCCGCGGGTTGTGGATGTAACTGGCGCTACGGTGACAGTCGATAGATAACGAATGGCGGCATACCGAGTGAGCACCACAACCGGCCTCTGCTTGTCAGGTTGCGGAAATTGGTACAGTCGGACGTCGCTGCGCGCTAATCCTCCGGCCATGCAGCAACCTGCTCCCATATCGCAAGTTCATTGGCCGAGTTGGGATGTTGCTCAAAGCCTTGTCGATCGCGCATCTCCGATTCGTCGGTCCGCAGCCGCTTCAGATGCTCGCGAAGAGCATCTCGAATCAGCGCCGAGCGGTTTACTTTCGCATGCTTGGCGGCCTTGTCGGCGCGCGAAGCAGATCCTTATCCAGCACGACCTGGATTGTCTCCATATGTGGACTATGCTCGACACAAAATACCACAGTCAAGCCCGCATCACATTCTAAACAGCGCGAGAATGGTACGTTCGTCTCAGCACCCGCCGTGGCATCGCAAATACCGAATCTTTCGAGGTCTACACAAACACCCCCGACGAATCCGGCGAGTCGCGCGCTGGCGCTGATTTACTCGTTTACCGTCGGTTTAAGCGCCTTTCTCCTCTTTCTTGTCGAGCCGCTTTTCGCGAAGATAATTCTGCCGTGGTTCGGGGGCTCCGCCGCCGTATGGACTGTGTGCCTCGTGTTTTTTCAAAGCGCTCTTCTGCTCGGCTATTTCTATGCGGATCTCTGCACACGCCGTCTGCGCCCGCGGCGGCAGGTTCCACTGCATATCGCCCTGCTCGCGTTGAGCCTTCCACTGCTGCCGCTTTCGCCCGGTTCATTCTGGCGGCCGGGGCCGGGCGAAGACCCGTCATGGCGAATACTCGGCCTGCTTACCGCCGCGATCGGGCTTCCTTACGTACTGCTGAGCACGACGAGTCCGCTCGTCCAGAGCTGGTGCTCACGGCGGCTGCCCAAGTCCGACCCTTACCGGCTGTTTGCGCTATCCAATCTTGCTTCTCTTGCCGCGCTCCTCAGCTATCCGTTTCTCATCGAGCCGCGAAGCTCCACGCATGTACAGTCTCTGGCCTGGTCCGCGGGGTTTGCGCTTTTCGTCGCGGTGTGTGTGTTGGCGGCTTGGAGCAACCGCTCATCTGTCTACGCCCAGCCGCTTGTGGAGGAAATGGATGGCGGCAAACCCGGCTGGCGAATGCTGGCGTTGTGGATCGCCCTCGCGGCCTGCGGATCGATGCTGCTGCTTACCATCACGAATCATCTCTCGCAGAATGTTGCGCCGGTTCCGCTCCTATGGGTGCTTCCTCTTTCGCTTTATCTGCTGACCTTCGCGCTGGCGTTTAGCCGGCGCAGCTTTTATCCGCGATCGATCTGGATGCGGCTGCTTGCCGTTACACTCGGAGCCATCGGTTACGCCATCCACGATCCGCGAACGGTGGAGGCGATCCAGATCAGCGTGCCACTGTTCTGCGGTGGGCTCTTCGTGTGCTGCCTGTTCTGTCATGGCGAACTCAGCCGGCTGAAGCCCCGCACCGCGCATCTCACGTCCTTTTACCTCATGCTGGCTCTCGGGGGAGCGCTCGGCGCTATTTTTGTCGGTCTCGTCGCGCCGCATATCTTCTCAAATCTGTACGAGTTTCCCCTCACGCTTCTATTTACGGCGCTCCTGGCGCTTATTACTATGTGGCGGGAGGGATGGGCCGCGCGTGCGCTGTGGGCCGTTGCCGCCGCCGCGATGGCCATCGTCGTTGTCGTAAACGTCCGCGGCTACGAGGAGAATTCACTCGTTATGGTCCGCAGCTTCTATGGCGCTCTACGTGTCACGCAAACTCGCGATATCGGCCCGCAACAGGCGCGCATGCTCTACCACGGAACCATCCGCCACGGCGCGCAATTTCTCTTGCCTCCCAAACGAGAGGAGCCGACTGCCTATTACAGCCGCGATTCGGGTATTGGCTTTGCCTTGCGCTATTGCTGCGACGGGCCCAAGCGCGTGGGCGTCCTCGGCCTGGGAGTAGGAACTCTCGCCGCATACGGCAGGCGGGGCGACTACTTTCGCTTCTACGAAATCAATCCGCAAGTGGTTTCAATCGCGCAAAACGTATTTACGTACCTTCGCGAAAGCCCGGCCAGGATCGATATCACTCTCGGCGATGCGCGCCTCTCCCTGGAGCGTGAGACCCCTCAGCGCTTCGACGTCCTGGCGATCGATGCCTTTTCAGGAGACGCCATTCCCGTTCACTTACTCACCCGCGAGGCGATGGCAATCTATTTCCGCCATCTAAAGCCTGATGGCATCCTGGCGTTTCATACATCCAACAGTTATCTCCAGTTGGCTCCAGTTGTGAAGCAACTGGCAAATTCATTTGGATATCCGGCGCGCATGATCGAAAACGAGCCGGACGAGGACAACCTGGTCTCGACCGCCGATTGGGTGCTGGTGACGCGTAACCAACAATTCCTCAATCTACCGATCATCGAGAGAGGCCAGCAGCCGGTTCACATTCCCGCCGATCTTCGGCCCTGGACGGATGATTACAACAACCTGTTCCAAATCTTGAAGCCCATCAAGTTTTTCGATCAAAATTCTGATTAACTGATGAATCGAGGGTGTAAGGCTTAGCTTCATGCCGCTTCTAACATCTGTGAAACGAATGCGCAAACTATTGCCACTCCCAGCCCTGGGGCTGATTGCGGGGCTCTGCTGGCCGGCGGCTCGGGCTCGGGCCCAGGAGACGATCTCGATCGATCCATCCGCGCCGCAGAAACCGTTTCCGCACTTCTGGGAACAAATGTTCGGATCGGGACGCGCTGTGCTTTCTCTCCGCGAAGATTACCGGAACGACCTCCGAACGGTCAAACAAGCAACGGGATTCGAATACGTACGCTTTCACGGAGTCTTCGACCACGAAATGGGCGTATACGACGAGGACTCCCATGGCAACCCGGTCTATAACTTTTCCTATGTGGATCAGGTCTATGATGGGCTGCTCGCGAACGGCGTTAAGCCCTTTGTGGAGCTAAGCTTCATGCCGGAAAAACTGGCAGCGAATTCCAAGCCGCACCCGTTCTGGTACAAGCCGCTACCTTCGCCGCCAAAGGACCCGCGGCGTTGGGCCGCTTTGGTAACTGCCTTTCTGAATCATCTGATAGCCCGCTACGGTAAACAGGAGGTGGAAAGCTGGTATTTCGAAGTTTGGAACGAACCGAATATCGATTTTTGGGACGGGGTTCCCAAAGAGCAGACTTACTATGCTTTTTATGATGTAACCGCGCGTGCGATCAAAGCGGTGGATACCCGCCTTCGCGTCGGCGGACCCGCTACCGCGCAGGCCGCCTGGGTTGATCGCTTCATTGCGCATTGCACACAGAATCGCGTGCCTTTTGATTTTGTTTCAACGCACATCTATGGCAACGAGAAATCCGAGGATGTCTTCGGAAAACATCTCGACATATCGCAACGGGACATGGTCGGGCGCGCTGTTCGAAAAGTCTACGATCAGGTGAAAAGTTCGGCGGCTCCGAACGTTCCGATCATCTGGTCGGAATACAACGCCACTTATTTGAATCGTCCGGATAATACCGACAGCGCCTTTATGGGCCCCTGGCTTGCCAATAATATCCGCGAATGTGACGGGCTCACGGACATGATGTCCTACTGGACCTTTTCGGACGTCTTCGAAGAGCAGGGCATCGTCAAAACGCTGTTCTACGGCGGTTTCGGCTTGATTGCCGAGAGAAGCGTTCCCAAAGCGGCGTTCAATGCGTTCGCGCTGCTGCACCGCCTTGGTGACCATCGATTGGCGAACGATTCCGATTCGGTGCTCGTGACCCGGCGCAACGACGGCACGCTCGTGCTCGCTCTTTGGAACTATGCTCCAGCCGGTGAAGATGGCAAGTCGAGAACGTTCCGGCTGGCGCTAAAGGGAAACGCTGAAGCCCGGTACCGCATTCAGTTTGTGGACGCGAATCATGGCTCGCCGCTGACGGAATGGCAAGCCATTGGTTCTCCTGCATTCCCGACAGAGGAGCAGATTCGCAAACTGGTAACCGCATCCAAAATAGCGCCACCTGTGGAGCATCCCCTGGCGGACCCCATCAGTTTGGGGCCCCACGCGCTCGCGGTAATCGAGATTCGCTAGCGGCTTACCCGGCGTTAGCGTCGTGGGCGTGGCCACGGCCCTGCGGGCCACCAAAGGTGATGAAGATGCCCGTTGCCTGCAGCGAACCGCGACTGTCAAGGAGCGGACATCTTGACCGGCATCTTCAACGGAGCCGACTACCTCGCGCATCGTATACGCGCGTTCAGATCTCCTCCATCCGTGTTCACTTATGCGAGCCAGAATGCCCGTGAGCTGCTTTGGTGCGCTCCGGGTGCCGCGGCTCGGATTCACCTTTCTTCGCGTGCGCTTTTTCACCAACGCGTTCGCTATGGCCGGACTTCTCCGCCCCTTCAGCCGTCTCGCGGCTCACCAACTTGTTGAAATTGCTCTTTTGTCCGCCGGCGGTTGTCTCCTGATACACCAACGCCAGATTGTGCTGGTCGAACTTTTGAAACCAGTCCTTCCAATCGATGTGCTCGAGCGATTGTTCGCCCGAATACCCTGGGAAGTCCAGTCGTATCATTCCGACATCGGAGCCTCCACCGGTCCCTT
>Ga0134125_10007271_pt1 | contig 12496 bp, 7 predicted proteins | sample KB31751_FD_96464 | JGI IMG/M metagenome (GOLD analysis project Ga0134125, IMG submission 96464) | Terrestrial soil microbial communities with excess Nitrogen fertilizer from Kellogg Biological Station, Michigan, USA - KB3-175-1 | ecosystem: Environmental > Terrestrial > Soil > Unclassified ... | reverse complement strand
GTTACGAAAAAATATGGTCTCAACTTACGCCAATGGGCCGGCCTGCCAACGTAGATGATATTGCAAATGCAGCGCTGTTCTTTGTTTCAGACGAAGCAAAACACATCACAGGGCAGAGTTTAATTGTAGATGGAGGATGGACATGTATTAGCCCTTCACCGTTTTGAATAATAAAAAATAGTGTTGAACAGAAATATTCTATAAAAGTTTGATTTCTATGACTTTTATTTATCAAGTAGAAATCTTCAATAAATGTTTCTTTACTGTGTTTTATGTTTTTGGAATGGGCTCTTAAAATTTTTAACCGGCTAATTTTACAAAAAACATCACCGAATTTTCCAATCATTTATCAATGTTCTTAAATTACAGTTCTATTCGTTATTTTGAGATTGTTCGATTTTTTCAATATCAGTTTAAGTAAAGAACCATATTCCGAAGACTTCGTTACCACCAATATTTCTGGAATCAAATAATTAACCGGAGGAAAGATATTCAATTATGAAAGAGTTCAATTCTATTTTTTCAAAATCAAATCTTCTTTTGCCACCCACATAGCAATATCCTGCTTGCTTAATGCTGCCGCCATCAGGTCAGGAAACTTATCGGGTGAACATGCGAAAACAGGAATACCGATATTAGATAAAAATTCAGCGTTATTATGATCATATCCTGGGGCGCCATCATCGTTCAAAGCAAGTAACACTATTATTTGCACGCCGGCTTGTGTAAGTTCTATCGCACGCTTGCGCATCTCTTCGGGATTACCGCCTTCGTATAAATCAGTAATTAAAACAAGAACAGTATCCAGCGGTTTTGTAATGATTTGTTTGCAATATGTCAGCGCCGCATTAATATCGGTACCGCCGCCTAATTGAACCCCAAATAACAATTCAACAGGATCTGTGAGTTCTTCTGTCAGGTCTGCGACAGTTGTATCGAATACCACCATCTTTGTTTTGATAGCAGGTATAGATGCCATCACTGAACCAAATATGCCTGAATACACAACAGACGTACCCATTGACCCACTTTGGTCAATACAAAGGACAATATCTTTTAACGACGACCTTTTCCTCCCATAGCCTATTTTAATTTCCGGGATGATGGTTTTATAGTCTGGCTGATAATGTTTGAGATTTTTCAAAATTGTATTATGCCAGTTGATTTCATTATATCTAGGATTACGGTTACGAACACTTTTGTTAAGGCTTCCCGTAATTGCCTGTTGCATAGGCTTGGCAAGTTTGCGCAATAGTTCATCCACTACTTTTTTTACTACTTGCCGTGCGGTGTCTTTTGTCTTATCAGGAATCACCCTGCTTAATGTCATAAGCGTTGCCACAATATGTACATCAGGTTCAATATTTTCGAGCATCTCTTTTTCAAACAACATCTGCGTAAGATTCAGCCGTTTTAAAGCATCCTGTTGCATTACCTGAACCACGGTGTTCGGGAAGAAAGTACGAATATCACCGAGCCACCTGCTCACATTGGGAGAAGAAGGCCCAAGGCCTCCGGTTCTGTCACCGTCATACAAAGCAGTTAAAGTTTTATCCATTTGTATGTCAGTGGCATCAAGTTTGAAACCTGTTCCATCATTTTGATCGCTGCCCAATATCAGTCTCCATTTACGGATAGTTTGTTCTTCTGTCATTTTTCGGGTTAATTCAAATTTTTTTTATTGCATTTTATTAATTCGGTCATCCGTTACCTAACAATGCCCGTTGCAAGTATTTATGCCTTACCGTAACCAAACAATTCCATTACGATTGGTATGCCCTTTTTTGCTCTTTCAGTATCAAAATTGCTTACGCTTTCTGAACCAGTTATTTTTTTACCGGCTCCTTGCTTCACCTTTTCCCCAATCTTCCTTCTTTCCGGATGCGTAAAAGTGCTGAAGGTTCTGCGCAATAACGGTAATGCCTGTACGAACAATTCTTCATCCAGTTGCGCCACCCAGCTATTCACCATTTGCCACAGCTCATCATCTATAAGGAGTACGGTTCCACTGCCTCTCAAAAACCCTTCCAGCCATGCAGCAGTGGATGCTACGGGCAGAGCCTTACTGAGACTGCTGTAAAACAATTGATACAAAAGTTCCCCGGTTATTTCTTCAGCATCCATAAGCTGTCGCAGACTAAATCCCCGCATCATAGAGGAAGCGTTTCCCTGGTGCGTTATTTTACGAAGGCATATATACCATTGATCGAAGTAATTCTTATCATTCAATATTTTTATACTCTGACTGATGCTGTTGCAATCAACAGTTAATGCTTCGGCGATTTCTTCACTAATGCCGCAACAGGCAGAAGGCAATCCAATACAGATTCTTGTGATCATACTTTCTGCAATCCGGCCAACCATTTCCGCATCCGTTTTTCTAACATTGCCATAACGCATAACATTTACAAGCCCCGGCAAAACCTTCACAAGCTGGATAACATCATTAGTGGCAGCAGCCATATTATCAATACGGTGTGCAATTACAGCGGCTGTGTCCGCAAGATCAGCGGGAATTACTTTCTGTAATAGTTCAGTAATATTTTGCAGAGATTTCTCCTGGTTGCATTGATTGATGAGCCACGAGTTACAAGCCTCCTGCAAGGTATTGCCCCAAACACCTTTTTCGATGATGTTGATCACAAATGATGGATCCCATTGCAAACGCCATTGTTCTTTAAAAGTTCCTTTGCCACCTACTTCATAATTATTGCCCCATGAGATTCCTAACAAAGAAAGCCGGTGAAGGAAAACACTTCTTTCAAGATCATTTTCTTTTCTTAAGTCGAGCGTATAATCTTTCCAATCAGCGCCTGGTGGCAGTCTTAATTTCTTTTGCAGTTTTTCGATATCTAATTGTAATGGAGGTTTTGGAATTTCCAAAGGAACTTCGCCAATCTTATTACTTACAATAAGTTGGTTGTCTATCAATTGCAGCAAGATGGTTTCGCCATTACACAAAACACTTAACGTGGCTTCGTTAAGTTCCTCCAGACCTGCTTTGGGCAAGCCTCTCAACGATGCAAGTGATTCTGCCAAACGTACTGCTTCAATAACATGTGCCACGGAAGTATCCATTTGATTTTCACGAAAAAGCTTTGCTACTCTGGCCATCCACCGGGTTCCGTCATCGTTCGGATAATGCCATAAATGTTCGTACCAGCCCGGCGAATTGATACCCGCGCCATAGCCACTATAAAAACTAAGACGGCTATAGGTCCACGGTATCCACGTACATTCCACTTTTACCTTAGGTAAATTTTTCAATAAATCATTGTCTTCTTTTTGTTTGGGCATATTGGTTAAAACAGGTGCATGCCACGCGCCACAAATCACTGCAATATTTTGAAACATTTCTTTTTCGGCCTGCCTTATTATTTTACGCATGTATGCTTCACGAAGTAATTCTATCCTGTCTTCTTTTGCGGGTATGGATTCCCGTAATGCTTGCATTGCCTCCTGCACGGCTGTAAAAATTTCATCATTATTTACGCGGTTTTCAAACGTGTGTTCCCACCATTTTTCATCATCTTCAAAGCCTGCCACTTCAGACAGGTACCCGATTGGATTGCGTTTTATTTCAATGATATTATTTTCTGAAGCATCCGTATTATTTTGCAACGCATAATTGCTTATTTCAGTGGACGCTTGCTTATCATCTTTTTCTTTTTGCTTCTCTTTTTCTTCCTGCTCTATTGCAAACGAATGAACCAAAGGCAGGTCCATAAAACGCACATGAATATTTTTGGAAAGTGCATATTGAATGGCGTTCCATTCAGGTGAAAATTCAGCAAATGGATAAAAAACAGACTTTTTTATATCATCTGTTTGATAAGCCAATATTGCAACGGGCGGCTTTAGTTCTTTATGATTCACCCATTGCAACAATGCATCAGCTTCGGGTGGGCCTTCTACCAATACAATATCGGGCTGTACCTGTTCTAAAAAATGTTTTACATTTTTAGCGGAGCCCGGGCCATGGTGTCGTATGCCTAAAATATGAATCATTAAAATTGATATAAAAAGATAAATGCATTTCGCTTTTGTAATTCCTTTCGTTACTGCACACTTCAATCCATATCCCTGCAGGCACGATAAACATCCTTCCAGTCATCTCTTGGTTTTACAACCGTTTCAAGATATTCTTTCCAAACGATTTTATCCTGTACGGGGTCTTTTACAATGCTTCCTACAATTCCTGCTGCGAGGTCAGCAGCCTTCAATTGTCCGTCACCGAAATAAGCAGCCATTGCCAGGCCGTTATTAACTACAGAAATTGCTTCTGCGGTACTTAATGTTCCTGATGGAATTTTCAATTTCGTTTTGCCATCAAGCGTTAATCCGTTTCTAAGTTCCCTGAAGATGGTAACAATTCTGCGTATCTCCTGCAGGGCAGGTTTTTCCACAGGAAGCTCCATCACTTTTTCAAAGCTTTCAACTCTTCGTCTTACGATATCAATTTCTTCATCCATACTGTCAGGAACGGGAAGTATAACGGTGTTGAATCTTCTTTTTAATGCGCTGGACAATTCATTTACACCTTTGTCGCGGTTGTTAGCAGTAGCTATTACATTAAAGCCTTTTACTGCCTGCACCTCTGTGTTGAGTTCGGGAATTGGTAAGGATTTTTCTGAGAGAACTGTTATTAATGTATCCTGTACGTCTGCACCTATCCTGGTGAGTTCTTCGATTCTAACGATTTTGCCTTCTTTCATTCCACGCATTACGGGAGTTTCAACCAGCGCTTTTTCACTTGGGCCTTCCGCTAACAACCTTGCATAGTTCCATCCATAGCGAATGGATTCTTCGCTGGTTCCAGCGGTTCCTTGTATAATCATGGTGCTGTCGCCACTAATGGCTGCTGCGAGATGTTCACTCACCCAACTCTTGGCTGTGCCCGGTAATCCATATAGCAGCAGGGCTCTGTCTGTAGTAAGTGTTGCTACTGCTATTTCCATCAGGCGCTTATTGCCAATGTATTTTGGCGAGATTTCAAAACCATTTTTTAGTTTTCCTCCTGTTAAATACATCACTACAAATTGTGGCGTAAGCTTCCAATTCGTGGGACGTTTGCCGGTATCGGCTTTATCTAATTCTTCCAGTTCCTGGGCAAAAATTTGTTCGGCATGGCCTCTTAAGATGGTTGGCATAAATAGTAGTTGATTTATTTACTGAAAAGCTTTAATGGTTTCTATTTTAAGTGTTATTAATTTAATGATATACTCGCTGATGTTACTCCATGATTCACGCAGGTGTTCTTCCTGTGGCGTACATTTCTCCAATAGTCCCACGATTTGAACAGGAATCAGGTGAATATAGCGATTGTAAAATGCCCTGTTATAAGTGTAATAATTTTTAGCGGTATGCTTAAAAATGTTTTTCGCAAGTTCCGTACTCCATTCCTCATCCCTTTCTAATGCATAACGAATGATATTTTCTTCATGGCCGGTAAAAAACTTATTACTATAATATTCCTGTTGTTCTACTGGCAATAAAGGAATGATATCCAGGTAAAACACGTGTGAGTTTTTCATAAAAGCATCTGCCCAACCGGTGTCTTTAAATTGTACAACAGCACCAATCATCGCAGGTATGAATTTTTTCTTTATCTCATCTTTTTGAAACATTTGTATAATTTCCCCAGGAGATAATAAAAACTGCTTTTCCCAAAATTGCGGCGCAACAGATTGCATTAACTGGTAAATAATATATTCATCATCATTAAATTCCTTTCGATTGGTGAGCTTTTCAATTCCTGATTTAAAAATACTTTCATCAACAGGTGTGGTTATATCAGAATGAATAATCGTTTTGGAGGAAAGGCCTAATAAGCCTTTTTCCTTTCTTAGGCTTACTGAGCGCCTGAGGACTTCTTCATATTGTTTTACAATAGTTGAAGTGGGAATTTGTTTTAATAATTGCAAAACGCTGTCTTTTACTTTTTGGCTTTTCTCGTTTAAAAGACTTTCTAACCATTCAATATCATCTGCCGAAATATTGATGGAGATTGCCGACAATAAATCATTTTTAGAATTGGCATTTTCAACCGGCCATGTTTCTTTCAGCCATTCTTTTGCTTTCTGTGAATTTGAATTTCTTAATTGTTGAAGGGTATTTTTTCTTTCTGCCGGCGTTCCCGTTTGCCAAAGGTCTTCCATATTTGTTTCCGGGGCAAAGTCCCATTCACTATTAAACTGGCTTAACCATGCACCGCGTTTACCCACACATTCCTGCACCAGGGTTTTTAAATGTTTCTGCTGAACACTTTTATCCATTAATGCAGGTATCAATGCAGGGGTTATGATTTGATTCTTCTGTAAACACAGTTGCAACCATATCTTCAGCAAGCCTACACTATCTTCAAATAAAATATCTTTTAAAGCCTGTAATGCCTCAGTATTACAGTACAATTTTTCTTCGGCAGGTGCAAGAGATAAAGTTGCGCCGGCCTGGGGATTTGGCCGGACGCCGCACTGGCGGTAATTAAATGCAAGCGCTGCAGTTTGTATAAATTTTTCTTCAGCATCTATTACCGCATTGTCATTGATTATTTTAACAGCAACCAAAAGTTCCTCCGGGAGGTCTTGCTGTACGATATCCTTCTTATTAGTGCCAAGCATGGCGGTTTGAACAACGTTATTCCAAAAATTCATAAATCTTCTGTGATTTTTTAACCCGGTTATCTTCTATAAAATCTTTAAATTATTGTTTCTCGCCCTAAAATATTGTGTCAAATTAACTCACCATCATATAATGACTGTTATTCCAAACACCTAAAGGTTCATACCTGTTTTCTTTCCCCAGCACTGCCATGTTCATCGGCTCGCCGCCACTTAGTGATAAAATTGTATAGAGGTATTTATACTTACTCTTCAACTGCACCAGGTTATGGTTTTCGTCCGCAAGCCACCAGCTATTATCAAACTGCACCGGCGTTATATTTTTAATAATAAAAGGCCTTTCAGAGCGAAAAGGTAAAGATCTGTTCAAGATAGTTTCAGCTTCAGCAACCTGTTCCCAATTTTGAAAAGGCTTTACAAGTTGGTTCTCACCTCCCTGGATTTCTTTTTTAATAAGTGCACGCAACGGTTGTATGGATTCATAAAAAACTAATTCAGCATTCAATGTCATGCCTGGTGTTATTGAAAATCCGGCTCCCTGCCCCCGGACTATAAATTGCAATACCAAAGCATACTTATCGGTTTGGGTGCCATATAGCCAGTTGCGTTCCGTAACGAGACCGTCCTCTTCGGTTGTTTGTTTCCCCAGTACAAGCCATGAATCAACAATGCCGTTTTGCTCCTTAAGTATTTCGGTAGCTTGTGTAAAGCCAATCTGAGTTCTTACATCTTCTGTAATTAATGAAGAAATCCCTTCTTTATTTTTATAGGCGGCGATTACCAAATAAATCCGGGCCATCTGGTCCATAAAGAGAGATTGCCAACCTTCGAAATAAAAATTAATATTTCCCAGGTTTTTAACCATGCCCGCCAACCCCGGAGCCTTCGCATCAATAAGGCGCTTACTCATACCTCCAAAAAATTGAGCCCCTTTTTCCGGAATGCTGAGAATACCATTTCTTACAATATCCTTTATCCAAAGCAGCAGTTCATTTATTCCATCTTCCACAATATTTTCTCTCGCTTGCAGGCGCTTCGCCTGTGCAGCTTCATCTACGAGCTTGTCTTTCTTTGCGGTTTTATTTTCTTCTTTATCAGACCTTTTATTCAGCCATTCCGTTACCCAATCCGGAGCTTTATGATCAATAAAACTCTGGCCATTTTTTGCATAAAGCAATAGCAAACCGATTCCATGTTTACAAGGAAACTTTCGACTGGGACAAGAGCATTTAAAAGCAATATTATTTAGCGCGATTTGCGTTCTGTATGGCTTGCTGCCGCTGCCCTGGCATTCGCCCCAAAGTGCGAATTCATTCACTCCTTTGGTTCCCCATTTCGCGGCGTTGCTCAAATCTTTGCCGGATTTTTTTGAGGATTCATCCGGAGCTAAAGTAAGTATTTGATCTTCGGTAAGTTGCAATTAAAATATTTGGTATGAAGTTAAGGGATGAAATAAAGAATTCCAAACGCGGATAATTCATCAACAGTTCTCTTTGTATTATTATTGCAAAGAATCAGATATAGGTTTTCTTAGGATGGTGTATATTATCTTTAAAAAAGGGGGTAAAATGCTCCCCTTATCGTTCCCTTTAATGTAAAATAAGATTCAATTGTTTGACTTACAATAAAATACTTTAAATAGTATGCGGAGACTAAGGGATTCGAACCCTTGATACAGTTTCCCGTATACACACTTTCCAGGCGTGCTCCTTCAACCACTCGGACAAGTCTCCAGTTTTCTTTATTTACTTTACTTCATTAACCCTCCATGGCTATCCAATAAATAGCCCCCTGTAATTAAAATAAAAAAGAGTGCAAATTTACAAATTAATTGGTGAATTTTGCGTTCCTACAATTCCAATCATCCTTAGAAAAAATTTTTTTCGATTAAGCTTTTAACTGATGCAAAAAAAGAATGAAACCAATCTCAAAACCAAAAATCAAATTCATAATACAGAAGATAAATTTAAAGAAATTATCGGGCGTATTTCGGATCCCGTAATAGCAACGGATAGCAAGTGGCGCTACACATTTATCAACAAACGCGCAGCACAAATTCTCGGCCATTCAGCCAATAATCTGATTGGCAAAAATATCTGGAGCCATTCATGCGAAATCAACAGCTTGCAGCTAAAAGAAGCTTGCACAAAAGCAATGTCAAACCAGGAATATGTTTATTATGAACAATATTCTAATTTACATAAAGCGTGGTTTGGAAACCACATCTACCCTGACCCCAAAGGCATCACCATTACCTTTAGAAACATTACCAAACGAAAAAAAAGAGAGGAAGATTATACTAAGCTTGCGGAGCGAAATGCTTTGATACTGGACACGATGCTTGATAATTTTGCCCTGACTGACAAGGATCTCAATTTTATTGATGTGAATCCTTCTTTTTGTAAAACAACCGGCTATACCAGAAATGAATTATTGAAAATGAACTTTGAAGACCTGGTTGTAGGCCTTAGCCGCAACCAGGTTAGAAAAATTTTCAGAGATGCAATCAAAAAAGGTAATGTTTTGATAGACACTAAAAAGAAAAAGAAAAATGGTGAAATAATAGATCTTGAATTAACGGTAACGGAAATGCAGATAGACGGGAAAACTTATTTTGCATCATTTGGAAGAGATATCTCGGATTATAAAAAGGCGGAAGCACAATTAAAAAATGAAAAGAATTTATCTGATTCTCTTATCAACAGCCTTCCTGGCCTGTTTTATTTATTTGATAAAAATGGCAAATTTTTGCGGTGGAATAAAAATGTCGAAACCGTTTCCGGTTATAGCCATGAAGAAATAGCTGCAATACATCCTCTTGATTTTTATGAAAGAGAAGAAAAGTTGATAATAAAGCGAGCCATTGAAAAAGTTTTTGAAGACGGAAAAGCTGAAGTTGAAGCCACTTTTTATACCAAGAATAACGAAAAAATTCCATTTTATTTCAATGGATGGACTATTGAAATTAAAGGAGAGAAATGCCTTATCGGAACTGCGATTGATATTACCCAGCTTACCTTAGCCAAAGAAGCATTACATCAAATGGAACAGGAAGCACTGGGACAAAAAGTACTCGAACAGAAAAAAATATCACGCGCTATCATCAATGCGCAGGAAAAAGAACGGACTTATATCGGTAGGGAATTGCACGACAACGTAAACCAGATCCTGGCCAGTACAAGAATTTATCTTGGAATAGCTCTTAAAGATAATGACAGAGCAAAACAATTGCTAAAGTATCCAATGGAATTATTGGACAACGCTATCACAGAAATCAGATCGTTGAGCCATCAACACGTGGCTCCTCTCCAAAACGTTGACTTAAAACAACTAATTATTTCACTTTTGAATTTACTTGAAAAAAGCACAGGCATAAAAACCAAATTTGAATACGATATACGTGGCAAATTTTCAGATGATGATTTAAAATTAAATATTTACAGAATACTACAGGAACAAGTAAATAATATTATCAAACATTCCAAAGCAACCAAAGTAAATATTGCAATAAAAAATTGCACGCATAATCTGAATATTGTCATTAAAGATAATGGCAAAGGCTTTGATGTAACTAAAAGAAGGCAAGGAATAGGCATCTCAAATATTATCAACCGGATCAATTCCTTTAATGGCGAAATGTCCATAAAAAGCGCGCCTGGAAAGGGTTGTGAAATACAAATTAGAATACCATATTGATTGTAGTAATAGAAAGAACTCTTTAAAATTTCATTGGCAACAAGAATTCGCTTTAGAAATTCTTGCCAAAAAAAAACATTATTGGTTAACTTGTGGATTCTTATTTAAATATTTTACAGATTCTGATGAAAAAAATCCTTATCACTTTTTTTTTAGTGACCTCTCTTAAATTTATTGCATTTTCACAAGCGCCAAATGCAGCTATTCATTGGTCCGACAGCGTTTTTAATTCTTTAAATGATGATCAAAGAATTGCCCAGTTAATCATATTGCGCGAAAGCAGTTATAACCAGGATGGTCCGGTATATTATGATTCAGCAATTACCGAAGCAATTAAAAAATACAATATCGGTGGCATCGTACTGTTCCAGGGAACTCCGGTAAAACAGGCTGACTTTATAAATTATTTTCAAAGCATCGCTAAAACGCCTTTAATGGTATGCATTGATGCAGAATGGGGGCTGGGCATGCGTTTGGACAGTGTAGCGCCGCTCAATCACCAGATGATGCTGGGCGCAATGAATGATTCTTCTTTGGTTTATCAATATGGAAAATTAGTAGGTCGGCAGTGTAAAAGAATGGGTATCCAGGTAAATTTTGCGCCTGTTGTTGACATCAATAATAATCCAAATAACCCGGTAATTAATGATCGATCCTTTGGAGAGAATAAATATAAAGTAGCAAGGTTTGGAATTGCATACATGGAAGGAATGCAGGCTGAAGGCGTTCTTTCATGTGCAAAACATTTTCCCGGACATGGCGATGTTAGTGTGGATTCGCATTTGGATCTTCCGGTGATTAATAAATCGATGGCCCAGTTGGATTCGTTAGAATTATATCCATTCAAAAGAATGTTTGCCGCAGGCGTACCCAGTGTGATGACGGCTCATCTTTACGTTCCTGCGATTGACCCAACGCCCAATACGGCAACTTCTTTATCAAAGAAAGCTGTAACCGGTTTGCTTCGCGATAAGCTTCATTTTGATGGGCTAAGTATTACTGACGCGCTCGGCATGAAGGGCGTTGCAAAATATTTTCCCGGAGGTCAAATTGCTGTTCAATCGCTGATAGCCGGAAATGATATTCTTGATCTGCCTGAAAACGTGGATTCAGTAATTGTAAAAATCAGGCAGGCGATTGATAGCAACCAATTAAGCTGGAATGATATTTATGAAAAATGCAAAAAAGTACTTATCTATAAATATATGTATGGCGTTGCGAATGCGCAACCAATAAATACGGATAACCTGGCTTTCGATTTGAATAAAGGAATTGCAGAAATGAAAAAGCTGGTAGCAGAAAATGCGATTACTGTTTTAAGTAATAAAGACCAAGGATTTTTTCCGCTAACAGCGGACAATAAAAAAATTGCTTACCTGGGAATAGGTATTGACAGCGCTAATACGTTTGCATCAAGATTACAAAATGATTTAAAAGCCGATGCGTTTTATTTTAATTATAAAGAAGATGCTACAAGGATAGCCTCAACGGTAGAATTAATAAAAAAAAGCTACAACACTGTTGTGATAGGCGTTCACGATTATAACCGCTATCCGAGAAACAATTTTGGAATCAGTAATGATGCTTTGAATCTTATCAAACAAATTCAGCAAGGTAGCGGCACGGAGTATAAAACCATTTTGTTTGATTTCGGAAATCCGTACGCGCTTAAAAACTTTTGCGATGCAAAAAATTTAGTAGCATGCTATGAAGATGATTCTATTACACAAAATGCTGCAGCAGATATTCTTGAAGGAAAAATAATTCCTAAAGGAACATTGCCCGTCACAGTTTGTCCTGAATATAAATTCGGAAGCGGGATTACAGGCAATAGAGTGATGCCAGTTGCGACACCCGATGAGGAAGGAATTAATGGTTTGCAAATGACCCACGAAATTGACTCCCTGGCCAACCTTGGAATTGCTACCAAGTCCTATCCCGGTTGTGTTGTATTAATTGCGCGCCATGGAAAAATTATTTTTGAAAAAGCTTACGGGACTTACAATTATGATACACCCGAGCCTGTCAATCTGAATTCAATTTATGACATGGCCTCTGTTACAAAAATTTGTGCAACTACTCTTGGCGTTATGAAATTGTATGACGAAGGGAAGTTGAGGCTTGATAAGACGCTCGGAACTTATTTACCATGGTTAAGAAAAAGTGACAAAGCAAATTTG
>Ga0134125_10007270_pt1 | contig 12497 bp, 13 predicted proteins | sample KB31751_FD_96464 | JGI IMG/M metagenome (GOLD analysis project Ga0134125, IMG submission 96464) | Terrestrial soil microbial communities with excess Nitrogen fertilizer from Kellogg Biological Station, Michigan, USA - KB3-175-1 | ecosystem: Environmental > Terrestrial > Soil > Unclassified ... | reverse complement strand
TACGCGATCCGTCAGGTCTCGGAGGCGTTGAGCTCCAACGGTTCCACCTCGATGGGCTCCGTGTGCGCCTCGACCCTGTCGCTGCTCAACGCCGGTGTGCCGCTGCGCGCCCCGGTCGCCGGCATCGCCATGGGCCTGGTCTCCGACCAGGTCGACGGCCAGACCCGCTATGCGGCGCTGACCGACATCCTCGGCGCCGAGGACGCCATGGGCGACATGGACTTCAAGGTCGCCGGCACCTCCGAGTTCGTCACGGCGATCCAGCTGGACACCAAGCTCGACGGCATCCCGGCCTCCGTGCTGGCCGCCGCGCTGAAGCAGGCCCGCGAAGCCCGCCTGCACATCCTCTCGGTGATCAACTCCGCCATCGACGCCCCGGATGAAATGAGCGAGTTCGCCCCGCGCATCATCTCGGTCAAAATCCCCGTGGACAAGATCGGCGAGGTCATCGGCCCGAAGGGCAAGATGATCAACACCATCCAGGAGGACACCGGCGCCGACATCTCCATCGAGGATGACGGCACCGTCCTGATCGGCGCGACCAACGGCGAATCCGCCGAGGCCGCCCGCTCCGCCATCAACGCGATCGCCAACCCCATGGTCCCGGAGGTCGGCGAACGCTACCTCGGCACCGTGGTGAAGCTGACCACGTTCGGCGCCTTCGTGTCCCTGACCCCGGGCAAGGACGGCCTGCTGCACATCTCCGAGCTGCGCAAGCTCGCCGGTGGCAAGCGCGTCGACGACGTCGAGGACGTCGTCTCCGTGGGCCAGAAGCTCCAGGTGGAGATCACCAAGGTCGATGACCGCGGAAAGCTCTCCCTGGCCCCGGTCGTCGCCGACGAGGCCGACGCCGAGTCCTCGCCCGCCAACGCGTAGGGACGAGAACCACACATGGCATTGATTCCTCTGCCGCTTCATGGCTCGGGAATGTTCCCGTCGACCGCTGAGCAGGGTGCCCTCGGCACCGGCACGCGGATTGAGGACGGGGATCCAACCATCCTGCACGGGGAGGCCGGAGGGGCGCTGGTGCGCCGCTCTGTCCTCCCCGGCGGGGTGCGGGTGCTGACCGAGGCGATGCCCGGCCAGCGCTCCGCCACCATCGGCTTCTGGGTCGGGGTGGGGTCGCGTGACGAGGCCGAGGGCCAGCACGGATCCACGCACTTCCTGGAACACCTGCTCTTCAAGGGCACCAGGCGCCGCAACGCCATGGACATCGCCTCGGCCTTCGACGAGGTCGGGGGCGAGTCCAATGCCGCCACGGCGAAGGAAAACACCTGCTACTTCGCCCGCGTCCTGGACGCGGACCTGCCGCTGGCCATCGACGTGATCGCCGACATGATCACCTCCGCCGTGCTCGACCCCCAGGAACTCGAGCAGGAACGCGACGTCATCCTCGAGGAAATCGCCATGGACAGCGACGACCCGGGGGATGTCGCCCACGAGAAGTTCGTCGCCGCGGTCCTCGGCACCCACCCCCTGGCCCGGCCCATCGGCGGGACCCCGGAGGCCATCCTGTCCATCGGCCGCGAGGCCGTCGTGGACCACTACCGCCGCTACTACAAGCCCAGCGAACTGGTCATCACCGCCGCCGGGTCGCTGGACCACGACGAGGTCTGCCGCCAGGTCCTCGAGGCCCTGCGGACTGCCGGCTGGGAGCTGGAGGACGGCGCCCTGCCCGAACCGCGCCGCAGCACCGATCCGGTCCAGGTCACCGGCCAGCACACCATCGACGTCATCCGCCGGCCCGTCGAGCAGGTGAACATCATCATGGGGTGCCCGGGCATCGTCGCCACCGACGATCGCCGCCATGCCATGAGCGTGCTCAATGCCGTGCTCGGCGGCGGCATGTCCTCGCGTCTGTTCCAGGAGATCCGCGAGAAGCGCGGCCTGGTCTACTCCACGTATTCGTTCTCCGCCGCGTACTCCGACGTCGGTTACTTCGGCATGTATGCCGGCTGCGCGCCGGGGAAGACCGGCCAGGTCATCGGGCTGCTCGGCGAGGAGCTGGACAAGCTCGCCGCCGAGGGCATCACCGCGGAGGAACTGCGCAAGGCGATCGGCCAGCTGTCCGGGGGCATGGTGCTCGCCCTCGAGGACCCGGGGTCGCGCATGTCCCGGCTGGGCCGCGCCGAACTGGTCACCGGGGTCTTCCAGGACCTCGACGAGACCCTGGAACGCGTCCAGGCGGTCACCCGCGACGAGGTGCAGGCACTGGCCCGCGAAATGGCCTCCCGGCCGCGGACGATCACGGTCGTGGGCCCCTTCGACAGGCCGGCCGACTTCGGCCTGTAGGCGGACCTGCGGGGGACATCGACCCACCGCCGCGCCTTCCACAGAAAATACACAGCGAGCCTCTATGCTCTAAGTGATGTGGTCCCGATCACTCCACATCACTCGTGCACCTTTGAGAGGCGTTGTTCCATGAATTTCGATGACATAGAGACCTTCCTGTCGGATGTCGGCAGCGTGGTGTGGGGTCCTTTCATGCTGATCCCCTTGCTGCTCGGCACCGGGCTCTACCTGACCATCCGGCTCGGGGGATTGCAGTTCCTCAAGCTCGGCGCCGCCCTCCGGCTCGGAATCCTCAAGCGCAAGGACGTCGGCGCCGAGGGTGACATCTCCCAGTTCCAGGCGCTGACCACCGCCCTCGCGGCCACCGTCGGCACCGGCAACATCGTCGGCGTTGCCACCGCCATCGGCATCGGCGGTCCCGGAGCCCTGTTCTGGATGTGGATGACCGGCCTGCTGGGCATGGTCACGAAGTACTCCGAGGCCTACCTGGCGGTCCGCTTCCGCGGCACCGACGCAGCCGGTGAGAAGTCCGGCGGCCCGCAGTACTACCTTGAACGCGGGATCAAGGGCCCGCTGGGCAAGGTCCTGGGCCTGATGTTCGCCATCTTCGCCGTCCTGGCCTGCTTCGGGATCGGCAACATGACCCAGGGCAACTCGATTGCCTCCAACGTGGAGAGCAGCTGGGGCGTTCCGCCGTGGGTCACCGGCCTGGTCCTGACCGTTCTGGCGATCGTCGTCCTGGTGGGCGGCATCAAGTCCATCGGGGCCGTCACCGCCGGCCTGGTCCCGGTCATGATCGTGTTCTACGTCCTCGGCGCCCTCTACATCCTGCTGGCCAACGTCGGCCAGATCCCGGAGGCGCTGGGCCTGATCTTCAGCGATGCCTTCACCGGCACCTCCGCAGTGGGCGGCTTCGCCGGTTCGGCGGTCATCATCGCCGTGCAGTTCGGCGTGGCCCGCGGCCTGTTCTCCAATGAATCCGGCCTGGGTTCGGCTCCGATCGCCGCGGCCGCGGCCCAGACCACCCACCCGGTGCGCCAGGGCCTGGTATCGATGACCCAGACGTTCATCGACACGATCATCGTGGTCAGCTTCACCGGCCTGGTCATCGTGACCACCGGGGCCTGGAAGGTCGTGGATCCCGCGACCGGCGAACAGATCTCGGCCGCCCTGATGACCGGTGAGGCCTTCACCAACGGGCTTCCGGGGGAGTGGGGCCACTGGATCGTGACCGTGGGCCTGGTGCTCTTCGCGTTCTCCACCATCCTCGGCTGGTCCTACTACGGGGAGCGCAACGTCGAACGGCTCTTCGGGCGTCGCTTCGTCATGCCGTTCCGGGTCCTGTTCTCCCTGGTCGTCTTCATCGGCTGCACCGTCCAGCTCGGCGTCGTGTGGGCCTTCTCCGATGTGATGAACGGCCTGATGGCGCTGCCGAACCTCGTCGGCCTCCTGGTCCTGTCCGGACTGATCGCCCGCGAGACCCGGTTCTACCTCAAGCACGATCCGAAGCTGGAGGCCACGAAGGAGGAGATCGAGGCGTTCATGGCGGACCGCCCCGGATGGGACGAATGGAAGGCCGGCGACGTGATCGGCTCCAGCCGCAACTACGGCCGCGAACGGACTATCGCGCGCGACTGACGCGCGTCCCCGCCAACGGCCACGGCCGGCCACCCGAGCGGGTGGCCGGCCCCGTTGTTGTTGCCGTCGGCGTTGCTTGTTGCCGTCGGCGGAGCCGGTGTCACGTGTAGCCAGCCGGTACGACCGGTGGCTTGACCGGCGAGCTAGCCTCCGGCGAAAGGCGGCAGGATGTCGATGGTGTCCTGCTCGGCGAGCCGTCGGTCCCGGTCGCGGGCACCGGTCTCGTTGACCAGGAAGCTGGAGCGGGAGACCACCCGCTGCAGCGGTGGACCCGAGGTGCCCCCGGGGACCACCTGCGGCAGGTGGTCGAGCAGCGAGCCCAGCGTGCCGCCGTCGTGCTCGATGTCGGCGAGGCCGACCTCGACCTCGGTGGTGCCGGCCGCTGCCGCGGCAGCGGCGAAGAACCTGACCCTCACTGATGCCCCACCTATCCTCCGATCGCGCTCATGGAGCGGTCGGGTTGCACGAAGTCCTGGTCGCCGAGGCCGGTGTGGTCCATGCCGTGCGCGCGGGGCTTGGCCCACATGGCGGCCCGCCAGCGGTCGGCGATCTGCGCGTCCGAGGCACCCGAGCGCAGCAGGGCCGTCAGGTCGGTTTCCTCGCGCGAGAACAGGCAGCTCATGATCCGGCCCTCGGCGGTGATGCGGGTGCGGCGGCAGTCGGCGCAGAACGGCTCGGTCACCGAGGCGATGATGCCCACGGTGCCCAGGACCGCGCCCGGGGCGCCGTCGGCACCGGGCAGGGCGCGGACGACGTAGCGTTCGGCCGGGGCGCCGTCGCGGGCGTCGGGGGAGACGGAGAGGTCGTAGTGGGCGCGCAGCAGCTCGCGCGTGTCCTCGGCGGTGACCATGTTGGTGCGGGTCCAGCCGTGGTCGGCGTCCAGGGGCATCTGCTCGATGAAGCGCAGCTCGAAACCGCGCTCCAGCGACCAGGCCAGCAGGTCCGCCGCCTCGGTGTCGTTCACCCCGCGCAGCAGCACCGCGTTGATCTTGATCGGGCGCAACCCGGCGGCGTCGGCGGCCTCGATGCCCTCGAGCACCTTGTGGAAGAAGTTCCGGCGGGTGAGCTTGGCGAAGGACTCGGCATGGATGGTGTCCAGCGAGACATTGATGCGCGAGAGCCCCGCGTCGGCGAGGGCCCGGGCCTTGGCCGCGAGTCCGACGCCGTTGGTGGTCATCGAGATCGGCAGGTCGGGGTGGTCGGCGCGGACCCCGGCGATGATCTCCACCAGGTCCTTGCGCACCAGCGGCTCGCCGCCGGTCAGGCGCAGTTCGCGCACACCGTGGGTGTCCACCGCGATGCGCACCAGCCGGCGGATCTCCTCGCCGCTGAGCAGGCGTTCGGCGGGGAGCCAGGCGAGGCCATCGGCCGGCATGCAGTAGGTGCAGCGCAGGTTGCACTTGTCGATCAGGGAGATGCGCAGGTCCGTGGCGACCCGGCCGAAGCGGTCGACCAGCCGCGGATCGTCACCGGGGGCCGGGGGCGGGACGGCTCCGGCAGCGGCCGCGGGGGCGGAGGTGCCGGGGGCGGGGACGGCCGGGAGGCCGAGGGAGACCGCACCGCGCCCGTCACCGGACGCCGGGGTCGAGGGGCTGGTGCTGCAGGTCATGCTCCGAGGGTAGTCCAGTTTCGGGCGGAATTCAGTGGCCCGTGCCCGGGGGCCCGGGCCCACGGCAGCAACATCATCCACCCGGCTCTGGTCCGTGCCGCCACCCCCGGGGTATTGCTCCGCAAATGCGTCGTCTACGCTGTAGCCATGACGCATCTGCGAGTATCTGAGGCGGCTCGCTTCCTCGGGGTCAGCGACGACACCGTCCGCCGGCTCATCGACGCCGACCACCTGCCCGCCGGCCGCGACGCCGCCGGGCGCATCACGGTGGACGGGGTCGACCTGGCCGCGTACGTCCGTGGCCTGGCCAGCCACCCCGAGGACCCGGCCCACGTCGCCTCCTCGGCACGCAACCGCTTCGTCGGGCTCGTCACCGCCGTCACCACGGACCGGGTCATGGCCCAGGTGGAGCTGCAATGCGGGCCCTTCCGGGTGGTTTCGCTGATGAGCAGCGAAGCCGTCCGCGACCTCGGGCTGGAGCCCGGGGCCGTGGCGACCGCCGTCATCAAGTCCACGAACGTCATCATCGAGACGAAGGCCTGAACATGGGGAAACGCACCATCACCGCACTTGCCGCCCTGGCCCTGCTGCTCTCCGGCTGCGCCGCCGGAGGGGCAAGCGCCGACGGAACAGGATCGGCAGCCAGCCCGGGAACCGGCTCGGGAACCGCTTCGGGGGGCACCGGCGTCGTGCAGTTCGCCGCCGCCGCGTCGCTGACCGACATGGCTCCCGAGCTGACCGCGGCCTACGCCCGGGAGACCGGCGACACGACGAAGATCCAGATCAACCTCGGGGCATCGTCGAAACTGGTCCAGCAGGCCAACGCCGGCGAGCGGCCGGACGTGCTGATCACCGCCGATACCGAGGCCCCGAAGGCGCTGGAGAAGCCCGAGGCGTTTGACGATGCCGTCGACCTGGCCTCCAACAGCCTGGTCCTGGCCGTGCCCGCCGACTCCAAGATCACCAGCGCGGACCAGCTCGAGGACGCGGGCGCCGTGGCCCTCTGCGCCCCGGCGGTTCCGTGCGGCCGTGCCGCCAACGCGTACCTCGACCAGGAGGGCATCACGCTGGATACCGTCACCGAGGAGGACGACGTCCGGTCCGTGCTGACCAAGGTGACCGCCGGACAGGTCGACGCCGGCTTCGTCTATGCGACCGACGCGGCAGCCGCAGGCGACACGGTCCGGGCGATCGAGCTGCCCCACCTCAAGCCCAATGTGTACCCGCTGCTGGTCGCCGGGGACGCCCCGGAGTCCGCGAAGAAGTTCGCCGACTGGCTCCAGGGCGATGCCGCCCGGAAGCTCTTCGACGAAGCGGGCTTCTCCACACCGTGACCCGCGTCCCCCTCTCGCCCCGGATGCTGCGGGCGACCACGCCCGGGTGGTTGTGGATCCCGGCGGTGATCGGCCTGGCCGCCCTGGCCGGGCCACTGGTGGCACTGTTCGTCGCCGCGGACTGGCAGGACCTGCCCGCGCTCTGGGCCCGCGGGGATGCCCGCACCGCGCTCGGCCTGTCCCTGGCGACGGCCTTCGCGTCCACGGTGGTGTGCTTCCTGCTGGGGCTGCCGTTGGCGGTGCTGCTCTCCCGCCTGCACGGCACCGCCCTGCAGCTGCTGCGCGGCCTGCTCGTGGTGCCGCTGGTGTTGTCCCCGGTCATTTCCGGCCTGGCCTTGCTCTACTTCTGGGGCCGGCAGACCCTGGTCGGCGGCTGGCTGGACTCCATCGGCCTGGGCATCGGATTCAGCCCGGCAGCCGTGGTGCTGGTCCAGGTCTTCGTCTCGCTGCCCTTCTTCGTCGTCTCGGCCCTGAGCAGCATCGAGGCCGTGGACACCGACCTGGAATTCGCCGGGGCCAACGCGGGGGCCTCCTCCGCCCAGATCCTCGCCCACATCACCCTGCCGCTGGCCGCCCCCGGCATCCTGGTGGGCACGCTGCTGGCCTTCGCCCGGTCGCTGGGCGAATACGGCGCCACGATCACCTTCGCCGGCTCCGTGGCCGGACGGACCCGGACGCTGCCCCTGCAGATCGAGCTGGCTCTGAACTCCAACGATCCGCAGGCGGCCCTGGGCATCAGCCTGATGCTCATCGGGCTGTACCTGATCGTGCTGGTCACCGCCGGTGCGGCCGTGGGCCGGATCTTCCGCCACTAGGGCCGGGACCGGGACGAGGGCGGGGCACCGGGGGAGCGGCCGTAGGATGGACCGCATGGACTCCAGCTTCCGGCGCACCGTCGAGGACCACCGCGCCGCCGTGCACCGCCTGCTGGCCCCGCTCGCCGACCGGCTGGGCACCGACCGGCTGCCGCTCGCCGACGCCCTGGGCCGCGTCCTCGCCGCGGACCTGGCCGCCCCGCGCCCGCTGCCGCCCTTCGACAACTCGCAGATGGACGGCTACGCGGTGCGCACCGCCGACCTGGCGGCCGGCGCGCCCCTTCCCGTGGGCCCGCCGATCCCCGCCGGTGCCGTCGCCCCGCCCCTGCCGGAGGCCACCGCGGTCCCCATCATGACCGGGGCGATGCTGCCCGCCGGCGCCGACGTCGTGGTGCCCATCGAACGCGCCGACCCGCCGCGGTTCCCCGCACCCGGTAGCGCCGCGGTGGTCGCCCTGCCCGCCGCCCCGGGCGGACAGTTCATCCGTCCCGCCGGCAGCGACATCGCCGCCGGGACCACCGCCCTGTCCGCCGGCACGCGGCTGGGACCGGCCCAGCTCGGTCTGGCCGCCGCCCTGGGCGTCGGCACCCTCGACGTCCGCCGCCGCCCCCGCGTCCTGGTCCTGGCCACCGGTGACGAGGTCCGCGCCCCCGGGCAGGCCCTGGCCCCCGGGCAGATCCACGATGCGAACACCACGCTGCTGGCCAGCCTGCTCACCGAGGCCGGCGCCCAGGCGATCCCCGCCGGGATCAGCACCGACGACCGGCGGGCCTTCGCCGCCGGCCTCGCCGCCCGGCTGGGACCCGCGGACGCCCCGGCCGTCGACCTGGTCGTCACCAGCGGGGGCATCAGCCAGGGGGCCTACGAGGTGGTCCGGCAGTCGCTGGCCCGGCACGGCATCGACTTCGGATCCGTCGCCATGCAACCCGGCGGGCCCCAGGGCCTGGGCCTGCTCGAGCTGCCCGGCGCCGCGCCGACCCCCCTGCTCGCCTTCCCGGGCAACCCCGTCAGCGGCGTCGTCAGCTTCGAGGTCCTGCTGCGTCCGGCCGTCGCCCTCCTCACCGGCGCGCCTGACCGGCGCCACCTGTCCGCCCGGCTCACCGGACCCCTGGAACCGCCGCCGCCGGGCAAGCTGCAGGCACGGCGTGCCGTCGTCACCACCGGGCACGACGGCGGGGCCGAGGCCACCGCCGTGGGCGGACCCGGATCCCACCTGGTCCACGCGCTCGCCACAGCCAACGCGCTGCTGCTGCTGCCCGCCGACGCCCCCGCACCCCAGGCCGGGGAAGCGGTCGACGCCCTGATCTACGGAGACCTCCCATGACCGCATCCGACGCCCCCGCCCTCAGCCACGTCCGCGCCGACGGATCGGCCCACATGGTCGACGTCTCGCACAAGGCCGAGACGTCCCGCACCGCCACCGCCCAGGCCGTGCTGCAGACCCGGACCGACGTGCTGGAGATGATCGCGAACGGCGACCTGCCCAAGGGCGACGCCTTCGCCGTCGCCCGCGTCGCCGGGATCATGGCCGCCAAGAAGACCCCCGAGCTCATCCCGTTGTGCCACCCGCTGCCGCTGGCCAAGGCCACCGTCGACTTCTTCCCCGACGCGGAGGCGGGCAGCGTGCGGATCGAGGCGACCGTCTCCACCCGGGGGGTCACCGGCGTCGAAATGGAGGCCCTCACCGCCGCCTCGGTGGCCGCCCTGGCCCTGTACGACATGACCAAGGCCGTCGACAAGCACGCCGTGATCTCCGGGACGAAGGTGCTGGCCAAATCCGGCGGCAAGAGCGGCGACTGGACCCTGGAGGACCCGGCATGAGCGGGCCGGTACGCCACGCGGCGGTCCTGATCGCCTCCACCCGGGCCGCCGCCGGCGTCTACACCGACCGCAGTGCCCCGGTGATCACCGGCTGGCTCTCCGGGCACGGCTTCACGGTCGGGGACCCCGCCATCGTGCCCGACGGCGAGGCGGTCGGCGCCGCACTGCGTCGACTGCTGCAGGAGAACCCGGCGGTCATCGTCACCAGCGGCGGCACCGGGCTCTCCCCGGACGACAGCACCCCGGAGATGACCGAACCGCTGCTGGACCGGCAGATCCCCGGGATCATGGAGGCCATCCGGGCCGCCGGCCGGGCCAAGACCCCCCACGCCGCGCTCGGCCGCGGCCACGCCGGGACCGCCGGCGGCACCTTCATCGTCAACCTGCCCGGTTCACCCGGCGGCGTCGCCGACGCCCTGGCGGTACTGGACCCCCTCATCGGCCACCTCTGCGAACAAATCGAAGGCGGACACGGACATGCCTGAACCCACCCGCGAGACCGCCGGCGTCGTCGTCTTCTCCGGCATGGCCGGGGAGGCCATCGACGTCGAAACCGCCTGGGACGCCGTCGAAACCGACGCGACCGGTGCCGTCGTGACCTTCGGCGGGGTGGTGCGCAACCACGACGCCGGACGCGCCGTCGAGCGGCTGGTCTACAGTGCCCACCCCAGCGCCGACGCGCGGATGCGCGAACTGGCCGACGAGGTCGCCGCCCGGCACCCCGGGACCCGGCTCTGGGCGGCCCACCGGGTCGGGGAACTGGCGATCGGCGACGCGGCGCTGGTCGCGGCGGCCGCCGCCGCCCACCGCGGGGAGGCCTTCGAGGCCTGCCGCGACCTGGTCGAGGCCGTCAAGCACGGGGTGCCGGTCTGGAAGGAGCAGCACTTCGCCGACGGCGAGACCGAATGGGTGGGCATGGCCTGAGGCGATAACCTTGGGGACATGAGTGCACAGATTCCCGTTGCCATCCTCGGTGCCTCGGGCCGCATGGGGGCCGAAGCCGTCCAGGCCGTGGAACGCGCCGAGGACATGGAGCTGGTGGCCGCCCTCGGGCGCCAGGACCCGCTGCAGGCGATCCTCGACGCCGGCGCCACCCACATCGTGGACCTCACGGTCCCGGACAGCAGCGAGGCCAACGTCCGCTTCGCCGTCGAACACGGAATCCACGCCGTCGTCGGCACCACCGGCTGGTCCGACGCCAAGCGCTCCCGCCTGCAGGAACTGCTGGCCGGGCATCCCGGCACCGGGGTGCTCATCGCCCCGAACTTCGCACTCGGCTCCGTGCTGGCCTCCGCGTTCGCCGCCCAGGCCGCCAAGTACTTCGAATCCGTCGAGATCATCGAACTGCACCACCCGGAGAAGATCGACGCGCCCTCGGGCACCGCCGTGCGCACCGCGGAACTGGTCTCCCGGGTCCGCTCCGCCGCCCGCGTCCCGGCCAGCCCCGATGCCACCGAGACCGAAATGGACGGGGCCCGCGGCGCCGACGTCGACGGGGTGCGCGTGCACTCGGTGCGGCTGCGCGGCCTGGTCGCCCACCAGGAGGTCCTACTCGGGTCCGCCGGCGAACAGCTCACCCTGCGCCACGACTCGTTCGACCGCGTCTCCTTCATGCCCGGCGTCCTGCTGGGCCTCCGCACCGTGGCCTCGCGTCCGGGCCTGGCCTACGGACTGGACAGCTACCTCGACCTCGGGGGCAACGCCTAAGTGAAGACCAAGCTCTGGGTCGGCGGCATCCTGCTGCTGTTCGCCCTCTACCTCTACGCCTCCTTCGCCAGCTCGGTCGCGCTCATCCGCGCGCCCGAACCGTTGGCCAAGGGCATCGGCATCGCCGCCCTGCTCATCCCGCTGCTGGGCGTCTGGATCCTCATCCGCGAGGTCCTCTTCGGCGCCCGCAGCCAGCGCATGGCCGGCATCCTCGCCGCCGAGGGGCTGCTGCCCGAGGACAACCTGCCGCGCACCCCCTCCGGACGCATCGTCAAGGCGGCGGCCGACGAGGACTTCGTGCAGTACCAGCAGGAGGCGACCGCGCACCCCGACAGCTGGCGCAGCATGCACCGGCTGGCCCTGGCCTACGATGCCTCGGGGGACCGGCGCCGGGCCCGCGAGACGATGCGCCGGGCCATCCGGTTGTTCCGCTCCTCGTCCGACGCCCGCGCCGCCACCGCCGGCTGAGCACCCGCCACCGGCCGGTTGCACCTGAGCCCGGGAAGCGGGCCGCGCCGGCGACTAGGCCGGGCTGCCCGCCGCGGCGCGGGAGAGCGTGTGCACGGCCGACTCGAGGGGCCCGCGGCATCCTGCCCACTTCAGGGCGATGCCGATCAGCAGGGCACCGACCACGAACCACAGGTACACGCCCAGCCGCGGCATCCCCGCCGTCGCCGTGCTGAGCAGGTCCAGCACCACCAGGTGGCCCGTGTAGAGGGTCAGCGTGGCCGATCCGGTCCCCGACAACGGCCACAGCAGCGCCTCACCGATCCCCCCGAGCACCGCCGTCATGGCCATGGCCAGCAGTTGGCAGGCGCCCAGCACCGCGACGGCCGTGCCGCTGACGTGCAGCAGGTCCAGGGGCGCGCTGCTGTGCGGGGCGGAGAGGGCGAACCACCACGGGGTCGATTCCACCCCGGCCAGTCCCCGGCCGGACTCCAGGGCCGCGGACAGCGGCAGGCCGTTGGCGCGGGTGACGGCACCGAGGGCCCCGGCCGCCTCCGGGCTGGCGCCGATGACGGCCGCGGAGAGCGCCCGGGCACCCCAGGCGAGCGCGGCGCCGCCGAGCGTGAAGGCCAGGGCCACCGGCGGGGCCGCGATCCGGCAGCGGCCCAGCGCCAGCCCCAGCAGCACGAACCCGGTCCACACCAGCACCGGGTAGTAGCCGGTGACGAACAGGTCCGCCAGCAGCGTCGCCGGGCGCAACACGTCCAGCGGGCCCGGGGAGGCGCCGGTGGTCGGGGGCACGACGTGCGTGGACACCCACGGCAGGACCAGGTA
>Ga0134125_10007269_pt1 | contig 12498 bp, 14 predicted proteins | sample KB31751_FD_96464 | JGI IMG/M metagenome (GOLD analysis project Ga0134125, IMG submission 96464) | Terrestrial soil microbial communities with excess Nitrogen fertilizer from Kellogg Biological Station, Michigan, USA - KB3-175-1 | ecosystem: Environmental > Terrestrial > Soil > Unclassified ... | reverse complement strand
GTGAAGTGGCAGGCGCAGTAGTGCGATGACTCAGCCGTGCGACAGCCTGGCGAGCGATGCCCACACGCCAGCGCGGCGACGCATGGAGAACGCGCGAGCGAGTTCACGTCCCACGTACTCTTCGGCTTCCCGGGCACATAGCGCGCGCTGGCGCTCGAAGTAGGCGTCAGGATCTCGGACGACATCATCAGCAGCTTGCTTAATGTCAGGATCCACACTTGGAATGCGCTGACCGGATACGCCGCCTGTCGCCACGGGGACCTCCGAGTGCGATCCAGTCCACACACACGCTCGTACCAGTGAAGCAGCACAACGGCTTGCGAGCAAGCTCGCGCACCGGGCCGTCCCATCAGTGTAACAGTTCGTAACAAGCCGCTCGGATACAGTCCGAGTATGGTCGGGGGCGGCTTTCCACAGTGGCTTCGATGGTGGGGTGGCGCGCTCGTCGCTGCCGCCTGTGCTGGTGCCGCGTTCGTTGCTCAACTCCAGGCCGGGGAGCACCTCTCGACGTGGACCAGTATGTCGATCAAGGTCGGCGGTACCGCCGCTACCGTGGTAGCGCTGCTGCTGCCGGCTCGTCAAACCTGGCTCGAGGTGCGGGCCAAAGAAGACGCCCAACAGCTGGCCAAGCTGGCGGTGACCAACTACCAGCTCGCGCTGCGATCCGTGCTCCTACCCCTGACTGACATATTCGACCGGATCATCACCGCGCCGAGCGAGTCCGGTCAGATTGAAGCAAAGGGTGCCGCAAAGCAAGCAGTGGTGAACTCGGTGGTTCAGTTTACCGATGTCCCACGGGCCCGGTCGTGCTACTTCGACTATGAAGATGACGGCGAAGAAAAGCGGCTGGTCTGCAGAATATATGCGGGACGGGACGCGAAGCCCCGGACGGAGTTCTCCAGTTCAGACCCCCGCCATCTGGAGGTCTTCAAGCTGCTGGAAAACCGTAGGTCGGAGCGCAGAGACGATATAACCCACGAAGACCCGTCACGGTTTCCCTCGGATCACCACCATAATTACCAGACCTACATATCTGTGCCGGTCGCTACGAGTGCGGAAATCTTCGGCCTGTTGACGCTGGACGCCCTTCATCCCGGCGAGCTGTCGCTGCAGCACGAAAAAGAGATGCTGCCATTCGCGCAGCTGCTCGGGATCGCGCTCGCCGGAGGCGGAAGACACCGGACCACGTAACCGCCCCCACCGCGACACCCGTCCCCCGACACCCCCTCCCCGACACCTCGCCCCGACATGGAGACATATGGGGGGGTTTAGGGGACCTGATAACCCCGATATTTCTCCATGTCGGGGGCGAGGAGGGAGGGGGGCTAGTGGTTGGCGGGGAGCCAGTTGCCGTGGAAGCCGAAGGGGACGCGGTGCGGCAGGTGGATCGCGGCGATCGTCTCCAGAGTGGCGGCGTCGAGGATGACCAGGTCGCTACGGTCGGTGGCGGCGTCATAGACGAACCCCATCAGCACTCCTTCGTCCTCGGCGGCCTGCGCCTCGGCGGGGACGAAGACGAACTCGCCGACGCGCTGGTGCGTGCCGAGCCGCCGGGCGGTGGTCAGGCCGCGGCGTAGGTCGTGCTTGAGTACCGAGTCGCCGGCATCGCCTCCGGCATCGGATGTCTGCATTGCGTAGCCGTAGCGGTACTGATGCCCGACGAGCCGGTCATCGGCGCGGGGGAACTCCTGCGGGTGGTCATCCAGCCGGGTTTCCCGGACCTTACCGTCGGCGAGGTCGATCACCCACCGATCGAGAGTGGTGGGGCCTTCGTTGGGCCCGTGGAAATCCGAGGCGAACATCTTCGGGTGCCGGACCACATCGGTGATGATCGTGTCGCCGTCGTCGTAGGCGTTGAGGGCATGAAAGACGTAACAGGGCTCGACGTCGAACCAGCGGACGTCGTCGGCGCCGCCCGCGCGGGGCATGACGCCCACTCGAGCCGGATACTCCGGGTTCCAACGGTAAGGCAGTCCCGCGTTGCCGCCCATTCGCCTGCCGACCATCGCGACAACCGGTTCGGGCACCCGGACCCGGCCGATGACCGCTGAGAGCACCAACCTGGCCGGTGCCCGCAGGCCGCGCGGCACCGAGACGGCGGTGGCCTGCCAGGGATCGAAGGTGACCGGGAGGTCGTAGAACACCACGTGGTCTCGGGTCAGGGAGAAATCGTGCATCATCGGGCTGCCGGTGACCTCGATATCCACCGTCCGGCGGGCGGTGCCGTCGACTCCGATGACCGAGTACTGCACCCGGTTGCCACGGCCGAACGAGTACGACACCGCGTGCAGCTCTCCGGTATCAGGATCACGCTTGGGGTGCGCGGTGTAGCCACCGCGCACGGTGCCGTCGAAGTCACACGGACCGGCGGTGCCCAGATCCTCGGTCAGCTCGTAGTTGGTGATCCCGCCTTCCACCAGAGCAAGTATCCGGCCGGCATGGCTGACAACGTTGGTGTTGGCGCCCAGCAGTTCCAGGCCCGTTCGGACGGGAGCGCGGCGGGGCGCGGCCTCACCGAGCCGGCGCGCCACGGCAGGGGTGCGGATCCAGCGATTGCGGTACCAGTGCGCCTTGCCGTCAGCCAGGCGGACGCCGTGCACCATGCCGTCGCCGGTGAACCAGTGGTAGGTCTGCGGGTCGACGTCCGCGATGGGATTCGGCCCGTTGCGCACGTATCGCCCGTCGAGGTGGGCTGGGATGGCGCCGGTGACGGCCAATTCGGTGATCGTGCGCTCATCTCGCACCGGCGCGTAGTTGCCCGCAAGGTAGTGGTTACCCACCGTGTGCCCCTCCCCGCCCGCCGATCTTTAGTGCATGACCAGTTCGCCGCCTCGGGCGTGGCAGCAGGCCGCACACCGGCGAGCTTGCCCCCGGCTGAACGGCAACCTACCCTGGGATGCGCGGTCGGGGCAGCACGAGTGAGAGGGGTCGACCGACTCATCACGCCACAGCTGCGCTACGCCTATTTCCACTGGCTGGCTCAGATTTGGGTCGGGGCCCCAATGCTGTGCTTCCAGGCAGTTCTCGCAAGCATATCGGCGTTCTATTCACGGAGGTCGAACCGGGGGGCATTAGATGAACTTCCAGTGGGCGCGTTCAACTAAACTTCTCGCGCTCCTTCTGGCGATCGCCGTGGTGGTTGTCGGCGTATTGACCGCCCTGGTAATGCGCCAGCGTCACGACCTCAGCACAGTCAACGGGCAGGTACGTCTCGGCACAGCTCCGGCGGCCCCCGGCGCCAGCGTGCCCGCCGGCGCAGACATCGTGGCCAACCCCAACGTAGTAACCCGCCCGGACCCGGCTGCGATCCCCGATTCCGCCAACCCACCGGTCGGGCCGGTGTCCCGGCCGGCGCCCGTCGCCCCGGCACCACCGGTGAACCCAGCGCCCCAAGTGGTTCCGGCGGCACCGCCGGCTCCCGCGCCAGGGCTGGCCACCCCCCACATCACCCCAGCGCTGGTCGTACCGGCTCCTCGTACCATCACGCCGCCCCGGGCGACGCCACCCCGGGCGACGGCACCGCGCCACAAGCCGGTCAAACCGGTCACACCGCCTGCCCGGCGAGCGGACCCGTTACCGGCACCGCAACAACCGGAGCCGGCTGTGCCGGTGACCCCGGCACCACCGCAGACCGACCCGGACGAGCCCACCGAATCCGCTGTTCCGGTCAAGCCAGGCAAGCCGGATGACTCCTGGGCACCCGCGCACTCGCAAGTATCAGACAAGCCCGCCGCCAGCCGGACCGATCTAGACACTTCCGGATCGACCGGTACCGCGGAGAGCTCATCCGAGCCGACCAAAACCAAAGAGATTCATCACAAGGCGCCGACGCCTAAGATGGACGACGCCGTGGTGCCCTGTCCGCCAAAACCGGTGGTAATGAACCCGGGTAACCCTGACCCGGGCAAGTTCGGTGCAAGTGACCTCAAGGCGCCCGACCAGGAAGACCTTCAGCTGTCTGATCAGTGAGCTCGTCGTCACCGGGTCTGGTACGCCGACTGGGCACCGGCGACGCGGTGGTCATCGGTTTGAGTTCGATGATCGGGGCTGGGGTCTTCGTGGCATTCGGGCCGGCTGCTCGTGCGGCGGGCACCGCGCTGCTGGCCGGTTTGGTCATCGCGGCGATGATCGCGTACTGCAACGCAACCGCGTCGGCGCAGTTGGCCGCGTGCTATCCGACCTCCGGCGGGACTTACATCTACGGCCGCGAGCGCCTCGGCGCCTGGTGGGGCTTCACCGCAGGGTGGGGTTTCCTGATCGGCAAGACTGCATCCTGCGCGGCGATGGCGTTGACCTTCGCCACTTATTCGGTGCCCGGGCCATGGTGGGCGCAGCGGTTGGTCGCCGTTGCGGGGGTACTCGGACTCACCACACTGAATTATCGGGGCGTGACCAAGACCGCGATGGCCGCCCGGGTCCTCGTCGTCGCGACGCTGGCGGTGTTGGTCGTGCTTGTCGCGGGCATCGCGGTGGCCGGTGGCCTTCAAGTCGGCCATCTCGGCGGGCTGCTGACCAATAGCCACGGTGGCCCCTATGGGGTGCTGCAATCCGCCGGGCTGTTGTTTTTCGCCTTCGCCGGCTATGCCCGCATCGCCACCATGGGCGAGGAGGTCCGCGATCCCGAGCGCACCATTCCGGATGCGATCCCGATCGCGCTGACGATCACCCTGGTGACTTACTTCGTCGTGGGTACAGCCACGCTGCTCACCATCGGTCCGGACCGGATGGCTCATGCGGCCGCGCCACTCACCGAGGCCGTCAGTGCCGCCGGAGCGGGCGCGCTGGCACCGGTGGTGCGCGCGGGCGCGGCCCTGGCCAGCCTCGGTGCGCTGCTGTCGTTGATCGCCGGGGTGGGACGTACCAGTTTGGCGATGGCCCGCCACCATGATCTCCCCTCCTGGTTGGCTGCCGTGCATCCACGATTCCGGGTGCCGCACCACGCCGAGGCCGCCCTCGCCGTCCTCGTCAGCGCCGTGGTCCTGATCGCTGATCTGCGGGGCGTGATCGGGTTTTCGTCGGTCGGGGTGCTGGTGTATTACGCCATCGCCAATGCCTCCGCCCTTACCCAGCCGATCGAGCAGCGACGCTGGCCACGCATCCTGCAGGTATTCGGTATCGGTGGCTGCGCGGCGCTGATCGCCACCCTTCCGATTACCGCGCTACTGGCTGGACTCGCCGTTTTCGCCCTCGGCCTGGCCGGCCGCCAGGTATCTCGATGGCAAAGATCACGGTGATCACCGCGCTCCCATCACGGCAACGTGCCTCGAGCAGTGCCGGTACAGATCCCGCAGCAACATGATCTCCGCGCCGTGGTGAATGGTTTCACGGTTGATGTGCAGTACCAGCGCGGCCATCGGATGATCAGCGAAGGAGCCCTCATCGGCCGCAAGGTTGCCCCAGGCCGGCACGGCCGAGCGCCCGCACGCCGTCGGTCCAGGCGGCGTAAACATCATCGAGCTGGCGCAGCGCCCCGACGGCCGTGCCTGCGTAGTCGAAGCTCTGGTAGTTGATCGAGCGGTTGCCGAAGTGGTTACTGGCGCGCGCGCCGAGCACACCGACGATGATGTGACCCAGCCGCCAGGCGGTCGTCGTCACCGGTGCTGGATCGGGTTCGGGGAACGCGAAGTCGATGGTGAACGCGCCACTACCGGCCTGGATCGGCGCGGTGGACCCACCACGTGGGCGGACGTTCCAGCAGCCCTGCGCGGGCTCCCAGAAGTACTCCTCGTCGGTGAGGCTATCAAACGGCAACGAAAGTGGTGCTGCCAGTACCAGTCGAGCTGATCGATCAGCTGTTGATTCCAGTCAATGGGGTCGTCCATGGGGCGACGATATGACCTGACACCGACAGTTCTGCACAGCGCAGCGGCACTCGAGGCCCTACCATCAACGAATGTTGCTCACAGTGACTCAAGCCGGCCTGCTCGCCGCCGAACTCGAAGCTCGGGGTTTCCTCGCAGGCGTCGGTAAATTCATCCTTTTTGTGATCATCTTCCTGGTCGTGGTCGGAGGACTGATCGGCTTCACGGTCGCTCGCAGATTCGGCGGACGGCGCTAGCGTCTGCTTCCGGTGCCTTCTTGCCGCCGACCACAGGGTTGATCATGAGAAGGTCGCCGGGGCGGGAAGCGGCGGTGGAAGCTCGGTGAGCAGGAGAGAGGTCCGCCCCGCTCACCGAGCTGCTCGCGAGTCGCCGACGAGCACCCAGACATTCGACGGCCACGGTCGATCGGTTCACCAGCCGGCCGAATCACCCCACGGGCAACGGTAAGGGGACAGTGTCGCTCGGAGTCGCAGGCTCCGTGGTCGTCACCGGCGACGGCGTGGTCGACGTTGCGGTCGATGCGGCATGCGAGCAGCGATACCGGGGCGCAGCCACGGTGAAATCATCGGCGCGTTGACAGCTGGTGGTAGACCCATCAGCCTCCTCGACGGTCCACCCCACCGGCGGCTCACCGCGAGGACCCGGCTCACCCTGGGCACCCTGGCATTGGGTGGGCTCCGCAAGGCACGGTGGAGACTTACCCGCCTCGCCCCGCTCCCCTCGGGGGCCGCGCAGCTGCTCGCTGTTCGCCGCGACGTATGCCTGCACTGCCTCGGTGATCTGTTGGGGTGCAGGTCCCACCGGTGGTGGCGGCAGCTTGGCCAGTTGAGCCGCGACCTCTGCGCGGATTTGGGCAGGAGTGGGCACCACGATGGACTCAGCGGCGATCTTGGCGGCGACCTGGGCGGTGGATGCCGCCGCGAGCACCTGGGAGTCCGGCACGGTGCCCGGTACGGGGATCGGGACGGTCGCCAGGCCGCGATGCGTGAGTTCGTCGTTCGCCTGCACGCCGAGGTCGTGCGCACCCTGGGCGAGCCGCCGGATGTCGTCCGCGGACGCCTGCAATTGGGCCGCGCGCGCCTGGTCGGCGGTGGTGTACGCGGAGAACTGCTCGGCGAGCATGAACAATGGGATGCCGATCAGCAACGAGGTGATCACCGAAGCAACCACCGCGCCGCGAAAGTAGGCCCGTCCTTCCCGGCGGATCTCCTGACGCGCGGCCTGCGGGGCAGCTTGGGCGGTCTGCGCGATCGAGTCCCGCAGCTCCTGCAGGCCCTCGGTGAGCCGGTCAACCGTGGCCATCGGAACCTGCCATCTGCAGCGCCTCCAGTCGGCCGACTCGGTGTTGCAAGTCGTTGATCTCGTGCTGGATGATCATGACTGCATCATCGGCGCGCTGTGCGATCACCGCGGCGTCAGGCGAAGGGGGCAGGGCAGGACGTAATCTGCGACGATCAACCAGAACCGGACCGACCACGGCTGTGATCACAACACCCAACAGGGACAGCCCTGCGATCGTGATAGTCAGCCACGGCGGCCCGGCGCTCCCCGGGTCCACGCTAGCTCAGCCCCCACAGTTTCCCTCCGGTCCGTCTGCCCCGCCATCATCACCACATTTGCGGCGGGGCGACGTCTAACCCGGACGTGCCCGAATCGTACAGTTCAGATACCAGGTCGTCCTAACCCGAAAAGGCGGGAAGGTGACCGTTCTTCGCTGCCTGGTGATTCGCTTCCCATGCGTTGAGCACGTTGAGCGGAAGCCGGCCGCGGTCGCTGACACTGTGACCGTTCTGCTTGGCCCACTCACGGATAGCGCGCAGCGTGTCCCGGTTGTAGCCACTGCGCGCGGCGCTACCATTGCCGCCCCCGCGACCGGCCGAGCGATCGGCACCACGAGTACCGGGGCGCCGCCCGCTGGTCTTGCGAGCAGCCGCGACGTAACGGGACAGGTTGTCACGGAGCTTGGCGGCGTTGTCGTCCGCCAGGTCGATCTCGTAGGTCACGCCTTCGAGGGCGAACTCGACTGTCGTAATGTCCTCGGCTTCCTCACCGGTCAGGTCGTCGATGAGGGTAACGATGGTCTTCTGAGCCACGGGACGGATTCTCCTTACCGGAAGTAACGCGGCATAGGCGCAACTACCGTGTGGTTAACGGTGACCGCGATAAGATACACAACGCCGCGCGATGCGATCCGGCGGCATGCCGAAAGCGCTCGTTTCACCGCATGACGAGGGCGAAGTGCACTTCAGCTCGCCCGCCGTAAGCGGGCCACCTCGGCGAGCACGACACCGGCGGCGACCGATGCGTTAAGTGACTCGACCGGGCCCACCATGGGTATCGACACCACGGCGTCACAGGTATCGCGGACCAGCCGGGATAGACCTCGCCCCTCCGAACCGACTACGAGCACCAAGGGGCCGGTAGCCAGCGGGAAAGCATCCAATGGCATTGTGCCCCCGGCATCCAACCCGACAATCATCAGGCCCGATGCGGCGAGATTCTTCAGCGTGCGCACCAGATTGGTCACCCGGGCCACTGGTAAGTATGCGGCCGTGCCCGCCGAGGTCCGCCAGGCCACTGCGGTCATTCCCGCCGACCGGCGCTGCGGTACCAGCAATCCGTGCGCGCCGAACGCGGCGGCACTGCGGACCACCGCGCCCAGATTTCGCGGATCGGTCACTCCATCCAGCGCGACCAGCAGTGGAGGCACACCCGATTCCTGGGCGCCGGCGAGTACATCCTCGGCGAGTGCGTACTGATACGGCGGCACATGCAGCGCCACCCCCTGGTGCAGCGCACCCCCGGCCAATCGATCGAGGTCGGCGCGCGGCACCTCGAGCACCGACAGGCCGGCGTCGGCGGCCAATCGGATGGACTCGCTGACCCGGTCGTCGAGCTCCACCCCGATCGCAACGTGCAGCGCGGTGGCCGGTACGCCGGCGCGCAGGCACTCCAGCACCGGATTGCGACCGAGCACGGTCTCTCCCGGCTCGCTGCCGCCACGACGCCGGGCTGCCGGGTCGGCGTGCTGGGCGGGACGGCGCGGGGCGCTCTGGCGGGCAGCTGGGTGGCCAGGACGCAGCTCGGCGGGTGGGGTGGCACCGCGGCCGCGCAGTGCCTTGCGCTTTTGCCCCCCAGAGCCGACAACAGCACCCTTCTTGGTTCCCGGCTTGCGCATCGCCCCCTGGCGCCGGGAATTACCCGCCATCAGCTCACGTCCCTTTGACTGTCCACACCGGACCGTCCGGGGTGTCCTCCACGGTGATCCCGGCCGCCAGGAGCTGATCACGCACCGCATCGGCGGTCGCGTAATCCCGGCGGTTGCGAGCCTCGGCGCGCTCGGTGAGCAGCCGATCCACCAACAATGCCAGCGCTGCCGACGTCGCGTCGGACCCCGACGTCGAACGCCAGAGGTCGGCCAGCGGGTCCAGGCCCAGCACCCCGGTCATCGCCCGCACCGAACCGGCCGCACCCACCGCCGCTGTGTGGTCCCCGCTGTCCAGCGCCACATTGCCCTCGCGCACGGTGTTGTGGATCGCGGCCAACGCTGCCGGCGTACCGAGATCGTCATCCATCGCTGCGGCGAACTCTGCGCACCAGGGCAGCGGTTCCGGCGTCCCGCAGCGTTCCCGAACCCGGTGCACGAAGGACTCGATGCGCTGGTAGGCGGACACTGCCTCGTCCAGCGCTCCGTCCGAATACTCGATGGCAGAGCGGTAGTGCGCGGCGATCAGGTAGTAGCGCAGTTCGACCGGACGGACCCGGCGCAGGGTGGCCGGGATGGACAGCGTGTTGCCCAGCGACTTGGACATCTTCTCACCGGACAGCGTCACCCAGCCGTTGTGCAACCAGTACCGGGCGAAGCCGTCGCCGGCAGCTTGCGACTGGGCCCGCTCGTTCTCGTGGTGCGGGAAGACCAGGTCAAGACCTCCGCCGTGGATGTCGAACTCCGCGCCGAGGTAGGCGGTGGCCATCGCCGAGCACTCCAGGTGCCACCCGGGGCGGCCCGGCCCCCACGGCGTCGGCCAGGACGGCTCGCCGGGTTTGGCGCCCTTCCACATGGTGAAGTCCCGGGCGTCGCGCTTGCCCGGCGCGGCCGATTCACCCTGGCACATCTCGTCGAGGCGCTGCCCCGACAGCGCACCGTAGTCGTCGAAGGTGTTCACCGCGAAGTACACGTCGCCGCCTGCGGCGTAGGCGTGGCCCCGGTCGATCAGCCGCGCCATCAACTCGACCATCTGCGGCACATGGCCGGTAGCGCGGGGCAATGCCGACGGCAGCAGGCAGCCCAGCGCCCGGTAGGCATCCTCGAAGATCCGCTCGTGCGTGTAGGCCCACTCCCACCACGGCCGGCCCGCCTCAGCGGCCTTGGCGAGGATCTTGTCGTCGATGTCGGTGACGTTGCGGATGTAGACCACGTCGTAGCCGGTGGCCATCAACCAGCGGCGCAGCACGTCGTAGTTCAGCGCTGAGCGCACGTGCCCGATGTGCGGCACGCCTTGCACGGTGGCACCACACACGTAGATCGACGCCACGCGGGGTCGCAACGGGACGAATTCGCGCAGGCTGCGCGTCGCGGTGTCATACAGGTGCAGGCTCACGCCGAAGATGGTACGGGTGCCGTTCGGGTGCTGGTCGCCGCGTCGATCACGGCGGCGGGCGGGTCGCAGCGGCGAGTGCCGCGAGATCGAGCTCAACGCCGAACGGCTCGGTCAGCCGCATCAGTTGCCCCGGTGCCGAGGAGGCACTCTCGACATAACGGTCAGCCGCCACGCTGCCCGGGCTGACGATCTCGACGACCATCGCCACGTCGGCCGCGTCTCAGATCTTGAGCTTCAGCCCGGCATTCGTGACAGCGACCAGGTCCGGGATCAGGACGCGGTCCGGTGGCACTTTCCTGGTCGCATGCTGCCGGGCGACCCTGACAATCTCTGGCAGTCAAGCTCTGACGAGTAAGACGGTGGCGACGGCAGCAATACCTTCGCCGCGCCCGGTCAGGCCCAGGCCGTCGGTGGTGGTGCCGGACACCGAAACCGGGCCGCCCAAGGCGTCGGATAGCACGCGCTGGGCCTCGGCGCGGCGGGTACTGACCCGCGGCGCGTTGCCGATCACCTGCACCGCGCCGTTGGCCACCGCCCAGCCCTGGTCGGCCAGCCTGCCGCGCACTTCGATGAGCAGGTCGGCGCCGTGCGCACCGGCCCAGCGCTGCGCGTCGGTGCCGAACACCGCGCCCAGATCGCCCAGGCCGGCGGCGGACAGCGCAGCATCACATAATGCGTGCGCGGCCACGTCACCGTCGGAGTGGCCGGCGCAACCCGGGACATCAGGCCAGTTCAGCCCGGCGATCCAGCACTCCCGATGTGGTTGCACCGGGTGCACATCGGTACCGATACCGACTCTCATGCCCCATCAACGGCCCGGGCGCAGATCAGCATCTCCACGACGGCGAGGTCGAACGGAGTGGTGATCTTGAAGGCGTGCGGGTGGCCGGGCAGCGTGGTCACCGGCACGCCCAGCGCCTCGACGAGTCCGGCGTCATCGGTCATCGGCGCAGACGGCGGGTGGTGGGCTCGCCGGAGCACGTCGGCGGCGAATCCCTGCGGGGTCTGCACCGCCCGCAATGCCAAACGGTCCACCGTGTGCACAACACGCCCCTCGGAATCCACCTGCTTGATCGTGTCGACCACGGTCAGCACCGGCACCACCGCCGGTGCGCCGGCCAGCACCGCATGCACCACCGCTTGGATGACGGCAGTGGGCGTGAGGCAGCGGGCCGCATCGTGCACCACGACCACGTCAGCGTCGGGCACCCGGTGCAGCGCCGCGCGGACCGAATCCGAACGATGCGCGCCACCGGTGACGATCTCGACCTGCTCCCCGGCATCAGCGAGGACGGCTCGGGCGCGCTCATGATCCTGCGCACCGACCGCGACCACCACCACGTGGATACAACCGGACGCCAGCAGTCCCTGTACGCAATGCCACAGCAGCGGGCGACCACGCAATGGCACGAACGCCTTGGGCATTCCTGCCGCCAACCGCACACCTTGCCCGGCCGCCGGCACCAGCGCCGCGACCCGGCAAGTAGGCGACGTCAGCGTCTTCGTTATGAGGCGGCGGCGAGGACCTCGTCGAGCAGCACCTCGGCGTTGTCCTCGTTGGTGCCCTCGGCGAGCGCGAGCTCGCTCACCAGAATCTGGCGGGCCTTGGCAAGCATGCGCTTCTCACCGGCCGACAGGCCGCGATCGCGCTCACGACGCCAGAGATCCCGGACCACTTCCGCTACCTTGTTGACATCGCCAGAGGCGAGCTTTTCCAAGTTGGCCTTGTACCGCCGCGACCAGTTCGTCGGCTCCTCGGTGTGGGGTGCACGCAGCACCTCGAAAACCCGATCGAGGCCCTCCTGGCCGACCACGTCCCGCACGCCGACGAACTCAGCGTTCGCAGCGGGAACCCGGACCGTGAGATCACCTTGGGCGACCTTGAGGACGAGGTACTTCTTCTCCTCACCCTTGATCACTCGGGTCTCGATGGCCTCAATGAGAGCGGCACCGTGGTGCGGGTAGACGACGGTCTCGCCGACCTTGAAAACCATGTGTCCTCTGCCCCTTTCGCTGAGGAAAGACTAACACGCCGCGTCGCCGCAGCGCTTCCCGGTCCATGCCGTCGTCGCAGG
>Ga0134125_10007267_pt1 | contig 12501 bp, 8 predicted proteins | sample KB31751_FD_96464 | JGI IMG/M metagenome (GOLD analysis project Ga0134125, IMG submission 96464) | Terrestrial soil microbial communities with excess Nitrogen fertilizer from Kellogg Biological Station, Michigan, USA - KB3-175-1 | ecosystem: Environmental > Terrestrial > Soil > Unclassified ... | reverse complement strand
GCTCGTCGCCCAGCGCGCCGCGGTCGAGGCCGAGTTCGCCGCCGCCCAGCGCGTCGCCGAGGCCGCGCGCTCGACCTTCGGCCAGATCGCCGAGCGCCGCCGGCAGAGCTTCAGCGCGCGCGTGCTCACCCGCTCGGCCTCGCCGCTGGCGCCGACGTTCTGGACCTCGCTGGCGAGCGACATCGACGACGACGCCGGGCGGCTGCGAGCGGTGGCGAGCGAGGCGCTGGCGACCGCGCTGGCCGCGCCCGAGCCGCGCGGCGCAATCGCGCTGCTCGCCGCGCTGGCCGCGGCCGTCGCGATCGCGTTTCCGATCCGCGCCTGGCTCACAGGGCTCGGCCACAAACGCCTGGCGGGGGGGCGGACGGGCGTCGCCCGCATGGCGCGCTCGCTCTGGGCCGCCGTCGTGCTGGTGCTGGCGCCGATGCTCGCCGTGCTGGTGGTGCGGCTGGTCGCCGAGTGGTCGGGGCTGCTCTCGCCGGCCGCCAGCTCGCTCGCCGGCGCCGCGGTCACCGCCACCGCCTGGGCGGCCGGGATCAGCGGGCTCGGCCGGGTGCTGGCCGCGAGCCCGCAGGCGGACCTGCGCGTCCTCGAGGTGACCGACGAGGACGCCCGGCGGCTGCGCACGCCGCTGCTGATCGTGGCGCTGATCACCGGCGCCGGCTTCGTCCTGCGGCGGCTCAACTACGTGATCGGCGCCAGCCTGTCGGCGACGATCGCCGTCAACTGCTTCATCTCGGTGGCCTACGCCGCCGCCGCCGGGCTGTTGCTGGTCAGCTTCGGCCGCGGCCGAAGCATCGCCGCCGAGCCGGCGACGCAGGCCGAGGGCCGCCGCGCGTCGATCTGGACGCTGATCTCGCTGGCCCTGAGCGCCGCCATCCTGGTGACCCTGGTGGCGGTGCTGGCTGGCTACACGACCCTCGCCGCGCTGACCTCCAGCCAGATCTTCTGGCTCAGCATCATCGCCGCCACGGCCTACCTCGTCATGCGCTTCGCCGACGAGCTGACGACGGCGCTGTTTGGGCCGAAGGGCTGGGCGGCCCGGACCCTGTTCCTGCTGTTCCGCTTCCGTAGCTCGACCATCGCCCAGGTCGGCGCGCTGGTCGGCGCGGCGGTGCAGATCCTGGTGCTGATCGGCGCGCTCAGCCTGGCGCTGACGCCGTTCGGACCGGGCGGCGCGCTGCTGGTCGGGCGCCTGGCCGAGCTCGGCGCGCCGATCCGCATCGGCTCGGCGACGATCTCGCCGGGGGCGGTCGCGGCGGGCATCGCCACCTTCATCGTCGGCATGGGCGCGGCGCGCGTGGTGCAGGGCTGGGTGGTGCGGCGCTACCTGCCGGTCACCGACTGGGACGCCGGCGTGCGCAATTCGGTGACCACCGGGGTCGGCTATCTCGGCGTCGCGGTGGCGCTCGCCTGCGCGCTGGCCGCCAGCGGCCTCGGGATGGGCCAGATCGCGCTGATCGCCAGCGCGCTCTCGGTGGGCATCGGCTTCGGCCTGCAGACGATCGTGCAGAACTTCGTCTCGGGCGTGATCCTGCTGGTCGAGCGGCCGGTGAAGGTGGGCGACTGGGTCAGTGTCGACGGCGTCGAGGGCGACATCCGCCGCATCCGCGTGCGCGCCACCGAGATCGTCACCCAGGACCGCACGACGGTGATCGTGCCCAACTCCGACCTCGTCACGAAGCAGGTGGCGAACAAGATGCTCTCGGAGCGCTGCGCGCGGGTCGACGTGCGGCTCTCGGTGAGCGCGCCGGCCGACGTGCCGCGCGCGCAGGCGCTGATTCTCGGCGTCATCGGCCGCTGCAACGCGTCGGCCGGCGCGCGCGAGCCCGAGATCTACGTCGACTCGCTCACCGGCGCCGGCGCGGTCAACCTCAGCTGCTACTTCTACGTCGAGCAGCCGCAGCTGGCTTACAAGGCGCGCAGCGACTGCTACCTCGAGATCCTGCGCGTGCTGCAGGACAACAAGATCGCCTTCGCCGGCCCTGCCTGAGCGGCCCCGCGGCATCGGCGCCCGCCGCGAAAGCGGCGTTTGCGCGCGCCCAGGTTGGCGCCCGGCTTGGTAACCTCGTCTAAAACGCCTTTCGGTAGAACCGCGTCCGCAAAGGGACGCTTTGGGCTTGATCCGCTTTCTCGACGAAGGGCTCGACGAACTGGCCGTTTCCACGCACGCGGGCCTTCTGCCGCGGCTGGGGGTCAACGTCGCCACGGCGTGGGTGTTCTCGGCGTTCCTGCCCTGGCAGGTGTGCGCGGTGTGGCTGGCGGTGACGCTGGCGCTGGAGGCGCAGGCCTGGTTCGCGACGCTGCCGCAGGCGCGCGGGCGGCGGGTCGGCTGGCCCCAGCGGCTCTGGCACATCGTCAGCCTGGGGGTCTCGGCGATCGCCTGGGTGACGCTCGGCGCGCTCGGCTGGATGTCCGGATCGCTCGAGGGCGCGCTCTGCGCCACCGTGCTCTGGCTCTCGGTGATCTTCTTCTCGCAGACCAACGCCTACCAGTCGCCGCTCGGCTTCGTGGTGGGCGGGGTGCTGCCCGCGGTGGCGGTGCTCGGGGTCGTCACCCTGGGTCCGCACGCGCTCCACCTGAGGCTCGCGCCGGTCGGCGGCCTGCTCGCGCTGGCGCTGCTGTTCGCCGGCGACGGCGCGGTGCGCATGCGCGTGGCGCGCCAGGAGCTCGTCCGCACCCAGGCCGACCATCAGCGCAGCGAGGCGCTCTACCGCGTGCTGGCCGACAACGTCACCGACGTGATCTCGCTGAACGACGCCAACGGAAAGCGCGTCTACCTCTCGCCATCGATCGAGGCGGCGCTCGGCTACCCGCTCGAAGCGATCTACGACATGCCGACCTACGCCTACATCTATCCCGAGGACCGCGCGGCGCTGATGCAGAAGTCGACTGCGCTTGCGGCCAGCGGCGGTCAGATGACCGAGCAGTACCGGGTCGTCCGCGGCGACGGCGAGGTGATCTGGGTCGAGACCAACTTCACCGTCATCCATCCGGACGGGCCCGACAAGCCGCTGCAGATGGTCAGCGTCGCGCGCAACATCCAGGCTCGCAAGGAGATGGAGGCGCAGCTGATCGAGGCGCGCGAGGCGGCCGAGGCGGCGGCCGCCGCCAAGTCCGACTTCCTCGCCAACATGACCCACGAGCTGCGGACGCCGCTCAACGCCATCATCGGGTTCGCCAACGTCCTCAGGGACTCGCCGCGGCTGAAAGGGCCGGACGCACGCCACGCCGGGCTGATCTGCGACGCCAGCGCCACCCTGCTCGACCTCGTCAACAGCGTGCTCGACTTCTCGCGGCTCGAGGCGGGGGCCGTGGAGCTCGACCCGGCCCCGTTCGACCCGGCCGCCGAGGGGCAGGCCATTCTCGACCTGCTCTCCGGCCAGGTCGCGCAGAAGGGCCTGACGCTGGCGTTCCGCGGCGCCGATCTGGGCTTCCTCACAGGCGACGCCCGCCGGCTGCGTCAGGTGCTGCTCAACTTCCTCTCCAACGCCATCAAGTTCACCGCCAAGGGCGGCGTCACCCTGGCGATGACGCGGACCGAAGCGGGCGAGGGCAGGGCGCGGCTTCGCGTCGAGGTGACCGACACCGGCGTCGGAATCCCGGCCGAGCACCTCGCCCAGGTCTTCGACCGCTTCACCCAGGCCGACGCCTCGGTGTCGCGCCGCTTCGGCGGCACCGGCCTTGGCCTCGCCATCTGCAAGCGGCTGGTCGAGCTGATGGACGGGCGCATCGGCGTCTCCAGCATCGAAGGCGAGGGCTCGACGTTCTGGTTCGAGGTCACGCTGCCGATCGCAGAGGCGCTGGCTGCCGCCCCCGAGCCCGCCGCGGCCGCCGAGCTGGACCGGCCGGTGCGGCTGCTGCTGGTCGAGGACGTCGCCGTGAACCGCGAGCTCGTCACGACGGTGCTGGCGCCTTTCGACATCGAGATCGACAACGCCGAGGACGGCGTGCAGGCGATCGAGGCGTTCCGCCGCCGCGACTACGACCTCGTCCTGATGGACGTGCAGATGCCGGTGATGGACGGCCTCACCGCCACCCGCCGCATTCGCGCGCTCGCAACGCCGGCCGCGGCCACGACGCCGATCGTCGCGATGACCGCCAATGTGCTGCCCGACCAGATCGCCCGCTGCGCCGCCGCCGGCATGGACGACCACCTAGGCAAGCCGATGAACACCGCCGACCTGCTCGCCGCCATCGCTCGCTGGTCGACCGAACGCCGCACCCCGGACGCCGGCCAAGCCGCCCGCTCGGGGTAGGCCGCAGCCTTCGCACGGGCCTCGCTTCTGGGCGCCGCGGCCAGTCCGCGAAGATCGCCTGATGCGCACGGCGGCCAGGCGAGAGGCAGCCCCGCGGGTTAACAAACAGGGTTAATCCCTCCTTAACGCAAAGCGGGCGAAGCGGAGGCTCTCGTCAGCCCGGGCCGATCAGCATCCATGCCTCTCGCGGACTTCTTCCGCGCCATTTTCGCCCTCGCGGTCACGCTGGGGCTCGTCGGCCTCGGCGCCGTCGCTTTGCGCCGCTTCGGGCCGGAGTGGATGACGCGGCTGCAGCGGCCGAAGACCGAGCGCCGCATGGCGATCGTCGAAAGCCTGCCGCTCGATCCGGCCCGTCGGCTGGTGCTGGTGCGGCTCGACGGGGCCGAGCGGCTGCTGCTGCTGGGCGAGGGCCGCCTGCTGGCCGATCTGCAGGCCACGTCCGATCCGAACGAGCGGCGCCAGTGAACCGCGCTCCTCCGGTGATCCGCCGTCTGGCCGATATCATCCACCGCCCGACCAAGGCGGAGCTGCGCCGCGCTGCGCTGGTCTCGCTGGTCACCACCCTCTTCAGCCTGGTCGTGCCGACCGTCGCCCTGGCCCAGGCGGTCAACATCGACCTCGGCACTGGGGCCGGCCTCACCGACCGGGTGATCCAGCTGATCGGCCTGATCACCGTGCTCTCGCTGGCGCCCTCGATCGTCATCATGACCACCTCGTTCGTGCGCATCGTGGTGGTGCTGTCGCTGCTGCGCCAGGCGCTGGGGCTGCAGCAGACGCCACCGAACGCGGTGCTGATCAGCCTCTCGCTGTTCCTGACCGCGCTGGTGATGGGGCCGACCCTGCAGGCCTCCTACGACCAGGGCGTCAAGCCGCTGCTCGACCACAAGATGGAGCTGCCGGCCGCCTTCGGCGCCGCGGCCCAGCCGGTGAAGGGCTTCATGCTGAGCCAGGTAGACAAGGACGACCTGGCGCTCTTCCTGCGCCTTTCGCGCCTGCCCAAGCCCGTTCGCGCGATCGACACGCCGCTGCAGGTGGTGACGCCCGCCTTCATGATCTCCGAGCTGAAGCGCGCGTTCGAGATCGGCTTCCTGCTGTTCGTGCCGTTCCTGGTGATCGACCTCGTGGTGGCGAGCGTCCTCATGAGCATGGGGATGATGATGCTGCCGCCGGTGGTGGTCAGCCTGCCGTTCAAGCTGATCTTCTTCGTGCTGGTGGACGGCTGGCGGCTGGTCTGCGGCTCGCTGATCGAGAGCTTCCAGCGGGCGACCGGGACGGGCTAAGGCGCTTCCCCGCGCCCCCGCGACCTGCCAGAACGGCCGCATGCGCGAACGTCGGACCGCCCGGGTGCTGCTGCTCGATCCGGGCGGGCGCATCCTGCTGATGCGGGGGCGCCTGCCGCACGATCCGACCGCGCCGGCGGTGTGGTTCACGGTCGGCGGCGGCGTCGAGCCGGGCGAGAGCATCGCCGAGACGGCGGCGCGCGAGATCGTCGAGGAGACCGGGCTGACGGACGCGCGGATCGGGCCGGTGGTCTGGTGCGCCGAGGCGCTGCTCTACGACCGCAAGCGGCGCCCGGTGCACTTCAAGGAGACCTTCGTGGTGGCGCGCACGGCCGGCGGCGCGCTTTCGCAGGCCGGCTGGCAGCCGCTGGAGCGCGAGTTCGTCGAGGCGCTGCGCTGGTGGACGCTGGGCGAGCTGCAGCTGACCGACGAGCAGGTCTATCCGGAGGGCCTGGCCGAGCTGCTGCCGGACGTGCTGGCCGGCCGCTACGGCGCCGAGCCGCTGCTGATCCGCACGCTGGACGGCCCGGTCGTGCCGATCCCGCATCCGGCGTGAGCCGGGGCGCAGAGCGCGCGCATCGTTTCAGGGCCTGAAGCGTTTTTTGCGGCGTCGGGGGCTGTACGCCCGCCAATGCCTCTCGGGGCCCCGGCCGGGCCATGAAAGAGGAGTTGAGTGATGCGTAAGCTGCTCCTGATCGCAGGCGTGGCGGTGCTGGCCGTCCCGGGGCTCGCTTCGGCCCAGCCTGGGTGCCGCGAACAACAGCATGACAATCGAGTGGCCGGCACGGTGCTCGGCGCAGCCGGCGGGGCGCTCCTGGGCGGCGCCATCTCCGGCAACGCGACCGGCGCGGTGATCGGCGGCGTGGCGGGCGGCGCGGTCGGCAACGTCGCGGGCGGCGCCTCGACGGACTGCGCCCGCTACCACGGCTACTACGACCGCGACGGCGTCTGGCATGAAGCCAGCGGCTACTATGACGCCGACGGCAACTGGATCGACCACCGGGCGCCGGCCATCGACTCCGGCTACGCGCCCAATCCCTACGAGTACGGCGCCGACGTCGCCTACACGGGCCCGCGCGACGACCTGAACGCGCGCGAGAGCTGGCTGCAGAGCCGGATCAGCGAGGGCAGCTCCAGCGGCGCGATCTCGCCACGCGATGCGGACCACGACCTGCGCACGCTGGCCGGGATCCGCGATTACCAGTCCGCGAAGGCGGCCGAGCACGACGGCCTCACGGACGGCGACCGCGACAACATCGCGAGCAAGCTCGACAGTTTGGGCGACGACCTGCGCTCGCAGTGGACCTACTGACGTCGCCGATCCGGAGTCGGGGGCATGACATCAACTTCGCTCCGCCGGCCCGACGCCGGCGGAGCGCCTTCCTGCGTGGGTGGGCGACTTCGCCGGCGGTCAGCCGCCGCCGATCCCCAGCGCGGCCAGCACCGGTCCCAGCACCGCCACCAGCACGGCGATCATCGCCTCGCCGGCGATGAAGCCGGAGGCCAGCGGCACCTGGTAGGCGTGCGCCTGCGCCGGCCGCACGCGCCGCCAGACCAGCGCGATCAGCCCGCCCAGGAAGATCGTCGAGACCGAGGCGAACGGCAGCAGCACGCCAAGGCCGAGCCCGGTCGGCGACGGCGCCCAGCGCTTCAGCTTCGGATGCAGCTCCATGATCGCGAAGACGGCGCCCGCCACGACCGCGATCAGCATCGCCCAGAGCGCCGATGGCGGCAGCTTGTCGATGCCGGCGCTGAGCAGTTCCGTCAGCGCCGCCGAGCGCCGCGAGCCGGGCGCGGCCAGCTTGGCGTGCTCGCCGATCAGCCCGTAGGTCTTGATCAGCGCCGGATAGGTCAGCGCCAGCGCCGCCGCCCCGATCGGCGCGCCGATCAGCTGGGCGATGGTCATCGACCTGGGCGTCGAGCCGATCAGGTGGGCGGCCTTGTAGTCCTGCATCAGGCCCTCGGAGGTGACCGCGACCGTGCCGGTGGAGCCGTTGCCGAGGATGTTGGCGTTGACGTTGCCGGGTGCGATCGCCGCGAAGAGGCCTTGCGAGACATTGGAGAGCGCGCCGATCGGCCCCCAGTTGGTCTCGCCGAGCGCGCGCAGGCCCACCAGCATCAGCGGCACGGCGGTGAGGATGGCGATGGCCGTCATCCAGACCGGCAGGCCGAAGAACGCGTACTGGATCGCGCAAAGCCCGACCGACAGCACCGCCACGCCGATGCCGACCCACGCCAGCGGGAACTCCTCGCGGCTGCCCTCGACGCTGCGCAGCGCCCGCATCGCCTCGGCCAGCAGCCGCCAGCGCAGCGCCAGCACCGTCATGCCGCCCGACAGCATCATTCCGACGCCCGGCCACATGACCCAGTAGAGCACCTTGGTGCGGCTCGTGTGGTCCGGCAGCACGCCGTAGCGCATCAGCGCCAGCGGCGCGACGATCCAGCCCAGCACGCCGCCGACCAGCATCCAGGTGTTCACTCGTTGCCCGATCAGGAAGCCGGAGCCGATGCCGAGGAGGCTGTAGGAGGCGCCGACGCCCATCGTCGAGAGCACGAAGCTGGCCCCGGCCACGCCCAGGGTCAGCGGGCCCGGATCCCACTGTTCGGGGATCCAGCCCACCAGCGGCACGTCCTTGCGCACCAGCATCAAGAGGCCGGAGGCGAGGAGGCCGATGCCCAGCACGACCGCCGCGCGGCGCGCCTTCAGCCACTCGGCGTCGTCCGCGCCGGTCCGCCGTGGCGGATCGAGCACCATCACCGTCTCCGCCGCCGCCGTCCCGTCCGGGAACGGCAGCTGCTCGTCGACGATGAAATGCCGGCGCATCGGCGCCGCCAGCAACACGCCGAGCAGCGACGCGCAGGTCAGCCAGACGAACACCTGCAGCGGCGACGGATCCAGGTGGAAAGAGACGATCTTGGAATCGCGCAGCATGTCGAACGAGGCGAGCACCCCGCACATGAAGGCGGTCTGCGCGCCCGACGTGCCCGCCGTCTGCACGATGTTGTTCTGGAAGCGGTCGTAGCGGCCGCGCGCGATGACGCTGAGGATCGCAAAGCCGAAGAAGGCCGACACGATCGACACGTTCGGGCCGAAGCCCAGCTTCAGCACCATGTACGGATAGGCTGCGCCCATGATCGCCGCCACGATCGCGGCGGCGACGAGGGCCGGCGGGGTCAGCTCGCGACGGCGCGCCGGCGCCGCGGCGGCCGCAATCGCAAGCTCTTCGATCGAAGCGTCGGCCATCGGCGCTGCGGTCCTTCGACGGGCGCGTCAGTCCGAACCTAGCTGGAAGCCGCGGTTGGCTCCAGCCATGCGGCGCCGACAGCAAGCGGAGCGGGCGCCTGCGGAAAAGCGGCGCCCGCCCGTCGTGCTACTTCTTGTCGGCGTGGTGGTGGTGGTGGTGGCGACGCTCGACGTGATGATGGTGGTGGTGACGGCCCCCCATCGCATGCTCGACGACGCGGCAGTGATCCTGGTCATGCGACGTGCATGGCGGATAATCGTCCGCAAAGGCGGGCGCGACCGAAGCGGCAAGAAAAGCCGCGGACGCCGCGGCGATCAGTAAGCGATGCATTCCTCGTTCCCTATTGGCTCGATGGTGGCTCAGCTCGACGCTGCGTTCGCCGGGCCTGCGAAGGTTTACCGCCCGCGCGGGCGACTGCAACAACGAAACGTTTGCGCCTGGCCTCGCGGCGGCCGCTGGGGCTGCGCGCCGCAGCGCCCCGCCTGTGTCGCCAAGCGTTTGTAGGAACGGGTGTTTTTCACTACGCGGCGCAACGCCTGGCCGGCGGCGGCTGCAACGAAACGTTAGCCTCTCGGCGGCGATAACCATGATCGCCAGGGAATTTCGCGGACGGGCCCGCGTCGCCTGGGGCTTGGGGCGATGGTGGCGACGGCGGCGAAACTGCGAGGCGAGCGCAAGGCGGCGCCGGCGCATGGGCTCGCTGGCGCCCTCGACCGCCAGCTCGCGCTGCTGATCGCCAGCGGCGGCGACGAGCGCATCTGGCTCGATCCCGTCACCCGCCGCAATCGATACGGCGCGCCAGCCGCGCCGGCCCCAGGCGAGCTGTGGTTTTCGTCGTCCACCGCCTCGGCCGTCTCGCCGCGCGGCTGGGCGGCGGCGCGGGCGGCGCTGGAGCGGCTCGCCGAGCCGGGCTGCTTCACCATCGCGGCCTGGTTCGACCAGCTGCGCGCCAGGCTGACCGCGCTCTACGGCGCGCCGGGCGCCGAGGCCGTGCTGGCCGCTTCCGGCACCGAGACCGAGCTCGTCGCCCTTTCGCTGGCGCTGGCGCTGGCGGGCGGACCGGTCGTCAACATCATCGTCGCCCCGGGCGAGACGGGCTCGGGCGTGCCCGACGCCGCCTCGGGCCGGCACTTCCTCGGCCGCGCTTCGCTGGGCGACGAAGTGGCGAAGGGCGGCCGCCTCGCCGGCTGGGACGCCGCGCACCTGCGCCTGGAGGCGATCGAGATCCGCCGCGCCGACGGTAGCCTGCGCCGCCAGGTCGACGTCGACCAGGAAGCCGCCCTGCGTGTCGAGCGGGCGGTCACCGGCGGCGCTTTGGCGCTGCTGCACGTGCTCGACGCCTCGAAGACAGGCCGCGCCGGCGTCAGCCGCGAAGCGGCGGCGCAGATCCTCGCCCGCTATCCGGGCCGCGTGCTGGTGGCGGTCGACGCCTGCCAGCTGCGTTGCCCCGCCGCCCGCATCCGCGGCGACGTCGAGGCGGGTTTCGCTGTGATGGTCACCGGCTCGAAATTCGCGGCCGGTCCCGCCTTCTGCGGCGCGCTGCTGCTGCCGGCCGAGCTGGTCGAGCGGCTCGCAAGGGCGCGACCGGCCGCGGCGGCGCTCGCCCCCTATTCCGCCGCGCTCGACTGGCCCGAGCGCCTGCGCGGCGCCGTCGCGCCGGGCCTCGTGCAGGGCGCCAACCTCGGGCTCGGCCTGCGCTGGGCGGCGGCGCTGGCCGAGATCGAGGCCTACGAGGCGATCCCGGGTGCCTGGCGCGCCGCGGTGCTGACCGAGTTCGAGCACGCCGTTCGCGACCGCGCCCTGGCCGACGCCGCCCTCACGCTGGTCGACGCGCCGTCCCGTTCGGCCGCCGCGGGGCTGGTGGCGGTCGCCCATGCCGACGGCGGCGATCCGCGGCGCGCCTGGCTGGCCCTGGCGCGCGGCGGCCCCGGCCGGCGGCCCTGCCACCTCGGCCAGCCTGTCGCGGTCGGATCGCGCTGGGCGCTCAGGGTCTGCGCCAGCATGCCGATGATCACCGACGCGGCCCAGCGCGGCTTCGCCGCGATCGAGGCCGACCTCGACGAGGCGTTCGAAGCGTGGGCCGCGGTCCGCAGGTAGGCGCCGCGCCGGCGTCGCTCGACCCCGCCGACTGGTCCGCCTTCCGGGCCGAGGCGCACGCCGCGCTCGACCGGGCGCTGGAACGGCTCGAGCACGTCGCCGAGGGCCCCGTCTGGCGACCGACGCCGGCAGCCGTGCAGGCGCGCTTCGCGGCGCCGCTGCCGACCGGCCCGCGCGACCTTTCCGACGTGCTGGCCGACGTCGACGCGCTGGTCGCCCCCTACGTGGTCGGCAACACGCATCCTCGGTTCATGGGCTGGGCGCACGGCGCCGGAACGCCTGTCGGCGTCGTCGCCGAGCTCGTGGCCGCCGCGCTCGACGCCAACTGCGGCGGCCGCGACCACGTCGGCCCGATCGTCGAGCGGCAGGTGGCGCGCTGGGCGGCGCAGGCGTTCGGCTTGCCCGAGGCCAGCAGCGGCGTCTTCGTCACCGGCGCCTCGCAGGCCAACTTCCTCGGGCTGCTGGTCGCCCGCGACGCCGCGCTCGGCCATGCGGTGCGCCGCGAGGGGCTGAGAGGGCAGGGCGCGCAGCTCTGCGCCTATGCCTCGGCCGAGGCGCACGGCTGCGTTCGCCAGGCGATGGAGCTGGCCGGCGTCGGCGCGGGCTTCCTGCGCCAGATCGAGACCGATGCGGACGGGGCGATGCGCCCAGCCGAGCTGCAGGCGGCGATCCTGCGCGACCGCGCCGCCGGCCTCGCGCCTTTCCTGATCGTCGGCGCCGCCGGCGGCGTGAACTTCGGGGCCTTCGACGACCTCGCCGCCCTCGCCGACATCGCCGCGGCCGAGCGGCTGTGGCTGCACGTCGACGGCGCGTTCGGCGCGCTGACGACGCTCGCCCCTTCGCTGAAGCCGCTGACCCGCGGCCTCGAGCGCGCCGACTCGGTCGCCTTCGACTTCCATAAATGGGCGCACGTCCCCTACGACGCCGGCTTCCTGCTGGTCCGCGACCGCGCCGTCCACAAGGCGACCTTCGCCGCGACGGCCGCCTATCTGTCGCGCCTGCCGCGCGGGCTGGCCGCCGGCGACGACTGGCCGTGCGACTACGGTCCCGACCTGTCGCGCGGTTTCAGGGCGCTGAAGGTGTGGCTGACCTTCCAGACGCTGGGCGCCGACGCGATCGGCCGGGCGATCGAGGCCAACTGCGCCGCCGCGCGGCGCCTGGCCGAGCGCGTCAGGGCTTCGGACGTGTTCGAGCTGGCCGCGCCGGCCCCGCTCAACATCGTCTGCTTCTCGCTGAAGCGCGACCGCGAGGGCGCCCTCAACGCCGAGCTGGTGATGCGGCTGCAGGAGCGCGGGCTCGCCGCGCCTTCGACGACGCGGATTGGCGGCCGGCTGGTGATCCGCGCGGCGATCTTCAACCACCGCACCACCGAGGCCGACGTCGACGCGGTCTTCGACGCCGCTGCGCAGATCGCCGCCGAGCTCGGGGCCGCAACAGGGTAAGCGATCCGTTAACCGGACCCGCGCCAGAAAGCCCGCTTCAGTCTGCGGACGAACGCCCCGATGGCCGCGGTACCCAAGCTTTCGACCTTGCTGCCGCCGCTGCCGCCCTGGCGCTCGCCGATGGGTCACGAAGCCATGCCTGCAGCCTTCGCCAGAATGGCCGAGGCGGCCGGGGCGC
>Ga0134125_10007266_pt1 | contig 12502 bp, 8 predicted proteins | sample KB31751_FD_96464 | JGI IMG/M metagenome (GOLD analysis project Ga0134125, IMG submission 96464) | Terrestrial soil microbial communities with excess Nitrogen fertilizer from Kellogg Biological Station, Michigan, USA - KB3-175-1 | ecosystem: Environmental > Terrestrial > Soil > Unclassified ... | reverse complement strand
TTTTGTGTTTTATTACCTATTTGTTTTTGTAGTATTCATAAACTTTTTTTATTTCTAGCCTAAAATCTCTATAAACTTCTTCTTTTTTTTCTTCTTTTAATCAAAAGGCTTCTTTTATATAACCAGGTTTGTTTTCGAAATAATGGCAATGTTTACTATTTAAAAGGAGCAAAAAAAAATGTACCCTGCCCCATTCTAAAGTAAGCATAATATTTGGTGAATCGGGATCAGCGGAAAAATTGAGTTTAAAATCTTTGGCATGAAAATCATTATCTCATTTATCTCATCAACTTTGTTCTTTATTTAGTTCTTTTTGAAGGTTATTTAATTGTTGTTGGGTTGGTCTGCTATCCCTTTCAGCAGTAAGAGTATTAATTTTCTCTTGAACCTCTTTGGGAGTTTGATTTTGGAATTGGTTAGTTCATTTTTTTAATTCTGTTTCTAATTTATATATTTTCCCTTCTGCTTTGAATAATCTGTGGGATAGTTTATTAATATTTTTCTTTCTAAATAAAGATAAAAGACAAGATTTTTTATTAATTTCTTGTAATTTTCTATTTTCTTCTCTTTCTTTTTCCAATTCCTTTAATCTCTTCACTAGTTCCTTTTCTACATTTTTTTCTGATACTGGTTTATCAATAAATATTTCTTCCTTGTTTTCAATAGTATAAGCACCACGAGTAGGCTGTTTTTTTTCATTTTTTAAAACATTGGGGGACAAATAAAGGGGATAGTTAATATCTTCTCCAATTGGCATTTCCAAAATTTCCATTAACTTGTGAGGAATATCAATTTGAACTCATTTTTCTTCGTTGTCTTCTAAGCAAAATCCATACCTTTCATAATTAGGTTTATCCTTTCATTTTGTAGAACCCATATAATTTCCCTCTTCTACTTTCAATTTAATAAACTCGGTAGGTATTGGTTGTTTAAACTCTTCCCTGTTTAATATTTCTTGAATATTTACCGTTTCTTGATTTATTATTTGTTCTTCTGCATAAAGTTTAGTGTGTGTCATATTGTCATTAAATATTGATGTATTTTCTTTATTTTTAATTTTTACAACCACTAAAAACAATTAAGTTATTTACAGATAAGAAGTAGTGGTTGATTTTTTATTATTCCCCTTATCTGTTTTTATTCTTTTAACCATAGGCATTTATTTATTCTTATTCTTATTAGTTTTTGAGAACAGAACTAATATACTGTCTTTAAAGTTTAGCAATTTAGAAAGTATTAACCTTTCTATCTTGTTGTTATTTTTTAATTTTGTTTATATAGGCAACGAGTGAATTTGCTCTCTCTCTCTCTCTCTCTCTCTCTCTTAATCACGTTTCATTACTAAATCTAAATCACCTATATTATATGTTTTATACTTTTATACTATTTTTGATATCATCACGCACATTAATGATGACACACGCCTGAAAATAAGAGACTAATTAACGGTCCTTGTTGTAGTGATTTTATTGTTAAAATAGATTAAAGAGGAAATTAATTTTGAAAAATACTATATTTTATGTGGTTTGTTCATATGCCTAAGAGGTAGTAAAAGTGTTAAAAATACAAAAAATCAATTTATAGCATGGAACTCTCGCAAGAAGAATTGAGAAAAAAAAAACTCGCTGATTTAGCACAAAATCCCTTTCAACAAACTAAATTTGCTAGAAATAGTAATGTTAAGTCAGTTATTCAATTTTTTTCTCAGTTTACTAAGGAAGAGTTAGTTGAAAAAGATGAAAAAGTAAGTATTGCAGGGCGGATATTAAGAATCAGAAGTTTTGGTAATTTAATCTTTGCTAATTTAGTTGACCAAACTGGAAAAATCCAATTAAAAGTTAGTAAAAATAAAGAATTTGTCGAATTAGATATTGGTGATATTATTGGGGTAAAAGGAGTTATTTGTAAAACTGATAAAGGAGAATTAAGTGTAGAAGTAAAAGAATTTGTTTTGTTAAGTAAATGTTTAAAACCTCTTCCTGATATTCATTATGGATTTAATGATACCGAAGAAAGATTTCGTAAGCGTTATTTAGATTTTATTATTAACTCTGAAAAAAGAGATATCTTAATTACTCGGCATAGAATAATCCAAAATATTCGCCAGTTTTTAGACCAAAAAGAGTTTATTGAGATTGAAACACCTATTTTGGTTTCCGAAGCCTCCGGAGCCCAAGCCAAACCTTTTATTACTCACCATAATAAATTGCATAGGGATTTTTACTTACGAATTGCTACCGAAATTCCTTTAAAAAAATTACTAATCAGCGGATTTGAAAGAGTTTACGAGATTGGAAGGATTTTTCGAAATGAGGGGATAGATGCTCGGCATAATCCTGAGTTTACCACGATTGAAGTTTATCAGGCTTACGAAAATGCTGAGCATATGATGAATTTAACTGAGGAAATATTTCACTATCTGTCCCAACAAGTTCTCAAAAAAGAGCAAATTGAATTTAATTCTCATGTTATCAATCTTAAAAAATCTTTCCGCAAAATCTCCATGAAAGCAACGGTTAAGGAACATATAGGAGTAGATTTTGAAAATGTAAAAAGTCTAGGAGAAGCCTTAGAGTTGGCTCAAAAACACAACTTAAAGTTAGAAAATTTTCAAAAAACTATCGGGCATGTTATTTTGGCCTTTTTTGAAGAATTTGTGGAAAAAAAATTAATTCAGCCGACTTTTATTTATGACTACCCTCTCGAAATATCACCCTTAGCCAAAAGCAAAATCGACAACCAAAATGTTGCTGACCGGTTTGAGTTGTATATTGGCGGATTAGAATTCGCTAATGGATATAGCGAGTTAAATGACCCTATCGAACAAAAAAAAAGGTTTGAAGAACAAACTAAACAAAAAGAATTAGGTAATGAAGAGATCGCTAGTTTTGATAAGGGATTTATTGAAGCCTTGGAATATGGAATGCCGCCAGCCGGAGGATTAGGAATTGGGATTGATAGATTAGTAATGTTATTTACCGGTCAAAATAGTATTAAGGAGGTGATTGCTTTTCCGCAATTAAAAAGTAAAGAAGATTAAATTTAAAATATGTTTAGACTTTTATACAAAGTAGGAAATAACAAAAAAGGATTCTCGAAATTAAAATTTTCTGACAAATCTGGCAAAGAGGACACGTGAATCCAGAAATTTTTTGAACAACATTTAGAAAACATTTTTCCTAGACTTAAACTTTTTGTTTTTGGAGAAAAAGGAACTAAATATAATTTTAAAGGAGGGCAATTAGATGCTATCTCTTGGTATAAAGATGAGCAAACTTTTATCATTTTTGAATACAAGAGCATAAAAAAACCTAGCGGAGTTTTAGACCAGATCTGCACCTATCTAACTAGTTTTCAAAATGAGAAAAATTGAGAAGCTCGAAAAAAAATAATGAAAGAAACCTTGGGCAAATTTCTTCCAAAAAAAGATAGTGAAGCTTGATGGCCAGACGACATTAAGTGAGAAAAGCTAAAACTCGTCTGGATTGGACCTAGAGTGCCTGATTTTCATCATCTTTTTCCAATTTCAATAATATGAGTTAAGGCTGAGTGATACGAAAATGATGGAGAGCAAGCTTTAGTTTTAGAGAGCAAAGAAGAAAAGTTCTTAGAAAAAATTTCAGAAGAAGGAAAAATTTCTGACAAATCAAAAGTGCAATCTCTAAAAATCGCAACAAACATAACAAAAATGTTCAAAGAATTAAATAATTTTTTGCTTCCCTACTCCTTATGAAAAAAAGAAAAAGTAATTTTTGGATACCGCACTTCTATTTATTATCGTGATCCAAACTTCAAATCGCTTTTGTTTTCTTTAGTTTCTAGAAGAGAAAGCATCATTATTCGCTTTAATCTACAAAAGTTATCTGAAAAGAAAAAAGTGCTAGAAAATAAATTTGAGATTCAAGTAAATAAAGGCTCTTACCGGGAAGAATTTGATAGTGAATATATAATTAATAATGAAGAAAAAAAGTCGGAAAGTTTTGAGTTATTAAGAACTTTATTGAAAAAAAAACTAAACTCATAAACTTAAGGCACTCATCTACGTAATATACAACTTTTTGTTACATGCTTTCAAATGACAATCGATAATCTCGTCGATTTTGTTTCTTTCGCTTTCAATTTTTTGCTTTATTTGCTTTTGTTTATCAAGTTCATTTTTAATCTCTTCCACTATTCTTTCTTGGCCTGAAAAAGGAATATTTGGAACCTTTATATAACTTCATTTATCAATTCCAAGTGCTTTAATAGAAGTAATGGTATATTCTTGATCGGCTTGGGCCTGAAAAATAAAACTTCAAAAGTAGTAAAAATAAAAAAGGTTATTAATGTTTTTCTTAGGTGTCAATTTAATAAAGTTTTCACTCAAAATTAAGTTTTCTTTTTTTATTCTTAGTTTTTCAGTATTTATCAAGGCTACTTTACCGCTCGTTCCCACGATTGAAACACATAACTCTCCAGAAACGATTTTATATTTTTTAAGTCTGTTATATAATTCAGTTGACAAAAAAGGGATATTATCTCTATCTACTCCATAAATACTTATTTCGTTAGGTCTCAGGTAAAAATAGTCAGTTTCTTCATTTGAAAATGTTTGTCCTTTTGGAATTCTTTTTCCACCCGATATTTTAAAAATAGAATTTACTGGAACCCAAAAATTTTTATCTTTTAATTTCTCTTCAATATTTTCCAATTTTTTATGATGAAAATGAGAACTTAACCTAAGTAAATTGTTCTTAGAAATACTTAAAAAATCTGTCTCAAAAAGCTTATTTTTTTTATCTTTCTCAAATTTTTCTAAATTAAAGCCAAATTCTCTTGCAAAAACTTGATCAATTATTTTTTCTGGCTCTTTAACGCTGCTTTTTAACTCTTTAATTTTCTTTTCAATTGGTTCAATTTTGGCAACGATTTGATCTTGGATGAATTTGGGAATGCAAGGAATTTTGATTTCAAACAAGTCTGCTGGGTTAACCCTCCGATGAGTTTTCCCGCTTTCTAACTTAGCTAGGTCAGACAAAAATTTTTTGCTGGTGAAAAGATAGTAAATAAAATGAGGGTTATTTTCAGTTGTTACTTTATATTCCAATAGTTCGCTGGATCCAATATATCTTCTGTGTTCTAAATTTAATACCATATTTCCCATTTGGGGTTGTAGTTTGGGAATAATAATATCTCCTTCTTGTAGGATATTTTTATCTGAACCTATCGCCTCTACTTCTTCACAACTAATCAAATTATTAAATCTTCTTTCGATGTTGCCGATATCCACTAAAATTTCTGGTTCTTCTAGTTCCCCCTTTGCTACTTTTTTCATCTCGATAGATTTTAAAATATTCTTTAACATAACGTTATTTTCGCTTGAGAAAACATTTGCTTCCTTAATGTCAAAAAAGTATCTATAGCCAAAATCTAGCCTAATAAATTCCTGTTTTCCAATATTTTTAAAATCAATCGTGAATTGTCTTAATACCATGCTTTAAAAATTAGTCTCAATTTATCTCTCTCAAGTAGTCAAGGGCTACTTCCATCTTGCCATCGTCAACCAAAACTTCGCCTTTTTTGTTAATGCGAAAAAGTTCATTTGGCATGGGTTTTATTGTTCTTTTAGTTCTCTTGTAACCAATGTTTTCTACTTCGGCTAGAAATATTTGGTAGTTTACTTTTTGTTTAGCAACTTCACTAAATACTCATCACGTATTCACTAAACCAAAAATGTCTTTAGTATTATTGTCGTATTTAGTAAGTTGAAGAAGTTCTTTTTGATATTTTTCTATAATTTTGTAACTTGGAAGGTTTTTGTCTTCTTCCTCTATAACATCTTTTAGCATTCTAAACAAGATTCTCTTTTCTTCTTCCTCGCTTAATTTTTTAGTTGAGGGAAATTTTTCTCGGTTTTTACCGTGAAGATAAACGTTTAATAAGCTTTCACACCTTGTTTTGAGATGGTTTCACTCTTTTGAATATTCGCTTCATAATTTATTTCACTCTTCTATTTCTTTTTTAGTTTTTTTGCGAGCAAATAAAAGGCTGGTTTTAGTGGAGGTAAATCATTGAAAAGCCAATTGCGGCAAACTAACAATTGCTTTCACTTCAAAATATTTGTAAATAAACAGCCTTATATGCCTATTTTCTGTGGTATCAAAAACGCTTTCAGGCAAGACTACTCCTAGACGACCATTTGGTTTTAGTAACTGATACCATCTTTCAATAAACAAGTTTTCTGAGTTCTTTTTATCGCCAAAAATAAATCCTTCTTTTAAATGTCTTTTAGTTTCATTATCTAAATTTACACTAAAGGGAGGATTACTGATAACTACATCAAATTGGCCATTAATTTCTTTATCGAAATAAACTTTATCTTTGGTTCCAGTTTTCAGAAAATTTGGAGCCGTTTCTTTGTCGTATAGTCGGAAAGGCAACAGTCCATCCTTGACAAAAATATTAGTCGAGCCATCGCCGTGTAAAATCATGTTTACTTTGGCAGCAGTTCCTAAATTGAAATTAATTTCTATACCATAAATAAAATGCTTGGCTCATTTGTTTTCTCTATTGTCGGGCATAAACCATTCTTGAAATTTATCCTCTACATCCCTGGTTTTATGGAGTTGGTGTTTAAATCTTCTCTTCAAATTTTCCGTAATAAATTTCATATACTCAATAAGGAAAGTTCCGCTTCCTGCGCTGGGGTCTATTAAATAAGGAATTTCTAAGTCATTATTTACTCTTTTGATTGCCAATTTGTCCAATTGTAGTCCTCAAAGCAAAAATTTTACGATATTTATATGGGTGAAGAACTGTCCTTTAGTTTGCTTAAATCCTTCCCTAACAATTCCTTCAAAAAAACCTCCTAATAAATCTTTTCCGTTTAAACTGTTCTTGCCATCAACAAAAGAAAATTTTTCGAGTTTTGAAACCGTGTGCTTTAAACTTAATTAGCGAAAATTTTCTTCTGTCTACTACGAAACTTTCTTTGAGTTCTGCTTCATCAGTCATGTTGAGTCTTTGTTTTAATGCTCTTTTGTATAAATTATTAATTCGAGAAAAAAGTTGCTCATTAGTTTCAAAATTTCCACCATCTTCATAAGAGAAAATCTGAAAATCATATTCTTGGCCACTATTTTTTTCGCTTTCGTCCTGAATTTTGGCTAAGATTATGTTTACCAGTGAAGAAAAGATATCGTTGTCATCAGTTCCGCCACCTCCCCAAAGGACATCGTGGAGGTTTTTTCTTAATCCATCTAATTGATCATGAGTAAATTTATTTTCTAAGTCTTTTTCACCATCTTTAACATAGGGTCTTTTTTGGGCTCTTTCATAGTTTTTTGGTATTTCATCAATGACGTTTCTAGTTTCTTTTCAAGCATTAAAGGAAGAATATTTCTCATAATCAATCAAAAGACAGCGGTCTTTTATTTCATTTTCAATAATTTCCATAGAATAAAGAAGCAAATATTTGACTTTCTTACCTTTGCCTTTTTCTAAAGAAGCCAAGTCAAAAAGTTGATTCTCGATAACTTGATCCTGATTTTTTTCATATTCTTTGGCACTTTTTAGTTCTACGTATAAGAAAGCATTTCCGGAATTATCTCTGACGATTATGTCGATTCTTGGTTTAATTTTTTTAGGTCTTCCCGCCTCATACTCTTTTTCTATTTCAATATTTTCAAGTTTGTAGCCTAATTCATTGACTAGTTTAGTGAGGAAATAAACCCTAACAATTTCCTCTTCTCCCAATTTATCTATTTTTCGATGGATTTTGATTTTTTCTGAATATTTAATTTTTTCATTTTCGAAATCGTAAACTTCAGTAGCCTTTATTTTTTGTCTATCCAGATAATTTTTTATTAGCAAAATCATGTTGTTATAATGTATTTTAACAATTAAAAGTCTTAAAAAAATGATAAAAATAAAATTATTATGCGCATCATTGACCCTAACTTTTTCATAGTTAGTGCTGATAAATTAGCCCCTAAATTGCTGGGCAAAATACTAGTGCGAAATATTAACGGACAACTTATCAAAGTTAAAATTGTAGAAACTGAAGCCTATATTGGTAAAATTGACCGAGCCTGCCACGCTCACCTAGAAAATAAGTCGCGATGAAAATCAGCGGCCTTAAATAATCGTGGTGGCTGTACTTACATTTACCTTATTTATAATACTTATTACTGCTTCAATATTGCTTCTTCTGTGGCTGGCGACCCGCAGGGAGTACTAATTCGTGCTGCTGAACCCCTAGAAAGCCATACTATCCTAGTCAGTTCCCACCAGAACGAAAGGAAAAAAATTTACTATTATACTAACGGACCAGGAAAATTATGTCGAGTACTTAATATTGATATCAGCCTCAACCATGTTGACTTAACTACTAGCGATTTAATTTATTTAGAAGACCAGCCCGAACTCGATCAAGACGAAATTGTTATCACTAAGAGAGTGAATATTGATTACGCAGGAGTTGATAAAGATCGCCCCTGAAGATTTTATATTAAAGATAATCCTTTTGTTTCAAGAAAATAGTTGTTAATTTTAGAAGTGGTTTTCTCAAAAAAATAAGCAAAAAAAAGAAGACAAATTTTCTAAATGTTGTTTGCGAAAGAGGGATAATTTCCAAAAAATTAATTTAAGTATGGAAAGTTTTTTTCTCCCCCACCTAAATACCCAAACTAATTCCAATCTATCTTTCTCCTTTTTGACCATTTCCCAATTAGTCGATTGAGCCAGTGCTAACAAATTAAATCATTTGGCTATTGCTGATTATTATCCTTATGAAGTTATAGAATTTTTTAATTCCTGTAAAGCAAAAAAAATTAAGCCAATTTGGGGGATAAAAGTTTTTTTGCAAGAAAATCCTCAAGGAAAAAAATACTCAGCAACCATTTACCCCCAAAACAATAAAGGATACAAGGAAGTTCTCCAAAAATTATTTTCTCCAGATGCTCCTAATGACCGGACTTTTTCTTTTGATTATATTCTTTCTGGTCTAAGTAAAAATTGCCTAATTGTCTTCGAAGCCCAAAAATTAGAAGAAATAAAATACTTTGCGGCTCAATGGATTTTAAATCGTTCTTCCAAAGAAGGAGTTAGCCACGACAATCTTTTTATCGGATTTAATTTTTTTCTTCTTTCTCCCACCCAGAGTATTCCACAGAGTGTCATTCCTCTGCTTCTTCCATTTTTTGCAGTAAAATGCTTAAGTTCTGAAGAAACCAAATTATTAGGATTATGAAAAAAAACTTCTTTTAATCGTTATTTTTTTCTGACTGATACCCAAGGTGAATTTTTTTCTTATCTAAATACTGATGATTACTTTTCGCACTGCACTGATGACAAAACTTTTTACCAATTGATGCTTATTCAATGGCAAACTTTTCTTAACAAAATTAGCCTTAATCCTTCTTTCCGAGGTGAGAAAGTGAGCAGAGTTAAAAAAGAAAGCCCTCTCTTACTTTTAAAAAGTAAATGTTTACAAAAATTAATTTCCTTAAAAAAAGAACCAATGGAGAGTTATCAAAAAACTCTGGAAAAGGAATTAACGATTATTGAAAAACTTAACTATGCAGATTATTTTTTAGTGTTTAGTGAAGTAAGTAGCCATTTAAAAAACGAAAACATTATTGTGGGACCAGGAAGGGGGAGCGCAGTTTCTTCTTTAGTAACCTACTTGTTGGGAATAACTAGTGTTGACCCATTAGAACATAAATTATTCTTTGAAAGATTTCTTAACGAAAAGAGAAAAAGTTTACCAGATATCGATTTAGATGTAGAAAATCAAGAAGAAGTGTTTAATTATCTACAAAAAAAATATCCCAAAAAACAGGTGGCTCGGATTATCACCAAAAAAAAGATTGGTTGGAAAGTGGCCTTGCGCGAGACCGCCAAATTATATAAAATGGGAGAAATGCAACTAAAAGAAATTACTTCCCTAAGTGGCGAAAATCCTAATTTTAATGACCTGAAATTACAGCGCTGGCAGGCTAGTTATCCCAATTTATTCCAGTTAGCCGGTAAAATCAAGAACCTATATTATGACATTGGTATTCATCCGGCTGGAGTCATCATTAGCGAGGGTTCATTAATTGGTTCGGTGCCTTTGAAGTCAGAAAAAGATTTTTTATTGACGCTCTTTGAGGAAGATAAATTAGCTCAGTTGGGACTAAAAAAATATGACTTTTTGAGTTTGCGAGAAACACTTGGCTTTATTCGTGAAGCAAAGGAAATTTTAAAAGTTAATCTTCCTGATTACCAAGAAATAGACTTAAATGACCAAAAAACTTGGAAATTGTTGAAGAACTTTCTTTTGACTGGTATTTTTCAATTAGATACTCCTTCGGCTCGACTTCTTTTTAATCGGTTTCGCCCCCAAAATTTCACTGAATTGGTGCTTTTTCTATCTCTTAATAGACCTGGTACTAAAAAAAAAGTGGAGGAAATAACTCAAAAAAAAGACTCCAAAGCCAAAATAACTTTTGCTTCTCCAGTGATTAAGGAAATATTAAATGAAACCTATGGATTTATTATTTTTGAAGAGCAAATAAGTCAAATTTTTGCTTACATCTATAACTGTTCATTTGCTGAAGCCGAAGTAAAAAGGCGGGAATTGACTAAAAAAGGACTGGGGAAAGATTTCCTCCTTCAGGCCCAAAAGGTATTAAATTTGTCAGAAAGTAAATTGATTTATCAGCAAATTAATTCCTCTATTGGTTACACCTACAACAAAGCTCACGCGGTCGCTTATAGTTATTTAAGTTATTATATTACTTATTTAAAAGCCAATTTTTTCTCCGAATTGATTACCTATTTTCTCAACAAAAGAAAAGAAAAGGAATTATCCTATCTTCAAGAAGCGTTTTTTTATGGATTTTGAATCAAAGGACCAGACATTAACTATTCAGAAATAGAATGAATTAAAAAAGGTCAAGAATTATTAATGGGGTTTAGCAATTTAAAAGGGTGTAAAGTTGAATTTTTTCAAAGCATAATTGAGGAAAGAAAAAAAAGAGGAATTTATAAAGATTGAGAAGATTTAATTAACCGCACTATAAACTATTGAGAAAAGGTAGAAAGTAAGGCTTTTGAAGCATGAGTAAAAGGAGGCGTATTTAGAAGTTTAGGAATAAATGATGATAACTTGATAAAGCATCAAAAAGCAATCTTTCGCTACCTGTCAATCCGAAAAAAAATAACTACTCCTAATAATAGTTTACCATTTTTAGATTTACCAGCCAATGTTTTGGAAGAAAATAAAGCAATAATTAATCAAAGAGAGTTTGAAAGTTTAGGACTGTATGTTAGTTATTTCTCCTGCTGAAAAGAATTGACCCAAAAGACCTGCGGAGTGTCGTCAGAGGACAAAGAATACAAAATTTGCTCCCTTTTAGAGATTTTTCAAAATGAAGAATATGACAAGCAAGAAACCACAATAAATATTTATGCAATTGTTTATCAAATAGAAAAAAAGGATGAAAATAATTATACTCTTTTCCTACAAGATATTAGAAATTCTTTCAAATTGAATATCAGTTCAACATTTTATTTAACAAACCAAGAAAATTTAGTAATTCATAATGAACTACTATTTACCTTAAAAGTAGGAATAAAACGGGGAAAAATAAATTCTTTGATTTGCGAAAAAATAAGCAAAAAAATGTAATTTTATCTTTACTGATTCGTGAAAATGATTACTAAGCAAATCAAATGTATGAATTAGAATTATAAGGCTTTATTTAATTATGATAATAAAATAATATTTATGGATAAAAGATTTGATAAGTCAACAAATTTAGCCGAAGAATCAGATACCTCCGAGGAAACCGATACTGAATCAGAAAACAGATTTAAGAATAGTTTAAGTTCCTTCTGAAAAGCAATTAAGAAGCAATTTAAAAAAGAAAAAAAATGGAGGGAAGAATACATTCGGCAAACTAACGATCGAGAAAAGACATACGAAAAGATGATCAAAAGTCTGGAAAAACAAGTAGAAATTCTGGAAAAAAAATTACACAATTCCGCTGAGAAGAAACGTGAAGAGTCATTTGAATTAGTCCTTTTACAAAATGAAGAAATGGGAAAACTCATTGCAGAAAATGAAGAATTAGCTTCTAAAGTCGACCTTGCTCGTGAGGGAATACTGAAAGCAGCCGAACAATTTAAAAATAATGGGTGATTGCGTGATTCATTAATATATGTGATAAATGTAGCAGTAGAATTATCAGTTGATAATTCTAAACTGAAAGAAAAACTTGCCGAATTAGAAAAAAACCTCCCCACCCAAAATACTCCTCAACAACTAACAGAAGAAGAGTGTACAAATCACCCAATTAAAGAGACAAAAATAATGGAATTGGAGAAGGAAATAGAAAAAATCAAAGATGAAGCAGAAAAATCCAAAAAATTTGAAACTATGCTAAAATTAACCGAAGAAGAATTAGAGAGTATAGTAGGAGAATGAAATATAAAAGAAGTCAGAAAAGAAGTAGAAAGAAAAATGGAAGAAGAAGAG
>Ga0134125_10007265_pt1 | contig 12502 bp, 12 predicted proteins | sample KB31751_FD_96464 | JGI IMG/M metagenome (GOLD analysis project Ga0134125, IMG submission 96464) | Terrestrial soil microbial communities with excess Nitrogen fertilizer from Kellogg Biological Station, Michigan, USA - KB3-175-1 | ecosystem: Environmental > Terrestrial > Soil > Unclassified ... | reverse complement strand
CGAAACGAATAGCTGTTAAACACAGTATACTGCTGCTATCGAGTTTTATGGCAAGGGCTCCGTAATCGTATTTGGCAATACCGGCAAAATAGTCGGCATGCATTAATGAAAGCTGGCCGCCACTGGTAATACCCAGCAAACCTGCAGGGTTCCAATAGCCTGAAGTAACATCGTTAACCGATGCCACAACAGAATTACCCATGCCTAGGGCCCTGGCGCTAACCCCGATGTTCAGGAATTCGTTACTGTACTTGGGTGCCTGGGCAAAAACTGAGTTGAGTGCGCATAATAATGCGGCGGTGAGTATCGCTTTTCTTTTGTTCATAGTTGTAACTAACAAATATAGTGATTTTTTATGAGATAAATAACCCCAAAATGCTTCATTTATTGCGTGTTTTGGGCGGAAAGTGAAGATTTATTTCCTCCCCTCCTCCAAGCCCTGTTTTACAACAGGTTAAGCCAGTTCTGTTCGCCAGAATTCACGGGTGCTTTCAACTGGCCTGCCTAGTATACTTTCTGCCTGACAATATTGTATTTAAAGGAACTAGTCATACTGTCTCTAAAATAAAAGAACAATGCCGTTAACGACCTTGTTCTTTTATTCTTAATTATTGTCCTTCCATCTTTTACTCTACTACAATTTTCTGAGTATTAAAGCTATCCTCGCTCGTAACATGCACGAAATATATTCCGCGAGAGTAGCCTGAAACATCAACATAATATACCCCCTCTATAATATTAGTTTTTTCATAAACCACACGCCCATTAATATCGTATATTCTCAAATAATCAGCATTCCCACATACATCAATTGTTATACTACTATTAGCAGGATTGGGGAATACACTAAAATGGACAGGCAAGGCTTGGTTTACAACTATTGTATCCTGTGGATTTATTAACCTACAACAAGAATTTCCTGTGTATGGAGCACCTATAACCTGAACCGTTGAAGTATTAGTCGTACAATTTGAATTACTAACTGTTAAGGTATATGTTTCAGCAGTTGTTGAAGTCCAAGTAGAAATAGGTTGTGCAATATTTGTATGGTTTAAATTAGTCGATGGTGACCATGAATAAGTTAAAATAGGAACATTAAGTGCACCAATCTGAACTCCTGGATAACCCCTGCCACAGCAAGACTGAACATCATAAGAGAGAGGTCCAGCATTTGCGGGGCAAGTTGTAGATATTGCACGGACAATATCACTAGCAACATCTGCAAACCATATATTACCGTTAGTGCCGACAGTTAAAAAATAGGGAAATCCTATTTCAGCTGCTGTTGCAAGCCCTCCATCACCAGTATAACCAGTAACTTCATCTCCTGCATATGTTGATATTGTTCCTGCAGTATTGACCTTTCGAATATCAGACTTATTGTAGTCAGTAATATATAAATTTCCAGTGCCATCAAGCGCAACACCTTTTATGTTTTCAAATTCCGCAGCAGTGGCGGGACCACCATTCCCCGAAAAACCATATGTTCCATTTCCTGCAACAGTCGATATTGTACCACTAGTATTTATCTTTCGTACGCGGCAATTACCATTATCTGCGAAAAATATATTCCCTGAAGCATCGATAGCAATTCCCTGTGGGCTACTTAGCTTAGCGGCTGTAGCTGGGCCTCCATCACCAGAAAAACCGGCTGTACCATTTCCAGCAATCGTTGAAATAGTACCACTTGAATTAACTTCTCTGATTACATTATTAGAGAAATCTGATATGAATAAATTGCCGGAATATATTTTTACATCACCTGGATAAAGTTCTGCAGCTGTTGCTGGGCCTCCATCACCTGTATAACCTAACGTCCCATTTCCTGCAACAGTCGATATAGTACCGCTAGTATTTATTTTTCTTATCTTACCGTTAAGAGCATCTGCGATGTACATATTCCCTGAGTTATCAAAGCAAATTCCACTAGGACGGTATAGTTCTGCAGCAGTAGCTGGACCTCCATCGCCTGAAGAACCATTAGCACCGGTGCCTGCAAAAGTAGTTATAACACCTGTAGTACTAACTTTCCTAATAACGTTATTCCATGTATCGGATATATATATATTTCCAGAAGCATCTATTGCTACCCCACTCGGGTCATTCATTTTAGCGGAAATGGCTAGGCCACCATCTCCAGTATAGCCAGTTGCGCCCGTTCCAGCATAGGTGTAAATAATTTGTGCATTTACCGACTGGGTAAGCAAAACACCTACCCCAAATAAAAGAGCATACGCCCTTACGTAGTTTCTTTTCATTTTTTTTGAATTTTATGGTTAATAGATAAAATCTACTACTACAATTATACTCTTTATTTCCCATTTTCTATTATTTAACAACCGAAACTTACTAACAGCCAATATCCTATTATTCAATTTAAATTCTAACTTTAATCAAACTGACACTTTTGTTTCCTATGCAACAATAATCAGGATAGCTCAGTACGCCAAAACTCCCGGGTACTTTCGACTGCCCTGCCTAATATAGCTTCTACAGGGGCTTTATCGGCAATATTGTCTTTAAAAAGCAGTTCATACTGGGCCGCATTAATGAGTGATGGCATTACCTTCATTGCCACTTTTATGAGCGGATCGGTAAGCAAGCGTGGCATTTTAAGCACTTTTATTTCGGGCATATAGGCCATAAAGTCGTTCATGGTTACTATTTCGGGGCCTACAACATTCACAACACCTGTATGCTTGCTTACACAAAGTTCGGCAACAACAGCCGCTACATCTTCACCCATTACAGGCTGCATTTTTGTTTTCAGCATTGGTGCCGGCATAAAGAGGGTACCCAAAAAGTACCTGCTTATCTTTTTAAGCATACGCAGCTTTTGCACTATCATGGTACCATGGGTGCAAACAATAGATGGCCTTACCACAACCGTATTTTCATGCTTCAAAAGTTCTTCGTCGGCCAATGCTTTGGTATACATAAAGGCGACCTTGCTCTTTACATCAGCACCTAATACCGATAACTGTATCACCCTCGGGTTACCAATCTTTTCGCGGTTCTCGAGAATCAGTTTTGTTAAACCCTGGTGGGCTTTTTCAAAACTCAACTCTTTTGTCGGCTCAATAATGCCCACACAATTTATTATCACATCAAGCTTGCCCAGCTTGCTCCAATCATCATCAAAGGGCTTAAACAAAAACCCACCTTTACGCTCACTACGACAACAGGCTAGTATATCAGATGTCGGAAAATCTTCCCTTACCTTTTGGGTTATATAACTCCCCACCTGTCCTGTTGAGCCCAGTATTGCAATTCTCATTGTGCTACTTTTTTAGGCGGCAGCCATTGATAATGTATAGTTTCATTCACCTTAAACGCACCTTCCAGCTTAGCAGTTTTGAAAAAGTTGGTTTCAAAGGCAGTGCATTCAATTGGTTCAATGGGCCACTTTTCACGCTGTATTTGTGTAACACGCACATCGTGCCCTAACACAGAATATGCCCTGTCGAGCGCGCCAATGACATTCTTCAGATTGGCATATTCGCCATTTAGCTTCTTGTCCTCCAAGTGATAGCGAATGAAATGTCCGTTGCGGTTGAGATTGAAGGAATGCTCTGCATCAAGTATCTCTGCCCTTTCCAGTTTGTATTCTGTAAGCATGCTTCCACCCCAAACTATTAAGGGCTTATTGGTAAACGATTGCAGAAAATAAATGCCTTTGTTCTCGCCTTTGTTGTACATGCTATCTTCCACCAGCAGGCGGAATGCTACATGCTTATAGCCAAACTTAATGGCTGGTGCAATAGATGGCCGCATGTTCACCAAATTCACATTCACCATCGATATAAATGCTCGGCCATTGAAGTTCCTCACTTTTATTTCGGGCGGCACCATACCATTCAGCTCATCTCTTTCAACACTAAAGTTGATGAGTTTGATATCGTGCAGTTCGCCCAAATACTTTATTGGTATGCGTTTTAGAATGTCCATGTTAATACCCCCTTGTTAAAATTGCAACGCCAAGCATTGCGATGTAAGAGAATACACTAGCGGTCGAGAAAAGTGAAACAGCCCAGAGTAGCGTCCATTTTTGGCTAAGGCCAATTGCAGCAACCCTTTTATAGTGCATACGAAACATTACTATTGAACTGATGAGAACACTTATGCCAAGTATGGAATAGAAAAAAACATCGGGCAGCCAGAATAAAGCAAGCGCTGGAATAAGCACCGTAACCCCGGTAAGCATTATAATGCCAATATGCCCAAGGTAGTCATAGAACATCTCTCCCCGCAGCGCAATACGAGCAATTAACAACTGAAGCATCCATCCTGTACCGACAATAAGTAAACCCATTGTTACGCTGAATACAGGGTCGGGAATTACAAGCAGGTGCTTGCCCAGTGCCAGGCCTTTCAGTGCACTTATAATAATAGCCACCATTACACAAAAAGAGAAAAGCGACAAACGGTAAAACTTATTCAGCGGTGGTTCACAATCACATTTAATAGGGCTTGCAGGAGTCATTATCACATAGCGGTTCCAGGCTATATTCTTGTAAAGAAAATTCAGGAATGGGAATATGAAACCCTCTCTCTTTATTTTTCTTAGAAAAGGGAACCTGTAACCAACAGAATAAAGCACGCCTTCCAACCCATATAATGTGCGTCCGCCATTCATATCTATTATGGCCATTTCGCTTCGGAAATGCTGCAAGTCTATTTTGGACTGCTTATCGGGAGCCATGTCGTAGTATGCTTCGGTCTTGCTGATATCGATCCATTTCCAGCGGGTGAGGGTTGTTATAACCCCCTTGCAGAAGCGGCAGTTGCCGTCGTATACTGTTATTCTATCCTCTGCGGTATTCATTTTTGTAATGATTGAGGTACGCGTATAATTTGTTTCGACCTTGCCCTGAGTTTAAAGAACACATAGAGGTTGAGAAAATGAATTACGCCTAATATAAGAATAATAGCTCCCACCTTGAAACTCAGTATCTCTATCATGCGCTGGTAGCTTTCTATTTTGTCCATTACCTGCAGGGTTATGGTGGCATACCCTACGTTAATTAAGTAAAACCCGACTATCAGCAGTTTGTTCACACTATCGGCCAGTTCCTGGTTGTTGTGAAAAATCTCGATGAGGAATACACGGCCATTCTTAAACAAGGTGCGCGCCACCCAAACTGTGAGCGCTATGCTGATGGGTAAGTAACAGAGATAGGTTAGAATTGTGTAGTTCATGGCTTTTTTTGTTTTAAAGGTTAGTTTTCATTTATTTCATTACTTTCAGGATTTATTGAAACTTTGGATTAAAAAAATTTTACCTGAATATTTTAAAGAACTTTCCGAAGAAACCTTGTTCTGTTTTAATAAAAGTGTCCAACATGCCATCTACATTTTTAGCGAAGCTATGCAGGTCGGTGGTTACCTTTTTAAACTCGGCTGTGGCTTTGGTCTTATCATCGGTTACTTCCTTTACCTGGGCCAGCACCTTTAATACAGGCTCAAGCTCCTTGCGCTTCCTCTCCTCTGCTACAAGGGTTGCCACGTGCCAAATATCCTTTTCAGCATAGAAATACTCCTTACGGTCGCCGGCCTTTAACTCTTTGTGTACAATGCCCCAATCCATTAAGGCCCTTGTGTTCATATTGGCATTGCCGCGCGATATATTCAGTTCCTCCATTATCTGTTCGGTTGAAAGTGGCTCGGCGGCTATGAGCAGCAGCGCATGTATTTGTGCCATGGTGCGATTTATCCCCCAGCTCGATCCCAGTTTTCCCCAGGCTTCTATAAACTTTTCTTTCCCTTCACTGTATTTCATGGCACAAACATACACATTATTTCTGAACTTTCAATATTTATTGAAAATAAAATAAGAGCCTCATATCTTTATTACTGATAATGAGGCTCTAAATTTTTACTTGCAATATTCGTTCATCAGGTCCTGCGCATTGGCATCGCCCATTGAACTTGCTTTCTGAAGGTCGGCGCAACCGGTAGTATCCTGTATCTCTATTTTAGCTAAACCACGGTTTACGTATGCTACAGCCATTTCCGGTTTCAGGCGGATAGCTTTATCACAATCCCTTATGGTTGCCTTGTAATCTTCCATTTCAAACTCAATAAGGCCACGGTTGTTTACAGCGTAAGCATTGGTTGAATCGAGGGAAACAGCTTTATCGCAATCAGCCCAGCCTTCTTTAAGTTTACCAAGGTGGTAGAGCGATAAGCCACGGTTGTCGTAAGCTGTTGCCATGGTGGGTTCAAGCTTAATAGCGTGGTTATAATAGGTTATGGCCGTTTCGTAGTCTTTCATTTTGTACTTCAAAAAGCCTATGTTGTTCCATATGTATGAATCGCTTGAATCGAGCTTAAGGGCCACCTGGTAATCCTGCATAGCGCCATCGAAATCGCCGTTATCCTGGCGGGCAAGGCCGCGGTTGTCGTAAGTACGTGCTGCCTTAGGGTCGAGCTCGATAGACTTATTGTAATCTTTCAAAGCGGCGGTAAGGTTACCGTTATCCGCATAGGCCAAACCACGGTTATTATATTCTATAGCGTCGGTAGGTTCAAGCATAATAGCTACATCAAAATCGCGTATGGCGCTGTCTAACTGCCCCATGTGGTATTTTACCAAACCACGGTTATTGTAATATATAGCCGATTTAGGGTCTTCCTTAATAGCCTGGCTGTAATCATTCAGGGCCGCTTTAAGGTCGTTGCGTTTTTCATCATCTAATGCTTTGGTGTAAAATTCATGTGAATGATTCATACACGAAGCAAGTGCGAGGGTGGTACCGAGTAAGAGTAAAGTTTTTTTCATTGGCAGTTTTTTAACTGGGTTAAATTTTATCTTCTAAAACTACAAATTATTTGATAATGTGCAATCTATGCGTAAAACTACCCAATATATCAGCATGCATTTTTATAAAAATCGGGCAACTTTAAAGGTTAATGGCGGTATTTCTTGAGGATATTACTTACAATATTTTTCTAACATCACAACAGACGCCTCGTCACCTAATTTCACTGCTCTTTTGAAGTCTTTACAAGCGTCAATCTTATTGTTTAATTTAATTTCTGCCATACCTCTACTTGCGTAAGGAAATGCCTTATTAGAATCCATTTTTATGGCAATATTGTAATCCTCTATTGCCTTTTCGTAATTACCTAAGTAATATTCTGCATTACCCCTATTATTATATAGTTCATAATCTTTGGGTACTAATTGCATTGCTTTATCAAAATCATTAATTGCCCCGTTGTAATCTTTCAACCCAATTTTAATTTGTCCTCTATTATTATAAGCGGGTTCACATTTACTATCTAATTGAATTGCTTTATCTTCATCTGCCATTGCCTTATCATACGATTTCAAAAGCAATCTAACATATCCGCGATTATTATACGCCCATGCATCATTTGAATCTAGTTTAATAGCATTCGAATAATCATCAAGTGCCCCTAGATAATCATTCATAGCATTTTTAGTGTATCCACGATTATTATAAGCTGCGGCAAATTTGGGGTCAAGCGCAATTGCTTTATTATAATCCTTTAACGCACCGTTGTAATCTTTGAGATTATATTTAATCTCGCCTCTCATTTTAAAAGATCCAGCATAAGTTGAATCAAGTGAGATGAATCTATTATAGTCATTCAATGCACTTTTAAAATCACCTACTGAATAGTATTCCCCACCTCTTTCCAGATATGTCATAGAGTTATTCGGATTTATGCCAATCGCACTACTAAAGTCTTTTATAGCCTGTCGGTACATTTTCAATGAATCCTCAGTCCTTCCTCTTTTAATATACTCCGTTTCTTTGTCTTTTGCATAATTTACGCATGATACCATAGAAAGTATTCCTGTCAGTATAAAGAAGCATTTAAAAACTAAAGTGGTCCTCATGAATTTTAATCTCTTTTACAAAAGCACAACAGAGGGAAACGTGGTGCAATGGTTTTAAGCGGAAGTTTTTAACTCCCACCCCGTAGGGGTGAATTAAAAATTAAAGATTACGAATTACGACTTCCCTGATTTTTAATCTTTAATCCGTAATTTTTAATCAATGTAGTTTAGATTGAATAATGCTCATAAACTCCTTGCGTGTTTTTTCGCTTTCCAGGAATTCGCCGGTAAAGGCTGAGGTAGTAGTAACAGAGTTTTGTTTTTGTACACCGCGCATTTGCATGCAGAGGTGTTGTGCTTCTATAACCACTGCTACGCCCATTGGCTTAAGTGCTTCCTGTATGCAATCGCGTATCTGGTCGGTAAGGCGTTCCTGTACCTGCAGCCTGCGGGCAAAAGCATCTACCACTCGGGGTATTTTGCTAAGCCCCACTACCCTGCCATTAGGTATATACGCAATATGTGCTTTGCCAAAAAAGGGCAGCATATGGTGTTCGCACAATGAATAGAGTTCTATATCTTTTACTACAACCATTTGGCTGTATTTTTCCTTAAACATAGCCGATTGCAACATAGCAGTCGGGTTTAGCCCATAGCCATGCAGTAAAAACTGCATTGCCTTAGCCACACGGTGAGGAGTCTTTTCAAGGCCTTCGCGCTTGCTATCCTCGCCCAGTTCAGTTATAATATTGCGGTAGTAGCCTTCAAGGTTCTTTATAGAACCGGCGTTGTAGCTCTCAACCTTGGTATAACCATTATGTTTTTTTTCAGTCTTCTTTGCCATGGTTTCTTTACTTTTCGCCAAAGTATTCAGCTACATTATTCTCTGTCTCTTGTATGCGTATGCTGTGCAGTTTGCATCCCAGTTTGCTAATTGGTTTTTCCAAACGCTTCCAGAAAGCTATGGCAATATTCTCGGTGCTGGGCATAATGCCTTTCATAAAGTGCACATCGAGGTTGAAGTTCCTGTGGTCGACATGATCAACAACCTCTTTCTTAATAAGCTTGCTCAACGCCCTAAGGTCGACTACAAAGCCTGTATCTTTTTGTATTTTACCTTTCACGGTAACATACAAGTCGTAGTTATGGCCATGCCAGTTGGGATTGGCACAGGAACCAAACACTTCCAGATTTTTCTTATCACTCCACTTAGGGTTGTATACCCTGTGCGCTGCGTTAAAATACTCGCGCCTTGTTACGTACATCATAATGTCCTCAAAAATAACTATAAACTATGAACTATAAACTAAACTTGCTGCGTTCAATACCATAGAGTCAGTATACAACAATAAGGTTACAACAAATGTGAGATTCCTCACTACCTCACCCCTTCGCTACCTTCTCAATAGTTTCCTCTACGAAAGCATGTTCCAACTTAAGCGGGTTTTTCACAAACTCACTCAGCAGGGCATATTCAAGCACATCTTTCATTTTATCCACATACATGAACTTAAGGTCTTTCAGGTACTTCTGGTTAATGTCATCTATATCCCTTTTATTGGCAGCAGGCAATATTATTTCTTTAATGCCGGCACGTTTAGCTGCCAGTATTTTTTCTTTAATACCACCTACGGGCAGCACATTACCGCGAAGGGTAATTTCACCCGTCATAGCCAGGTTTTTGCGCACCTTACGTTGGGTGAAAGCCGAAACTAAAGCCGTTAACATTGATACACCTGCTGATGGGCCATCTTTTGGAGTAGCCCCTTCGGGTACGTGAATGTGTATGTTCCACTTTTCAAATGCCTTGTATGATATGTTATACTGCTCTGCATGCGATTTCAAATATTCCAGCGCCAACGTAGCCGATTCTTTCATTACATCGCCCAGGTTACCGGTAAGGGTTAAACCACCTTTACCGCGACTAAGGCTTACTTCTATAAACAGTATATCGCCCCCGGTTGGTGTCCATGCCAAACCGGTTACCACACCGGCCACATCGTTGCCCTGGTATTTTTCTTTCGGATGAGCGGGTGATAATATCTTATCTAATTCTGTTTTCTTTATCTCCAAATCATACTTTTCTTCCATGGCAATCGATTTGCCCACATAGCGAACTATCTGTGCTATCTTCTTCTCCAAATTACGCACACCCGATTCGCGTGTATAATCTTCTATCACTGTTTCAAGCACAGCGTCGGGTACTTTAATCTGGTCCTTCTTCACACCGTGCTCGCCAAGTTGCTTGGGTATAAGGTGGCGTTTCGCAATCTCTATCTTCTCCTCTACTGTGTAACCGTTTATTTCAATAATCTCCATACGGTCGAGCAACGCAGGGTGAATAGCGCTAAGGTTATTGGCCGTAGCAATGAACAACACTTTAGAAAGGTCGTATTCCAGTTCAATAAAGTTATCGTGGAACTCTTTGTTTTGTTCAGGGTCAAGTACCTCGAGCAATGCCGAAGCAGGGTCGCCATGAAAGTCTTTGCCTATTTTATCTATTTCATCGAGCACAAAAACCGGGTTCGACGATTTCACCTTTTTCAGGTTTTGAATAATGCGGCCCGGCATAGCGCCTATGTATGTTTTGCGGTGTCCGCGTATCTCAGCTTCATCGTGCAAACCACCCAGCGACATGCGCACATATTTCCTGCCCAGCGATGTAGCTATGGATTTACCCAACGATGTTTTACCTACACCCGGAGGGCCGGCTAAACACAAAATGGGGGCTTTCATATCGCCCTTCAGTTTCAATACTGCCAGGTATTCCAGTATGCGCTCTTTTACCTTTTCAAGGCCATAATGGTCGCGGTTCAAAATGCGGTTGGCCCTTTTCAGGTCAAAATTATCTTTAGTGTATTCGTTCCATGGCAGTTCAAGCAAAAGCTCGAGGTAGTTGCTTTGTACAGAATACTCAGCCGAGTTGGGGTTCATGCGCTCCAGTTTGCTTACGTCTTTATCAAACGATTCCTGCACATGCTTGTCCCATTTCTTGGTCTTGGCTTTTTTCTTGTACTCTTTTATCTGCTGGTCGAAAGTATCGCCACCCAATTCTTCCTGTATGGTTTTAAGCTGCTGGTGCAAAAAGTATTCGCGTTGCTGCTTGTCTATATCTTCCTTTACCTTGCTTTGTATCTGGTTCTTCAGTTGCAGCATCTGAAGTTCCTTGTTCAGCTGGGTAAGTAATGTATTAGCTCTTTTCTTCAGGTCGGCCTCTTCCAGTATGCGTTGCTTTTCGGCCACGCTGGCATTCATATTCGACGATATGAAGTTGATAAGGAAGTTGCTGCTCTCAATATTCTTGATGGCAAAACTTGTCTCCGACGGGATATGCGGGCTCTGCTTTATTATCTGCAGGCTCAAATCTTTCAGCGAAGAAACCATGGCCTCGAACTCCTTATCGTCGGGGGCGGGAATAATATCTTCAAATGCTCTTACTTTAGCTTTCAGGTAGGGGTCGTGTTGGGTAAGGTCGGTAATCTCGAAACGCTTTTTACCCTGTATAATGGCAGTGGTACTACCATCAGGCATTTTAAGGGTTTTAAGTATGTAGGCAATGGTACCTATAAAGTTAATGTCGTTAATGCCCGGGTCTTCAATGGAGTCGTTCTTCTGTGCAACCACTCCAATGGTTTTATTGCCCGAATAGGCATCTTTTATCAGGCGGATAGATTTTTCCCTGCCCACCGTAATAGGTATTACCACGCCGGGGAACAATACCGTGTTCCTTAGGGGTAAAATGGGAATTTCATCGGGGATTTTCTCCGCGTTTATTTTCTTTTCCTCTTCGTTGGTTAGAAGGGGTATAAACTCAGAATCATCATTTATATCGTCGAGCCTGAATATCTGGTCTAGTCCTGTTTTTTCTGAAAAATCTTTCATCGCTGTAGTCTATTGTATTTACATAGTCAAGGTAGCAATTTGTATGCCAAACTAACATTCTGCCATAAAGTCAGCTAATTTGCGTCATATTGTATCTTTGAGCCCTTAATTATTCAACAATATATGAAAATAGCGCTTATTGGATATGGCAAAATGGGCAAAGAGATTGAAAAGATAGCCCAAAACCGTGGCCACCAGGTAATTTTAAAGATAGATGAACATAATATGGCAGAGTTCAATGCCGATAACCTCTCGCAGGTTGACGTGGCCATTGAATTTACCTCGCCCGAAAGCGCGGTGAGCAATATTCTAAAATGCTTTGAAAGCAATGTGCGGTAGTATGCGGAACAACAGGCTGGCTGAAACACTTTGACGAAATAAAGCAAACCTGTAACGACAAGGGACAGGCCTTTTTCTATGCGTCGAATTATAGTATTGGGGTAAACCTCTTTTTCAGGCTTAATGAGTACCTGGCTAAAATAATGAAGCCCTATAAGAACTATGCCCCAAGCATGGTAGAGATACACCACGTACATAAAAAAGATGCCCCCAGCGGAACTGCCATTACCCTTGCCGAAGGACTTATAAAAAACCGCGGAGGCTTAACAGGATGGGCGCTGGAAGAAAATGCAAAAGAAGGGGAATTACCCATAAAAGCATATCGCGAAGATGAGGTTCCCGGCACCCACTTTATTGCTTACCAATCGGAATGCGATGAAATAACCATACGCCACGAAGCATACAACCGCCAGGGCTTTGCCGAAGGCGCTGTGGTTGCCGCTGAATGGCTGCATGGCAAAAAGGGTGTAT
>Ga0134125_10007264_pt1 | contig 12503 bp, 11 predicted proteins | sample KB31751_FD_96464 | JGI IMG/M metagenome (GOLD analysis project Ga0134125, IMG submission 96464) | Terrestrial soil microbial communities with excess Nitrogen fertilizer from Kellogg Biological Station, Michigan, USA - KB3-175-1 | ecosystem: Environmental > Terrestrial > Soil > Unclassified ... | reverse complement strand
GGAGTGCTACCTGCGCGCCGTGGCGCTGGACCCGACCCACGTCGACGCGCTCGGCAACGGCTGCGAACTGCTGCGCCGCATGGAGCGGTTCGAGACCGCGCTGGAGTGGGCCGACCGTCGCCTGGCGCTCGGGCCAGCGACCGGGTCGGCGCACCTCAACCGCGGCGTCTGCCTGTTCCACCTGGGGCGCTGGGCCGAAGCGGAGGCCGCCAACGACCGCGCGCGCGCTCGATCCGGAGCGGCCGATCATCCTCTGGGAACGCTTCCCGATGATGCTGTTCCAGAAGCGTTTCGCCGAGGCCTGGGCGGCTTTCGAGCATCGGTTCGAAGTCGGCCACCTGAACGGCGTCTTCCACTACCCTTTCGAAGCGCCGCTGTGGCGCGGCGAGCCGCTGGCCGGCAAGCACATCGTCGTCCACAACGAGCAGGGGATGGGCGACCAGCTGATGTTCGCCTGCGCGCTCGGCGAGGTGATCGCGCAGGCCGAGCGGACGACCGTGGTGGTCGCCCCGACGCTGGTCGAGCTCGTCAAGGCCTCGTTCCCGGCGGCCGCCGAGGTGCTGCCGGCGCGCTTCGGCCGCTTCGCCGGCGACCATCCCGAACCGCCGTGGATGCAGCGCCTGCCGGCCTACGACTTCCATGCGCCGATGGCGCCGCCGCGCAGCCTGCCGGAGAGCTTCGACCTGCCGACCGCCTACCTGCGGCCCTCCGAGGCGGCGCGCGGCCGCTGGGAGGGGTTCGACCCCGGCCCTGGCCTCAAGGTGGGGATCTGCTGGGCGAGCAACCCTGCCGTCTTCCGACAGGACAGCGCCCGCCGCGCGGTCCACAAGAGCATGGCGCTGGAGACGCTGGCGCCGCTCGCCGACATCGCCGGCGTCAGCCTGGTCAGCGTTCTGAACTGGAAGCTCGATCCGATGCCGCCCGCGTTCGCCGGCCGTCTGCAGGACGTTTCCGGGCGGCTCGCCAGCCTCGACGAGACGGCGGCGCTGATCGAGCGGCTCGACGTGGTGGTGACCGTCGACACCGCCGTCGCGCACCTCGCCGGCGCGATGGGCAAGGAGACGCTGCTGATGCTGCACGCGTTTCCCGACTGCCGCTGGGAGATGGCGGCGCCGACCAGCTACTGGTACCCGAACATGCGGCTGGTCCGGCAGACCACGGGCGGCGAATGGGAGCCGCTGGTCGAGACGGTGAAGTCGGCGCTGGCGGCGCGCGCCGGCGCGAGGGCGGCGGCATGAGCGCCGGCGAAGTGCAGGCCGCGATCGGGGCGCTGCAGCCGCTCGGACCGGACGCCAACCGCTGGCCGACCGTGATCGTGATCGAGGGCGCGCACCAGACCATGGGCCGGACCCGGCTCTCCACGCTGATGGTGTCGCCAGGCCCAACCAGTTCGGGGCTCTACGAGCAGCTGATCTATTGGGACATGCCCTGCGCGAAGCTGAAATCGACCGTCTTCGCAGGGTTCGGCGCGCCGCACGTGCTGCTGCGCAACGTGCAGGTCGGCGAGCTCAACCCCGGCCTGCAGCTCTATCTGACGCCGGCGGGCGCCGGCTGCATCTCGGTCAAGAAGGAGCTCTTCCACTAAGGCGGCGGCCGGCGAGCGCCCCAGGGCGGCGACCGCTTCGCCGGCTCAGACGCCGGCGCCCGCCAAGGCGCGGGCATGCTCCAGGAGGGCGCGGCGCAACGGCTTGTTGGAGAGCGACGCATAGGCTTCCAGGAGCTCGGGCGCGCCTTCCTCGGCGGCCCAGCGGCGCACGTGTTCCGGCGAGTGCGTCGGCACCGTGGGGTCGAGCCCCTCGGTGAGGTCGGTCAGATGGCAGCGAAGCGCGACGACAATGTCCATCAGGCGCGAGAAGCTCACCCTGTTCGCGCCGCGTTCGTACTTCTGGACCTGTTGGAACGTGACGCCGACAGCGCGAGCCAGTTGAACCTGGGACATGCCGATCGCGCGGCGTCGCTCGCGAATACGACGTCCGATCTCGACGTCGAGATGGCGCGGACCTTCGATTGACATGCTACCGACTCCTCGCCCCCGCCGTCACATTGGCAAGTTGCAGATCAAAAGTCATCACCGGCTCAGGCTCTTGTGACGGTTTTGCCGCTTAACTAGGGTCCATTAGTTTCACATCTCAGGGTTGCTGGCGACAGGCGACCGGCGATCGGCGGCCGCTGCGCGGACGAGCCTGGAGGCAGCCCGTCGAAGCGGATTTTGCTAAGCTTGGGTGCGCTTGGCGCGGACGCGCACGGGGGCTGGCTCGGCGATCGCGCGAGGCGCCTCGGCGCGGACGGTCTTGCGCAGGGCGCGGCGCGTGAAGAAGAAGTAGGCGAAGGTGGCGCTCAGGTAGATGGCCGGGAACACCGGCTCCGGCACATGCGCGCGGCGCGCCAGGGCGGCGCAGAACCCCACCACCAGGGTGATGGCGACCAGCAGCGCGACGATCGCGGTGGGGCTGAGGCCGAGGTCGGTCAGCCGGTGGTGCATGTGGTCGCGATCGGCCGAGAACGGCGAGCGCCGGGCGCGCAGGCGCCGCACGATCAGCGCGAGGCAGTCGACCACCGGCGGCGCGATCAGGAACGGCGCCAGCACCGGCGTGACCGGGTGCAGCGGCGACTGGGTGAGCCGGAACGACGCCCAGGCGATCCACAGCCCCAGGATCTCCGCGCCGCAGCCCAGGAACACCGTCGCGCGGGGCCGCCAGGGCGTGCGCAGATTGAAGGCCAGGAAGCCCATCACGCAACCGGCCATCAGCATCAGGTCGGTGGCGAGCGCCGCGTTGCCGGCATAGACCGAGGCGGCGACCAGCATCAGGATGGTGGCCAGGCTCAGCGATCCGGCGAGGCCGTCGACCCCGTCCGCCCAGTTGATGGCGTTGGTGATGCCGACCGTGGCAAGCACCGTGAACGGCAGCGAGAGCACGCCCAGCGTATGCCCCTCGACGCCGAGCGCGTTGCCGATTGACTCCACCCTCACCCCGCCCCAGAGGTACAGGATCAGCGCCGCGGCCGCCTGGGCGACGATCCGCGTCCGCCAACTGACGTCGTAGCGGTCGTCGAACTCGCCGACCGCGAGCAGCAGCAGCGTGGCCGCGGCCAGCGCCACCAGATCGCGCGTCTCGGGCAGCAGGACGGCGCCGGCGATCAGCGCGGCGAAGGTGATGGCGGCGCCGCCGACCAGCGGCGTCGGGTCGGCGTGGGTCTTGCGCGCGCTCAAAGGGTGGTCGACCAGTCCGAGACGGACGGCAACAGGCTTAAGTATAAAGATGAGCAGCGCCGTGGCTAGAAACGGCAGGCCCCCCAACAAAAGGCCTCTTTGCGACAGGGTCTGCCATGTTTCGTGCATCGGTCCCAGCCAGCAACACAATGCGACAGAGCACGGACAGGCGTAACGCCGTTCCGACAGCCAAAACTGCTTCTGACGCCGTTTCGATGATCGGGCAAGGCCTCACGACCACCTCGCGGAAGAACTATTAGCGACATGCAGAAATCGCGGCGGCTGTGGCCTGCCTGGCGGGCAGCCTCGGCACGCGCCGGGCCTTCGAGGCGCGCGCGCCGGGCCGTCGAAACGGGGTTTGGAGCGGGGATTTTCACTAAGGCGCTTCCGCCAACGCCCGTCGTATGCGAGGTGTCGGCCGTTGCCGAACCGCAATGTTCCGGTGCGCGGTCGGCCAAGAGTTCGCGTTTGGTCCGCATCTCGGGTACGCCCGGCGCGGCCGTGGAGGGAGCGCCAGCTTGATGCCGGTCGAGACGGTCTTTCCGCTCAAGGGCAAGCGGGTGTGGGTTGCGGGCCACCGCGGCATGGTCGGCTCGGCCATCGTGCGCAGGCTGGCGCAGGAAGAGTGCAGCGTGCTCACCGTCGACCGCGGCGAGGTCGACCTGATGCGCCAGGACGAGGTCGATCTCTGGCTGAAGGAGGCCCGCCCGGAGGCGGTGTTCCTGGCCGCGGCCCGGGTCGGCGGCATCATCGCCAACAGCACGCGCCCGGCCGACTTCCTCTACGAGAACCTTATCATCTCCGCCAACGTCGCCGAGGCGGCGCACCGGCGCGGTGTCGCCAAGCTGATGATGCTGGGCTCGAGCTGCATCTATCCGCGCCTGGCGCCGCAGCCGATCCCGGAGGAGGCGTTGCTGACCGGCCCGCTCGAACCGACCAACGAGTGGTACGCGGTGGCCAAGATCGCCGCGGTGAAGCTGGCCCAGGCCTACCGACGACAGCACGGCGACGACTTCATCTCGGCGATGCCGACCAACCTCTATGGTCCCGGCGACAACTTCGACCTCACCGAGGCGCACGTGCTGCCCAGCCTGGTGCGCAAGACGCACGAGGCCAAGTCGCGCGGCGAGAAGCGCCTCATGATGGGCGGCACCGGCGAGCCGAAGCGCGAGTTCCTGCATGTGGACGACTGCGCCGACGCGCTGGTCTTCCTGATGAAGACCTACTCGGACGAGCGACAGGTCAACGTCGGGTCCGGCGAGGACCTCAGCATCCGCGCGCTCACCGAGCTGGTCTGCGAGGTGGTCGGGTTCAGGGGCGAGATCGTCAACGACCTGTCGATCCCGGATGGCATGCCGCGCAAGCTGATGAGCGCCGCTCGCCTCAGGGGCATGGGCTGGGCGCCGCGGATTCCGCTCAAGGAGGGCGTCCGCGGCTACTATGGCTGGTTCCTCGACAACGTCGTGGCGCCGGCCTGACCGAATACACCTTCGAGTTCAGAGCAGGCAGAGATCGGGATCGCTGGCGTGGCGCGAAACTACGATAGCCAACCGCGTGTGCTGGTGACCGGCGGCGCGGGCTTTCTGGGCTCACACCTCATCGATCGCCTGCTGCAGCAGGGCTGCGACGTGCTGTGCGTCGACAACCTGTTCACCGGCTCGAAGCGCAACCTCGACCATCTGGCCGGCCACCCGAGGTTCGAGTTCATCCGCCACGACGTGACCTTCCCGCTCTACGTGGAGGTCGACGAGATCTACAACCTCGCCTGCCCGGCCTCGCCGATCCACTACCAGCACGACCCGGTCGCCACCACGAAGACGTCCGTACACGGTGCGATCAACATGCTGGGCCTCGCCAAGCGCCTGCGGTGCAAGATCCTGCAGGCCTCCACCAGCGAGGTCTACGGCGACCCGACCGTGCACCCGCAGACCGAGGACTACTGGGGCAACGTCAATCCGATCGGGCCGCGTTCGTGCTATGATGAGGGCAAGCGCTGTGCGGAGACGCTGTTCTTCGACTACCACCGGCAGCATGGCTTGGAGATCAAGGTGGCGCGGATCTTCAACACCTACGGTCCCCGCATGCACCCGGCCGACGGCCGCGTGGTGTCCAACTTCATCATGCAGGCCCTGAGGGGCGAGCCGATCACCATCTACGGCGAGGGCCAGCAGACGCGCTCGTTCTGCTACGTGGACGACCTGATCGACGGGCTGATGCGGCTGATGGCGAGCCCGGCCGATTGCACGGGGCCGGTCAACCTCGGCAACCCCAACGAGTTCACCATGCGCCAGCTGGCCGACAAGGTGCTGGCGCTGACCGGCTCGAAGTCGAAGATCGCCCACCGGCCGCTGCCGCCGGACGACCCGCGTCAGCGCCGCCCGGACATCACGCTCGCCGGCGCCCGGCTGGGCTGGGCGCCGAAGATCCAGCTCGAGGAAGGTCTGCGCCCGACCATCGACTATTTCGCAGGCGCGCATGTCGGCTGACGCATCCGCTTCGGATACCGCGCCGCGCTGGCACCTGGTGCGCGCGCTGACCGGCCGCGAGACGTTCGCCGTCGAACAGCTGGAGCGGCAGGGCTTCGTCACTTTCTTGCCCAAACTGCCGAAGACCATCCGCCACGCCAGACGCCTGAGCGTCCGGCTGGCCGCGTATTTCCCGGGTTACCTGTTCGTGCAGCTCGACCTGACGCGCCAGCGCTGGCGCAGCATCAACGGCACGCTCGGAGTCGCCTACCTCGTGGGCTCCGGCGAGCGACCTGCGCCCGTGCCCAGGGGCGTCGTCGAGGCGCTGGCCGCGGCGGCGGACGAGCGCGGCGTGCTGGCAGGCCCGCCGCTGCAGGCTGGCCAGAAGGTGCGCATCATCGCCGGCGCGTTCGCCGACAAGCTGGCGATCATCGAGCGGCTGGACGAGGCTGGCCGGGTGCGCGTGCTGCTCGACATCGTCAGCGGCCAGGTGCCGGTCACCATCGGCCGCGAGATGCTCGGCGAGGCGCAATGAGGAGCGGAGCGCACGCGGCTGCCGGGGCTACTTTGCGATAGCAAGTAATGCTGGTAACAAAACGAGTGTGTTGAAATCCATCGTGATTTTTCCGTCACGATGGACGTAGGCGCGAGGGGCTTCCTTGCGCGCTGGAATGACTTCTCCCGGGCGACCCCGAGTCACCCGAAGTGCGGTAGCGTGCCTGAAACGCCGCCGCAGACCCGACCCGAAACCAGGTGCGGATCTCCGTCGTCACTGTCTGCCGCAACGCCGCCGACACGATCGGCGAGGCGCTGAAGTCGTTCTTCCGCCAGTCGCATGCCGACAAGGAGCTGCTGGTGATCGACGGCGCCTCCACGGACGGCACCCTCGACGTCGTGAACGAGTTCGCCCGCGACGGACTGACGGTGATCTCCGAACCTGACCGCGGCCTCTACGACGCCATGAACAAGGGCTTGGCCGCGTTCGGCGGGGCGGCGGTCGGTTTCCTCAACGCCGACGATCGCTTCCACGACCAGGACTCGCTCGCCGCCGTCGCCGCCGCGCTGGAGACCGCCGACATCTGTTACGCCGACCTCGACTTCGTGGACGCGGCGCGTCGCGCGCAGGTGGTGCGCCGCTGGCGCTCGACGCCCTGGCGCAAGGGCGGCTTCGCACGGGGCTGGATGCCGGCGCACCCGACCTTCTACTGCCGCCGCGGCGTCGTCGATCAGGTCGGGCGCTTCGACCTGCGCTATCGGCTGGCGGCCGATTACGACTTCATGCTGCGCGCCCTCGAGCTTGCGGACTTCACGGCTGTCCACGTCCCGCGCGTGCTGGTCGACATGGGCGCCGGCGGCCTCAGCTCGGCCAGCCTGAAGTCGCGCGTGCGCCACAACCTGGAGGCGCTCGCCTCGCGGCGACGCTGGCTCGGCGCCGGGCTCATCGACTATGCGCTGTTCGCCAAGCCGCTCGGCAAGGCGGCCCAACTGATCGTAGCGGGACCCTGAAAGAGAGAATGGCGACGATCCTGGTCACCGGCGGCGCGGGCTACATCGGCTCCCACGCCTGCAAGGCGCTGGCGCGGGCCGGCCATACGCCGGTCACCTACGACAACCTCTCGCGCGGCTTCGCGCACGCGGTGCGCTGGGGGCCGTTCGAGCAGGGCGACGTGCTGGACGGCGAGCGGCTGGCCGCAGCGATCGAGCGGCATCGCCCAGATGCGGTCGTCCACTTCGCGGCGTTCGCCTACGTCGGCGAGTCGATGGCCGATCCGGGCCTCTATTTCCGCAACAACGTGGTCGGCACGCTGGCGCTGCTCGACGCCATGCGCGCGGGCGCCGTCAGCAAGATCGTCTTCTCCAGTTCGTGCACTACCTATGGCGCGCGCACCTCCGAGCCGATCACCGAGACGCGCCCGCAGGCGCCGGTCGATCCCTACGGCCGCTCGAAATGGATGGTCGAGCAGATCCTGCGCGACTACGCCCGCGCCTATGGCCTGCGCGCGGTGGCCTTGCGCTACTTCAACGCCGCCGGCGCCGATCCGGACGGCGAGATCGGCGAGGACCACGACCCGGAGACCCACCTGATCCCGCTGCTGCTCGACGCGGCCGCGCAGGGCGCGCCGTTCACGATCAACGGCGACGACTACGCGACCCCCGACGGCACCTGCGTGCGCGACTACGTGCACGTCAGCGACCTCGCGGAGGCGCACGTGCTGGCGCTGAACTCGCTGGAGCGCGAGGCCGGCTTCGCCGCCTACAATCTCGGCACCGGCCGCGGCTTCTCGATCCGCGAGATCATCGACGCGGCGAGCCGCCGGCTAAGCCGCCGCATCGAGGTGAAGGTCGGGCCGCGGCGGCCGGGCGATCTCGACGCCACCACCGCGGTCGCGGCGCTGGCGGAGCGCGAGCTCGGCTGGACGCCGCGGCTCTCGAACATGGACGACATCATCGACACCGCCTGGCGCTGGCGCCTGCGCCGCCTCAACCGCGCGGCGCAGGGCATGGAGCCGGTGTCGTGAGCCTGGAGCCCGCGCCATGTGCGGGGTGAACGGCGCCTTCGCCTATGGGCCGGCGGCGCCGGCGCCGGACCGCGGCGAGCTGCTGCGGGTGCGCGATGCCATGGCCCCGCGCGGGCCGGACGGCGCCGGGGAGTGGTGGTCGCAGGACCGCCGCTGCGGCTTCGGCCACCAGCGGCTGGCGATCCAGGATCCGACCCCGCGCGCCGACCAGCCGATGGCCAGCGCCGACGGTCGCCATGTGATCACCTTCAACGGCCAGATCTACAACTTCCCGGCCCTGAAGGCCGAGCTCGAGGCGCGCGGCGCGGCCTTCCGCACCACCTGCGACACCGAGGGGCTGCTGCACCTCTATGCGCTCGAGGGCGCGGACATGGTGCGGCGCCTGCGCGGCATGTTCGCGTTCGCGATCTGGGATGCGGAGAAAGGCGGCGTGCTGCTCGGCCGCGATCCCTATGGCGTCAAGCCGCTCTACGTCAGCGACGACGGGCGGACCATCCGCTTCGCCTCGCAGGTGAAGGCGCTGCTGGCCGGCGGCGGCGTCTCGCGCGAGCCGGAGCCGGCCGGCGTCGCCGGCTTCCACCTGTTCGGCCACGTGCCCGAGCCCTTCACCCTCTATCGCGACATCCGCGCGCTGCCGGCGGGCTGCGCGCAATGGGTGGACGCCTCGGGCGCGCGCCCGCCCAGGCCGTTCGTCAGCATCCCATCGATCCTCGCGGAAGGCGCGGCGCAGCCGGCGCCCGCCGCAGAGCTCGCCGAGCGCGTGCGCGCCGCCGTGGCCGACAGCGTCGCCGCCCACATGCTCTCCGACGTCGAGGTGGGTTGCTTCCTCTCGGCCGGCGTCGACTCCGGCGCGATGCTGGGCCTGATGCGCCAGGCGTCCGGCGCCGGCTTGCGGGCGATCACGCTCGGCTTCGAGGAGTTCCGCGGCACGTCCGAGGACGAGGCGCCGCTCGCCGCCAAGGTCGCCGCCGCATACGGCTGCCGCCACGAGGTGCGCCAGGTCGCGCAGCGCGAGTTCGAGGCCGACCTGCCGGCGATCTTCGCGGCGATGGACCAGCCCTCGATCGACGGCGTCAACACCTGGTTCGTCGCCAAGGCCGCCCGCGAAGCCGGCCTGAAGGTCGCCATCTCCGGGCTCGGCGGCGACGAGCTGCTGGCCGGCTATCCGAGCTTCGTCGACCTGCCGCGCTGGCGACGCCGCTACGGCCCGCTCGCCGCGGCCGGTCTCGGCGGCGTCGCGCGCCTGGTGCTGAGCGCCGCCGCCCCCGGCCTGGTGCGCGAGCGGCCGAAGGCGGTCGGCATGCTGGAGCACGCCGGCAGCTGGGCGGGCGCCTACCTGCTCAGGCGCGGCCTCTTCCTGCCGCACGAGCTGCCGGCGCTGATCGGGCCGGAGCTGGCCCGCGCGGGCCTGGCCGGGCTGCGGCTGACGCCGTTGCTGGAGGCGGCGATAACCCCCGATCCCGGCAGCGACGTCGGCCGCGTCTGCGCGCTGGAATCGCTGAACTACATGAAAAACCAGCTGCTGCGCGACGCCGACTGGGCAGGCATGGCGCACGGCGTCGAGATCCGCCCGCCGCTGGTCGACATCGAGCTCCTGCGCGCGCTCGCGCCCTCGATCGCGACCCTTCGGCCGGGCGACGGCAAGGCCGCGCTGGCCGCCGCGCCGCTGCAACCGCTGCCAAGCGAGGTCGTCAGCCGCGCGAAGACCGGCTTTTTCGTCCCCACCGGCGCCTGGATGGCCGAGGCCGCCAGCCACGGCGCCGGCGCGCGGGCGGCGCCGCCGAAGGGGGTGGCCTCGCGCCTGTGGGCTCGCAAGGTGTTCGGCGCGCTGTCGCCGGCCCGCAGCCGGGGCGCGCCGGCCCCCGCAGCCGCCGCCGCATGAGCGCGCCCGCCCTGCAGATCTCGGCGCAGACGCTGTCGGCGGGGACCAGCAGCGGCATCGCCCGCTGCGCGCGGATCACCCTGAAGTCGCTGGCCACGGTCGCCAACGTCACCGGCCTCGCGGTCGAGGATACTGCGCCTTCGCAGATCGGCGCGACGCGCACCCGCGCCTTCGGCGGCAGCCGACCGGCGTTCGTGGCCGCCAACGCGGCCGCCGCGCTCGGCGCCGACTGGACCATCTATGATTTCGCCGGCACCGCGCGGGCGCACTCGCCGCTGAGCCTGCTCGGCAAGCGCTACGCGCTCTGGGTGCACGGCATCGAGGTCTGGCCCGAGAACCTCCGCTCCGACTACGCCGCGGCGATCCGCGGCGCGGCGGCCGTGTTCGTCAACAGCCGCCATACCTTCGAGCGTCTCTCGGCCAGCATGCCCGGGCTGAAGACCAAGCACCTGTGCCTGCTGGGGACCGAGAAGGACATCGAAGCCGGCGCCGATCCGTCCGCCGCGCCGCGCGAGCAGATGGTGCTGTTCGTCGGGCGCAACGACGAGATGTTCTACAAGGGCCAGGACGTGCTGATCGCCGCGTGGCCGGCGGTCGTCGCGCAGGCGCCGGGGGCGCGGCTGGTCTTCGCGGGCGGCGGCGACCGCATCGACAAGGTCCGCGAACTCGCCGCCGCCTCGCCGGCCGCAGCGTCCATCGACATCCTGGGCCTCGTCTCCGAGGCGCAGCTGGAACAGCTCTATCGGCGGGCGCGGCTCTTCGCGATGCCGAGCAGCGGCGAGGGCTTCGGCCTGGTGTTCGCCGAAGCGATGAGCCAAGGGCTGCCGGTGCTCACCTCCACCGAGGACGCCTCCATGGAGGTCAACGCGCACGGCGAGACCGGTTATTCGATCAGCCGCACGGACCTCGACGGCATCGCGCGCGCCGTGGTGGACACGCTGACCAACGACCAGCTGTTCGAGCGGCTGTCGCGCAACGCCTACGAGCGCTGGGCGCGCGAGTTCTCGTTCACGGCGTTTCGCACGCGGTTCCTGGGCGCGGCCGTCGAAGCGGGCGTGCTGCCGGATACCGCACCTTCCTCCTGGACGCCGGCCAGCAAGGCCGGGAAGGCCGCCAAGGCCCCGGCCGATGGGGTGATCCGGGCGAGCGAGCTGCAGAGCGGCAACCGGTCGTGGTGGACGCAGAACCTGATGTCCTACGACTGGCGGGAGAAGATCGCCTGCGAGCCTTACTCGGCGGCCTGGTTCGAGGAGGTCGACCGCCGGTTCGTCGAATCCGCCCGCCACTTCGCGCACGACAAGCGCCCGTTCGACCGGATCATCCCGTTCGAGCAGCTGGCCGGCAAGAAGGTGCTCGAGGTCGGCTGCGGCGTCGGCTTCCATACCGAGCTGATGGCCGGCGCCGGCGCCGAGGTCGCCGCGATCGACCTTTCGCCTCGCGCCATCGAAGCGACGCGGGCGCGCGCCGCGCTCAAGGGGTTCGACGCCGACATCTGCGAGCGCGACGTGGAGAGCCTCGATGCGGAGGGCGCCTACGACTTCATCTGGTCGTGGGGCGTGCTGCACCACTCGTCGCGGACCGGCCTGGCGCTGCGCAGGCTGCACCGGGCGCTGAAGCCCGGCGGCCAGCTGCGCTTCATGGTCTACAGCCTCGACGGCGCGCAGGCCTACGCGGTGATGATGAGCCGCTATCTCATGGGCTTCTGGCGCGGGCGCTCGCTCGACGAGCTGCTCTGGCAGAGCACCGACGGCTACCTGGCGCGCTACTTCACCAAGGACTCGCTGACCAACCTCTGCCACCTTCTTCGACGACGTCGAGCTGGCGATCTACGGGCAGGAGTCCGACGCGATCCCGCTGCCAGGGCGCCTGCGCCGACTGGTGCGCCCGCTCTTCTCGGACCGCTATATCGAAAAGGCCGTGCACCGGCGCGGCACCTTCCTCTTCGCCACCGCGACCAAGCAGGCCTGAGGCGACCATGACCACCACGACCGACATGCGCGACCTGATCGGCAGGTATCGCCAGGCGTTCAACGCGGCGCTGACGCTCCCGGCAATGGACGTGGCGGCGACGCTGGGCGAGGCGCTGCGCCAGGCCTGGCGCGACGGGCGCACGATCTATCTCTGCGGCAATGGCGGCAGCGCCGGCAACGCCAACCACCTCGCCAACGACTTCCTCTACGGTGCGGGCGTCACCAACGGGATCGGCCTGAAGGTCGAGTCGCTGAGCGCCAATCCGGCCGTGCTCACCTGCCTCGCCAACGACATCGGCTACGAGAACGTCTACGCCGAGCAGCTGCGCGTGAAGGGCGAGCCCGGCGACGTGCTGATCGTGCTCTCCGGCAGCGGCAACTCGCCGAACGTGGTGCGGGCGCTGGAGGTAGGCGCCGCCAAGGGGATGACCACCTTCGCGATCCTCGGCTTCACCG
>Ga0134125_10007262_pt1 | contig 12504 bp, 11 predicted proteins | sample KB31751_FD_96464 | JGI IMG/M metagenome (GOLD analysis project Ga0134125, IMG submission 96464) | Terrestrial soil microbial communities with excess Nitrogen fertilizer from Kellogg Biological Station, Michigan, USA - KB3-175-1 | ecosystem: Environmental > Terrestrial > Soil > Unclassified ... | reverse complement strand
CTCTGATGAAAGAAGAATTAGTTCTGTATTCTTTTCTTTGATTTCATCCAAAGTGATTGCAGGATAACGTTTACGATCAGCAAAAACGTTTTTTAATCCGCAATAACCCATCATGTCGTTTATAAAAGTATCCCCACCCGCCACCATATATGGTTTTTGCCATATAAAATATGCTGCGGGTATTTTTCTCTTAGGATGAAATTCTTTTTTCAGCGTTTCAAATCCTGCTTTTATTTCCCCGCTTAAGTTGTTAGCTTCATCCTGCTTTTTTACCAGTTTTCCTATGTTGCTAATCATTGTAAGTGCATCGGACAAATTATTTACATCCGTGATCCAAACATCATATTTTTCTGCTAATGCTTCTATTTGATCTTTTACATTTTCTTCTTTATTGGCAATAATAAGGTCTGGAGAAAGATTTTGTATAGTGTTTAAATTAATTTTCTTAGTGCCTCCGATTCTTGGTTTGTTCCGGTACCATCTGTCGGGATGAACACAAAATTTGGTAATTCCAACTACTTCTTCTTCCAATCCGAGATAGGAAAGCAGTTCGGTTTGGGAAGGAACTAATGAAATTATCCTGGAGTATTTTTCGTGCAGTGATATTTTTTCAGATAAGAACATTTCTCAAACTGCAAGTTATGGGTTAAAATAAAAATCCCGCAATCTTTCGAGAGCGGGAGTAAACTTTTACTGCTTTGGGGCAGTTTTTCTGGGACTTGTTCCGGTAAAATAAGGTTTCCGGTTTCAGTTTTCGGTTTTGGATAGGAATCAGATACAATTTGTTCAATCGGTTCTGACGGCTTTCATAAGAGTGAATTCGGTTTCATTTAAGAAATACTCATTTTAGCTTTGGGGCAGAGTTCATTTCAAAAATAAAAATTTGGTTTTCAGTTTCCTCTTTACTTTTTGCAAAGAGATGATATTGGATAAAATTAGAAGTTGACTGATATCGGATTTTTCGATTTTTTAAGGAACTTGGATAGATTCTGTTTTGTCGGATAGAAATTTGGATATTTATTTTTTGATTAATGCTACATCAACATCAATCAACTTCTGGAACAAAGATAGAGATTATCGGATTGCTGCAAATGGCACTATTGCCCTTTTTTACCATATATGTATTTACGGAGATGATCGTAAATGACGAAAGCAAGCCATAGTGTAAATACTTATTTAAAGATAGTAAAAGCACTTTTTTACCTAATTTTAAAAATTAATTAAATTTTATAATATTCTTATAACCATTCAATTATGTAATTGTAATAATTTTTAATTATACTATGTTGGACAAGAAATTTTTTAATGAATATTAAAGACGCCTGAAAACTATCAGGCAATAAAAAATATATTTTCTGTCTTTAAAGTTATTATGAATGACTTATTTTTGTGTATTATCTTTTACTTTATGTAAATATTACAAACAATTGATAGTAAACTAATTAATATAAAATTAGTTAATAAACTTTATTTATCTTATTTATTGGCTGATCTTACAATATTCTGCTTGAAAATAGAAATTGTAATTATTTGTTTTTTTACTGGAATTTAATCCACGAAAGCGTGAAAATCATAAAATTGGTTTTGATGCCGTTTTTCCTTTGTAATCTATTATCGCCTCTTTGTATCTGTTTTTGCAAATTAAGCTTCATCTTATTAACATTACAGTTCCTTTTAATTGGGCCCGGCTGCCATCTGCCTTTATTCCGGATATCAGGTAAATATAGATTCCGGATTTTGCAGGCTGACCTTTAATCTTTCCATTCCAAAAGTCGCCTAAAGTTTTTGACAAAAATATTTTTTCGCCCCATCGGTCATAAATGGCAAATTCATCTAATTTTTGCAGAGTACCTTCCGGTATCCTGAAGACATCATTTATGCCATCACCATTAGGAGTAAATGCATTCGGAATACCAGCCAGACATTTTTCAATTACCGTAACTGTTTTTTTAATTTCGCTTTGGCAAACGGTTCCTTCGCCATAACGGTAGGTGAGTTCATGCTTGCCGGTACCAGCTATAGTTACACCTGTCCGTAATTCGGGAAGATTCAGGACGACAGCTAATTTTATGTTTGGTATTCTAATTTGAGAAGAGCGCGAGGTTCCGAAGTAAAACGTTTTTACCTTTGATAGTGGTTAATATTCGAAGCAGAAAAAAATAAAATGTGTCTGGAGTTGGCGAAAAATCATCAGACCAGATATATGTCCTGCATTTATTTGAAAAAAAAGGTATGAAAGTTGCCGGAAATTTCGCAGAAAAAAGTGATTTACTAATATTATTGTAATGGAAGATCTCAGAAAATTGCTCACCACTTATGCCTACAACATTTTAGGATCTTACGAAGATGCAAAAGACATGGTGCAGGATGCTTACCTGAAATTTTCAAAAATTGATAATGAAAATATTGAAAATAAAAAAGCATACCTGGTTAGAACTGTTATTAACCTTTCAATTAATTTAAAAAAACGCCAAAAAAAACTTATAGAGCAATATCATGGAGAATGGCTGCCGGAGCCTGTTGCAACAGAAAAGGCTGATACAACAATTATCAGAAAAAATATTCTTTCTTATTCCCTGATGGTGCTCCTCGAAAAATTAAATGCAAAACAACGCGCTGTTTTTATTTTGAAGGAAGCATTTGACTACGACCATGAAGAAATTGCAGATGTGCTTCGTATTACAAAAGAAAATTCCCGAAAAATATTCAGCCGCGCGAAACAAGAACTCAAAGATTCTAAAATAGATGACAGTACTTTTATTTCCAAAGATCGTCTCGAAAAATACATAGAGGTCATTTATAATGCAGATACCAAACAACTAGAGAATTTATTACAAATTGATATTTCTGTAATTGCTGACGGAGGTGGGAAAGCATCAGCCTTATTACGTCCGGTTTATGGAAGGCCTTTAGCTGCAAAAATACTTGTAGGAATGTATCAGAAATTTTACAATAAACCTGACACGTATATCGAAAAAGCAAGCATAAATCACCAACCGGCACTTTTGTACTTTAAGAAACAAAAGCTATCTGTATGCCAGATATTTGAATTTAAAAATGGAAATATCTCCCGCATTTATTTTATGCGTAATCCCGATAAATTACAATCGTTGTAAAAGATTTTTTTAAAAACTGTCACATTCTTCATCACTCATTTGTTTTATTATTGGTCGTAATTATAATCGAAGAAGCGATTATGGTAAAGAATAAATTTGACTTTGAAATATATTTTACAAACGGAGGAAGTATAAAAAGCGAAAATTTCCGGCTTAATGTAATAGGCGACTTTGTAACATTTCTGTAAGAGCAATGGCAAAACTTAAGTAACATAAAACCACTAAAAAGATGAAACACTTTATTGTTATTTTCAGAGAACCCGACGGAAGAAGTACAGGGCATTCCAAACCTGAAACAGAAAAGCATCAGGAAGATTGGAAAATTTGGATGGGGAAATGGACAGCAAAAGGCAAATACAAAGGCGGCAGTTCTCTTACACTTAACGGCAAGATGATACAATCCGCGGACAAAAAAATAGTAAATGATATCCATAAAGTGGGAACTGAAATTGTAGGAGGTTTTTTATTATTGGATGCTGATGATTTATCGGAAGCCACCCAAATTGCTGCATCATGCCCAATTTTTGATTTTGGAGGTTATGCCGAAATCAGGGAAATGCAAAATTAAAAGTTCAGCTTTTAAGAAAACAGCTCATTATAGAGCACATTTCAAATTTTAGCCGTTTGGTGGCGACACCAATCGGAACGACATGCACCACATCTCACCGATCACAATCTATGTGATTGAACGAAAATTTAAAATACGCCAATTATATACTTTCTACATAACCAAACAAAATTTAATAAGAATATGGACTTCAATCTTAGTTTACTTGAACCCTCCGAACGCTACAGGTTATTAAATAGTATAGTGATTCCCCGACCAATTGCATGGATAACATCTTTGAATAAATCGGGTCTTGTGAATGCCGCACCGTTCAGTTGGTTTAATCTTATGGGTGTTGACCCACCAATTATTACCATAGGGCCACAGTTTCGTTATGATTTCAAAAAAGGGCTTAAAGATACTCCCCAAAATATCTGGACCGGCAGAACTTTTGTTATCAATATAGTTACCGAGGATTTAGCTGAAAAAATGTACCGGACTTCCGCTTTCTATCCGGCCGGTAAAAGTGAAGTTGAAGAACTAAGCCTTTCACTAACGCCTTCGGCAATAATTCAGGTACCTCGCATTGCAGAAGCACCCGCTTCAATAGAATGCCGTGAATATGATACAATATTTATTGGAAATACCTGCGTTATCATTGGTGAGGCCTTGCATCTTTGGATTAAAGATGAATTGGTGGACCCTGAGCGGTTTTATGTTAACATGGAAGCGATGAGAATAATCGGAAAGGGAGCTGGCAGAAGTTATGTTCGTACTGATAATGTTTTTGATTTTAAATATCAAGCTGAAAAGAATGTCAATTGAAAAGGCGCCACGAGGTATGATGTCGGTAGTGCTGAATTTATAGTAGTACCTTGACAAAAGCCGCATTGGCAACAAGTTAATTCAACTGATAAAAGCCGCCACCCGTCTTGCTTTTAATACTTTTAGATAAATGATTTATTAATTTTTGAAAGGAACATCATCGTCAGCTAAAAATTTGATTCCCAATATATACTACTATAGGTTGTCAAATAACAACCATAAAGAGCGTAAACACAACTAAAAGTTGCCGGTTTTTTAGTGCTCCCGGTAACGACTTGAAATATCTTTGGGGTATCAAAAAATAAAATAAAAAGTATCATGGAAACTAAAATTATCGGCAGCAAAATTGCCAAAGCACGAAAGAAAATAAATATTTCCCAGGCGCAACTTGCTCAACGCCTATTCATCAGCCCGCAAGCAGTTGGAAAGTGGGAACGCGGAGAGTCAATTCCGGACATTACTACTTTTAACCGACTCGCGGAAATCTTAGGTGTTGACCTTAACTATTTTTCAGAGGACTTCCAATCTTCGGTCACAGAAATGGCCGTTACGTCTTCGGATCGGCAATCGCCGCAATCGCCGTTAGTAATGCGGAAGAATAAACTTAGCTGGGATATGTCACGGGGGAATTGGGTGAACGCTGACTTTTCCGGATTAAAAAACCTGCATGAAAAATTCAGTTCGTCCAATATCAGGAAATGCAAGTTTATCGGCTCAGATATGTCCGGGCTTCTTCTAAAAGGCAATTATGTTGATAGTTGCGATTTCTCTAATTCCGATATCAGCAACAGTCACTTTCAGGACTCACACATAGTTAACAATCTTTTTAAGGATTGCTCTCTGACTGATGCTGAATTTTCAGGAAGCCATATCACCGGCTGCAATTTCTCCGGCGCAAATTTTACAGGGGCGGCGGTCAACTCCAGTAGTTTTCAGAAAAACACAATGACAAATGCAGTGTTGAATCACACCTCTTTTAATGGAGTGGGGATTGAAGATATCGTTTTTGAAGGCAACATAGAGGATTGCTATTTTGAAAACTGCGGTTTTACAAAGGTGACGTTCCAGAATTCAACACTCATCAACACTTTCTTTAAATGCAAGAGTTTGAAAAAGCTCCGGTTTATTGACTGCGGGACAGACCGGATGACGTACGAATTTCTGAAAAACGGGAAAGCGGACTTAAATGGAATCACATTGTTAACAACAAAATGAATTAATAAAATGTCACAAAATGAAATAGCCATTTCGGTAAAAGGATTGAAAAAATCTTACAAAAATGTCCCTGTGTTGACAGGAGTAGATTTTCAGGTAAGAAAAGGCAGTGTGTTCGCACTCCTTGGCTCTAATGGTGCCGGCAAAACAACGATTGTTAAAATCCTTACCACGTTGTTGAAACAAGATAGCGGAAATGTTATCGTAAATGGATTTGACGTTGAGACAAATTCAAAAAATGTAAGGCAGTCAATAAGCCTCACGGGGCAATTTGCAGCCGTTGACGAGGTTTTGACGGGGCGGGAAAATCTTATTATGATTACCCGGCTGCGGCATCTCGACAATTCGCACCAGGTAGCAGACGATTTACTTAAACGATTTGGTTTGATCGATGCCGCCGACCGCAAAGTTTCTACTTATTCGGGAGGTATGCGCCGTCGGCTTGATATCGCCATGAGCCTTGTGGGGAATCCGCAGATCATATTCCTTGACGAGCCCGCCACCGGCCTTGACCCCGAAGTGCGCATCGGATTTTGGCAGATTGTAAGGGAGCTTGCCAACGGCGGCACGACGGTATTCCTGACTACCCAGTATTTGGACGAGGCAGAACAGTTTGCCAATAGAATTGCCATTCTGCATGAAGGTGAGATTATAGTGAGTGGCACGCTCGCGGAGTTGAAAAAACTGTTCCCGCCCGCAAAGGTTGAATACATTGAAAAACAGCCGGGACTGGAGGAAATATTCCTCGCAATTGTCGGCAAAAAGAATGAAGAATTAAATAAAAAAGGAGGAAAATAAAATGGAAAAAATAAAGAACTATTATTTAAGTGATTTGAGCGTTATGCTTGAGGACGTTCTATGCGTCATGTTTTTCGCAGTATGGATACCATCATCACGGTCACTATCATGCCGATTGCGCTTATGCTACTATTCGTCTATGTGTTAGGCGGAGCTATTCACGTCAACACAAGCAATTATGTGGATTACCTGTTGCCCGGGATACTGCTAATCGCCGTTGCAAATAGTATAGGCTATGTGTCTTACCGCCTTTTTAATGATGTAAAAGGTGGAATATTCGAACGCTTCAACTCTATGCCAATTGCGCGTTCTGCCGCGCTGTGGGGACACGTGCTAACCTCATTGGTATCTAATGCGATTTCGCTTACCGTTGTCATTCTTGTAGCGCTCATTATGGGCTTTCGTTCACCGGCAGGAGTATTATCATGGCTTGCGGTTGCGGGCATACTCACGCTTTTTACCCTGGCGTTGACATGGATCGCGGCGTTCGCCGGGCTATCCGCAAAATCAGTGGATGGCGCAGTTGCCGTTGCCTATCCAATTCATTTCCTACCGTTAATCAGTTCAGCGTTTGTGCCTACAGCGTCCATGCCGGGTCCTGTTCGTGCTTTTGCCCAAAATCAGCCGGTGACCTCGATAGTGGAGACTGTCCGTGCGTTACTTTCAAATCAACCGGTGGGTAATGAAATATGGATTGCCCTTGCATGGTGTGTCGGCATTATGGCCGTGGCCTACATTTTTGCGATGAGAGCTTATGCAAAACGGACGTAAAGATTGTTTTTGCGGAGGTGAAAATGCTTGACTGTCAGCGTGAGCGCCATAAGTAGCGGGGATCAATCTACTCAGAATCTGTTTTTTTAAAGAGGCTAAAATGAAAATCCCAGTTTTTTGTTGCTTTACTGTTTTCGCTAAACAGACTTACCAATGTTGGATTCTCAAATAACAATAAGGCAAATATTTTGCTAAGATACATCACACATTTATTTATTATTTATCTTTTTGCTTTCGTTGCTTCAACCTGTCGCCTCTGGAATAATATTTGGATTCATATAGACCGTATAAAATATAATAAGAAATGAAATTTCTGAAAGCAAAAAGAATTCATGAAAAAAGTAACGGATATCAATCTTTCACATTCTTATGCCGCAAAAAATACTTTTAAAATAATTGAAACAAAAGCAATGAATGAAAGGTATTGATGCATGACGAGCGGAATAGTGTAGATAGAAATTGCTGATAATAATAAAATAATCAAAATGGAAAAAGAAAAAACTGACGGGCATGTTCCCGTTTTAATTGTCGGTGCAGGAAGCGCAGGTTTATCATTATCCCTGCTGCTGCTCCAACAAGGTATTCAGACCATCCTTATAGAAAAACGAAAAGATATCTCGTGGGTTCCACGCGCACGCAATCTCAATTTCCGGACGTTTGAAGTTTTCAGGGGATTGAAATTGAAAGCAGAAGTTGATGCAGTTGCAGGCGCTAACATTTCGCAGGTAATTTTTCAGGAACACCTTAACGACAATTCTACCCGTAAGATTGTTGATCCAAATAAACTTATAGAACATTCTGAATCATCAAGCCCTGATCCATTGGCAAGATACTGTCCTCAAAGCCGCCTGGAACCTGTGTTACGTGATGCTGACATTCAACGGGGTGGCGATGTGCGATACGATACCGAGTTCATCTCTTTTACGCAGGATGGTAATTGTGTAACATCAACCCTGAAGGAACGCTCAACCGGAAAAATCTATGTTATTCATTCTGATTACCTGGTTGCTGCAGACGGCGCACATAGCGATATCCGCGAAGCACTTGGAATCACCACAACAGGAATAGGCGTGCTTTCCGAGTATTTTATCTTTGTTTACTTTACCGGCTCCTGGAAAAAGTTTACTGAAGGACACGAAAGCGATGGATTTGTGATTAAGAATGCGGATGTTCAAGGCATCTTCCTTAACGCCGATAAAGAGAGAGGCATGTTTATGATTATGTACCGCCCTGCACAAGGAGAATCTGTAACTGATTTCACTCATGAACGCTGCAAAAAAATGATTGATATGGCCATCGGTGAGGATGCAGGTATTACAATCATCAATATTGCTCCGTGGCAACCTGCGGAAATTGTTGCAGACAAATTTCAGGACGGACGCGTATTCCTGGCAGGCGATTCGGCTCATACAATGCCAGCTTATAAAGGGCTTGGCGCGAACACAGCGATTCAAAGCGCGCAAAACCTTGCCTGGAAAATTGCAATTGTGTTGAAAAAAAAGGCATCTTTGGATTTACTCAAAACATATCAAACAGAGCGGCATCCAGTAGGACAGTTCGCTGCGGAGCAGTCACTAACCGGCCCTGGCGCTGATTGGATTCCGAAAACTGACCACGATGTATTGCTACCAAAGCAAAAAGAATTACCGCTATTTTTCCCAATTGCCGGCTATCGCTATTGTTCTACTGCGATCATTTCTGAAGATAGGAATGCATCATTCAAAGAAGATATTACATTGTTGGAAACCCCTGATTTGACGGGTATTCCTGGCTCACGCGTTCCTCATTTGTGGCTGGAACATGATGGAAAGTATATCTCAACTTTAGATTTATTTAATGGTCAATTTGTGCTACTTACTGGAGTGGATGGTGATGAATGGTGCAAGGCAGCCGAAGCAATAAAATTATCATTAGGGATTAATCTTTCTGCTTATCGCATTGGGAAAAATGCAGAATTTACAGACATAGAAAATAAGTATGAGGAAAGGATGGGCGTGTCGTCAAGTGGAGCTTTACTGGTGAGGCCTGATAGCTTTGTAGCCTGGCGCTCCAAAACTTTGTCGCCTGATCCGGAGGGCATTCTGAAAGATGTACTTAAAAAGATTCTAAATTCTTAAACATACATTAAACATCAATATCTTTTATGCAATTAAAGTTGAAATATGTAATGAATTATTGGGAAAGAATTGAAGTGCCGATGAAGTCAACAAAAGGTTCTGCATATAGTAATGATCGTATTTGTGGAATAACTTTTGGAAAGTTTTAGAATTTTCCAAAAGTTGATACCATAACATGAAGGCATAAACGAAAATTATATCTTCTTACTTGTCCATAGTTGTAAACATACGGACAGCAGCACTCTTTTTTATTTTAATATTCTGAGGATAGCGGGAACAGACTTTTTTACAATTCGGTAATTTTATCATCTCCACAAATCCAGGGCGAACTGTTTTGCGCGGATACCATACAAGCAGCCATTAAAGAATGTAACTGTAAGATTATTTTTAGTGTCTTAAGTCTCATACAGCGTAGATAGAAAAAACGAATTCGTCTTATTTCTTGCTTTGCTGTGAACTATATTAGTTCTTCTTTATGGTGTAAAAGTAAGCGCTATTTATGCCATAGCCTAAATCTCTTTGCGGAAAATAAGTTAATCCTAAAAAAAGTGAATCATTTAGCGCTGACTTATACCAGGTTTTGCCACCATTAAATGTCTGGTAACTTTCGCTTCCTTTAAAGGTTGGAAAATCACCACCATCATATTCTGAGACCGGCACAATATTGAATCCTTCGCTTTCATTATAAAAATGAAATACACCAAAAGATGAAAAAGGTAAATCAATTGGCTTCCAGTTTAATCCTCCATCCGTTGTTTTGTAAGCATCTATACCACTGCTGATAAATCCTGATGATGCGGAGTAGAAATATAATCCTCCTATATTAGAAATCGGCATGGACAGAGGTTTCCAGGTTTTGCCCTGATCTAAACTCTTATAAATTGTCTGATTGTTCCCTGGTACATAAACAGTATTATCAACATTGTATATTTTAGTATATGGCATAACTGGTAAATCTATCATTTGCCAGCTTGCACCTCCGTTTTCGGTTTTTGCGATATAATAATAGGGAGAATTGGGAATGTCGGGTGTCCGTAAAATGGCCAGGCCGCTAGATTCATTGAAAAAAAGTAAAGAATAGATTCCTACATAATCTTTATAAAAAAATTTTACCCAGGTTTTACCACCATCAACCGTTTTTAAAAATATAGCGCCTTTGCCACAATCCTCGTCAAGACAATTCATAGCCTCTCCCGAAACGAACCCTACATTTTCATTTATAAAATACACTGAAAAGAGATGCAAAGTTGTTCCCGAATTTTGCTCCTGCCATGATGATCCTGAATCAATAGTTTTATAAATTTTACCATTGTATCCTACAACAAATCCTGTTTTGGAGTTAATAAAAAACAGGTCCCGTGCATTAATATCAAAATCATATTTAGTTTGTGTGATTTCCCATCCCTGAAGAAAAGATCCTGAGTTTATTTTATTTTCTTTCGGTTCTTTTTTACAACTTCCTAAAATGAGAACCGTCATTAAAGAAATCAAGAAGTATTGTTTCATACAAATAATAGTTTTCCTTTTGACAATAACAGGAATAAAAACGTTGCATGAGATATTAAGATACTTTAAACCTTCAACTTTCAACTAAAATTTTGTTTTTCGTTAAGCCTTTCTGCTATTCTCAAATAAAATAGAAATTACAATTATTTCTTGGTTTACTGATATGAATTCAGGTAGTAAAGAATAATCGGAAAGATGCAGATTTAATATCGCAAATGAAACTCTGGAAAATTATGATCTATTCAATCTTTATTTTGCAAGGCTTTGAATAATATCATACTTGGTTACAATATGGTATTCACCAGTTTCATCTTTGCTAAGAACCGCGCCGTTTTGTTTAGAAATAAGATTGCTTAATTTTTCTACCGGCATGTCAAACGGTACCATCGGATATTCTTTTTCCATTACAGATTCCACTGTATGTTCCTTTATTTGTGGATCGGTCAATATTTTATCGAACAAGCCGCCTTCACTTAAGGAGCCTACAATTGCCTGATCTTTCATTACAGGAATATTTTCAATATCGTATTTCTTCATTAGTTTGATAGCCACTTCTACGGTTTGGTGGGCGGCTATAGAAACTAATTTTTGGTGTCCGCGGGCGTTCACAAGGTCTTTAAAAGTTTTTACTTCCAGAAAACCTCTTTCCATCATCCACTGATCATTATAAATTTTAGCCACATACCTGCTGCCATGATCGTGAAAAATGCAAACAACCACATCATCCTTTTTCAGACTGCCTTTCAACTGCAACAAGCCCTGAAGGCAACTTCCAGCGCTATATCCGCAAAACAAGCCTTCCTCTTTTGCGATGCGCCTGGCCATTACTGCTCCATCTTTATCGGTAACTTTTACAAATGCATCAATATATTTCATATCGTAATTAGCCGGCACAAAATCTTCCCCAAACCCTTCGCTAATGTATGGATATACTTCATCCTCATCAATCTCCCCGGTATCGAAATATTTTTTTAATAATGAACCATAACTGTCAATAGCCCAAACTTTTATTTCAGGATTTTTTTCTTTTAAATATTTTCCAGTTCCTATAATAGTGCCTCCGGTTCCGGTAGCAACTACAAGGTGAGTGATTTTTCCTTCTGTCTGTTCCCATATTTCCGGGCCCGTTTGCTCATAGTGAGCGTCCCGATTGGCCAGGTTGTCGTATTGGTTGACATACCAGGAATTAGGAACTTCTTCACTAAGTCTTTTTGAAACAGAATAATAGGAGCGGGGATCTTCGGGTTCCACATTAGTCGGGCAAACAATCACTTCTGCTCCAACCGCTTTTAATATGTCCGCTTTTTCTTTCGATTGCTTGTCTGTAGTAGTGAAAATACATTTATATCCTTTTATTATAGCGGCAAGCGCTAACCCCATTCCCGTATTCCCCGAAGTACCTTCAATGATGGTTCCTCCGGGTTTTAATTTACCTTCCTTCTCGGCTACTTCCAGCATCTTCAGCGCCATCCTGTCTTTTATAGAATGGCCCGGATTGAAATATTCCACTTTTGCTAAAACCGTACACGGCAAATCTTTTGTGATCTTATTCAATTTAATAAGCGGGGTGTTTCCAATTGTTTCCAGGATATTATTTTTCCACATAAAT
>Ga0134125_10007259_pt1 | contig 12507 bp, 12 predicted proteins | sample KB31751_FD_96464 | JGI IMG/M metagenome (GOLD analysis project Ga0134125, IMG submission 96464) | Terrestrial soil microbial communities with excess Nitrogen fertilizer from Kellogg Biological Station, Michigan, USA - KB3-175-1 | ecosystem: Environmental > Terrestrial > Soil > Unclassified ... | reverse complement strand
GCGGCATGATCCGCAACCTGCCGTCATTTCGGGCCTTACCTTGTGGGGCGTACAGGATTCGGACCTGTGACTTCCACCGTGTGAGGATGGCACTCTACCGCTGAGTTAACGCCCCGTGTGCTACTGAACTGCTTGTAACGAGACGACTTCTTAGACTGGCCCTCCTTCGCTGTCAAGAGTCGATCGCCCTGTCCCACCACTTTTCCCACCACCTACGCGGCCAGGGCCTGACGGATGCCGGCGAGATCGATGACCTTCGCCAGGCTGGCCTTCATCTCGATCGGCGATACCGTCGAGTAGTGCTGCTGCATCGCCTCGGTCGCGTGCCCCGAGACTGCCCGCGTGACCACGTCCTTCACTTCGGCTGCCCGCGCCAGATCCTGGAACGTTCTCCGCATCGCCCGCGGCGTGATCCGCTTTTTCAGCTTCAGTGCCTCGACGATCTCCTCGAATGGTTTGTCGAGGCAGGACGCTGAGCGGAAGCCGCCGGTCTCGGATGGGAAGAGCAGGGCACTCTCGATCATCGGTCCCTGCGGCAGCCGATCGACGTGCCACTCCAGCACCTCCATCAGCTCCTCGGGAAGCGTGAGGCGCTGGCGAAGACCTGTCTTCGGCTTCTCCATCACCTCCTGCTTGCGCGTATGCGATCGACGAATCAGGACGACCCCTTCGCCCCACAGCACATCCGGCGTTGCGCCATTCCGACGAACCGGTCGCAACGTCGACGGACGAAGTCCCGTGGCGAATCCCATCGCGACGAACGCGAAGTGCTGCGGATACAGCTCCCGCATCTTCGCCAAGAACACCGGCACCTCGCCGGGAGTCAGCGAGTTCGGCTGCTCCTCGGTGTACGTCAGATGCGTCGAGGTATCGAAGTCCTTCACGCCGAGAACCGGATTGCGCTCCAACTCGAATTCGGCGACTGCCGAGTTCACCACTACGCGAAGGATCTTCATCCAGTTGTTCGCGGTCGTCGGCTTGTACTCGCTCTTGCTGATGACGCCCGCGATCTCGTCCTTCCAGGACTCCACCATGTGCCGCCGCAGCTCCATGATCGGAACGCGACCGAACGCTGGCACCAAGTGCAGCTCTAGAATGTCGCCCCATTGCTCGCGAGTCTTCGCTGACTGGATCTCACCCGACCGAATCTTCCGCTCCATGAGCGAGACGGCGTATTCGCCGAATGAGGTCTTCGTCGACGTGTGCGCGCCGCTGCGCACCTTCTCCAGCTCGGACTGCAGCGTCGCGTACGCGCCCGCGGCGTCTGCGTCGGGTAGCGGCTTGCTGATCTCTCGCAGCCGCCCCGTTCGAGGATCTGTCGCGCGTCCCCGAATGTAGTAGCCTCCTTCCTTCATGCGCCACACGCCAGGCTTCACCGGTTTTGGCGCGATCCAATACTTCCAACGGAGCACCCACTTTGCTTCCATGTGTTCCTCCAGTGGGCGCACCTGACCGTCCGCCCGCGACCGTATCACCGTCTTTTCCGACGAGAAAGTGATCCAGGTCATCTCGTCGCCACATCCAGGTTCCGCGTCCGCCGCGACGGCCGGCTGGCTTGATCCGCCCCTCCATATGGGCCTTCCGCAGGGCGCTCGAAGTCTTGAAGCCGCAATACGCCGTCGCGGCGGCTGTCGTCAGCAGTTGCGGGATGGCCGGGGGCGCCGGTAGCTTCGCCTCGTCGAGCGGCTCCATTCGCGGTTGGCGAGCCGCCTTGCGCATCCGGTTCGAAGCGACCTGACCGATGAGTATGGACAACCAGCCGAGCAGATCGCTGCCGCCGAATGCGCGCAGTCGTCGAAGATCGTCTTCAAGCAAGAACAGCCAGAAGTCGCCGAGGATGTCGTCGACGTCGTCATCCGCCAACTCGCCGTCGGCTGATTCGCGAACCGCATCGCGCAACGCGCTCTCGTGACGACGAACGAGTTCGCGCCACGCGCGCGCGTCCTGAGCCAGCACTGCCCGCAACAGGTCGGTGTCATCGAGTTGAGTTGGTGAGGACACCGCAGCAACCCGTGCGCTCATGCCGCGTTCGGCGCCGAGAGCACGTGCTCACGCAGAAAGGCGACTGCATCATCGGCCGACAACTTCGCAACCTGCGTTTCGGCGAAAGCGACCATCTCCGGCGACGCCGTCATCAGCAATTGCTGCAACTGCCGGTTCTCGTCGGGCGACAGCCGCTCGCGAATCGCTTGCGCCCGAGTGATGACGTCTGACTGCTCCGGCACCGCTGCCTCGTCCGTCGCCAGAAGCGTCGCCGTCTCTGCTGCCGCCGGCGATGACGACGTCTCGTCGGTCGCCGTCTCGTCGGCCGCCGCCGTCTCGTCGTCGGCGGGTGTTTCCTGCTCCGACGGCAGCGCCTCTTCCATAGGCGGAGTCGCGTCGCGGTGGACGATGCTCGGTCCCGATGCATTCGCCTTGCGCAGCTCACGAAGCAGCTCGGAGATCGTTTGATCCTTCTCGGCGAGCCGTCGATTGTAGGTTGCGTAGATTTGGTCGATGCGGATGTCGTACGTGCTCCGCAACTCGCGGAGCTGTTCCGCGTCTTGCTGCGTGAGCTCCTTCAGTCGCGTATCGTTCTTCTGCGCGAGGTCGCTGAGACCCCTTTGCAAGTCATCGCGCGTAATGGCGTCGGGCGGCGCCGATGGCGTAGGCGGTTCCGTCACTGCTGCGGCCTGTCGCATTGCTGGCACCGCCGCGAGGAAATCGAGCATGCCCATCGTCTCGAGGAGCCCAAGCGTCACGCCGGCGGCCGCAGCGCCAACCCCGGCCTGTCGTACCCAGCCAGTTCCCGTCATTGCCGCATACGTCCCGATGGCAGCGACGCCCCAAGGTGCCCACTTGTCCGGCAGGCCGATCATCCGCGCGCCTTTCGTCGCGACAAAGCCGCCGGCGACGAGCCCGAGAATCGGCGTCGCAGCATCCATGAGTCCAAAGCCGTCCTGCTTATCCATGGGCTCGCTCCCGCTTTCGCTGATGATCTCTTCTGTCGCCACAGGCGACGTACTCTCCCGTGCTGCGCGACGAACGTTCTTCCTCCGGGTGGCCATGAATCACCCGACCTGCGGCGCCGTGGGAGGTGTCATCGCGTTTCGCTGAGCTGCGATCGTGTTGACGACCTGGTTGACCATCGCGCCGATGTCCCGCATGGCGTCGAGTGCCTGCAGCGGATTGGCAGCCGACCGTGGCGCCGACGGCGCGTCGACGGATTCGATACGCATCGGTTGTGGCTGAACACTGCCGAACGCCGACGCCATCGCCTTCATCACCTGCGTGTTGGCCTCGACGAGCTGCGCGATGAGTTGATGGAGATGGGGCACTGCATCGGCGGCGTTCCTCGGCATCGACGCGTTGCCGTCGTCCGCCTCGTCGAGAACAACCTCGGTGACGGCGACGCAGCCCGGTATCACCCGCCCGGTGCCGTCCACAGCTTCGAGGCGGAAGCGGCCCGCCTCGGCCACCTGCTCTACGAAGTCGTCGAACGTCACCGTCAGCGGCAACTCCAACGGCCGGCCCGTTTCGGTGTCGAACAGGACCTTCGGACGCCCTGCGCGCCGGGCGAGCTTGCGTACGCGCCACGCGACCGCTTCGGCCGGCACGTCGAGCGGGTTGCCGTCAGCGTCGCTGGCCAGCGGGTACTTGGGAGCGTCCTCAATAGTGGTCTCGTTCGTCATGTTCGTCTCCTTGTTCTGCAAAGGAGACTACGGCACACTTGGGACAAAACTGGTCCCACCTAATTGCAGCCTGGTTTCGAGGTGTTCACATGGCAGAAGTGGTCGACCGCTACGCACCCGCGCGCAGGCTCCATCAGCTCAAGGCGCTGCTGAACTCGTCGGGCGGCGTCACCGTCTACGACATCGCTGAGCGGCTCCGCATCAGCGTCAAGACCGCGACGCGCTATCTGAAGACACTCGAGGCCGCCGACGAGCCGCTCTACGAAGAGATGGTCGGCCGTCGCAAGGTTTGGCGATTACGCGCCAGCGCTCGGCACGAGACCATCACGCTGACCACGAGTCAGATGATCGCGTTGTTCCTCTCTGGCCGCGTCTTCGACTTCCTGAAGGGCACGGGATTCAAGGAGGACCTCGACGACGTGTTCGCGCGCCTGGAGGCGACACTCAAGCGGAAGGACTTCGTCGCCGCGCGCAACCTCGACCGCAAGATCTTCGACGTGAACGAAGCGCCGCACATCTACGCGGAGCGGCTCGATGACGTCAACGACATCACGACGGCGCTTATCAAAGAAGAGCGCCTGCGCGTGCGGCACGACAGCATCAGCAAGGGCCGAAAGGAGTTCGTCGTCGAGCCTTATTCGCTGCTCATCTACAAGAAGGGCCTCTACCTCGTTGCCAACAGCCATCATCATGGCGCCCAACGAACGTTTGCCCTCGATGGCTTTCGTTCGGTCGAATGGCTTAAGGGCGACCGGTTCGACTACCCACTCGATTACCACCCGTCCCATGTGGCCGCGGGCGCGTTCGGCCTCATCCGCGGCGAGACCCACCAGGTGCGCGTCTTTTTCGACGAGACGGTCGCGCGCGTTGTTCGGCGTCGGCGCTGGCACCCGACGCAGCAGATCCGCAAAGTCGATGGCGGAATCGAACTGACGATGGATGTTGCCGGCATCGTCGAGGTCACAAACTGGGTGCTCAGCTTTGGTGACAAGGCGGTCGTGCTCGAACCTCAAAAGCTGCGTGAGGACATCGCTGCGGAGCTGCGCCGCGCGGTCCAGCGTTACGAGAAATAATTAGCTCGTGAATTTTCACAATTCCGAAATCACCGAGAACACGACGAGATCGGGCGCGGGAATTTCGCGTGCACCGATGGGCGTAGGTGCCACCCTCGTCGAGGCGTAGGTTTCCGCGTGGTAAGCTCGTCCGGCAGCCGGACGGATTTCGTCTCGTTGGCAGGTTTCCTTCAAGCTGACCCCGAACACAAGTGCTTGGAATTCGAATCCTTTACGCGGTCGTCCCCTCGTAGTTACGCGAAGTCTCGTCGAGGAGGCGATCCGGCAAGAAGGGTGTCTGTTCTATTCCTCGATGACGTTCTCGCCCTGAAGTCGGAAGCTTCTGAGATGGGCCTCGTTGCTTCGAGGCGGTCGGACGGCTGAGATGGAGCGCTCGTCGCACGCACCATACGTCAGGTAGTTCCGGCGAGCGGCGGTCAGGCTGGTCCCGTTCGGACCGCCCTTCGTGATGTCTGCGTCGGCGCTGTCCTGGCCGTCGTCCTCCCAGTAGCAGACAGCGCAGATATCGAAAATGTCGCGTGCGCTGAGCGTGGCATAACCACAGCACGGGCACGCAACCTTGTTCGACGGCGGCGTCGGCTCTTGTCCTCGAAACTGCCGGACGCAACGCCAGAAGAGATCCCACGCCTCGTCGGGGTTAGGAGCCAGGTCTTGAATTGCGCAGATCGGCCCACGATTAGCCGAGCAATCGTAGTGCTCCATTAGAAAGTCACCGAAGTCCCGCTGAAAGTGGCCTTCAGCTGGGCGGCACTCTGCAATCGCGATCTCAATACCCGTGAGGACCCATTGCAGGTTCCGCAGTTGCTCGTCCCTCTCCTGGTCCGAACCGCCCACGTACATACCCGGCCGTTTCTCGATCCGCTCCAGAAGGCTGAACACTGATTCGTACACGTCGTTCTCCGTTTAGGCTGACGATCCCGAGGGGGCGCTGCCCTTCTAATCGCCACTCATGTAGTGCACGTGGGCGACATGTCCCGTGGCGTCCACGGATATGCCGCACTGATCCGGCGATTCGGCACCCACCACGGGACTGTTCCAAACGACGGCCCAAGGCACGTCAGCGCGATGCTCCAGGCATGCGGGCACGTCTTCGTTCCACCCTCGCCCAGTATCGAACTTACAAACCGGTTCTCTCGAAACTAGCCTGTACGCTTCGGTCCACGGCATCCCGACCCGGATCTTGTGACACTGATGTTCGAGCACCCAGTTGTGGAAGCATCCGGTCAGCGACAGCAGGGACGCTAAGCAGACGAAGCGCACTAGATCGGAGAGTAACACCCTCGCCGGGTCGCGCCGTTCAGGCTGACGATCCGGAGGGCGCAGCACTATTGGGCCGCGCAGTTTCACGCCAATGAGCATAGGCGTGATTATCCTTGTTAGCGGATTGGGTCGGCCCGCCCCCAATGAGCAGTGGCGCAACGCCGGCAGCGACGCGAATGGCGGAAATTTTCATCACACGGCACGTCGAACTGCGCGCGAGTGTCCGCACGGCCCAAGCGCTGGTCATCGAGCTGGTGGTCGTGGCTTTGACCGCGCTGCGACGGGCCATAAACCACGCAATCATCGGGAGTCGGCGATGGGATGTCAGCGTTTTTTGTTGCCAATGAGCATAGGCGTGATTTTCCGGTGCTGAGGATAGCGAGGGCGGTGTACCTGACTACAAGTGTTGGCATCGTCGCGCCGTTCAGGCTGACGATCCCGAGGGCGGCGAAGACGGGCCAGTCACCGACGACGCAGGCTATGATGTAGCGATGCGCGTGTGTTTACTCGTCGCGTTGCTCCTCTGCGGCTGCACCCGCGAGCAGCTCAAGCTCACCGTGACCACCGCGCAGTCGCGCGTCAATTGGTTCGCTTCGTCGGTGCCGACATTCGTCGCGCATCTGAAGAATCGCAGCCAGCAGATGATGCGTGTCTACAGCACGGATGTCTCGGTCGACTCGCTCTCATGCAATGCCAAACCAATGGCTCGGTCTGGCTGTGGCGACGTTGGGTACGGCGTGCGTCCACAGGTGAGCGACCTTCCGCCTGGCGCGACGGTCTCGTTCCCGATCCCTATCGGACCCGCGATGGTCTCAAAGCATTCGTGGGAATGCATTGCCCCGTCCGTCGGCGTCTGCGAGGCGACGTTCGTGTATGAGCCGCGAGGGGAGGCCGGCGTGCGGTCGAATCGCGTCAGGTTCGAGTCGCGGTGGTTTTCCTTGAAGCCCGTCTCACCGCCGCCGAAGAGGCGGCCCGAATATGAAGGCGAGCCGGAACTTCCCTAATGGGGCGCGTCGGAGATCGGCACGACATCCTGCTGGGTCGTCGCGCTGTTCAGGCTGACGATCCCGAGGGCGCAAGCCGTTCCGGAATGAGCATTCTGTTAGTTATGCTGGTTGGCGGATCGAGTCCGCCCGTCCATAACGAACAATGGCTCAGCGACGCGAATGGCGGGAATGGGCATCACGCGGCACCTCATACGGCGCGCGAGTGCCCGCGCGGTCCACTTCCGGAATCGCGCCGTTCAGGCCTGACGATCCTGGGGCCTCGTTGTCGATGGGGTAACCGTCAAGGGGCTCGTCGGGATCGTCGATGATCATGAAACTCATGATCCGGCCCGACGACCGTTCAAATTCGTCGATACTGATGTCGATGCCGCGTACCTTGCCGGCGGCAGTGGCAGTCAGCAGTGATTGAAATGCCACGGTTGGGATTTTGATCGAGGCCTCGATCGTGCGCCGCTGTACCCCGGTGATGACGCCGATCGCCTTCCAGTCTGGCTTCCAGTCCTTCGGGTCGAAGTCGCGCGGCTCCAATCGCAAGTTGACCCGTTCGATCTTGCGCTTCGTCTTGTTGCGTACCCCGCCTCCCAGCAATAGATCATGGTGCTTGCCAGCAGAGCCCGAGGATGTCGTGCACCTTGTGGTTGAGGTGGAGCCCGTAACCAAACCTCCCAGTTCTCGACGGCGAAGCGGAAGAGTTCAGGTGGCGGTCTCTTCGTGCGGGGCATCGCGCTACTCTACCGGCGTGGCTAGTGGAAGACGATCGCCGTCCGGTGCTCGATGCTCAGCCTGGCAACATGGTCGACGAGGATCCCGGCTCGACGAATGCGGCGTCGCCGAGCGACCGTGCGCTACCTCGGGCTGTGAGCGAAACAATCCACATGACGTGGACAACCGCCGAGAGACCCTGAAAATCCTTGCGCCTTTCCCCGTCAACACAGTCTGTGGATTTAGTGTTGAAATCTTCCGCATTGTCAGCAACTTAGGGCGCTGATACCTCTTCTCGTATCACACTGAAATTTGACCTGAAGATCCGTTCAGGCAGATTTAAACTCGTCAACAGCGAGGAGAAGATCGGTGCCGAAGAAGGCCGTAGGGAACACGTTCTTGCAGTCCATGGAGCTGCCGCTCTTCGATGATGCGAGTCCCGGCAAGCTACACCCGGTGCAAGTCGACGAAGCGGGAACGCCCAAGCTGTACTACGAGAAGGATGGCGGTTCTCTGTGGCTCGGCGACAGCCTCCAATGGCTTGCGAATCAGCCCGCAGGCTCGGTGGATCTGATCTTCGCCGATCCTCCGTACAACATCGGAAAGGCCGAGTGGGATGAGATCAGAGGTCTCGACGCATACATCGAGTGGTCACTGCGATGGATAGAACTGGCGTCCCGAGCATTGAAGAAAGACGGCAGCCTATATATCTGTGGCTTCTCGGAAATTCTCGCTGACCTGCGTCGACCAGCGTCGAGGTTCTTTGCGGGATGTAAGTGGCTAGTCTGGTTCTACAAGAACAAGGCGAACTTGAGCAACGGATGGGGACGATCCCACGAGGCGATCATTCATTTCACGAAGGACCGCAAGGCGAGCCTCAATATCGACGACATTCGAATCCCGTATGGGCGCCACACTCTGAAATATCCGGATCATCCGCAGGCAACCTCGAGCCAATTTGGTGGCGGGGTCGAGCGTAAGGACTCTTGGCGACCACATCCTGAGGGCGCCAAGCCGAAGGACGTTTTCGAAATACCGGTAACGAGCAACGGCATGAAAGAGAAGACTCCTCACCCGACGCAGAAGCCCGAAGAACTAGTGCGCCGATTGATTCTTGCTTCGTCGAGCGAAGGTGATCTTGTTCTCGATCCGTTCAGCGGTTCGGGCACCACGTTGGTCTGCGCGGAACAGCTCGCACGACGTTGGTCCGGCTGCGACCTCAGTTCAGAATATAATTCCTGGGCTGCCATGCGACTGAACGCGATACCTAAGCGGTCGGTCCGAGAATGGATCGAATTCGATCGGGATACGGCCCGTAGGAGAGAGTCCATTCGGTAGCATCGAAAACGCTCGCGTCATCACCCCGTTTCGACGGCTTTTGTGATCTCAAACTGGGAGGTAAACAGGGAACCCTGATGACTATACAAGGGCTCGTCGACTTCGCGCGCGAGAAGACTAACTTTACAACGTTACAGGACTACATCCAGTTCGCGCGCGAGTACTTGGCTTTCGCTTTTGGCGCGGACACTCTTCAGGCTGTAATCGTCTCTCAAAACGAAAACAAATACCGATTCTTTCAATACAAGCAGGATGGCCACTATAACGTCAGTCGACCGATCAATTCTGCGCTGTTTCTCGACGCTGCTCGCTTTGAGCAACTCTACAGCGAGTTCTTGCTCGTCCTGGATCGGTCCAGGGATATTGAGCCCACCGACACCGCAAACCGCGGTCTAATTTGCTCCTCGATCTATACGATTCAACAGAGCATTGGAGCAGCGCTTGATGCTCTTCCGGTTGGCGCATCAAATGCGGCACGCAAGATCAACGGCGACCTCTTCGAACGCCTCATTCGACTGCTGATTCTGCGGCTAGGCGTTAGCTGCACCAGCGGCACTGTCCGTGTCCCGGTTCTGGTCGATGGGACGGAACAGTTCAAGATGAATTATCAGCACGACCTGATCATCGAGAGGGGAGAGATCAAAGCAATCGGAAGCGTCAAGACGTCCAGCAAGGACCGAATTGACAAGGTCTTCATTGACAAGTTCTTGTACTCCAAACTAACCGGGACCAACATCCCTCACGTCGCTATCTTTCTGAACGACGTACAGCGCAAGGATACAGGTCGCCCGGACCGATTCGGCATCAGCACGACCTTCCTGCCTGGCCACTTCAAGGGCTACACAGTCAAGCTGAATCCATTGGACGGCGTCTACTATTGCGACATTCGTCCGAGCATGGTCACGGATGAACTACTTTCAAAGCACATCCGAACCATCGATCACTTCTTTTGCGAGGATCTCTGGACGTTCGTCTCCCGCACTGGCTCCAAGGCTGAGATAGATCCGGAGTCGGAACTCTAATCACGCCCTGAGCCTAGAGGCCGAGCAACTCCGCTTTCTCGCGACGTTGTTCGGCATTCTAATCGACGCTTAAGCGGAGGTTGAACCACTCTGCGGTCGGTCGGGCCTCCGTCGGGCGCCCGAACGACCTGCCGTGCCCTATCGGAGCTACCACCCACGCGGCATTTTGCCGCATTCTCACCGCGATTTTAGACTGTTACGATCGCAGTAGGGCGTTGTCGTTTTCTCTTCCGGATTCAAGTCGGTGCTCGCGATTGGTGGCGTGTGGAACCGTTCTAGCTGAACTTGGAGGAGCAGATGCCTAGTGCCCCAAGAGGCGCGGGAGTCGAACGCCTAACGCGTAAGAACTTGGCCGGGGAGGTGTTCACACGGCTGCCAGATGTAGAAGCGCAGCTCGTGAAGACCCTCAACTTGAGCGACAAAGATCTGATCGCCTGGGCCGAGGCGAAGTCGGCCGACAACGATGTCCTGAAAGAAGAAAGCATCGCCTATCTGTTGAGGAGAGCCGCGCGCGAAGAAAACCATGTCCTAATGCGTCGTCTCGCGGAGGTTCTCCTCAAGCGAAGCGCCGCCAACATCTTCAAGAAGATTGGCAGCCTCGAGACTGTTAGGGACGCGTACAATGATGTAGTCGCTGAGCTGTTCGGCCGGCTGATGGACGTCAAGAGTGACCGAGCCGATTTCTTCCAAGTTCGTTTCTGGCCCGCACTCGAGGCGCTCGCGGTCGACGTCTATCGGCGACATCGTAAGGAACTCAAAAAGCGACGTTCGGAAGTTGAGCTCGCCAACCCCAACTCGGACGCTGAGCATCCCCTTGTTAGTCGGCAAGTCTCGGAAGACGAGTCCGCAATCGGCGTCGACGACCTGGCGGCTTGCCGAGAGGGCCTCAGCCAGCTCCGCGAGCCGATACGGACAGCATTTGTTCTCCATCACTATTACGATTGGCAAATCGAATCGAAAGATCCCAAGGAAAAGACCATTAGCGGCTACTTCGACAAGTCGCCGAGGACGATCCGAATGTGGCTCGCCGACGCACTGGAGATCCTGAACAAGTGGCGCGGAGAGAAAAAATGAATACCGAGAGAGCGAGTCTGGAGGCCGTGTTGGAAGAGTTCGTTGCTTCGGCTGCAAAGCCAAGCGTCGCAGCGCTACGCGAGTGGATTGCACGCTATCCAGAATACGAGCAGGAGCTTACTGAGTTCACAGTCAGCTGGAGCTGCGCGAACGTCCTTCCACCAAGTGAGGCAGTCCAAGAAGATGACGGCACGGAGACGCTGGTGCTCCGAGGAATGAGCGTTGTCGAAAACCTCTTGTTTAGTGCCAGACAGAAATCGAACGAGCAACAATCGAAGAGTCTGTCGGGAATTTTGGATGAGGCTAAGTCTGTTGGGACAGCCCCGGCGAAATTGGCGGCTCATCTTCGAGTGAGCGTCGCTTTGCTAAGGAAGATCGATCGTCACTTGATAATTCCCGACACGATTCCCTTGCAGCTGCTCGAAGGTGTTGCGGACTTCTTCGGGCGTACGACGGCGGCGATACAACACTCTCTGAAGAGAACACCTGTCATCGCAGCGAATGCTCGGCATCATTCGAAGACAAAGCCGGTGGTTGCGAAGCAGCAGGATTTCTTTGAAGCAGTACGCCAAGACGACAGCCTTGACCAGCATCTTCGTGAATATTGGCTATCGCTGAGTCCGGATCATCATCGTTGATCATTCATGGCCAGCTGGGAATCCGTCCGTCGAGAAGCTTTAAAGTGGCACCGCGCGTCGCTTGCGGAGAGCGGCGGCGATGAAACTGCGGCAGGGCTGTTGCGAGGCGCTGCCAAGCTGACCGGAATCACGGCGACACCGGTTAAGGTAGGCGATCCGCTTCTGGATGGAGCCAACGCGGTACTGGACCCCGATGCGCAGTCGATTTGGTTCGTCGAGACAGATCCCGCCGTTGACGCGTTCCACATCGCACATGAGTTCGGCCATCTCTGGCTCGAGGATGGCCGTACGTCGTGTTCGAGTTCCAAGCTGAATTCCGACAGCGCAGAGGATCTTCCGGCTCTTGGCGTACAGAGCGTGGAGGGATATAGCCTTACCGAGCTACGCGAACGCGCCGCCAATGTCTTTGCGCGAGAGTTTCTGCTTCCCGCCCCCTCGGCGAGGAAGGCATTTCTCGAAGAGAACGCGACCGCAACAACGCTCGCGGCGAGGCTCGGCCTTGCCGAGGAGCTCGTCTTCCATCAGCTTGCTCTCGGACTTCTGTTACCGACTCCCAATGACGCTCCCGAACAAACTCAAAGTCGCGACGAACCTCCTCTCGATCCGAGCCAAGAGGCTGCGGCCCACGTAGAAACGGGACCAGTCCTCGTAGAGGCAGGTCCGGGGACCGGCAAGACACATACGCTCAAAGCGCGCTTGCGTCACCTCATAGACCGAGGAGT
>Ga0134125_10007256_pt1 | contig 12510 bp, 9 predicted proteins | sample KB31751_FD_96464 | JGI IMG/M metagenome (GOLD analysis project Ga0134125, IMG submission 96464) | Terrestrial soil microbial communities with excess Nitrogen fertilizer from Kellogg Biological Station, Michigan, USA - KB3-175-1 | ecosystem: Environmental > Terrestrial > Soil > Unclassified ... | reverse complement strand
CTTGCCGACCTGCTCAAGCCGTTTCCGACAGACTGGGCAGAAAGCGCTGTTCGCTTCACCGGGATGCAACGATTAGGGCGCCCGGCTCGGCAGAAGCTGTTGTTTTCGTTGCCTCCTCAACAGGAGACGCGGAGGCTGCCACGGCCGCGGCTGGCAACTGCTCCGGCTCGGGCAGCTGTCGCGCTCGCTGCAGAGCAACTTCCTTGCTGATCGCGCCGATCGAGTTTCCGATCTTCCCGACAATCTGAGTTAGCTCAGCCTCCGAGAGCCGAAAACGCTTCTTCACCAGGCGAACCTGCTTGGCGTCAGACAGGTCCAGTTTGTTACGCAGGGGTTGGGCTTTTCGTCGTCGCATGGCACCGCACCTCCTGGGAGAGCAACGATGGCCCAATCAACTTAGTTGCGTACCACTGCATTAAAAGAAGCCAAGGCACCCGGTCCCGTAAGGCGGGCGGTAGCACAAGGCGGAATTTTGCCGATATTGGCGGAGAGAGTGGGATTCGAACCCACGGTACAGTTTCCCGCACACACGCTTTCCAAGCGTGCGCCTTAAGCCACTCGGCCATCTCTCCGGGTGCCCTCTCTTGAAGGGGCGTGGCGGTTTTTGCAAGTGGGGCGGTCGCCGGGCGGAGAAATTTGTACAAGCGATTGAAATATATATACAATATTTACGCGAAATCCGACGATTCGGCGGGTTTCGGGCACCGCGCAGGCCGCAGCGGGAGTAGGCGTCCGCGCGACGATTGATTTGGCGGGCTGGCGGGCGGCCGAGGAACGGGCTGCTATTGAAGCTTGGGCGCGATCAGTGAAAGCGCGCCACGCCCTGCGCGCCGCGCAGCTGCCACATCGTAGAGGAATCGGCGAGGGCCGGTTCGGCGATCGATGGCGCGCACTCGTTCTGGCTCTCCTGCAGCGCGCGGATGAAATCGGCGAACCAATGCGTGATGGTATGGCGCTTCAGCGTGTCCATCATCGTTTCATAGCGCAGCCGCCGCTCGGTCAAGGGCATCGACAGCGCCATCGCGATCACGCGCGCCATGCCGTCGATGTCATGCGGATTGACTAAAAGCGCGGTATCGAGCTCGTTGGCCGCGCCCGCGAATTTCGACAGCACCAACACGCCGGGGTCGGCAGGATTTTGCGCGGCGACGTATTCCTTGGCGACCAGATTCATGCCGTCATGCAGCGGCGTCACCACGCCGACTTGCGCCGTGCGATAGAGGCCAGCGAGCACGGATTGGTTGAAGCCCTTGTTGAGATAGCGGATCGGCGTCCAGTCCACTTCGCCGTGACGGCCGTTGACGTCGCTGACCAGTCGCGCGACCTCGTTCTGCAGATTGCCATAGGCCTCGATGCCGCCGCGCGAAGGCGTTGCGATCTGCAACAAGGATACGGTGCGCGCGAGCGTCGGATGCAGCGTCCACATCCGGTCAAAGGCATGGATCCGATTGGTGAGTCCCTTGGAATAATCCAGCCGGTCGACGCCGATCGCGAGCCGCTCGCCGTTCAGGCTGCGGCGCAGCCGCGAGACGTCGGGATGCGAGATCGCCTTGGCCGCGGCCTGCGCGAATTTTTCCGCATCGATCCCGATCGGAAATACCGCGAGCCGAGTGCGACCGTAGCTCGAATTGACCACGCCGTCATGCACCGGCAATTCGAACTCGTCGCGCACATAGGTCAGGAAATTCTCGCAATCCTGCGCAGTCTGGAAGCCGATGAGATCGAAGCCGAGCATGGCTTCGATCAGTTCGCGATGGTGCGGGACGCCTTCGATCACGGCGGGCGTGGGCCACGGCGTGTGCAGGAAGAAGCCGATCGGCTCGGTGACGCCGAGTTGGCGCAATTCCGCGCCGAGCGCCAGGAAATGGTAGTCTTGCACCCAGAACCCGGTGTCCGGCTTGCGGAACCGCATCAGCGCGCGCGCCATGAAGGCGTTGACTTCGCGATAGGAAAGATAATCGCCCTGTGAGGTCCGGATCAGATCGCTGCGCGAATGCAGCGCCGGCCACAGCGCGGAATTCGCGAATCCTTCATAATAACCGCCGTAATGCGCCGCCGGCAGGTCGAGCATCGCCAGCGCCCCGGCACCGAGCGCCTCGATTTCGGCAAACGGTTCCTTCTGGAACCCGTCGCGCACGCGCCCCGAGGAGCCGACCCAAATCGCACCGGAATTTTCGACAACCGGCAACAATGCTGCAGCAAGTCCGCCCGTCATGGGTTCATTGGCCTTGCCGCGCGCGACGCGATTTGAAACGACGATGAGATTCACGAGGACTCCCCTCCTGTTAGGGCGTGTCATTTAACTGCCGTTCATCAATATGGTTCCTTTTAGCCTTCCAGCGAATTGAAACCGAAATCGGGCCGGAGCGCGGAGGAACTTTGCGCACATCAACAAAACGAGAGCTGAGGCAAGAATGTCGCGCCGGAATGTGATGGCGACATAGCCTCGCTGCTCGGACACTGATCGCGCGTGACTTTTTGCAAGAAAGCGCGGCGCTCTCGCGCAGCATCCGGGAGAGCGGGCCCCGGCTTTCCGAAGGATCGTGCTCAAAAGAAGAGAACGGCGTGACGATTCAAAGACAATTCGCCGCGCGAGGCGCCCGGCGTCTTGTCGCGAGGGGGAATCAGTCGGATCACCGCGGCGCCGGGATCCTCGCATCGTCCAGAATATGCGCAAGGAACTCGCGCACATCGCTGGGGGCATCAAAATGCCCGTTGACGCCCTCGGCGCGCCGCCCGACCGAGAACGCAAGGCCTTTCATGTCGGGCATGATGGCGAACACGCTTTCGTCGGTGACGTCGTCGCCGATGAAAAGCGGCTTCCGTCCCATGAACGGCGCTTGCTTCATCAATTCGCGCACGCCATTGGCCTTGGTGAAGCCCGCGTGCTTGATCTCGAACACGCATTTGCCGGGCAGGACTTCGATTGGCGCTTCCGGCAAATCGGCCCGGATCAGCGAGATCGCTTCATAGATCGCGCGCTCCGCATGCGGCGCTAGGCGATAGTGCAGCGCCAGCGAGTAGCCCTTGTCTTCCAGCAAGATTCCGGGGCTGAGCCGCGCAATCGCGGCAAGCCGTCGCTTCAACTCCTTGTCCATCGGGGGTGCTTGCCCAGAGACAGCTTCAGCGTCCACATTGAGACGCATCTCTGCGCCGTGGCCGCCGACCGCGGGAAACTGGTCGGGCGCGAAGATCAGATCGATGTCGTTGAGCGAGCGTCCGCTGACAAGCGCGAGCGCGCCTGAGGTTTGCTCCATCAACCCATTCAGCGTCTTGGCAAGGCCCGGCGGCACCCACACTTCGCGCGGTGTCGGCATCAGATCGAGCAGCGTGCCGTCGATGTCGAGTAGGATCGCGGTTTCGCTCAAGTGCGGGACCAGGGAGCGCGGCACCGGAACCCGTTCCGGCGCCTCCTCTTCTCCTGCTGACAGATTGTTGTGCATCTCAGCCACATCTTTGATCATGTCATTCTACTCCAGAAAAGCCAGCGGACGCGCGACCGATTCAAGGGACTTGCGTTCGGCCGCGACGCTATACCGCCAGGCGACGAGAGCGGCGGCGATCATCAGCGCGGAGCCGAGCAGATAGCCCATGAACACGCTGTCGCGCGATCCCGTATCGATCAGGGCTCCGAACAGCGCCGGCCCTGCCACGCCGCCGACGCCCGTTCCGATGGCATAGAACAGCGCGATCGCGAGTGCCCGCACCTCCAGAGGAAAGGTCTCGCTGACGGTGAGATAGGCCGCGCTGGCGGCAGGCGAGGCAAAGAAGAAGATCACCATCCAGGCGACAGTCTGACTCCGCGCGCTCAAGACGCCGATCGAGAACAAGTAGCCGGACAGCGCCAGCAAGATACCTGACGCGCCGTAGGTGAACGTAATCATCGTGCGCCGTCCAAGCGTATCGAACAGGCGCCCAAGCAGCACCGGGCCGATGAAATTGCCGGCGGCAAACGGCAGGATGTACCAGCCTACGGCATCGGCGCTGATGCCGTAGAAATCGGTCAAGACCAGCGCAAAGGTGAAGAAGATCGCATTGTAAAAGAACGCTTGCGCGGCCATCAAAACGAGGCCCAGCAAGGCGCGCGTGCGATACGAAGAGAACAGCGTGCGCGCGACCTCGGTCAGCGGGGTGTGATCGCGCATCCTCAGGCGTATCGTTGTAAGGTTCGGCCGTGCGGCGTCCTGCGTATGCCCGAGCACGCTGCGCTCGATGTCGGCAACGATGGCTTCTGCCGCCTCGGGATGACCATGGATCATCAGCCAGCGCGGGCTTTCGGGAATCCACATTCGCATCACCAGCACGATCAGGCCAAGACAGGCTCCGATGAGATAGGCGAGACGCCAGCCGAGATCGGGATCGATCACGGCGGGGTCAAGCAGAATGATGGCGCTGCTTGCGCCGAACGCCGCGCCAATCCAGAAACTGCCGTTGATGACCAGATCGGTCCAACCGCGGTAGCGCGCGGGTACCAACTCCTGGATGGTGGAGTTGATCGCGGTGTATTCGCCGCCGATGCCGGCGCCGGTCAGGAAGCGAAACAGCGTATAGATAGCGATGCTCCAGGACAGAGCAGTCGCGGCCGTGGCCGTGAGATAGACCGCAAGGGTGATGAAGAAGAGTTTGCGGCGCCCGATCCGATCGGTCAGCCAGCCGAAGCCGAGTGCGCCGAGCACGGCACCGGCAAGATAGCCACTGTTGGCGATGCCAAGATCGAAATTGGAAAAATGCAGGCTGGGACTTTGCTTGAGCGCGCCGGACAGCGCGCCGGCGAGCGTGACTTCCAGCCCGTCCAAAATCCAGGTGATGCCGAGCGCGAGTACGACGCGGGTGTGAAAGCCGCTCCAGGTGAGATGATCGAGCCGGGAGGGAATATCGGTCTCGATGATGCGGTCGTCCTGTGCAGGCGCAGTGGCGCGGACTGTAGTACCATGACTGACGGCCGGACTGTGCTGCAATTCCATTGGATGGTGCCAACGCGAAACCCTCTCGGGGGCCTGCGCCCCCAAGATCGACGTGAAAGACCCTTCACAAGCTATCGCGGCAAGGAGACTGCCCGCAATCTTGGATAACGCCGCAAGCAGTCCGTTAGTTCCGAACGGAACTGGCGCGCAAGGCGGGAGTTTCACTGTAAAGTCATGGAGTGGCTGATGGCAACACGCAGCAAGGCAGCTTCCCGCAAGACTTCCCGGAACAAGGCATCGCGAAAAACGTCAACTGCGCACAAAGCCGCTGCGGCGCGCACCCGTGCCGGCCGCAAGACACGCGCCGGACGAGGGGGGCCGGCGACCAGGCGCGCACCCAAGCGCTGGTCGCAGCGTGTGACACGCGAGAGCGACGCGCTCGATCTCGAGCAAGGTGTCTTCAAACAGACCAGCGCGAAGAAGATCGCGGCGTCGCTGAAACGCTCGGCCGAAGCGAGCCGCCGCCGCAAAACCGGCGCCTATCGCTCCGCGCTCTCGATGCTCATCTTCTATATAAACCGAGCCGGCAAGAACTTGCCGAAATCACGACGCGCGCGGCTGGAACGCGCGAAGCACGAATTGAAGCGCGAGTTTGGGCGGGAGTGATTTAGCTCGGACATTTCAGTCTGCGTCGTCCCGGGCAAGCGAGCGCTGACCCGGGATCCATAACCACAGGCGTCTCTTGTTGCGCACGTTGCGACGAATGGTCACGACGACATGCACCTGTGGTTATAGGTCCTGGCGTTCGCCAGGACGACTATAGAGAAGGCAGCACGCCCAGGGCACCTCATGCCGCCCTGATATTCGCCATGAAGCGGTCGAGTTCAGCGCGGAGCCGGGCGCTTTCGCCGGAGAGCGATCGGGCCGAGCTCAGCACCTGTTCGGAAGCAGAGCCGGTCTCGGTCGCGCCGCGGTCGACCTTGAGAATATTGGCGGCGGCCTCCTGCGTGCCCGCGGCGACGTTCTGCACGTTGCGGGCAATCTCGTGGGTGGCCGCGCCCTGTTGCTCAACCGCGCCGGCAATCGAGGATGAAATCGTCGAAATCTGCCCGATCGTTGTGCCGATCTCCTTGATCGCGGCGACCGACTCTTCCGTGGCCTGCTGCATGCCGGCAATGTGGTTGGAGATTTCGTCGGTCGCCTTCGCGGTCTGGCTTGCCAACGACTTCACCTCCGAAGCGACCACCGCAAAACCGCGTCCGGCGTCGCCGGCCCGTGCGGCCTCGATGGTGGCGTTGAGCGCGAGCAGATTGGTCTGCTCGGCAATCGCCGTAATCAGCTTGACGACGTCTCCGATCTGCTGCGCGGCGCGCGACAATTTGCCGATGCGCTCGTCGGTCTGCTGCGCCTGGACGACGGCCGCTTCCGCGATCTTGTTGGATTCGTGGACGCGCCGGCCGATCTCGCCGACCGAGGCCGAGAGCTCCTCGGTGGCGGAAGCGACCGATTGAATATTGGTGGCTGCCTCCTCCGAGGCGCCGGTCACCTGTCCCGAAAGGGTTTGCGTCGTCTCCGCCGTTCGCGTGAGCAGGCCGGCGGACTGTTCAAGCTGGGTGGCGGAGGTCGACACATTGGAAACAATCGAGCCGACAGCCGCCTCGAATTGATCGGCAAAGCGGATGAGCTCCGCCCGCCGCGCCGCGCTCGCGGCCCTGTTCTGCTCCTCATGCGCAGCCGCTTCGCGCTCGGCCTTGGCGATCGCCTGCAATTTGAATTCCTCGACCGCCCCCGCCATTTCGCCGAGCTCGTCCTTGCGACCAAGGCCAGGCAGCACGACCTCGAAATTGCCGCCTGCAAGCTCGCGCATGGCCTTGCACATGTCGATCATCGGCCGCGAGATGCCGCGTCCCAGCAGCACTGCGAGCACTCCACCGAGCAGGAAGCCGCCGGCCGCAAGCATGATGATCAGGTGCTGGGTCTGGCCAACGATTGCATTGCTATCCGCCTCCAGCCGCCGCTGTTCGGAAACCAGATCCGCCTTCATGGTGCTCGCGCCCTCACTGATCGCACGAGCCGACGCGTTCATGTCCTTGAGGAGAAGATCGACCTTCTTTGCGTTTCCAACCAGCTTTGTCAGCGCACTCTCGTACTCCGCAAGCTGGCCATTGGCTTCCTTGAGGTCGGACGCGATTTTGTCGTTGGTTGCGGAAATTCCATGCAGGGCGAACTCAAGGAACTTCAGCCGCGCCTGCGCATTGGTCGCGACCTTCTGGTCGGAATTGATCACGAAATTGTTGGCGACCGCGACCGCGGCCTGGAGCAGTTCGATGGCCTTCTTGGTGCCATCCTGAACGTCCGACAGGCCGGCGGCCGAAGCGTTGTTGCCCATGTCCTGGAGCTTGTAGAGCAGCAGCTCGCCTTTGGGCTTGAGCTGGTTTTGCGTCACCAGGGCACTTTCATTTTTGAGGTTCAGGACATCGGCGAAGGTTTGCGAGAAATGTTTGAACTCTGCAGCGAGCTTGTTCAGGCGCTCGCTACTTCCCTCTTTGGTGCTGCCGAGCGCCTGGTCGATGGCGCTTTTCAGACTCTGCTCGGCCGACAGCGCCGCCTTGGCGTCGTCGTCCTTGCCGGTCACGACGTAATATTGCACCAGCGAGCGATAGGAGATCAGCTTGCTCTCTATGTTGCGGGCGAGATCGGCCTCGGACACGCTGTTGCGATAGGCGGACACCGCCGCCGACACGCGCTGAAAGCCGAGATAAGCAATGCCAAGGCTGACCGTTGAGATCAGCAGCACCACCGCAAAGCCGAGCAGGACTTTGCCGCGAAATCGCAAGGTGAAGAATTTTGGGAAACGCCGCTTCGTACTCTTTGCCCCAGACATTCCAGCCCTCGCGCCCCCTTCTCTCAAGTTCTCGTCAAGCCAGCGCCGACCCGCGCGCAGCAGCACCCAATCGCTCCGGGTAGCACTAGGGTAGAAATCATAAGGGCAGGTAAATTCAGACCGCCGCGTGGGTTGCGCAAGCTGCGCGCGGAAATTGTTGCGTCGGTGAGCCGCCGGCGACGCGGCGCCTCCGCCTCACCCTTGTCGGATTGCGGAGCGATGCCTTTTGTTCTTGTTTTGTTCAAAAAGGGACGTATCGCGCTCGTCGCGCGGCCCGGAAGGGGTGGGCCGCGATGAGGCCGATCGACCAGCACCATTGAGGCGGACGGCGAAGTCGTGTGGTCCTGGCGCCCCGTGGCTGGCGCTAAGGTCGCAAGAACGCGGCATCCGCACCGTGCGCACTGACGGTGACAACAAGGGCTGGTTCACCGAGGAGAGCTCGAAGTAAGTCGTAAACCACTCCGCAGGGAAGGCCGGACGCGTTCCGCCTACCTGCGGTCAACGCCCTGCGCACTTCTTTCGCGCGGGGCCCGCGGGTGCGGCGGGCACCCGGCCTTCCCTGCGCCCTCTAATCTCTGGAGGGAGCTTATTTCCGGCAATGGCTCGGACGCATTGCGCCGCGAGAAGGCGCAGGTGTGGCTTTGACCATGCTCCTCGAATGTCGCTCGTCGTCCCGGACAAGCGAGCGCCCGAACACGTGGCAGCGTTGTCCGATCGCGAGCGCCAAGCGCGGCATTTCCATTTGATCACAAATCTCGTGCGAGCCGCCGACTGAGCTCCATGCCCTTCGCGACGAAAATCGCAGTTGCAAAGTCTTTGAGCCCCTGTCTCTAATTAGACCAATTCAAAATAAACGGGAGGCTCGACGTGTCGACAGTCAAACTGACAGTGAACGGCAAGGCGCTTTCGGTCGATTGTGAAGACCGCACGCTGCTTGTTCATCTCCTGCGCGATCATCTCAACCTGACCGGAACCCATGTCGGCTGCGACACCAGTCAATGCGGGGCCTGTGTGGTGCATATCGACGGTCGCGCCGTAAAGTCCTGCACGACCCTGGCGGGACAGGCCGATGGCTGCCATGTCACCACGATCGAGGGCATCGCGAAGGGCGACCAGCTGCATCCGATGCAGGAGGCGTTCCGCGACAATCATGGTCTGCAGTGCGGTTTCTGCACGCCGGGCATGATCATGTCCGCGATCGACATCGTGAAGCGGTACGGCGGCAACCTCGATGAAGCGACGGTCCGACACGAGCTCGAAGGCAATATCTGCCGCTGCACGGGTTATCACAACATCGTCAAAGCAGTTTTGGATGCGGCAAATCGCATGAAGGTCGCTCAGGCCGCGGAATAGCGAAAGCTTACCCGCGCTCGTTCATTGCATCAGTCAGCCGCGCCTCGAGGGATGCAGCGGCAAGGCAAAACTCCGGGAGGGAGGACAAAGATGGGTATCGAAGGAATTGGCGCCAGCGTAGTGCGCAAGGAAGACAAGCGTTTCATTACCGGCAAGGGACGCTATGTCGACGACATCAAACTGATGGGCATGACCTATGCTCACTTCATTCGCAGCCCGCATGCACACGCCAAGGTCAAAGGGATCGACGCCTCCGCCGCACTGAAGATGCCCGGCGTGCTGGCGGTGCTCAACGGCAAGGAATTGGTCGACGACAAGATCGGCAATTTGATCTGCGGCTGGGCCATCACCTCCAAGGATGGCTCGCCGATGAAGATGGGCGCGTGGCCGGCGATGGCGCCGGAAGTAGTGCGCTTTGCCGGCCAGGCGGTGGCAGTCGTGATCGCCGAGAGCAAGAATCTCGCTCGCGATGCTGCCGAAGCCGTAGTCGTCGATTACGAAGAGCTGCCCGCACTCCCAGACGTTCACGCCGCCATCAAACCCGGCGCGCCGCAACTGCATCCCGAGGCCCCCGGCAACATCGTCTATGACTGGGTGCTCGGCGACGACAACGCCGTCAAGGACGCCTTTGCCAAGGCAGCCAATGTGGTGAAGCTCGACCTCACCAACAACCGGCTAGTGCCGAACGCGATGGAGCCGCGTGCGGCGATCGCGGACTACGACTCGGCGGAAGAGCATTTCACGCTCTACACCACCTCGCAAAATCCGCATGTCGCACGCCTCGTGCTGTCAGCGTTCTACAACATCGCGCCGGAGCACAAGCTGCGCGTGATCGCCCCCGATGTCGGCGGCGGCTTCGGCTCCAAGATCTACATCTACCCCGAAGAGATGGTCTGCCTGTGGGCCTCCAAGAAGGTTGGCCGTCCGATCAAATGGGCGGCGGACCGCTCGGAATCCTTCCTCACCGATGCGCATGGCCGCGACCACGTGACCAAAGCGGAAATGGCCTTCGACAAGGACAACAAGATCCTGGGACTCAGGGTCGTAACCCACGCCAATTTCGGCGCCTATATGTCGCTGTTCTCCTCGTCGGTGCCGACCTATCTCTACGCGACGCTCTTGTCCGGCCAGTACGTGATCCCCGCGATCCATGCCGAGGTGATCGGCGTCTACACCAACACCACGCCGGTCGATGCCTATCGCGGCGCGGGCCGGCCCGAGGCGAGTTACCTGATCGAGCGCATGATGGAGACCGCGGCGCGGCAGCTGAAGGTCGATCCGGCCGAGCTGCGCAGCAAAAACTTCATCCGGCAGTTCCCCTATCAGACGCCGGTCATCATGGCCTATGACACCGGCGACTTCGTGGCCTCGCTGGAAGCGGCGAAGAAGGCGATCGACTATGCCGGCTTCGCAGGCCGCAAAGAGCAAGCCAAGAAGAATGGCAAACTGCGCGGCATCGGCGTCTCCTGCTACATCGAAGCCTGCGGCATTGCGCCCTCGAAAGCGGTCGGCAGCCTGGGCGCCGGCGTCGGCTTATGGGAATCCGCCGAGGTGCGCGTCAATCCGGTCGGTACCATCGAGGTCCTCACGGGTTCGCACAGCCACGGCCAGGGCCATGAGACCGCCTTCTCCCAGCTGGTCGCGGACCGGCTCGGCATCGGCATCGATCAAGTCTCGATCGTGCATGGCGACACCGACAAGGTGCAGTTCGGCATGGGGACCTACGGCTCGCGCTCGGCGGCCGTGGGCCTCACCGCCATCCTGAAGGCGATGGAGAAGGTCGAGGCCAAGGCGAAGAAGATCGCCGCCCATGCGCTGGAGGCATCCGAAGGCGACATCGTCATCGAGAACGGCGAGTTCAAGGTTGCCGGCACCGACAAGAAGATCGCGCTTCCGATGGTCGCGCTCGCCGCCTACACCGCACACAATCTGCCTGATGGCATGGAGCCCGGGCTGAAGGAGACGGCGTTCTACGACCCGACCAACTTCACCTTCCCGGCCGGCGCCTATATCTGCGAACTTGAGGTCGATGAGGCCACCGGCAAGACGAGCTTCGTCAACTTCGTGGCGGCGGATGATTTCGGGCGCCTGATCAACCCGATGATCGTCGAGGGCCAGGTGCATGGCGGGCTCGCGCAAGGCATCGGCCAGGCGCTGCTGGAAGGTGCCGTCTATGACGGCAATGGCCAGCTCGTCACCGCCTCCTTCATGGACTACACCATGCCGCGCGCGGACGACCTGCCGTCGTTCAAGCTCTCTCACACCACGACGCTTTGCCCAGGCAACCCGCTCGGCATCAAGGGTTGTGGCGAAGCCGGCGCGATCGGGGCATCCGCCGCCGTGATCAACGCGATTACGGACGCGATCGGCGACAACAGACTGGAAATGCCGGCAACCCCGGACCGCGTGTGGCACGCGATCCACGGCAAGGCCGCTTGACAAAACGGTCGTCATTCCGGAGCGACGCGAAAGCGTCGGACCCGGAATGACGGAACAAAAATCTCAGGGAGCACCGATATGTATCAGACCACCTATCACCGCGCCTCCTCGGTCGACGATGCGGCCGCGCTCTTTGCCAAAGGTGAAGAGGCAAAATATCTCGCCGGCGGCCACACGCTGATTCCGGTGATGAAGCAACGTCTTGCCTCGCCCTCCGACGTGATCGATCTCACCAGGATCAAGGAGCTCAACGGCATCGAGGTATCAGCCGATGCGGTCACCATCAGGGCCGCGACGCCGCATTATGACGTCTCGATCTCGAACGACGTAAAGAACGCGATTCCCGCGCTGGCCGACCTCGCATCTCTGATCGGCGACCCCGCCGTGCGCCATCGAGGCACCATCGGCGGTTCGCTCGCCAATAATGATCCGGCGGCGGATTATCCGGCCGCCGTGCTGGCGCTTGGCGCCACGATCAAGACCAACAAACGCGCCATCGGAGCCGATGATTTCTTCCAGGGCCTGTTCGCCACGGCGCTTGAGGACGGCGAGATCATCACCGCGATCTCGTTCCCGATTCCGACCAAGGCGGGTTATGCAAAGTTCCCGCATCCCGCCTCGCGCTTCGCGCTCACCGGAGTATTCGTCGCCAAGACCAAGACGGGCGACGTGCGCGCCGCCGCGACCGGCGCGTCACAAAACGGCGTGATGCGCGTGGGCGCGATCGAAAACGCGTTGAAGAGCAACTGGTCGGCAAGCGCGCTCGATAACATCACGATCCCGGCGAGCGGCTTGATCAGCGACATCCATGGTGCGCCCGACTATCGCGCCCATCTGATCAAGGTGATGGCACAACGCGCGGTGACGGCCGCCGGCTGATAGCCTCTAAACGCACGAAGGGAGTGCGGCGCGCAAGCCAATTACGCGCCG
>Ga0134125_10007255_pt1 | contig 12510 bp, 10 predicted proteins | sample KB31751_FD_96464 | JGI IMG/M metagenome (GOLD analysis project Ga0134125, IMG submission 96464) | Terrestrial soil microbial communities with excess Nitrogen fertilizer from Kellogg Biological Station, Michigan, USA - KB3-175-1 | ecosystem: Environmental > Terrestrial > Soil > Unclassified ... | reverse complement strand
TGCTCGGCCGCGTGGACGACGTCATGAACGTCTCCGGGCACCGGCTCTCGACCACCGAGATCGAGTCGGCGCTCGTGTCGAACGAGAAGGTCGCCGAAGCCGCCGTGGTGGGCGCATCCGACCCCGTGTCGGGCCAGGCCGTGGTCGCGTTCGTCATCCTTCGCAGCGAGGCCGGCGATGGCGGTGAGCATGTCGTGCGTGAACTGCGCGACCACGTCGCTGGACAGATCGGCAAGATCGCGCAGCCGCGACAGATCATGGTCGTCTCGGAACTTCCGAAGACGCGATCGGGCAAGATCATGCGGCGCCTGCTGCGTGATGTCGCCGAGAACCGGCCCGATGGCGACGTCACCACGCTCGCGGATTCCGGCGTCATGGACCTGATCCGCGCCGGGATGTCGACGACCAGCGCTCAGGAAGACTGAGTCCCAGCGTCGCCGGCCGCACTCGCGGCCGGCGCCGCTGTCTCGTTCGACAGGTCCCGCATCCTCAGGGGCGTGTCAGACCGCTCTGGTAGTCTCGCTGCCGATCCATCTCGTGCGCGCCGGGCCGAACCACCGGCGCCCCACCCAATGTGACCCCCATCGCTCGACTTCTCTCAGCCTTTCGCCTCGCGACGCGAAGCCCCGGTGCGCCGCGGGTGCGCAGACGTATCGCCGTGCTCGCCGCGAGCGGCGCGTTCATGCTCGTCTCGCTCTTCGCGATCGCACCGCCTGGCCCGCCCACCGCCGCGGAGTTGCTGCAGGCGGAGCTCACCGCTCACGCGCAGTCGCTCACGGTGTCGGGCCACGCCGCCGTCACCCGGGTCAAGCGCGATGGCTACTCCCTGACCGCGGGGCCGGCCACTCTGGCCGCGAGCGGTACGAACTACGACTGGGCCAAGCTCGTTCTCATCTCAGGGCACTGGCCCACGAGCGAGGCGAACGTGACAGTCTTCGTGCGCTGGATGCGCCAGGAGAACGGCCCGAACAACTGGTGGAACCGCAATAATCCGATGAACAACGGCTACGGTTCCGGCGGTGGTGGCGGCACCGGCAGCTATGCGAACCTCACGATCGCGGCGCAGAAGGCTGCGGAAAATCTTCAGCGCAACCCCAGCTTCAGCGGGATCGTCGCCGCCCTCGCGGCGTCGGCTCCGATGGAGGTCACGGAACAGGCCATCTGGGCGTCGCCATGGGCCAGCAGTCATTACGGCAATGGCTCGCGCTGGCACCGCTCCCCCGTGCCGAGCGTGAAGGCGCCTGCAAGCGCCTGGTAGCAGCGCGTCCAGGGGTGGCGTCTCGGCTCGCGGCATCAGGCAACCCGAAACTTCTCCGCATCCTGGGCGCGCAAGGTGAGACCGTTGCCTGGCTCTTCACTCGGTCGCAGGTCGCCGCCGCTCGGATCGAGCGTTCCATCAAAGAAGAGGCGCTCGATGCGCACGTGGTCGTGGAACCATTCAAGGTGCCTCAGGTTCGGCGTTGCCGCGGCGACATGCACGTGCAGGTGCGGCCCGCAATGTGCGGAGACCTCGAGACCGTGGGCTGCAGCGACGGCCGCGGCGCGCATCCATTCCGTGATCCCGCCGCAGCGGCTCGCGTCGATCTGTAGGCAGTCCACGGCGCGCGCCTCACACATTCGCCGGAAGTACACGAGATCGAAGCCGTACTCCCCCGCCGTCACGTCGGCGTCGATGGCGTCGCGCACCTCGCGCAGCCCCGCGAGATCATCGGAACTCACCGGTTCCTCGAACCAGTGCAGCCGGAGTTCCTCGGCCTCTCGTGCGAGCCGGATCGCCTGCTTGCGGCTGTAGCCACCGTTCGCATCAGCGAACAACTCGGGCCCGTCGCCGATCACCTCGCGCGCCTGCCGCAGTCTGCGAAGGTCGCGGTCTTGTCGACGTCCCCACGATTCGCCGATCTTGATCTTGACCCGCGGGATGCGATCGTCATGCACCCAGGCGCCGAGTTGCGCTGCCAGAGTCTTCTCGGAGTAGGTGGTGAATCCACCGCTCCCGTAGATGGGAACGGCGTCTCTCACTGCACCGAGGAGTCGGTGCAGCGGCAACCCGAGCAGTCGAGCCTTGAGATCCCACAGGGCGATGTCGACCGCTGAGATCGCGTAGCCTATGGCGCCCACTCGACCGCTGTTGCGGACGGCCTTGACCATCGCATCCCAGCATCCGCCGATGTCGAGCGCCGAACGCCCGGTCACGAGCGGAGCGAGGGCACTCTTCACGATCGCTCCGCACTCGGCCGGCCCGTAGGTCCATCCCGTGCCGAGCTCTCCTCCCGCGCGAACCTGAACGAGCACCATCGTCGTGGACTGCCAAGCGAAGGTGCCGTCGCCCTCGGGCTCATCGGTCGGCACCGTGTACACGCTGACCTCGACCGCATCGACCGCCTCATCGATCATGCGGGTTCCGAACCATCGTTGAGCAGTTCACCCTGCAACTGCTCGAGCGACTTGTCCTTGGTCTCGGGCACCTTCCACACGAAGAACAGAATGGCCAGGATGCCGAGTGCACCGAACACGAAAAACGTGCCCTGCCTGCTGATCAGGGCGATCAGGCTGAGGAAGGTTCCCGCGACGAGGAAGTTGGCGGCCCAGTTGAGCACCGTGGCCAGTGACATCGCCTTGCTCCGGATGCCGGTCGGATAGATCTCGGAGATCATGAGCCAGAACACCGGCCCCAACCCCACCGCGAAGGCGGCGATGTAGACGATCAACGCCACGAGCGCGAGATAGCTCGCGTTGTGCTGCAGCCACGGCGAGGCGAAAAAGATGCCCAGGAAGATGATCGCCACCGTCAGCCCCACGGTACCGATGAGAAGCAGTCGCCGCCTGCCGACCCTGTCGAGCAGCAGCACCGCAACGATGGTGAACACGACGTTCGTGACGCCGACGAAGACCGTCTGCGTGATCGAGGCGCTGTCGGTGAGGCCGGTGTTGGAGAGGATCGTCGGCGCGTAGTAGATCACCGTGTTGATGCCCACGAACTGCTGGAAGATCGCGAGCCCGGCGCCGATCCAGATGAGCGGGCGGATGTTGGGTCGCAGCAGATCGCGAATGGTGGTCGCGTTCTCGGTCTCCTGCGCCTCGCGGATCTCGGCGATTTCTCCGTCGATGTCCGCGTCCGGGTCCGAGCCGCGCAACCGCTTCAACACGTCGCGCGCCTCCTTCTCCTTGCCGTGCTCCATGAGCCATCGCGGAGTTCGCGGCACCGTGAGCATGCCGATCGCGAGCGCAGCGCCCGGGATTGCGCCGACGCCGAGCATCCAGCGCCAACCATCCGGCATCGAGGCGAAGGCGAAGTTGACCAGGTACGCGAGGAGGATGCCCGCGGTGATCATGAGTTGGTTGAACGACACGAGGCCGCCCCTCACGCGCGGTGGCGAGACCTCCGAGATGTACAGGGGCGCGACGAAGGAGGCGGTGCCCACCGAGAGCCCGAGAATGAAGCGAAAGCCGATCAGCATCGGAATCGACACGGCGAAGGCACAGCCGAGCGCACCGACCACGTAGATGCAGCCGGAGATCACCTTGGTCCACTTGCGGCTGATCTTGTCGGCGAGATAGCCAGACAGGATCGCACCCAGAATCGCACCGAGGAGCAGTACCGAGACGATCCACTCCTGCGCCACCGCGTTCGCGTGCAGGTCCTTTTTGAGGAACAGGAGCGCGCCGGAAATCACACCCGTGTCGAAGCCGAACAGCAGCCCGCCGATCGCCGCGATGATCGAGATGCGCAACAGCATCCGGTTGCCGCTTGCACGCATGCCCGCCACGAAATTACTCATTATCACTCAACTCCTTCGTTGTGCGGCTACCTCTTCAGTCGCGTTTCGTGCTCTCCTCGTCGTTCGTGAAGACGCCCTTGACCCGCTCGACGCCCTCAACGAACAGCGCCTTCGCCGTGTCTCGGATGACGCCCAGTTCGCTCGGGTCGCCCTTGAGCAGCGCCTCACCGGTGTTCTTCGCGTATTCGAGAGTGATGTGCGGCGGCAGCGGCGGCACGTTCTTGCTCGTGTATGCGTCGATCACAGTGACCCCACGGTGCGCGAAGGCGGCGTCCCAAGCCGCCTCGACCTCGTCGTCGTGCTTCACACGGATGCCGGTGAATCCGAGCAGTTCGGCCCAGCCCGCGTAGTCCACCGATTCCACGTCCTGCGAGGTGGACCACACCGGGTTCGCGTCTTCTGTGCGCATCTCCCACGACACCTGGGTGAGGTCGTCGTTGTGCAGCACCATGATGATGAACTGCGGATTCGCCCACAGACCGAGGTGCTTCTTGATGGTGATGAGCTCGTTCATGCCGAGCATCTGAAACGCACCGTCACCGATCGTGCAGACGACCGTGCGATCCGAATGCGCGAACTTCGCGGCCATCGCGTAGGGCATCGACGCGAGCATGCTTGCGAGGCGCCCGGAGAGATCGCCCATCATCCCTTCGCGCAGCCGGATGTGGTGGCCGTACCAGTCCGCGGTCGACCCCGCATCCGCCGTGACGATCGCTCGCGGGGGCAGCCGCTTGTTGAGCTCGTGGAAGACGCGGCGCGGATTCACTCCGTCCTCGTATTCGGCGAGCGCCTGGGCCTCCATTTCGCTCTCCCACTCGACCATCTCGCCGGCGATCTTCTCCTGCCAGGCGAGATCCGTCTTCGCCTCGAGGTGCGGAATGAGCGCGTCGAGCGTCGCTCCCACGTCGCCCCACAGATTGAGCTCGGTGGGGTAGCGCAGTCCCATCTGCTCGGGCTTGAGGTCCACCTGGATGGCGCGCGCATGCCCCGACGCGGGGAGGAACTGCGAGTAGGGGTAGTTAGTGCCGAGAAAGACGAGCGTGTCGCAATCGCTCATCTGGTGCACGCTGGGCAAAGACCCGAGCAGCCCGAGCTGCTGAGAGTGATAGGGCACCTCTGACGAGATGACCTGCTTCGCCCGCAGCGCAGTGATGATGCCCGCACCGCACCGCTCTGCGGCTCTCATCACCTGCGCACTCGCCCCGTTGGCACCGTGACCGACGAGGAAGGTGACCCTGTTACCAGCGTTGATGATGTCGGCCGCCGCGCGGATGTCGGCCTCGGGAGGTGTGACTCGGATGGACGGCGCAACGGCGCTCGAGCGCGACACCCAGTTCGTGGGCACGAGCTCCGGCATCTCCATGCCCTGCACGTCATGCGGGAGCACGACCACGGTCGGACCGAGGCGCACGCGCGCCACGCGGAAGGCCGTGTCGACCACGGCCTGCGCCTGCGCCGGCGACACGATGGTCTGCACATAGAGCGCAACATCGGAGAGAGATCGCTCGAGATTGCTCTCCTGCTGGGTGAAGGTGCCGAAGGCATTGAGACCCTGCTGGCCGACGAAGGCGACGACCGGCTGGTTGTCCATCTTGGCGTCGTACAGACCGTTGATCATGTGAAAGGCGCCGGGGCTCGATGTGGCCATGCACACGCCGACCTCCCCGGTGAACTTGGCATGAGCGGTGGCCATGAGGGAACAGATCTCCTCGTGCGTCGGCCTGATGTACTCGAGCCCGATACCCGCTCTTTCGGCTGCGCCGAGGGCGCCGTCGAACTCGCCGATGCCGTCGCCTGGGAATCCGAACACCCTGCTCACTCCCCAGTCTCGGATTCTCTGGATGACGAAGTCGCTTACTGTCGGCATGACACTGTCCTTTCTGTTCGGGTGACTCAGGCTGTCGCGATGAGGCGATCCGCGGCACGCGCGGCGATCGCCATGATCGTCAGCGCCGGATTGGCGCTGCCCTGGGTGGGCAGCACGCTTCCGTCGACGATCACGAGGTTCGGCACGGCGAAGCTGCGGCAGTCGGCGTCGACCACGCCGTCGTGTTCGTCCGCGGCCATCCGGGCACCGCCCACCAGGTGCGCGTTGCGGCGAATGGTGATGACCTCGTCGGCACCTGCAGAGCGAAGGATGTCTTCCATCACCCCGGTGGCCGCGTCGAGCAGTGCCCGATCGTTGTCGCACTGCGAGTAGTCGAAGCGTGCGATCGGCATCCCGTGACGATCGGTCTGATCGGCGAGCGTGACGCGGTTCCGAGCCTGGGGCAGGAATTCGCACAGCGCACCGAGACAGGCCCAGTGCACGTAGTCGCTCATGTAGTTGCGGAGGTCAGCACCCCAGTAGCCCTGTGCCATGACGTGCTCCGCCCAGGTGATCGGCAGAGGCGAGACGGTCTGGATGGAGAACCCGCGCTTATACGGCTTGCTCGGGTCGGTCTCATAGAACTGCTCCGTGCTCACCTCGGGCGGCGGCCCCTTCCACATCCGCACCTCGCTGTCGAAGCGACCCGCCGTCTGCGGAGCACCCTGCACCATGAGGTAGCGTCCGACCTGATCGAAGTCGTTGCAGAGGCCGTCGGGAAAGCGAGCGGACGTGGAGTTGAGCAACAGCCGCGGCGTCTCGATCGAGTAACCCGCGATCGCCACCGTTGTGGCGCGCTGGAAGTGCGGCATGCCGTCCCTGACGTAGTGCACCCCGGTTGCGCGGCCGGTGCGCTGGTCGATCTCGACACGGGTGACCATCGAATCCGGGCGGATCTCTGCGCCGTGCGCCAGCGCATCCGGAACATGCGTGATGAGCGGCGAGGCCTTGGCGTTGACCTTGCAGCCCTGCAGGCAGAAGCCGCGGTAGATGCAGTGCGGGCGGTTGCCGAAGCGGCCGTTGGAGATGGCGACGGGCCCGACCTTTGCGGTGATGCCCGCCGCCAGCGCGCCACGCTGAAAGATCTCGCCGTTCCCCGACACCGGATGCGGCCGGTGCGGATACCCGTGCGGATCGCCCCAGGGCCAGTCCTCCCCCGCAACCGGCAGCTCGCCCTCGATGAGCTCGTAGTACGGGCGCAGTTGCGCGTAGTCGATCGGCCAGTCGGCGCCCACCCCGTCTGTGGACTTCGTGCGGAAGTCGCTCGGGTGGAATCTTGGCGTGTAGCCGGCGTAGTGCACCATGGAGCCGCCGACGCCCCGGCCAGAGTTGTTGGAGCCGAGAGGCACCGGGTCGTCGCCGCCGATCTCTCGCGGTTCGGTCCAGTACAGGTGGTGCGAGCCGGCCTCGTCGCTCACCCAGTCCACTTCGGGGTCCCAGAACGGGCCGGCGTCGAAGGCCACGACACGTGCGCCGGTTCTCGCCATCCGCTGCATCAGCGTCGATCCACCCGCGCCACACCCGACGATCACGAGGTCGACCTCGTCGTTGTCATCGAAACGGCGCATGTCGTCGCGCAGGCCGTGCCGCATGGTCGATCCGTCGCTCTCCAGCAGCCAGGCGGACTCGTTGCGATCCTGCACCGCGCTCACGAGACACGCCCTTTCAGCGGGTCATCGCTCGGCCGCGCGTCACGCACCTCGAAGGGCTCTAGTCTGTCGACACCGATGTTCTTGTAGCCGCGCGGGTAAGCGGGCCCGGCGAATCCGATCTCTTGCCAGGCCCAGGGATGCGAATAGAAGGCCGTGCACGCATAGCGCGTCCAAAGGCTCCAGACCCGGGCAGCGATGATGCCGTGCCAGTCCGAGGAGCCGAGCTCGTGAATGGACGTCAACAGTTCGGACTGCTCCGACCAACTGCGGTCGGCGAACACCGTGCCGTACTCGCGCGTGCTGTCTTCGTCGAGGTAGGCGAGGGTGCTGTGCCAGGCGCGGCCATCCGGTTCCATGTCGGCGTAGTGCCAGCCATCGGTCTGGTCCTCCGCGAGCCGCGCGTCGACGAGTTGCACGATGGGTACGCGGGGCTCGCTGCGCTGGTACAGCAGTTGGTCGAACAGAGCGCCAGCCGCGGCCCATTCGGCATCGGAGAAGAAACGAACTGCGGGTTGCATACCCAGGCGACGCTCGACGACCGCGCGCGTCGCATCGTCCCAATGGGGAGCTTGACCGAGAACGTCGAAGCCGGGATACCGGTCGCCGCCGTGCTCAGGTTCAAGCGGCAGGCCGCTCACTTCTCGCGTCGCAGGATCGCCGCGAGGATGCCCATGCCGCCCACGAGCGTGACCAGGAGCGGCGCGAGGAGCGGCGGACCCATCTCGACGTTGTATCTGAAGTTCTTCCAGCCCCCGGGCTTCTGCCTGACACCTCGGCCATGCAGCCACACTCCCTGGAGCCCGTTGGCGACGATCGTCGCCGAGACGACGGGAAGCACCGTCTTCGCCGCTCGATGATTCACCACACCAGCCACACCCGCGGCGGCCCCGATCGGCCCGAGCACGACCGGTGCCCACATCCACCTATTGCCGAAGCTGGCCTTGTCATGCTCGAAGAAGATCTCGGCCATCGTGACGAGGGCACCGGCTGCGGTCAGCGCGGAGAGGCTGCGCTCGAATCTGCCGGTGCGCACATCCCGCACGAGACGGTCGATGCCGTGGAGGTCTTTTCGGGTGTGGCGGGAATGCCGCAGTGCGGGCATGTGCGGTGCTTCTTTCCGTCGTCGGTGATCACGGATCTCGCGATCGTCGAACGGCTCTCGCTTTCCACACTGCGCTCGTACCCGGCGCGCGGCCAAGGGGATTCCGTCAATACTCGACAAGCTCTAAGGCCGCTGTCACAGAACATCCAGCCTCATCGCGATGGGATGAGAAAAGGTCCCGGCCGCAACGACCGGGACCCTCCAAGAAACTGCTAGACGCGGATCACGCCTCGCTCATCGCGGCCTTCTCTGCCTGTCCCTTGGCCGCGTAGTACGCCGCGCGCGCCGCGATGCGACGCTCCTGCTCGGCCTGGCCGGCGTCGAGCACGTCCTGGGGAACCTCAACGTTCGGCACGCGGCTCACACCGTTGTACTTCGCGATGTAGGCGTCGAGTTCGGGCCCGGACTCCCAAGAGGTGATGAGGCAGTAGCGCGGCTCGGGGCTGTTGAGCGTCGTCGCGTGCCAGAGGCGCTGGGTGTCGACGATCAGCTGTGCACCGGCCGGAAGCGCCACCCGGTACTCCACGCTCGGGTCGGTGCGGTTGTCGCGCAGCACGAAGTAACTGTCGGCGTCGTCAGTGAGGTTGAAGAATCCGCGCACGACCCAGCCCGTGCCATCCGGGTTGAGCCTGTTGTTGTCGTCCTGGTGCAGGTTGTAGAGGCAGTCGGCGTAGCTGTTCGGCTGCAGCTCGATCACGCGGCAACGGCCGACATTGGCACCCGGCTCCTGGGCGCGGCGCGTGAGGTTCGGTGCCTTCTCGACCTGCGACGGAATCCACACGCCGTCCTTGTCGGTGCGCGGCGGCTTGTGGTTCCAGAAGCCGTTCACCTCGATCTCGCCCTTGGCACTCGCGAGCGGTGCGAAGCGGGTCTCACCCGAGGACTTCCAGTCGACGTATTCGAGATCGAGCCATTCCTTCGGATCGAGCTCCTGGTTGTAGCGGTCCAGAACCACGTAGCCGGTCTCTTCGAGAGCGGCAGACTTGATGTAACCCATGAGGCGGATTATTACCTTTCGTAGGGGGCCAGCACGTTTTAACAGGCCCAACTTAGGCAAGCCTAACAGCCGGGTCCGCCTAAACTGGGAGGGCCCGAGGCCAAGGAGAAACGCATACAGATGAGTGCAGCCACGAACGTCGACGCCACCGCCGTCAATACGATTCGCTGGCTCTCCGCCGCAGAGACGAGCATCGTCGTGCCCGTCTATCAGAGGCAATACCGCTGGGACATCGGCGGATGCGAGAAGCTGCTCGCCGACGTTCGAGCCGTCGCGGACTCGGGCGATCGACAGACCCACTTCATCGGCTCGATCCTCTCGACGGCCGCTCATTCCGAGACCACGGATGCCGTGGCCAGCCCGGGCGAACTGGTGCTGATCGACGGCCAACAGCGCATCACCACGATCATGCTGTTGATCGCGGCGATGCAGCACAGCGTGCAGTCTTCGAACCCAGCACTCGCGGCGGAGCTGCAGAAGGTCCTGGTGCGCGCCACTGACCCATCCCGCACGAAGCTGCTCCCCCACCGCGAGTGGGCCCAGGTGTACGAGAGTGTCGTGCTCGATCGGCGGCCTGCGGAGGCTGAGCTGCGCGAGTCTCGGTTCGACGACAACTACGCCTTCTTCCGCAGCCAGGTGCCCGCGGGTGAGGTGCCCCGCATCTGGCAGGGCCTGCAACGACTCGAGCACGTGTCCATCACGCTCGGCACCGATGCAAACGCCCAGCAGACCTTCGAGAGCCTCAACTCCACCGGCGAGCCGCTTCGCGACCATGAGCTCATCCACAACTACGTGCTCATGGGTCTCTCGCACGCCCAGCAGATCGAGGTCGAAGACGAGTTCTGGCTGCCGATCGAGGAGAACACGGGCGAGTCGATCGCCACCTTCTGGCGGCACTACATGGTCATGACGACGGGTCGCGAAATCGATACGGGCGATGGCCGAGGCGTCTACGACACCTTCCGCAGCCGCTTTCCGAGGCTCGACTTCGACATCCTCACGTCGCACGCCACTGAGTGGCGCGAGTACTCGGAGGTCTATCGCACGCTGCTCGACCCGTCGCGAGAGCCTGACCCGGAGCTCGCCCGCCAGCTCGGCTACGCCAACACATTCGGTCGTGCCATGTACCCGCTCGTCATGCGCGCGTACCACGACTACTCGCGCGGTTCGGCAGACCGGGGCGTCCTGATCGCGACCCTCGAGCACCTCCAGTCGCTGCTCATCCGCCGCACCGCGGTCGGGCTGAGCACGAACCGGCTGGTGGCTCGGCTGTGCCGCGCACGCAGCAAGGGATCCGACCGGCTGCTCACGGCGATCTCCCGCATCACGCCTTCTGACGAGCGCGTGCGCGTGGCCCTCAAGTACGGGGCGCTCCCCCATGCCGCCTATGTGCTCGGCCGCCTCGCCCAGGTGGAGAGTCTCGAAGGACTGGACGTCGAACACATCTTCCCGCTGGCTCCCGGCGACTCCTGGAGCGGTGACGGCATCCGCGAGTGGGCAGACTACAGCGAGGACGAGCAGAACAGTCACCGTGCCCTCGCCGAGACGCTCGGCAACCTCGCCCTGCTCGAAGAACCACTAGCGGAACGCGCTCTCGGTGCATCGTTCCCGCAGAAGCGCGCATCCGTCTACCCGAAGAGCGCGATAGCGGCGACGCACGAACTCGCAGAAACGGATGCCTGGGGCACGTCCGCGATCGCGGATCGCACCGCGCGTCTCACCGTCGAGTTCCTGAAGGTCTGGGCGCGTCCCGCGACCGTCGACATCGACGACGACGGTCTCACCCCCATCCTCGATGCCCAGCGCAGGCGCGGTTGGCCCCTCGGCTGGGAGCGCGAGTTCGAGTACGTCGAATACCGCGGTGAGCACTGGGAGGTATACGATGTCAAGTATCTCTTCAACCGCATCTTCACACGGCTCTGGGCGGACTCCCGGGAGAATGTCGTCGCGTTCAGCGCGCGCCGCGGCGGGCCGATCTTCGAGGCGAAGTCGTGGAAGGGCCACTGGGACGAACTGGATGAGACCCATTTCCTCTACATGGGGTGGGACTCGAGGTACATGCTCACCGCGGTGCAGGGCGTGCTCGAGGAGGCGGGCCTCGCATCCGAGGTGTTCGTCAAGTACTCCTACATCGGTGCCGCCATGTAGCTGATCGGCTCTGAACGGTCGGCGACAACCGCTCGCCAATCTCGTAGGCTGGCGGGGAAAGGCGACACACGGGAGGCTGCGATGGCGCAGATGACGGTGCCTCAGACCACGGCGGCAGAAGTGCTCGAGGAGCTGGCAGCGCTCGACGACCCGAAGGTGCGCGCGGTCAACGCCAGGCACGGCGACGACCACGGCGTGAACCTCAGCCAGCTGCGAGCGCTCGCCAAGCGGCTACGAACCCAGCACGAGCTTGCACGGGAACTGTGGCGCACGGGCGAGACCCCCGCGCGACTGGTGGCGATTCTGATCTGTCAGCCGAAGTCGTTTGACGCGGCCGAACTGGACACCATGCTGCGTGAGACTCGCGTTCCGAAGGTGCTCGACTGGCTTGTGAACTACGTGATCAAGAAGAGCCCGCATGCCGAGCAACTGCGCGTGCGCTGGTTCGCCGACGCGGATGCCGTCGTCGCGAGCGCGGGCTGGGCACTGACCACCGAGCGCGTGACCACGTCACCAGAGGGACTCGACCTGCCCGGCCTCCTCGACATCATCGAGGCCGAGATGAAGGACGCACCCGACCGGCTGCAGTGGGCGATGAACACCTGCCTCGGCACCATCGGTATTCACCACGCCGAATACCGTGCTCGAGTAATGGCGATCGGTGAGCGCCTCGAAGTGCTCAAGGACTACCCGACCCCGCCGAACTGCACATCGCCGTACGTGCCGCTGTGGGTCGCCGAAATGGTGCGACGCCAGAACACCTAACGTGTGGGGTGGGCCCTACCGGGATCGAACCGATGACATCCACGGTGTAAACGTGGCGCTCTACCAGCTGAGCTAAAGGCCCGCGTTTTTCGAAAGCGAGTCGCGTCGAAAAGGCGTTCCCACAGCTTACAGGTCGGATGCGCCGGCGGACGTCAGACCGTGGCGGGAGCCAGTTCTGCGAGTGCCGCCCGATAGGCCTC
>Ga0134125_10007254_pt1 | contig 12511 bp, 9 predicted proteins | sample KB31751_FD_96464 | JGI IMG/M metagenome (GOLD analysis project Ga0134125, IMG submission 96464) | Terrestrial soil microbial communities with excess Nitrogen fertilizer from Kellogg Biological Station, Michigan, USA - KB3-175-1 | ecosystem: Environmental > Terrestrial > Soil > Unclassified ... | reverse complement strand
TGAACGCCAGCGAGCTCCGGCGCGAGCTCGAGAATGACGGCTCGATCTTCAGCTCCACCATGGACTCGGAAGTGCTGGTGCACCGCATGGCGCGGTCCAAGTCCGACCGTCCCGAGGACCAGCTGGCCGAAGCGCTCCAGGGCGTCGAGGGCGCGTTCTCGCTCGTCGTCGCGAGCGGCTCCACGCTCATGGCCGCGCGCGACCCGCGCGGCTGGCGCCCGTTGGTCATCGGCCGGTTAGGCGGCGCGGTGGTGTTCGCCTCCGAGACGTGCGCGCTCGACATCGTCGGCGCCGCGCACGTGCGCGACGTGCAGCCGGGCGAGATCGTGATCGTCGACGGCGACGGCCTCCGCTGCCGCCAGGCGATCCCGCCGCTCGAATCCAAGCGCTGCGTGTTCGAGTACGTGTACTTCGCGCGCCCCGACAGCCGCATCTTCGACGGCGGGTCGGTCGATCGCGCGCGCCGTGCGTTAGGCAGGCAGTTGGGCCGCGAGTGCCCTGCCCCCGGCGCCGATCTCGTGTTCGGCGTGCCCGACTCGGCGAACGCCGCGGCGTTGGGATACGCCGAAGAAACCGGACTCCCCCTCGAGCTGGCGCTCATCCGCAATCACTACGTGGGCCGCACCTTCATCCAGCCGTCGCAGGCCGGACGCAGCCACAAAGTGAAGGTGAAGTACAACCCGGTGCGCGAAGTGCTCGACGGCAAGAAGGTCGTGATGGTGGACGACTCGATCGTCCGCGGCACCACGACGCGCGGACTCGTGTCCCTCGTGCGCGCGGCCGGCGCGCGCGAGGTGCACATGCGCATCGCGTCGCCGCCGGTCACGGGCCCGTGTTACTACGGTATCGATACGCCATCGCGCGAAGAGCTGATCGCCGCCAATCTATCGGTGGACGAGATCGCCCGGCACATTGATGTCGACTCGCTGGGCTACCTGTCGCTCGAGGGCATGCTCGCCGCGGCGCCCGGCGGTCCCGGCGGATTCTGTCACGCGTGCTTCTCGGGCGACTACCCGACGCCGCCGCCCGCCGACCCGGACAAACTGCGCTTCGGTTGCGGCTGTTAGGCTAGGCGCCGCCCGTGGGCGGCCACGTTCCTTCTACCGGCGGAGTACCGATCGTCGTGTCCAGGCTCGTCTACTTCTTCGGCAACGGCAAAGCCGACGGCACCAAGGACATGAAGCCGGTGCTCGGCGGCAAAGGCGCCAACCTCGCCGAGATGACCAACCTCGGCGTCCCCGTGCCGGCCGGGTTCACGATCGCGTGCGAAGCGTGCATCGCGTACCTCGACACGAAGCAGGTCCCGCCCGCGCTCGAGGATGAAGTCGCCGCGCAGCTGCGCCACTTGGAGGAAGCCGCGGGCCGCCGGTTAGGCAACCCGGCATCGCCGCTCCTCGTGTCGGTACGCTCCGGCGCGCCCGTGTCGATGCCGGGTATGATGGAAACCATTCTCAACCTGGGACTCAACGACCGCACCGTCGTCGGTCTGGCGCGCGAAAGCGGAAGCGCGCGCTTCGCGTACGACTCGTATCGCCGCTTCATCCAGATGTACGGCGACGTGGTGTTGGGCGTGTCCATCCACGAGTTCGAGCGGCTGCTCACCGCCAAGCGCGCCGAGCAGGGCGTGGAGACGGACGCCGAGCTCAACGAAGATGCGCTGCGCAACCTCGTCGAGGAGTACAAGTCGCTCGTGCAGCGCTCGCTCGGCGCCGATTTCCCGATGGATCCGCAGGTGCAGCTCTGGGGCGCCATCGAAGCGGTGTGGAAGTCGTGGACGCTCAAGAAAGCCGTCGACTACCGAAGGGTGAACGGCATCTCGGAAACGTTAGGCACGGCCGTGAACGTCGTCGCCATGGTGTTCGGCAATATGGGCGACGATTCGGGTACGGGCGTCGCGTTCACGCGCGACCCGTCCACCGGCGAGAAACGGTTCTTCGGCGAGTTTCTGGTCAACGCGCAGGGAGAAGATGTGGTGGCCGGCATTCGCACGCCCCTCCACATCGATCAGATGGCCGAACGGCTGCCGGGCGCGTACCGGGATCTCATGGCCACGCAGCAGCGCCTCGAGCAGCACTACCACGATATGCAGGACATCGAGTTCACCGTCGAGCGCGGCAAGCTGTACCTGCTGCAGACGCGCACCGGCAAGCGCACCGCCGGCGCCGCCATACGCATCGCCGACGAGATGGTGACCGAAGGTCTCATCGAGCGGCCCGAAGCGGTCCAGCGCGTCGATCCAGCTCAGTTAGACCAGCTCCTGCACCCGATCATCGATCCGTCGGCACGGGCAAAGCCGATCGCCACCGGTCTCCCCGCGAGCCCCGGCGCCGCGAGCGGTCGCGCGGTGTTCGATCCCGACGTCGCCGAGCAACGCGCCGCCCAAGGCGAGCGCGTGATTCTCGTGCGCGAGGAGACGACGCCCGAAGATTTTCACGGCATCGTCGCCGCGCGTGCGGTGCTCACCGCGCGCGGCGGGATGACGAGCCACGCCGCGGTCGTGGCGCGCGGCATGGGCAAGTGCGCCGTGGTCGGCTGCAAGGACATCCAAGTCGACCTCGAGCACCGCCGCTTCACGGTGGATGGCACCTCGGTGGACGAGGGCGATTGGGTGACGCTCGACGGCGCGAGCGGACGCGTGTTCGCCGGCGACCTGCCCACCGTTCCGAGCGACGTCGTCCGCGTGCTGTCGGGTTCGATGCGCGGCGCCGATTCCGCCACCTATCAATCGTTCGCCCGTCTGTTAGGCTGGGCCGACGAGATGCGCACGCTCCGGGTGCGCGCCAACGCCGACACGCCGCAGGACGCGCGCATCGCGCGCAACTTCGGCGCCGAAGGGATCGGCCTCTGCCGCACCGAGCACATGTTCTTCGAGGGCGATCGCATCGTCGCCATGCGCGAGATGATCGTCGCCCGCGACGAAGGCGGCCGGCGGCGCGCGCTGGCCAAGCTGCTCCCGATGCAACGCCAGGACTTCGACGGCATCTTCGAGGCAATGGACGGCCTGCCCGTCACCATCCGCCTGCTCGACCCGCCGCTGCACGAGTTCCTGCCGCACGGCGGCGAAGATGCCAAGCGGCTGGCCCGCACGTTAGGCATGCCGCGCGAAGAGCTGGGCCGCATCGTGGAGTCGCTGCGCGAGACCAACCCGATGTTGGGCCATCGCGGCTGTCGGTTAGGCATCACGTACCCCGAGATCACCGAGATGCAGGGCCGCGCGATCTTCGAGGCCGCCGTGCGCGCGAAACGGCGCGGCATCGATGTCCACCCGGAAATCATGATCCCGCTCGTCGCCACGGTGAAGGAGTTCGACAACCAGCGCGCGATCCTCGAGGAGTCCGCCCGCCAAGTGATGGGCGCAATGGGCGAAGACCTTCCGTACAGCGTGGGCACGATGATCGAGCTGCCTCGCGCCGCGCTCACGGCCGACGAGGTCGCCGCCAAGGCCGACTTCTTCTCGTTCGGCACCAACGACCTCACGCAGACCACGTTCGGCCTGAGCCGCGACGACGCCGGTCGCTTTCTCCCGTTCTACGTCGACAAGGGCATTCTGCCTGAGGACCCGTTCCAGGTGCTCGACACCGTCGGCGTGGGCAAGCTCATTCGCTTCGCCGTCACCGAAGGCCGGCGGGTGCATCCGGGACTCAAAACCGGCATCTGTGGCGAGCACGGCGGCGAGCCGCGCTCGATCCGATTCTGCCACGAGACGGGACTCAACTACGTGTCGTGCTCGCCCTTCCGCGTCCCCATCGCGCGCCTCGCCGCCGCGCAGGCCGCACTGGGCAAGTCTACCTGAGGGTTAGGCGGCGGTATAGATGCGGCGCACCATGGCCGCGATCTCGATCGCGTTGGTCGTCCCGTAGTTGGCGTAGCAGTTGTTCATCACCACGTGCACTTCGCTGGCGCGGCCGGCGATCTCGCGCACGCGCGGCGCCCACGCCTCGAGCTCCTTGGTGTCGTACAGGTAACGGAACTTCTCGGCCGTCGACACGCCCGGCCGCTCCCACATGTCGGTGCGACGACCATGAAAGCGCACCACCGCCAACCGCGGCGCGGTGACAGCTACCACCGGCGGCACGCTGCTCTTGAGTCCCTGCGGCTCGTCCACCATCACGAACGGAATGCCGTGGTCCTCCAAGAACTGCAGGGTGTGCTCGGCGTTGCGCGCGCTGAACCAGAGCGCGTTGCGCAGCTCCACGGTGAACGGCACGTCGCCGAAGCGATAGTGCGCGTCGAGAATCTGATCGCGGCTCGCGTGGCCCGGCAGGAACCACCGCGGATACTGCATCAACACCGCGCCTAACTTGTCCGTCTCGCGGAGCGGCAGGAGCGCGTCGAGGAACGTCGCCCACACGGCGTCCACCGATTCGGGCGGCAGGTCCTTCGCGTACACGCGCGACTTGGCGGAGAGCGCCTTGGGCAACGCGTCGCGAATGTCGGCCGGCAGCCGCGCCACCTCCGACGGCTGCCCAGTCATGAGCGCGTGCGCCTTGATGTCGAACCGGAACGTCTCCGGCGTGCGGTCGGCCCACGCCTCGACGGTTTGGCGGGTGGGGAGCGCGTAGTACGGCGCATCCACCTCCACCATCGAGAACTGGGTCGCATAGTACTTGAGCCGCGCCTCGGCCGAGGTTGCGTCGCGCGGATAGAACACGCCGGCGCGGACGAGGGTCGGGTCCGTCCACGACGCGGTACCGAAGCGGATGAGCGTTCCGTTAGGCGCGCGGATGGGCGCCGGACCGGGTGCGCCCGCCTCCGATGCGCGCTCGCCGGCCGACTCCGGCCCCGGATCGTGCACGGTCGGCGTGAACGGCGCGGCGTCCTTGGATGCAGGGCCAGTGCGAGCCATTCGTCAACGTAATCGGGAATACGCCAAAGGCCGGCTCAAGCGGCGAGCCGGCCTTGCAGGCAGTGGAGGCGCGGGGATTCGAACCCCGGTCCGAGACAAGATCCGAAGCAACGTCTACGTGCGTAGCCCATCGGTTGAGGTCTCCAGCCGCTGGCCAATGGGCCGCCCACTGCTGGACAAGTCTTCTGATTTTCGCGCTCCGCCGGAAGACGCAGCGGCACGCTAGCCCGAATTTTCGTTACCCGTCAAGCCGCCTCAGGCGAGCTTCCCAACGGGCAGGTGCAGTAACCGAAGTTACGCAGCCAGAGCCAAGTTGTTGTTGGCAGTTGTGAAATTTCCCGAGTGATTTACCAGGGCTCGAGGACCTGGGCACGCGGCCACCGCTTCACCTACCCCGTCGAAGCCAGTCGCCCCCTTCAACACAAAATGTAGATCATTCCGAGCGCGTGGTCAATGCTGCGCGTCGTTCGGCCGACGCATTTAACGCACTGCTAAGACATTGCCGCCAAGCTATTTTCACCGGCACACTTCACGCAGTTTCTACCAGCGCGCTTGGCCTCGTACAACGCCTTGTCCGCCGACGAGAAGAGCGAGTCGTGCCGGCCGGTGCTCGTCGGAAAGCTCGCGACGCCAAACGATGCCGTTACCGAAATCACGCGCCCATCTACTTCCACACGCGACGACTCGAACGTCTTCCGCAATCGCTCGGCAACCTCGCGCGCACGCTCGATAGGCGTCTGCGGCAGCAGGATCGCCAGCTCCTCGCCGCCGTAGCGCGTGCAAAGGTCGATGTTCCGGATCGCACGCCTGGCACCGGCCGCCACCGCCGCCAGCACGCGGTCGCCCGCGGTGTGGCCGTACGTATCGTTGATCTGCTTGAAGTGATCCAGGTCGGCGAGAATGAGCGACAACACCTGCCCGGTTCGGTCGCACTCCGCGAGATGCTGCCGCAGGCGTTCGTCGAACACGCGCCGGTTGGCCAGGCGCGTCAGCGGGTCGGTGCGCGACTCGACCGTGGCGCGCTCCAGGCTCCGCACGTTCACGAACGCCGCCGACGACACCGAGGACAACAGCAGCAACAGCGACGACTCCACCGCCGTCAATTGCCCGGCCTCGTCACCCTCGACGGCGATCGCGCCTAACGAGCGGCTGTCGCGGTGCAGCGGCACCACGGCCAGCGACCCCAGCCGTCTGGGCGGCTCGCCCTCGCCGAACACGCTGTAATGCGAGGCTCCATCCACCTCGCTCAGCGTGAACCGCTGGCGCTCGCGGCACGACGTGCCGACGAACGACGACGGCAGCACCTGGAACCCTGCCGGCACTGCGTGCCCCATGGACACGCTGGTCACCGTGCCTGCGTCCTCGCGCTGGTCCCACACCACGAAAGCCGCGCGCGTCGCACCCGTCACCTCGAGCGCGGCGTCGCAGATCGCATGGCCCAACCCCGCGATGTCGTGGCTGCTCTGCACGCGCTCGGCCGCGCGCGCCAGGAGCTCGGCCTTTCCGCGATACTGGCGCGTTTCGCGGCCATCGCGGAGCAGCCCCAGGAGCGCGCCCAGCCGCGCAGCGTGCGCCGCCAGTTCTTGCCTAACGGTGGGCGACAGGCGGTACCGGTCGGCCGCGTAGAGCGTGAGCGCGCCGCCCGGCCGGTCGTCGTAGGCCGCGCCCACAGGCGCCACGATGAGCGCGGCCGCGTCCGAGTCCTGATTGGCGGTGACGATCCCCTGCTCCACGCACCATTCCACCAGCGCGTGCGCCGGGGGTTCGGTACGACGCTCCCGTTGGGCAGTCGGTGGCATCGTCAGCAGCGGTCGCACCGCGCCCTCGTCCACACGCAGCCAGAGCGTCACGTCGTCCGCGCCCAACGCCTGTTGGGCATCGCCGAGCAGGCGCTCGATCACGTCGCGCTCCAGCGCGCGGCCGAGCGCGTGATCGCGCATCAGGCGTTCGACGGACGGCGTGCGCGACGATGGCGGCAGTTCGGGATTCTGTCCGTCCCAACGATCCGCGTCGCCGGTGTGCGTCGCGGCGCGTGCCACGAGACCGGTGAGGATGCCGGCGGCGAAGAGCAGTGCCAGCCGCTCCCAGCGGGCGCCCGTCGAAAACGCGGCGAGAAACGGGTCGAAGTGCTCGAGAACGGGGAGCGACGCGATCGCCACACCGGCTGCGTAGAGCCAGCCGGCGCGCCAGGCCAAGGCGGCGATGAGGCACGCGAGAAGCGCCGCGATCGGAGATCGCGCTGCGCTCGTAGCAAGGATAGTCAGCGCGACCGAGAGTGCGAGCGCGCCGATACGAGAAGGCACGTGGCTCTCGGGAGACTGAATCGGCGGAGGTGGTGCGGATTTTTGGGTTAGGCGTGCGTGATTCGCGATGCCGCGAAGGCCGCGCCAAACCCATTGTCGATGTTGACGACCGTCACGCCGGACGCGCAACTGTTGAGCATGGAAAGGAGCGCGGCCACTCCGCCGAAGCTCGCACCATACCCGACGCTCGTCGGCACCGCGATCACCGGCACGGACACCAGACCGCCCACCACCGACGGCAGTGCTCCGTCCATTCCCGCCACCACGATGATCACGCTTGCGTCCTCGAGCACCCGGCTCTGCGAGAGCAGGCGATGCAGCCCGGCCACACCGACGTCGGTGAGCCGCTCCACGGTATTGCCGAGGGCGCACGCGGTGACCGACGCTTCCTCGGCAACGGGCAGGTCGCTCGTGCCGGCGGTGATGACGAGCACCGTCCCGCGGCCGACCGGCGCCGGCGTATCGGGCGCCAGAAACGCGGTACGGCCGAGCACGTTGATCTCGATGGTCGGGAATCGTTCGGCGAGCGGGGCGTGCATCTCGGGCGCCACACGCGTCACCAGGACGCCTTCGCCACGCTCGGCGATGCGTTCGGCGATGGCGACCACCTGCGGGGTGGTCTTCCCGGCCGCGAAGATGACTTCGGGGTAGCCTTGCCGGAATGCGCGGTGATGATCGACGGTGGCGAAGCCGAGCGATTCGGTGGTCGGCAGCGCGAGTGCGCCTAACGCGCCGAGCGCCGCCTGAGCGTCCACTTCGCCCGACGCGACCTGGCGCAGCAGCGCCAGAACGCGCTCGCGTCTCACGCCGCGCGGGCCTCTTCGGCCTCGCCCTCGGAGAGTGCCACGTCGCCGCGTGCGCGCGCGGCGAGATACTCGCCGAAAATCTCGTCCACCGCCGACAGCGACTCCACGAGATGCAGCTTCCGTCGCAAATCGGCCGAGCCCGGCAGCCCTTTCACGTACCAGCCAAGGTGCTTCCGGAATTCGATGGCCGCGCCGCGCGGATCGTTCTCGTACGACTGTGCCATGCGCGCATGATCGGACGCGATCGCAAACCGCTCTTCCACCGGCGGCGCGGACGGCATCGGCAGCCCTTCGATGAGGGCGCGGGCTTGGTCGAACACCCACGGCTGGCCGAACGACCCGCGCGCGATCATCACACCCTCGCAGCCCGTCTCGCGATACATGCGCACTGCGTCGTCCGCGCTCTTGATGTCGCCGTTGCCGATGACGGGAATCTCGAGCGCCGCCGCCACCGCGGCGATCTCGTCCCACCGCGCGTTACCCGAATACATCTGCGCGCGCGTGCGCGGATGCAGCGTTAGGACCTGCGCGCCCGCGTCCTGGCACCGGAGCGCAATGGAGACGGGGTCGCGCATTTCTTCGTTCCAGCCGCTCCGGATTTTCACGGTCACGGGCAGGTGCGTGCCCGAGATGACGGCGCGGATCACGTCGGTAACCAACGTGAGATCCTTGAGGCAGCCCGATCCGCCGTTGCGCTTGACGACCTTCTTCACCGGGCATCCGAAGTTGATGTCGATGAATTCGGGCGCGAACACGTCGGTGACGAGCGACGCGGCCTCGCGCATCGCGTCGGGATCGGCGCCGAAGATCTGGACGCCGATGGGCCGCTCGCCGGGGCCGAAGCGCAGCTTGTCGATCGTAGCCGGGTTCTCGCGGCGGATGCCTTCGGCCGAGAGGAACTCGGTGACCACCACATCCGCGCCGAAGCGTCGGCAGAGCTGCCGGAAAGGCGACTCCGACACGCCGGCCATCGGTGCCAGGTACAGCGGCACCTGGTGCGCGGTGGAATATGGGAATGCCATGGAATGAAGTTAGTGTGACCGGCAACTCCATGCAACGTCGTTATTTGACACTGTTTTGCCCGCGGGGTAAGTTGCAAGGTTTCCCGCGACGACGCGGTCGAATCCGACGTAGATATTCGCTTCTGGGGAGATAGATGGAATTACGCCAATTTTTCACCGAAGACGGGATCAAGTTGGGGCTCGAGGGGAGCACCAAGGACGACATCCTGAAAGAACTGATCTCGCTTCTCAAGCTCGATGAGAAGTCGGAGGGCATGCTGTACAAGATGCTCAAGCGTCGTGAGAACCTTGGGTCGACGGGGATCGGCCGCGGAATCGCGATTCCGCATTGCCGTTCGTTGGTCGTCAACAAGCTTCGTGTCGCGTTTGGGCGGAAGCCGGCTGGCGTCGATTTCAAGGCGATCGACGAGAAGCCGGTTTTCTTTTTCTTTCTCATCGTGGCGCCACCCCTCGAGGTGTCTAACCAGTATCTCCCCGTGTTGGGGAAGATCGCGCAGTTCAGCAAGGAGCCGGACGTGCCGCAGCGCTTGTTGTCGTTGGCGCAGCCTGGCGAGTTCCTGTCCTTGTTGGAGGAGAAGGGTGTCTGATGTTGCACGCCGAGCTCGAGATTTTGCTCGAGATTCAGGATTTGCAGACGTTGAAGCGAGACATTGCGGTGGCGGAGTACGCGGCCGCGGGCATTCCGGTGGATGTGGACGAATTCAGCGCACGGTTAGGCGAACGCATCACGGAACGTGAAGATCAGTTGTCCCCGCGGACCCAATCGGCGTATCGCCGGATCCTCAAGCGGCACGAGCGGGTGGTGGCGCCGGTGTTGAACGGCGTGTGCTACGGCTGCTTCGTGCACGTCCCGACGAGCAAGGGCCGGGACCAGGACCGCAACGGGGAGCTCCGGAATTGCGAGAGCTGCGGGCGGTTCATCTACTACACGGACTAGGGAAGCGCGCGCTGGCGCGCGCTGGGGGAAGGGGGAACGGGGAAGCGGCGGCGACGGCGGAACAACATCCGCGCGCACCGTTTCCCTGAGCCCGCGTTAGCGGGCGTTTCCCGTCCCCGATCAGATGGCGATCGAGCGACGTCTCCCGAACACGACCGTTGCGAGAATCGCCGCGGCGGCCATCAATCCAGCGGCGGTCCAGAACGCAACCTGCGCGGCGCCGAGGTAGGCGTCGCGTACCGCCGAGAACAGGCGAGCCGCTCCGGGGAAATTGCGCGGCAGGGCGGCGGCGTCGCCGATACCGCGCATCGCCATGTCCACGACGCCGGCAGGCAGTCCGTTAGGCATGGACGCATGGAGGGCCGAGCGATAGGCGAGGGTCGCCAGGCTGCCGAGGAGCGCGATACCCATGGCGCCGCCGAACTCGGACGCGACCTCGCTCAGCGCGGCGGCGGCGCCCGAATGCTCCACGGGGGCGGCGCTGACCACGAGGTCGGCGATGATGGCCGTGCACGGCGCGACACCGAGCGCGAACAGAACGTCGCCGCCAATGACCAACGGCAGGCTCTGCCCGCCGGCTCCCACGGCCATGACGGCCATCCCGATGGCGCCCACCGTTAGGCCGACGCCGAGGACGTACGCGGGACGCATGAGACGGAGAGCCAAGGACGTCGCCATCGATCCGGCCACGAATCCGAATCCGCCCGGCGTGCTCCAGAGCCCCGCCGTGAGCGGCGATAGGCCCAACACCAGTTGCAGGTATTGCGCGAACAGTACCAGAACGCCGAAGCCGACGAAAAAGTCGGTGACGTAAATGGCGAGCGCGGCCGTCACCGCGGGGCGCCTGAACAGGCGCAGATCGAGCAACGGAAGCTCGATTTGCGTCTGTCGCCGCACGAAGAGCACGCCTAACAAAACACCTAACGCAATGGCGCCGAGGGACACGGTGCCGCTCCCGCCCTGCGCCGCCAACTTGATCCCGTAAATGACCGGCAGCACCGACGCCAGCGACAGCCCGGCGCTCAGAATGTCGAGGTGGCCCGCCGTCGGGGCCTTGTACTCGGGCAGCAGTGTCGGCCCAACGATCAACAGAAGCGCCATGATGGGAACGGGCGCGAGAAACGCGGCGCCCCACCAGAAATGCGCGAGTATGATGCCGCCCACAGCCGGCCCGATCGCCCCGCCGAACGAAAAGCTGGCGATCCACACGCTCACCGCGAAAGTCTTCTCGCGGTCGCTGCGAAACATGTTGCTGATGAGCGAGAGCGTGGAGGGTGCCATCGTCGCCGCGGCAACGCCAAGCGTCGCGCGGGCGGCGATGAGCATCGGCGCGCTCCGCGAAAACGCCGCCGCCACGGACAGGAGTCCGAAGCACGCCGAACCAATCAGCAACAACTTGCGCCTGCCGATCCGGTCGCCGAGCGTGCCCATGATCAGCAGCGATCCGGCGGCCAGGAAGCCATACACGTCCACGATCCACAGCAGCTGCGCCGCCGTCGGCTTGAGCGCGGCACTGATGGACGGCACCGCGAGGTTGAGGACCGTGAGGTCCATCCCGTAAACGATGCAGGGCAGCGCGATGATGGCGAGACCGATCCACTCGCGACGCGTCGCCTGCCCCGCACCAACGGAGGCAGTCATTGCGCGGTCACCATGGTCCGTTCACCGCGCTCGGCAGCGCGCGGCGCGACGCGGGCCCGATGAGCCGATTGCGATGCGGCCTCCAACGCCTCGCCGAACGACCAGAGCGCGACGCCAAGCAGGGTCACGTCCTTGACGATGAAGCTGGCGAGCGCCGGATCGAGATTCGGGGTGGTGAACAGAAAGCTCAGCGTCATCACCAGTGAGCCCGTGATCCCCAGACTGCCGACCGCCGAGAGACGCGGCGAAAACCGGCGCGACGCCATCAGCAGACCCATCAGGATCTCGATGACGCCGATAATCTCGGAGGACGCCTGCTGTCCGAACAGTCCCGGAAGCCAAAACAAGATCGGGCTGTGGACGAGCAGCGGGTGAATCGTCGCGGCTTCAGCCGCGGTGAACTTGGTGAGGCCGAAGGCCACGAAGAACATCGCGACGCTGTAGCGGGCGACCACCTGCCCTGCCGGCATAGTCCATTTCTGTAACGCGGTCATTGGAGCTCCCTCCGTTGAAGGTGACTTGTTATGTGCGTGCTACACGCACATATTTAGAAAGGCAGTCTGACGCTGTCAACCCCCTGTTGATTAACTTGGCCAAATGACCCGCTTACGAACCGCCAACATGCTGGCCGCCTTCGCCGGTGAAGTCACGGAGCGCGCGACCGCGGCGCTCAAGAATCATCCCAATCAGACCGACTCGGCCTTCGCGGCGCTCAACATCATGAGCTATTGGGAAGGCATCACCAACGCGCAGCTCGCACGCGCCCTCAAGCTTTCGCACACCGCCACGGTGCGATTGGTCGACAAGCTCGAGGCCCAGGGCTGGGTCGAGGCGCGCGAAGGCGAGGACAAGCGGGCGACGCATCTCCACCTCATGCCGGCGGGACGCAAGGCGGTGCAGCCGGTGCTGGTGGCGCGGTGCGCGGCCGTGAAGGGGTATCTCAACGCGCTCACGGC
>Ga0134125_10007252_pt1 | contig 12514 bp, 14 predicted proteins | sample KB31751_FD_96464 | JGI IMG/M metagenome (GOLD analysis project Ga0134125, IMG submission 96464) | Terrestrial soil microbial communities with excess Nitrogen fertilizer from Kellogg Biological Station, Michigan, USA - KB3-175-1 | ecosystem: Environmental > Terrestrial > Soil > Unclassified ... | reverse complement strand
TCGACGCTGTTGTGGCAGCATTTGTTCTGGTTCTTCGGACATCCTGAGGTTTACATCGCCATTGTGCCCGGATTCGGCATTGTATCGCACGTACTGATCCCGAACATGCGCAGGCCGTTGCTTAGCCATCGCGTAATGATCTATTCGATGGTGGCATTGGCCATTCTCAGCTACATGGTCTACGGACATCACATGTTCGTCAGCGGAATGAATCCGGTCTCTTCGATCGCGTTCTCATTCCCGACCCTGATCATTACCATTCCGGCCACCATTATTGTCTTAATTTGGCTGGGAAGTTTGTACGGCTCCAGGTTGCGGATCAATAGCGCGTCGCTGTTTGCTCTGGGATTCATTTCGATGTTCATCAGCGGCGGGGTAAGCGGTTTCTTTCTGGCGCAACCCTCACTCGACATCATGCTGCACGCGACTTATTTCGTCGTCGGACACTTCCACATGGTCATGGCAGTAGCGGCCATGTTCGGGATCTTTGCCGGAACCTATTTCTGGTTCCCCAAGATGTTCGGCAGGATGATGAATGAGACCCTGGGCAAGCTGCATTTCTGGCTGACGTTTGTAGGCACGTATGCGATCTTCATGCCATTCCACTACATAGGACTGGCAGGCAACATCCGCCGTTACCAGGCGTTTGCCCCGGATTACATGCAGGCATTCATTCCGGTGCACAAAGCGATTACCGTCGCCGCTCTGCTAACCGGCGCCGCGCAGTTAATTTTCGTCTACAACCTTATTCACAGCCGGTTCTGGGGTAAACCGGCGCCGCTCAATCCGTGGGAGGCCACGACGCTGGAGTGGAGCACTCCTTCTTCCCCGCCGCCATTCGATAACTTCGGTGGCAAGCTCCCGGTGGTTTATCACGATCCGTACCAGTACGGCATTGAGGGATCGAGTGGAGACTACGTTATGCAGACTTCACCGGAGCAGATTCACACAAAAAGCGACGAAGCATAAAGGGCTAAATAGCAGGTCTTATGGCAACGACGGTTCAACCTCCGGCAATCAAGAAAATCGAAAAGCTGCAAACCGGTTCCGGCAATGGTGGCTGGCGCCCGCTAGTTCCGGCGGGTGGTGATTCGCGCTTGGTGCAGGAATTCGCTCCTCCTCCGGCTTCGACTGGAATTTGGGTCGGTCTGGCCGCAATCACCATGACTTTTGCGGCGCTCACCAGCGCTTTAGTTGTTCGCAAAGGCGGGGCTGTCGATTGGCAGCATTTTACGCTGCCATCTATTCTCTATTTGAATACCGTGGTGCTGCTTGCCAGCAGCGTAACACTCGAGCTTGGGCGGCGACGCATCGCTGCATACATGGGTGGCCTTAGAAGTTCTGTGCAGCACCCTGCCCGCTGGCTTTACGTTACTTTCTCCCTGGGCTTGCTTTTTGTAGCTGGACAGTACATCGCCTGGCGGCAGTTGAGTGCTCAAGGGCTTTACCTTGCGACAAATCCGAGCAGTTCTTTCTTTTACGTTTTTACCGCCGGTCACGCGCTGCACGTTTTAGGCGGGCTGGGCGGACTGGGTCGGGCCATTCGTAAACTGAAACGACTTGATCTTCGGCGCAGCACGTTCGACGCAACTGCCCGTTACTGGCACTTCATGGGCGCTCTCTGGGTGTACTTGCTGGTGTTGCTATGGATGAAACTCTGACGCTTTCGACAGGAGGCTCTGTGAGCCAAGCCGATTTGACGATAGGAGGACACCCGCCGGGTATGGTCACCGGCTTGCCACCCTTTTCGGTGTCTGCTAAAAAATTGGCGATCTGGCTGTTTATCATCGCTGATGCGGCCACTTTTGCCGCATGCTTGGTCGCCTATGGTTTCCTGCGCAACGGCGCTGCCCAATGGCCGCGCCCATTCCACAGCATCGTGAATGTTGCCATTATGACTTTCATCCTGCTGACCAGCAGCTTGACCATGCTGCTCGGGGTACGGGCGGCAAAGGCCGGAGATAAATCTGCCGCTTTTCGTTGGACATTGATTACGGCAGTGTGCGGCATTCTCTTCGCCTTATTGCACATCCGTGAGTGGCTTGGCCTGATAGGCGAAGGCATGAAGATGTTTTCTAATCCGTGGGGCGATCCTCTGTTCGGCGCTTCATTCTTTTCGATCACCGGATTGCATCTTTTGCACGTAACCGGCGGCGTGATTGCATTGATAGTGGTCGGGTTGCGTTACATGCGCGGTCGCTACAACGCCGACGATTTGGAAGTTACTGGTTTGTACTGGCATTTCGTAGATCTGGTTTGGATGTTCGTTGTGCCGTTCGTTTATCTTTTGAATTTGGGTCAATGACCAAGACGGAGCAAATTTATGGTTGATGCACCCGATGTCCATACACACGAGCCGATAGCCAAGTACACCGACCCAATCGGGCGATACCTGATAATCTATTTCTGCCTTTTAGTCTTGGCGGCATTGCAGTTCGTTATCGCATTCAGCCACGCTGGTACGCCGGCTAAATTCGAGCGCATGCTGCTGATAGCGATTGCGGAAGCTGGATTGGCCTTGGCATTCTTCATGCACTTGTGGGCCGAAAAACGCGGATTTATGTTGTTCGTTGTCCTATTTACGGGTTTCGTTCTGGTGGCCATGCAATACGGTTGGACGGACAGTTTTAGAATGGAAGTGGGCGCTCCCTACACCCAGCCTAAAGTCGGGGTGGTACCGCAGTGAAGCAAAAGATCGGCTCGATCCGGACATACCAGCTGCTTGCGTTTGGGCTTCTTGCATTAACTGTTCTTATATTTCCGCTGCCGGCTTTTTCTCAGGGCTGCGCACTTTGTTACACTCAAGCTGCGTCTTCCGGCGCAAAAATGATCGCGGCATTGAAAAGTGGCATCCTTATACTGGTTCTTCCTCCTACTCTCGGATCCATCGGGATGGTGTTCTTAGTGCATCGTAAGCGTAATCAGATCAGACGTGACGAATCGGGGGTCGAGTCTGGCCAGCAGTGGTAACATCGCGACCGCGCAAACTCTGACGCTCAAGTCAAAGCTGCGGGACTATTACATCCTCACCAAGCCTGAGGTAAATCTGCTTATCCTGATGACCACGTCAGCCGGCTATTATCTCGGCTCTCATGGTCCGCTGCGGATATTTGGCCTGATCAACACTTTGCTGGGAACCCTGCTGGTCGCCAGTGGAACCGCCACCCTCAATCAGTGGATGGAACGGGTTTACGACGGACAAATGCGACGAACCGCAACCCGCCCCTTACCTTCCGGCAGACTCAGCTCGCGTGAAGCATTTCTGTTTGGCATTCTTCTCAGCGTGGCCGGCGGGGTCTATCTGGCGGCAACGGTGAATTTGCTGGCTTCCCTGCTGGCGGTCTCGACTTTACTTTCTTATCTTCTGGTCTACACACCGCTCAAACGGAAGACGGCCCTCTGCACATTGCTGGGGGCAATTCCCGGCGCTATGCCGACGCTAATTGGTTGGGCCGGCGGCGCTGGAACAATCGATGGGCAAGCCTGGTTCCTTTTTGGGATTCTGTTCCTGTGGCAGTTCCCGCATTTCCTGGCGATCGGATTGATGTACCGGCAGGACTACGCGCGCGCCGGCTATCACATGTTGCCTGGCTTCGATCAGGATTCCCGGTTCACGCGCGCCGAGATTTTAGGGTTTGCTATTGTTCTGGTGGCAACGACGATTCTGCCCATGGCCAGCAGGCCTGGATATCTGATCGCAATGGCGTTAGCGGGAGGGTTCCTGCTCTACCACGTGATGAAGTTGACGAGGTCGGCGTCACCCGTTCTGGCCAGCCGCCTGCTCCACGCTTCTGTTCTCTACCTCCCGGTTGTGCTCGGGGTAATGGTTGTCTACAAGCACTGACCATCCCGTTTTGTAATCAATGTAGCGCTGAACAATTGTCGTGGGGAGCAGCATTAGCAAACCTGGATTCAATCCACGCCATCTGGTCGCGCGCTGAGTCCCCGATCACACGTCCGAAATCCGGTTCAGAAATTGTTTCAAGTTGGACCTTATCTCGTGCTTTGCACAATCGACCGACGATCTTTGCGGTTTCGTTAATCGCCGACTCCTCTTCGCTGGCGATGACCAGCAATGGGCTCTTTGCAGGCCGCAAGCCGAGCCGGTTGCGCTCGAAATACTTTTGAACGAAGGGGTTCGTTCTCCAACCTGGCTTGAGCAGGCTGGTTGCAGAAGCTTCCAATTGGTTTCCGCCGTCATCGCACCCTTGGCCGATTTTTTCATACAGCGACATCGCTTCTGGTGTCAGCATGTCACTCACATTGAACTGGGGAAAGGCCGTCTTGATGCCGTAAGCCAGGAAAAGTGGGATCTTGTAAGTGAGTGCGCTTTCGGAAGCATACAGATTCTTCATATCGCCCAAATGTGAGATCGCGACACTTCCCAGATAATTGGGATCATGAAACCCGCTCTCGATCTCGGCCACACCCACTACCGCCATGCCGCCCTCGGCGGTGCCCAGCGCGACCCAGCGAGAACCGAGTTGCGGCAAGGCATGACGCGCGGCTGCAACCGAGTAGATTACGTCCGATGCATTGGACGGGATGTCCGCAAATGCGCTTCTGGAACCCGCGCCCAGGCCGGCGTAGTCGGTGGCGACTACGGCATAGCCGAGATGCACGTACATGGCGAGGAAGGGGCCGTGCTGCAGGTTTCGGGCCAGCGAGGGGGCGCATGACCGCGCAACGCCCGTCCAACTATGTGCCCAGGCAATGATTGGCCAACCTTCGGCGGGCGGCTTAGCGTCTGGAAATAAGATCACGCCGGAGACGGCAACGTCGGCGCCGACCGCGGTTTCTGAGTGGTAAACAATTCGGAGCGCGTTAACCTCTGCAGGCAGATCGTACTCGTCAAATTGCGCCGAGCGCATCAGATCTCCAGGCTTGCCGCGCGGCAGCGGATCCGGGGTGTCATAAAATTTCGTGAGGGGTAGAGGGCGCGAAAATTCCGAGCGAGTCACCGCCGGCTTCGTTTGAGCCGGAGCCGGTTGAGTTTGGGATGTTCCCGCTACGGTCAACAATCCGAATACACCACACAAGCCTGTGAGACGTAGCTTCCTGCCCATGGTCAGAGCGCCGAAGACATCCCATGCGTGGGGAAATGCAGACAATTCAGGGTCACCACCTGACGGCTCATGTTGTCGTAAGTATCAGCGAGAAGATCGGGGGTTGGTCCTGCCTGAGGAAAGGCCATGGACACGTAAAGCCGCGGGATGACTTGAATCGCGTACAGCCGCAAGCGCAGGCCATTTTCTAACAATTTTTCCCCGGCCTCTTGAACCGAGATATCCGAATGTTGGCAGGCAGCTTCGCCCAATCTCATCAGTATGGAGGCGTTGTGGGCCGCGCAACGCACGTACTCAACGGCCGCACCCATACGTTCCCGATGAATGCTTCGAAACTCACGTGGGGGAAGATGCTCGCGCAAGTATTCTTGCTCACTTGCGGAAATCAGATTGCAAAAAGCGCCTATGTCGACCGGGCGCAACTGAATAGCAAGTTTTTCTAAATCCCCGCCCTTACTAAGATGGCCCTTCGCCAAGTAAATCGTCAGGATCAAAGCGACCAGGCCAAGAACAATAAATATCGTGGCAGCGGTCATCGCTGAACCATCCTTTGCAACTCCTGATCCCAAAGCTCCAGATCAGAAACCTTCAATTTTCCGTCCGGGAAAGGCGGGGTCCGATCAGACAAAAATAGGGACACAAGCCAGATAATCACACATACATGAAACCCCGCCATTAGAGTCAAGTCAGCGGCACCGAAAGCGCGCTTCCCCCATTCTGCCCGCAGGGCGGCACTAATTAGAGCGATGGATGCCGAAACTCCGAAGCCCAATGCCACACCCGCAATCCAACTATGCCATGAAACGCGCAACGCACGAGCAAAAATAAAAAGAGCAAGCACCATACCCGCTTCAATCAGATTCGAAGAAAAGTCGATCATCTCAAAGATGTTAGTAACCCTCTCAACGCTGATGCCGGAGAATGCTCCAGAGCCGATAGCCGCACCCAAAAGAAGCAGCGCCAGAATTGCCTGCAGAGTCGGACGTAAGACCAAGCCAAGGGCTGAACGGGATAATAGCAACTCGTTTGCCAACTCATAAATAACCCCAAGTTCCAAAATGGAATCGATTCCCTCCCCAGTTACCAGAGCCCACTTGTAAGTAGCAGGGTGGTACGGAGTATGGAGGAAAATTGTGAACAGTACAATGAACTGTACTAATTCGAAAACAACGTAACCAACAAAAATGGGCAGTTGCCGCTGTAATCTGCGCCTCAATAGGCAGATTAGAAAAGCTCCTAATAGGATATGAGGAGCTATCCACAGATAGTAACTGGTAAAAAGCATGGGCTACCGGAGATACTAGCCTTTTTGGCGGTAGCCCACAATGAGAATTGCGCCGTTTACTTCGCGGTGCAGGTCTTTCCTGGAGGGCATAGCGGGTTGCCGCCTGCCGTAGCGAGAGGTACCGTTGCGGACAAGGCGAATAGAGTGGCAGCGAGAAGCAGTAATGTTTTTTTCACGGGCGAACTCCTTAGTTGAAGTTGGAATTTCGCCGTGATAATGTGCCGTTTAGTGGGCTCCTGATCAGAGCGCACGAATTATTGACGTTTATGAAACGCGGAACAAAATGAGCCTTAAATCGGCTTTTGAAGACCTGTCGCAGACCACTTTGGGGGCCTTTGCCGACTGCCTCAAAAGGTTGGAGTACTTAGGAGGCCTTCGTAAGGTGCGTGGCGGGTATTGGCATTGGGGCTTCAGCAAAGTGCATGGCGAAGCCGCCGCCAAGAAGGCATTTCGGGAAGCTCATCGCGCAGCTGTTTCTGAGGTGTTGTGTACGCCCTTGCGGACGCTGCTTCAAAACGCTGAATCAAGCAGCGAAGATGCCGGGGTTGATCCAGAAGGCTATCTGGAAAAACTAAGAGAAGCGGAGTTGTTGCCGGAAGACCCGGGTGCGGGATCGGCACGTCATCTTAATTCAGTGCTGCACGCTCTTTTGGGCCTGGAACGAAATCGGAAGTCGAACGCCACTCCCCAAGTCTCAAGGCAACGCCCACCACTTGACCAATCACCTCGGCATCCTGAGGATAGTGCTGGATACGCGGCGCAACCGGTGACAAAGGGTGAGGTTGAAGGATAATGTTGTCGCCGGTAAGCGTGCACCAGCAGCAGATGTGACTCTCACGAGTCTCGACGAAATAAATTGGCCGCTCGTATTCGGAATTCCACCCGCCTTCTGATACCCGGTTCTTCGACTCGTCCACCTGAATGAAGCTGCCCGGAGGCAGAATGGGATACATGGTTAAATCCTCGCTGCCGACATAACCATAAGTAAATCCGGTCTTCGACAATTGCTCAAGATATTTGAGCGGAACCGTTCCCCATTGTTCGATCATGCGGCCGAAATTCAGAGTCTTGCGGGGATCAAAGCTGGGGTCCATGCGCACCGGCACATTTATCAGCTCAATCGTCGAAAGGGCTTGCGAAAGATGGGATTTCGGTGGAGCGGTGACTTCCAGATCGGAGACTTCCAGGTCCATCTCCACGCCATATAAACGAAGCATGCGCCGAAAATCACTGTGATAAATAATGGCGAGAGCATAAAGGCGATAAATACTGGGAGTTATTCCCTTTGTTTCAACATCGGAAAGCCGGCTGATGGGTACAAAGTAGCCGACATTGCCACGCTTGCGCGCAAGCTTTTCGCTTGCAGTTTCCACGTCGCGCATCGTGAGGCCTAACTTCTCACGCATCTGACGCAGAGTAGAACCTGCTGTCACCATCGGGGGCAACCTCTAATGCCTGGGTAAATCATAAAACGTCGTCTGGCGAATCTTCAAAACGGCTGGCCGAAAGCCGCGCGTTCTATAAAACCATCCCGGACCTAAGATGCGAAAGCGAAACGCCCGCGCCAGTGTAGCTGAATTTGTTCCGAATTTGTAACAAAATTGGGAACTAACTGGAAAAACAGGTCAACAAAGGCGAATGCAGGGTCACAGATGCGTGGTAAACAGGACAGGTGTATCAGGCGGTGGGGTCACTAAAGCTAAGAAAAGATGGCAGGTGCGCGCCAATGTAGCGTCGCGAGACTCACACATTTGCGCTTATCGCAGGCCCGCAAAAAAGACGCCGAAGAAATTCCCTAGTTGTGGACGAATATCCCGGCAATCGAATAGCCCACTCCTAAACTCAAGACAGCGGCGACCCCGCAGGCAGCAGCCAGGTGCTCGCGTACGCGCTTCTTAACGTTGAGTTCTTCGTGCACCCGTGAGCGTAATTCCGCGAGGGTACCGTGAATCCGCCGACGTTCCTCGGCAGCTTTTAGTTCAAGGTCGTAGCTAGGCAACTCGCTCATATTTCGTCCTCGCTTCTGATTCAATCCAGACTTTGTCAGCTTTCAGGACTTCTGCTGTGTGCTTGGGAAATCTAGCTTTTCCGCGAAATTCGTTGTAGGCAAAAAATGCTGCTGCGCCTGCAAAGGCGATCCAGATGGCGCCAACGATGATAAATGCGTAGAACCAAGCGTAAGCGCTACCCGCAAAAGCAGAGGCCACAATGACCACGACCGCACCCGTAAGCAGTAGAAAGCCCGTAGCGCCCAGAATGAGGGCTAATACCCCTAAAGGAAGGGCGACGCTCACCGCCGATATGGTCTCGTGAAGTTCAGATTTAATCATCTGGATGCGGGTGTTCACGAACTCCTTCAGTTCCTCAACTATATCGGCAAGGATTGCGCCCAAACTACGTCCGTTGTTATCAACTCTCGTTTCATGCATGGCTGTTCGACCTCCAGATTCGCAGCGCCACTCCGGTTATGAAGGCAACACCGGCAACTACGCCGACAAATTGCAAAGGGCGCTCGTCCGCGAAGCGGCGAGTTGAACGGCTGACCGAGGCGGCAGCACTGGAGATTCTGCGCTGGGTAACTCGGAAAGAGCGTTCGACGGCGGACAAAGAGGATTGATAGATCTCGTTGACAGTAGTAGAGCTTTCAGCGGGGGGAAGAGCCTGCGGCATGTTCTCCTCCGGATTCGGCCAGGAGATTGGCTCGCTCCTGGGATTTCTAATCGGAACAGTCGCATTCTGATGGGCCATGTTCACCTTCCGGGATCGGTTGCGATCGTTTATTTGGATGCTCGATCTAAAAAGGGGTATACCCAACAAATCCAATCTCAGCTCGGGTTAGGAGCAATTCACTCGTAAATTGCTCCTAAGTTCAAACCCCAGAGCTGGAGTTTGTTAGTCAGCAGCTTTCGATGTCTCCTGATCGGCGTGGACCAAGGGTTCGTTTACCAGGTGCTCATTCAAAAACCACGACTGGAGCTCGTTAACCCTCAGCACATCACTGACTACCAGGTCATTGGTGCCCTGGTCACCCAGTTTGTCAGCCCGCTCGGCAAGTTCCCGGCATTGCCGAATAATAACGAGATGCGCATCCAGCAACCTGGAAATCTGCACTGGAACTTCTTCCCTGCCCTTAGGTGGACGCTCGATGCGAGTAGTTTCGGCAACATCGTGCGCCATGGCGATGGCCAACCCACCTAACAACTGGATTCGTTCGGCGATGGCATCGACGATTTCGACCTGCTCGCCAAAGTGCTTATCGAATAAAAGATGGAGTTGATAAAAGGTTGGACCGGCAACTTGCCAATGCGATTTCTTGTACAGATCGCGGAGCGTCATAGAATCCGCCAGCAGCTGGTTCAGCTGCTCTGTCATTTCCAGGCGGACCGGTTCTTCTAACTCAAGATTGAATGCGTGGGTAACGGTTCCGAACTGCTGCAATTCGCGGCCGCGCTGATGCACTCGAGGCTCTGCACTCGGATGATTTCCGGACGGGATCTTCTTTGCCATTTTTAAAGTCTCCTTTTACTGGCGTTAGATGTTGGATTCGCCGCTTTGGCACAACAAAGTTTTTGGAACTGGAGAGAGGGCGCGGATCTACTGCGCAGCAAAATTTCCCGGAATCTTCTATCATGGAATGTTCTCATTCAAAACGTGGAGAAGTCAGAGTTGGCACAGACTCCGGTACTGTCAGAACCGCAGCAACCCCCGACCGCGTCGCGGAATAACAATAACAACAATGACGGTCTAGAAGTTCTCGAAACCCGCGAGTGGCTGGACTCGCTGGATTATGTTTTGGCGACAGGCGGGCCTGAGCGTGCCGGCCGGCTTCTGCAACAACTACAGCTTCACGCCCGAAGAGCTGCCGGTGTCAATCTTCCCTTCACCGCTACCACGCCTTATCAAAATACGATTACCGTCCGCCAGCAGGCGCCGTTTCCAGGAAGCCAGGAGATGGAGCGCCGGATCAAGAGCCTGGTCCGGTGGAATGCGATGGCTATGGTGGTTCGTGCCAACAAGATGGAAAGCGGTATTGGCGGCCACATTTCTACGTATGCTTCAGCGGCCACATTGTATGAAGTCGCTTTCAATCATTTTCTGCACGCACGCAATGAGAGTGGGGACCGCGACATCGTGTACTTTCAGGGTCACGCGGCCCCGGGAATGTATTCGCGAGCGTTCTTGGAAGGGCGCTTGCCAAAAGAAAAACTTGAGAACTTCCGGCGCGAGTTGAAGCCAGGAGGCGGGCTGTCTTCCTATCCGCACCCGTGGCTCATGCCTGATTTCTGGGAGTTCCCGACGGTCAGCATGGGATTGGGGCCGATCCAGTCGATCTATCACGCTCGCTTTATTAAGTACCTGGAAAATCGCGGCCTGAAGACTTCAACCGGTGGCAAAGTCTGGGCGTTCCTGGGCGACGGCGAAATGGACGAGCCGGAAAGTTTGGGCTCGATCACGCTGGCTTCACGCGAGAAGCTCGACAATTTGATCTGGGTCATCAACTGCAACCTGCAGCGCCTTGACGGTCCGGTTCGAGGCAACGGAAAAATCATTCAGGAACTGGAAGCGATTTTCCGTGGCGCCGGTTGGAACGTGATCAAAGTCATCTGGGGCAGCGACTGGGACAGCCTGATCGCAAACGACCGTGATGGCCTGCTGGTACGGCGTTTAGGCGAAATCACCGACGGCCAGTATCAGAAATTTTTCGTAGAGAGCGGGGCCTACTTCCGGCAGAACTTGTTCGGAACTGATCCGCGTTTGCTCCGGATGGTGGAACATCTTTCCGACGAGCAAATGGCGCGGATGCGCCTTGGCGGCCATGATCCCATCAAAGTGCATGCCGCCTACAAATCGGCGGTGGAGCACAAAGGGGCGCCTACAGTCATCCTCGCCAAAACCATTAAAGGTTACGGACTGGGCGAAGCGGGTGAAGGCAAAAATATCACACACCAGCAGAAGAAGCTCAATGAGGACGAGCTGCGCATGTTCCGCTCGCGATTTGGAATTCCTATTCCGGACGAAGATTTGCATGACGCACCGTTTTATCGTCCATCGGACGACAGTGCTGAAATTCGATACATGCAGGAGCGCCGCAAACAGCTGGGCGGTTACATGCCAGCGCGTAAAGTTCGTTCCCAGCCGATTAAACCGGTCAATGAATCTCATTTCGAAGAATTTTATAAAGGCACTGAAGGCCGCGAAGTTTCCACCACTATGGTCTTCGTCCGATTGCTGGCGAAACTGCTGCGCGATCCAGAGATAGGAAAGCTCATCGTGCCCATCATTCCGGACGAAGCTCGCACCTTCGGCATGGAGGCTTTGTTCCGCCAGGTGGGAATTTATTCGAGCGTCGGCCAGCTCTATGAGCCGGTCGATATGGACACTCTGCTCTATTACAAAGAGGCGAAAGACGGGCAGATTCTCGAAGAAGGCATCACCGAAGCCGGATCGATCAGTTCGTTCATTGCGGCAGGAACTTCGTATTCGAATCATGGGATTAATACCATCCCGTTCTTCATTTATTACTCAATGTTCGGGTTCCAGCGCATTGGGGATCTGATCTGGGCCGCGGCCGACATGCGGGTCCGTGGCTTCCTGCTGGGCGGAACGGCTGGCAGAACGACGCTTGCAGGCGAAGGCTTGCAACACCAGGACGGACATAGCCATGTGCTGGCGCTCAGCGTTCCAAATCTATTGGCTTATGATCCGGCGTTCGCGTTTGAAATTGGCGTGATCATCCAAGACGGAATCCGGCGCATGTACGTGAACCAGGAATCCGTATTTTATTACCTGACGGTCGGCAACGAACCACTGCCAATGCCGGCAATGCCGGATGGAGATGCAGTTCGCGACGGCATTCTGAAAGGAATGTATATCTTCAAGCCATCACAAAAGAAAGATGCGCAATTGCGAGCGCAACTTTTTGGCAGCGGCGCAATCATGTTCGAGGTGCTGAAGGCGCAAGAGTTGCTGGAAAAGTACGGCGTCGCGGCGGATGTGTGGAGCGTTACCAGTTACAAAGCACTGTATCGCGACGCGAACGATTGCGAGCGCTGGAACATGTTGCATCCGGGAGAGTCGCCGAAAGTGCCATTCGTGACCCAACAATTGAAGAATACGCAGGGCGTGCTGGTAGCGGCTTCTGACTACATGAAGATCCTGCCGG
>Ga0134125_10007251_pt1 | contig 12514 bp, 12 predicted proteins | sample KB31751_FD_96464 | JGI IMG/M metagenome (GOLD analysis project Ga0134125, IMG submission 96464) | Terrestrial soil microbial communities with excess Nitrogen fertilizer from Kellogg Biological Station, Michigan, USA - KB3-175-1 | ecosystem: Environmental > Terrestrial > Soil > Unclassified ... | reverse complement strand
CGTGAGCCTGGTGCCGACCAGGCTCATATCCTGCGGCAGGTAATGGTACAGGCTGTGGCCGCGGCGCTGCGCCTCGAGCGCCAGGGCGAAGCTCGAATCGGCATCGATATCGATCGATTCGATGGGATCCATCTGGATGGCGACGGTGAGCGCCATCAGTGCCGCTTCGCTTTCAACCGCTGCTTCAGGGCTGCCATGCGATGGCGGTCGCGATCGTTGCCGGCGCGCGGCAGGAAATGCTCGATCGCCTCCACCGCCTGGTCGTAATGGCCGAGATGGGCATGCAGCAAGGCGATGTCGCGCCACAGCTCGGCCTCGTCGGGCGCGAACAGCAGCATGCTTTCGACGACCTTGGTCGCCTCGTCGAAGCGGTCGGCGCCGATCAGCCGGTATCTGAGATTGTTCTGCAGCCTGAGCAGAATGCTGCGGTCGCTGACCGGCGCGTAATAATCGGGATTGAGCTGGTCGGCGTCGGCACCGCCGGCCTTCAGCATGCGGCGGAGCTCGGCCGCGTCCGGCGTGGCACCGCCGCCGAACGGATCGATGATGAGGCGCCGTCCGCCGGCTTGCAGCCGGACCAGGAAACGGCGCGGGAAATTGAGGCCGACCATCTCCCAGCCCTGCGAGCGGGCGGCATGCAGATAAAGGATGCCGAGCGTTACCGGCATGCCGCGGCGGCGCTCGATCACCCGCATGAGATTGGCGTTCTGCAGGTCGTCATAGGTGTCGTCGTCGCCGCGATAGCCCAGCCGCTCGACCAGCGCGCGGTTCAGCGCCGCGACATGCTCTTCGAGCGAGTCCTCGCTGGCTTCCGCCGCCACGGTCTCGGCGATCTCCGTGAGATGGCCGCGGTAGCGGCCGACATCGGCATGCGGCTGGCCCAGCGCGGCGAGCGCCAGCGCCGCCTCGGCGATGTCATGCTGCGGGCCCGGCTCGTCGGCGATGCGCCGGAGCACCGCCTCGGCCCACGGGCCGGTGCCGATCTCGGGTGTGCTCATGCCGGCGGCGCCATGGCGGGACGGGCGTCGGGTATGGGCGGGATGCGTTCCGATTTCAGGCGGACATAGCTGACCACCCGCTGCACGTAGGAAATGTTGCGGGCATAGCCGGTGACGCGGTCGAGCTCTGCCTGATTCTGGGCGATGCCCATGAGATAGACGACGCCGCCCACCGTCTCGACGCTGTAATTGATCGATTGGATATTGCGGTCGAACAGCAGCTTGGCGCGGAGCTCGTTGGCGATCAGCACGTCGCGCGCATAGGTGCCGATGCCGCCGCCCTCGCCGACCTTGATCTCGTCGATGACCTCGCGCACGCCATTGACGTCCCACACCAGCTGCACGGCCTTGAGCCGCATCTCCGGCGTCGCCACGGTGCCGGTCAGCAGCACGCGGCCCTCATGCACCGTGAGATAGACGTCCTTCTCGATCTGCAGGGATTCGTGGATCCATTTGTCGTTGATGTCGGTCTGGATGGCGAGGTCGGTCGAGGCGCCGGAGACGCCGCGCTCCTCGGCCGCCGCCACGCCGACCGTGGCGCCGGCGCCGATCGCCATGCCGACGCATCCCGACAGGCCGGCCGGCAGGGCAAGCACCAGCAGCAGGCCAATCACGCGTCGCCCTATCCTCATCGCCTCCTCACGCCTCTACGCGCCAAGCATCGATCAGATGCTTCGGCAGGCTCCAGCCGCCGACCAGCACGACATCGTAGCGCAGATCGCACCCCGCGAGATCGGGCCGGCCGGCCAAGAACCAGCTTCCCGCGCGAATGATGCGGGCGCGCTGTGCCGGACGCAAGGCATCATAGGCGAGCGGCAGCGCGCGCCGGCTTTTCACCTCGACGAAGACCAGCAGATTGCCGCGCCGGACGATGAGGTCGATCTCCCCGACCGGCGTGCGCATGCCGCGCGCGATCCTGCGGAATCCCTTGGCGCGCAGCCACCAGGCCGCCAGACCTTCGCCCCAGCGTCCCCAGCGTCGCGCCTTCAGCCGTTCGGCGCGGCTCACTTGCGCTGGCGCTCGAGGGCGAGCGCGCGGGCATAGATCGCCCGACGACTCTCGCCCGTCACGTCCGCCACCTCCACCGCCGCATCGTGCAGCGAGAGGCGATCGAGCGCCTGGCCGAGCAGCGCATCGATCTCCGCTTCCGAGGCGCGCGGCGCCGGCGCCGGCGGCCCGACCACGATCACGATCTCGCCCTTGGGAGGCCCCGCCACCCGATAATGCTCGGCGAGCGCGGCGAGCCCGCCGCGCCGCACCTCCTCATGCAGCTTGGTGAGCTCGCGTGCGACCGCCGCCGCGCGGTCGCCGAGCACCGCCGCCATGTCGGCGAGGGAATCGGCGAGGCGGGGCGCCGACTCATAGAAGATCAGCGTCGCCGGCACCGCGGCGAGGGTCGCGAGATCGGCGCGGCGCGCCTTGCTGCGATTGTCGAGAAAGCCCGCGAACAGAAAGCGATCGGTCGGCAGGCCCGCGACGCCGAGTGCGGCGAGCAGCGCCGAGGCGCCGGGCAGCGCGGTCACGGCGTGGCCGGCCGTGGTCGCGTCGCGCACCAGCTTGTAGCCGGGATCGGAGACCAGCGGCGTGCCGGCGTCGCTCACCAGCGCCACCACTTGCCCTTGCGCCAGCGCGGCAAGAAGACGCGGCCGCTGCTTCTCGGCATTGTGATCATGATAAGGCAGAAGCTTGGCACTGATCCCGAAGCGCGCCAGCAGCGCGCCGGTCACCCGGCTATCCTCGCAGGCGACGACATCCGCCGTTCGGAGTAGGTCGAGCGCCCGCAGCGTGATATCGCCGAGATTGCCGATCGGGGTCGCGACAAGATAGAGCCCGGCCGCCGGTTTACTTCCTCCGGGCGGATCGCTAGGTTCCGCTGTCTTCGCCTGGGAAGGTTTGGAGAAGGGCTTTGGGCGCGCCATTTTTGCGAGCTGCGTTCGTGATCGCCGCCCTCGCCGGGCTGGCCGCCTGTGAATCCCCCCGGTATAGGGAGGTGCAGCCGCCGGCGCAACTCAGATTGCCGAATTATCCCGCACCCGGGCTCGCCGGCCAGGCGCCGCCGGGCGTGCTGGGCGTGCCGCAGCCGCCGACGGTCAGCGCGGCACCGCTCTCGCCCGACGCCGAGGCGCCGCCGACCGCGCTCGAGCCCGGCGCACCGACCGCCGAGGGCGGCGCGCTGCCGCCGCTGCAGGCGCCGGCCGGCGGGCGCGTCACGCCGGTGCGCGTCGCGCTGCTGCTGCCGCTCAGCGGCAGCGACGGCACGCTCGGCAAGCAGATGCTCGATGCGGCCGAGCTCGCCGTGTTCGATTTCGGCGATGACGGCTTCAACCTTCTGAGCTACGACACCAATGCGGTCGGCGGCGCCGCCGCAGCGGCGCAGCAGGCGATCGACGACGGGGCGCAGCTCGTCATCGGGCCGCTCTTCGGCACCGAGGTGGCGCAGGTGGCGCCGATCACGCAGCCGCGCGGCATCAGCATCATCAGCTTCTCGAGCGATTCGAGCGTCGCCGGCAACGGCGTCTACATCATGGGGTTGCCGCCGTCGCAGGGCGTGCGCCGCGTGCTCGGCTATGCGGCGCAGCAGGGCATGACCGACGTCGCGGCGCTGCTGCCCGACGACGTGCTCGGCAACCGCCTGGCCGAATCGGTGCAGCGCAGCACCGCGGACCTCGGCGATCATCTGGTGAAGCTGCAGATGTATCCCGCCGGCAGCGACCTCAAGCAGCTGACGCCCGTGGTGAAGCAGGTCGGCGATTTCGACCGGCGCCACGCCGCGGCGCGCGATACCGTTTCGGTGCCGGGCGGCCGCCTGACCGATGCACGGCGCCGCGCGCTGGCGCTCGCCACCACCGGCGATCTCGGCTATTCGCTGCTGGTGCTGGGCGAGGCGGGGCAGCGGTTGAAGACGCTGTCGACGCTGCTCGCCTTCTACGACATCGATCCTGCCAAGATCCACTATGTCGGCACGCCGCAATGGGAGGATGCGAGCCTCGGCACCGAGCCCGAGCTGGTCGGCGCCTGGTTCGCCGCCCCCGATCCCGAGGCGCGCACCGAGTTCGAGCAGCATTATCGCCAGGCCTATGGCAGCGCCGCGCCGCGGCTCGCCTCGCTGCCCTATGACGCGGTCGGCCTCGCCGCCGTGCTGGCGCGTCTCGCACCCGGCGTCGGCTTCCCGGCCTCGCTGCTCACCAATCCCGCCGGCTTCCTCGGCGCCGACGGCGTGTTCAGGCTCGGCGCCGATGGCGTGATCGAGCGTGGCCTCGCCGTCTATCAGGTGCGGCGCGGCGGCTTCACCAAGATCTCGCCCGCCCCGACCAGCTTCGAGCAGCCGGCGACGCAATAGGCGGATCGGCGATGGCGAACGGCATTGCCGCGCGCCTGTGGCGCGCGGCCTATCTCCTGCTCCTCCTGGCGGTGCTGTTCTGGTCGGCCAATTTCATCCTCGGCCGCGCCTTCGCCGCCGTGATCCCGCCGATCTCGCTCGCCTTCTGGCGCTGGGTCGGCGCTTCGCTGCTGGTGCTGCCTTTCGCCTGGCCGCATCTTTCGCGCGACCTGCCGCTGGTCCGGCGCTTTTGGCCTCGCATGCTGCTGCTGTCGGCGATCGGCGTCTCCACCTTCAACACCTGCGCCTATATCGGGCTGCAGACCACGACCGCCATCCACGGCGTGCTGCTGCAATCCGCCATGCCGGTGGTGATCCTGATCTTCACCTTCCTGTTCTTCGGCGAGCGGCCGAAGCTGGCGCAGATCCTCGGCGTCGTGCTGTCGATCGCCGGAGTCCTCGCCATCATCAGCGAGGGACGGGGGCAGGCGCTGCTCGATCTCGCCCTCAACCGCGGCGATATGGCCATCCTGATCGCCATCCTCGCCTATGGCGCCTATACGGCTCTGCTGCGCATCAAGCCGCCCATGCACCCTTTGAGCTTTCTCGCCGCGACCTTCGTCATCGGCACGCTGCTGTTGCTGCCTTTTTATCTATGGGAGCTGTCGACCGGCCGCGTGCTGACGCTGGACGGGCCGACGATGATGGTGATCGCCTATGTGGCGATCGGCCCGTCGCTGCTCTCCTATCTCTTCTACAATCGCGGCATCGAGCTGCTCGGCGCCAACCGCGCCGGCCAGTTCATGTATCTGGTGCCCGCCTTCGGCAGCCTGTTCGCGGTGATTTTCCTCGGCGAAGCCTTGCGGCTCTACCATGTCGCCGGCATCGCGTTCATCGCCGCCGGCGTGTCGCTCGCCTCGCGGCGAAGTCTCAGGCAAGCAACGTCGCCAGCACCGAGTTGAGGCGCTGACGCCCCGCTTTGGTGGCGCGCAAGCCCGCCTGATCGAGCACGACGAACCCTTCAAGACGCGCCAGCGCAGGCGCGTCGAGGAGATCCTCGGGCGGCGCCCCGCATTCGCGCAGGAAGCGCGCGCGCGGCACGCCTTCGGCCAGCCGCAAGCCCATCATCACCAGCTCGAGCAGCCTCTCTTGCGGATCGATCTCGAGCCGCTCCTCCATGCCGTCGCCGCCGGCCTGGATGTCGGCGAGCCAGCTCTCCGGCGCCTTCTTCTGCCGGGTCGCGACCTTGGTGCCGCCGAGCGTCAACCTGCCATGCGCGCCGGGGCCGACGCCGACATAGTCGCCGTAGCGCCAATAGAGCAGATTGTGCCGGCATTCGGCCCCGGGCCGCGCATGGTTGGAGACCTCATAGGCCGGCATCAGGCGGGCCTCGAGCTGCGCCTGCGTCGCCTCGTAGAGATCGGCCGCGAGCCCGTCCTGCGGCACCGCGAAATCGCCGCGTGCATGCTGCGCATGAAACGCGGTGCCCGGCTCGACGGTGAGCTGGTAGAGCGACAGATGGTCGGTCGCGAAGTCGAGGGCGCCGCAGAGCTCGGCTTCCCATTCGGCGACGCTCTGCCCGGGACGGGCATAGATGAGATCGAAGGAGAAGCGCGCGAAATGGCCCGCCGCGAGATTGATCGCGGCGCGCGCCTCGCCGGCCGAATGCTGGCGGCCGAGAAAGTGCAGGGCCTGCTCGTCGAAGCTCTGCACCCCGAGCGACACGCGGTTGACGCCGGCGGCGCCGAATCCCAGGAATTTCTCGGCCTCGACCGAGGTCGGATTGGCTTCGAGCGTCACTTCCGCATCGGCGCCGAGCTGCCAGTGCCGGGCGATGCGGTCGAGCACCGCGCCGACGCTGCGCGGGCTCATCAGCGATGGCGTACCGCCGCCGAAAAAGACGCTGCCGACGCTGCGCCGCGCGCCGATCTCGCCGGCCTGGCGATCGAGCGTCTGCAGCAGCGCCCGCGTCCAGGCGCCCTCGTCGATCGCCTCGCGGACATGGCTGTTGAAATCGCAATAGGGGCACTTCGAGCGGCAAAAGGGCCAATGCACATAGATGCCGAACGACCGCGGATCGGGCCGGGCCGCGCTCTCGCCGGCCGCGATCATCGCGCCCTCAGGCATCGGCGCCCGCGAACAGGCTGGCCACCAGCTTGGCGAAGGCGTGCGCGCGGTGGCTGATGGCGTGCTTCGCCGCGGGATCCATCTCGCCGAAAGTCTGGCGATGCCCTTCCGGCACGAAGATCGGGTCGTAGCCGAAGCCGCGTGATCCGCGCGGCGGGAAGGTGAGGCTGCCATGCACCGTGCCTTCGACGGCGACGAGGTCGCCGTCCGGCGAGGCGAGGGCGAGCGCGCAGACGAAGTGCGCGCGCCGATCGGGATTGTTGCCGAGCTCGCGCCGGATGCGCTCGATCGCCACGGCGAAATCCTTGTCCGGCCCGGCCCAGCGCGCCGAATAGATGCCCGGCGCGCCGGCGAGCGCCGCGACGCACAGGCCGGAATCGTCGGCCAGCGCCGGCAGGCCGCTCGCCGAGGCGGCGGCGCGTGCCTTCAGCTCGGCATTGCCGGCGAAGCTCGCCTCGGTCTCCTCGGGCTCGGGCAGGCCGAGGGCCGCGGCCGCGGCCACGGCGACGCCATGCGGCTCCAGCAGCTCGGCGATCTCGCGCACCTTGCCGGGATTGTGGCTGGCGATGACGATGCGGTCGGGACGGCGCATGGGCTCCAGCTTGGAGGGACTTCCTAAGAGACGAGCCCGAGCGCTTGCCGTTGCACCTGGACGAGCTCGGCGATGCCGGACTTGGCGAGCCCGAGGAGCTCGAGGAACTGCGCGTCGCTGAACGGATCCTTCTCCGCCGTGCCCTGGATCTCGACGATGCCGCCCTTGCCGGTCAGCACGAAGTTGGCATCGGCGTCGGCCGAGGAATCCTCGTCGTAATCGAGGTCGAGCACGGACAGGCCGCGATAGATGCCGCAGCTCACCGCCGCCACCTCGCTGGTCAGCGGCAGCGCCGGCAGCACCGCATTGGCGACCAGCCGGCTGAGCGCGATATGCAGCGCGACATAGCCGCCGGTGATGGCGGCCGTGCGCGTGCCGCCATCGGCCTGCAGCACGTCGCAATCGATCTTGACCTGGCGCTCGCCCAGCGCCCCCATGTCGGTGACGGCGCGCAGCGCCCGCCCGATCAGCCGCTGGATCTCCTGGGTGCGCCCGCTCTGCTTGCCCTTCGCCGCCTCGCGATCGGTGCGGGTATGGGTCGAGCGCGGCAGCATGCCGTACTCGCCCGTCACCCAGCCGCGGCCGGTATTGCGCAGGAAGGGCGGAACGCGCTCCTCGACGGTCGCGGTGCACAGCACATGGGTGTCGCCGAAGCGGGCCAGGCAGGAGCCTTCGGCATGCTTGGAGAAGCCGGGCTCGAGGCTGACGGCGCGGAGGCTGTCGGGCGCACGGCCGGAGGGACGCAGGAGATTGCTCATGAACTCTCAGGAAAAATGGGGATGACGCGGGCGGCACTATAGGGCAAGCCTCCCGGCACCGATAGAAGCCCGCATGGTTAGGTCGGCGGCCGCGATCCTGCGAGCGAATCTCGGGGGACCCGTCGAATTGACGCTCCCGGGTGGGCTCACTACATTCGCAAGGCATTTCCTCTTTGACGGTTCCGTGGGGTTTTCCGGCCTGAACGCCGGTTTTTCTTGGGTGATTGGCGAGCTCGCATGATTTCCGACCTGAACGCGCGGAGCCGCGACATCTTTCGCCGCATCGTCGAGGCCTATGTCGAGACGGGCGAGCCGATCGGCAGCCGCACCATCGCGCGCCGGCTCGGCATGAGCCTGTCGCCGGCGACCATCCGCAATGTGATGGCCGATCTCGAGGATGCCGGCCTCCTGCGCGCGCCCCATACCTCGGCCGGCCGGGTGCCGACCGAGGCCGGCCTGCGTCTGTTCGTGCACGGGCTGCTCGAGCTCGGCGCCCTTTCGGCCGATGAGCGCGCCAACATCGAGGGCCAGTGCGCCGCCGCCGGCCGGACCCTGTCGCAGATGCTGGAGGAGGCGACCCATACGCTCTCCGGCCTGTCGCACTGCGCCGGCCTCGTGCTGGCCCCCAAGACCGAAGCCTCGGTGAAGCATATCGAGTTCGTCAATCTGGGGCCGGGCCGCGCCCTCGTGGTCATGGTCACCGAGGGCGGCCAGGTCGAGAATCGCGTCATCGAGGTGCCGCTCGGCATGCCGACCTCGGCCCTGGTCAATGCCGGCAATTATCTCAACGCCCGGCTGAACGGCCGCACGCTCGACGAGGCCCGGCTCGAAATCTCCGAGGAGATCACCGACGAGCGGGCCCAGCTCGACGAGCTGACCGCCAAGGTCGTGGCGGCCGGGCTCGCCACCTGGAGCGCCCAGGGCAACGGCTCCAAGGACGGCTATCTCATCGTCCGCGGCCAGGCGAATCTTTTGGGCGATGTGACCGGGATCGAGGATCTCGAGCGCATCCGCGCCCTGTTCCAGGCGTTGGATACGCGCGAATCGATGCTGCGCCTGCTCGACGCCACCAACAAGGCCGAGGGCGTCCAGATCTTCATCGGCGCCGAGAACGATCTGTTCAGCGTCGCCGGCTGCTCGGTCGTGATCGCGCCCTACACCAATGCACGGGAACAGATCGTCGGAGCGATCGGGGTCATCGGCCCTACCCGCATCAACTATGCCCGCATCATTCCGATGGTCGATTATACGGCCAAGGTCATCGGGCGACTGCTGAGCTGAAGGATACCAGGATGAACGACCAAAATTCCCCGGAATGGCCCGAGCAGCCGCCGGCCGACATGCCGGGCGCCAACGACAACGACACCATGATGCAGGCGGCCGACCGTCTGGCCGAGCTCGAGGCCGAGGCGGCGCGCTACAAGGACCAGGCGCTGCGCGCGATGGCCGAGGCCGAGAATGTCCGCCGCCGCGCCGAGCGGGAACGCGAGGATGCCGCCAAATACGGCGTCTCGCAGCTCGCCCGCGATCTCCTGCCGGTGGCCGACAATCTGCGCCGCGCCATCGAAAGCGTCGATGCGCAGGCGCAGCAGGATCCGGCCGTGGTCGCGCTGCTGACCGGCATCCAGGCCACCGAGCGCGAGCTCGTGACCGCGCTCGAGCGGCGCGGCATCCGCAAGATCGAGCCGGTGGGCGAGAAGTTCGACCCCAACTTCCACCAGGCCGTGTTCGAGATCCCGACCAACGACCAGCCCCCCGGCACGGTCGTGCAGGTGCTGCAGGCCGGCTATATCATCCATGACCGGCTGCTGCGGCCGGCCATGGTCGGGGTCGCCAAGCCGGCCGCCGACGGCACCGCCGAGCGGCTCGACACCGAGGCCTAGGCGCGGCGCCGCCGCGCGAGGGCAACAAAAGAGCGGCGTGCCGACCCGCTCGACTGAGCGCCGCGGGGGCGGCGTCGCATGCCCGCAGGCGGCGCCGCCATCGTCGCTTTTGCGGCCGGCCGCCGCCCGTTTGGACCGCATTTCTGGCGTTGCAGCATCCGGGGCGGCGCCCTACATAAGCTCCCGTGGCGGGGTCTCGCCATGGCATCTCGATTGAGAGGGTCTTCCTCGGTGCCTGAGCATGGCCTCGGACCGGGCGCTTCCGGGTCTTTTCGACCGGGCGAGCGTGTTCGCGTGCGGGGCTGGGCCGTGGAAGTCTGCTGACAGAAGGGGTTTCGAAATGGGCAAGGTTATCGGCATCGATCTCGGCACGACCAATTCCTGCATCGCGATCATGGACGGCAAGAACGCCAAGGTGATCGAGAACGCGGAAGGTGCGCGCACGACGCCGTCGATGGTGGCATTTACCGAGGCCGGCGAGCGGCTGGTGGGCCAGGCGGCAAAGCGCCAGGCCGTGACCAATCCGGAGAACACCTTTTTCGCCATCAAGCGTCTGATCGGCCGGCGCGCCGACGATCCGGTGGTGGCGAAGGACAAGGGCATGGTGCCCTACAAGATCATCGGCGGCGACAATGGCGACGCCTGGGTCGAGAGCCGCGGCAAGAAGTACGCGCCGTCCCAGATCAGCGCCTTCATCCTGCAGAAGATGAAAGAGACCGCCGAGTCCTTCCTCGGCGAGAAGGTCGAGCAGGCGGTGATCACCGTCCCGGCCTATTTCAACGACGCCCAGCGCCAGGCGACACGCGACGCCGGCAAGATCGCCGGCCTCGAGGTCTTGCGCATCATCAACGAGCCGACCGCAGCTGCGCTCGCCTACGGGCTCGAGAAGAAGGGCACCGGCACGATCGCGGTCTATGACCTCGGCGGCGGCACGTTCGACGTGTCGATCCTCGAGATCGGCGACGGCGTGTTCGAGGTGAAGTCGACCAACGGCGACACCTTCCTCGGCGGCGAGGATTTCGACAAGCGCATCATCGATTACCTCGCGGACGAGTTCAAAAAGGAGCAGGGCATCGACCTGCGCACCGACAAGCTCGCCCTGCAGCGCCTCAAGGAAGCGGCGGAGAAAGCCAAGATCGAGCTTTCTTCCTCGACCCAGACCGAGGTCAACCTGCCGTTCATCACGGCCGACCAGACCGGCCCGAAGCATCTCGCGATCAAGCTGACGCGGTCCAAGCTCGAGGCGCTGGTCGACGATCTGATCGAGCGCACGGTCGAGCCCTGCCGCGCGGCGCTGCGCGATGCCGGCGTGTCGGCGGGCGAGATCAACGAGGTGGTGCTGGTCGGCGGCATGACGCGCATGCCGAAGGTCATCGAGACGGTGAAGAAGTTCTTCGGCAAGGAGCCGCATCGCGGCGTCAATCCGGACGAGGTCGTCGCCATCGGTGCCGCGATCCAGGCCGGCGTGCTGAAGGGCGAGGTCAAGGACGTCCTGCTGCTCGACGTGACCCCGCTGTCGCTCGGCATCGAGACGCTGGGCGGCGTGTTCACGCGCCTCATCGAGCGCAACACCACCATCCCGACCCGCAAGAGCCAGACCTTCTCGACCGCCGAGGACAATCAGACGGCGGTGACGATCCGCGTCTTCCAGGGCGAGCGCGAGATGGCGGCCGACAATAAGCTGCTCGGCCAGTTCGATCTCGTCGGCATCCCGCCGAGCCCGCGCGGCATGCCGCAGATCGAAGTCACCTTCGACATCGACGCCAACGGCATCGTCAACGTGTCGGCGAAGGACAAGGCGACGAGCAAGGAGCAGCAGATCCGCATCCAGGCCTCGGGAGGTCTCAACGATTCCGAGATCGACAAGATGGTCAAGGACGCCGAGGCCCATGCCGCCGAGGACAAGCGCAAGCGCGAGATCGCCGAGGCGCGCAACCACGCCGATTCGCTGGTCCACACCACCGAGAAGTCGCTGGCCGAGTTCGGCGACAAGGTGGGCGGGTCCGAGAAGCAGCAGATCGAGGCCGATCTCGCGGCGCTGAAAGCGGTGCTGGAGAGCGAGGATGCGGCCGACATCAAGGCCAAGACCGAAGCGCTCACCAAGAGCTCGATGAAGCTCGGCGAGGCCATGTACAAGGCCCAGGCGGCCGGTGAGGCCGCGGCCGGCGCAGCGGCGGCCGGCGCCGCCGGCGGCGCGCAGGCCGGCACGGCGCAGGATGGCAAGGTGGTCGACGCCGATTTCGAGGAGGTCGACGACCAGAAGAAGAACCGGTCGGCCTGACAGGCTTGCCGCACGGTCAGCGACGTGATGCCGCCTCGGTCTCGCAAGGACCGGGGCGGTTGACGTCGGGGCGCGGCGCGGGCTTGATGGTGGATCAGGAATAGGAGCCGATGGCGAAGCGGGACTATTACGAGCAGCTCGGGGTGCCCCGCAACGCCAGTCAGGAAGATCTGAAGAAGGCCTTCCGCAAGCTGGCGATGCAATATCATCCGGATCGCAATCCCGGCGACCCGGAAGCCGAGCAGACTTTCAAGGCGATCAACGAAGCTTACGACGTGCTGCGCGACGACCAGAAGCGCGCGGCCTACGACCGGTTCGGCCACGCCGCCTTCGAAGGCGGCGGGGGCGGTGCCGGCGGACGGGCCGGCGGCTTCGAGTTCAATTTCGGCGCCGGCTTCGCCGACATCTTCGACGAGATGTTCGGCGATTTCATGGGACAACGGCGCGGCGCCAGCCAGGGCCGCGGCGCCGATCTTCGCTACAATCTCGAGATCACGCTCGAGCAGGCCTTCTCCGGCTACAATGCCGAGATCCAGGTCGCATCCTCGCAAGGCTG
>Ga0134125_10007249_pt1 | contig 12519 bp, 12 predicted proteins | sample KB31751_FD_96464 | JGI IMG/M metagenome (GOLD analysis project Ga0134125, IMG submission 96464) | Terrestrial soil microbial communities with excess Nitrogen fertilizer from Kellogg Biological Station, Michigan, USA - KB3-175-1 | ecosystem: Environmental > Terrestrial > Soil > Unclassified ... | reverse complement strand
CTGCAATAAAGGTCATTTTCTTTTCTTTTATAATTCGGATGTTCTTGTACGTCAACGGTTATGTATATATCTCCGCGTGGGCCTCCATTATAGCCATGTCCGCCCTTGCCTTTTAAGCGTAAAACTTGTTTGTCTTTTACTCCCGGTTTAAATTTTATATCCAGCGTTTCATCGTTTAGCTCTATTCTTCGGGTAGTGCCGGTATAGACTTCTTCTAAAGAAATGGTTGTTTCGGTTTTGTAATCTTCACCTTTCGCCACTCTTTTGGTACTCGTTCCTGGTCTAAAGCCGCCACCAAATATTGATTCAAAGAAATCTGAAAACCCTCCTCCATTAAATATGTCTTCGTGTTCACCATATGATTCAAAGCCTTGTTGTCCTCCCTGCTGCCTCCATCTTGACCAGTCAAAATCTTCTGCCCTGTGACCGCCTTGCTGGTAGTTTTTCCAGTTCGCTCCCAGCTCGTCGTATTTTTTTCTCTTTTCCGGATCGCTGAGCACTTCATTGGCTTCATTTATTTCCTTGAATTTTTCTTCGGCGGCTTTGTCTCCCGGGTTTTTATCAGGATGATATTTTATAGCCAGTTTACGATAAGCTTTTTTTATGTCATCTGCAGCGGCATTCTTTTGTACGCCCAATATTTTATAATAATCCTTAAAGTCCATTTTAGTTGTTTGAGGAATTGTAGGTTTTTTGCTGGATTCGTTTTTCTTTGCGCCTGAAGTATCCTCGTAAGAAAATACTATGTTTCAGCGCATCAATAACCTCATTTAACCCTTTGCTGCCTGTCTTTATATTCTCCATACTCTTATTCAGGTTCGGAACAAATGTTGTATCCATTAGCAACCTGCCAATGGTTCCTTTGTCATTATTGGCTTTTCTAAGTATTGTGTCTAAATCGCCGGTAACAATCGCAGCCCTGTTACCGGTAACCTTTATGTTTACAATAGCCTGGTGAATTTGATTTGATATTGATGTATCGGTAAGAAGGGCGCCTACAGTGCCTCTACCCGATTTTATTGTTTTCACAATGTTGCTTAAATCTCCTGTAATTTCTGCTGAATTCTTGCCTGTCCGTTTAATGTTCACTACAGCTTCCTTTATATTATCAGCTACTACAGTATCCATCAATAAACTCCAAAGTGAGTTAGGGCTATTGATCTTGGTTGTTATCTTTTTCAGGTTATCGGTTATAACGGCAATATTGTCATTGGTACGGTTAAGGGTCCTCAACATCTCATCTGTTTCAATAGGGCGTAATGTTGCCAGCGTATCTCCTTTCTTTAGGGCAGGAGCCCCCGGGCTTCCACCATTGATGTTTACAATTTTGTTACCCATTAAGCCATCAGTACCAATACTTGCAACAGCATTCTCACGTATGAAGCTTTGATCCTTTGTTTCAATAACCATTACTACTTTAATGTTGCTGTCGTTTATTATTTGCACACTCTCCACAGTACCTACATCAATTCCTGCAAACCTTACATTGTTTCCTGCCATAAGGCCATTTACATTGTGAAACATGGCGTTTACCTTGAAAGTAGAACCAAACAAATTCTTCTTCGAACCTATCATATACAATGCATAAATCAGGAACAATGTTCCTATGGTTACGAAAACACCCAAACGTATATTTCTCGAAATGCTTTTTTCCATGGCTTATTCAAAAAATGGTTTAACAGTTATATCAGTTGTTTTTTTTAATTCCTCGTAAGTGCCGTCGGCCCGTCGTTTGCCATCAACAAGCGCTATTATTCTGTTTGCTGTAATCCGTATGCAATTCATGTCGTGCGATATTATTATAGAAGAAGCGTTGTATTTTTTCTGTACATCCATAATCAGTTGGCTAATATCACGCCCGGTAATGGGGTCAAGGCCGGTAGTTGGTTCATCATATAGAATAATTTCAGGCTTCAGAATAAGTGTGCGTGCAAGGCCAATGCGTTTACGCATGCCACCCGATAGCTCAGATGGCATCATGTCTACCGTATGAACCAACCCTACATTTGTAAGTGCTTCTATTACAAGGTCATTTACTTCTGTTTTTGATTTTTCTATACCATGCCTGCGTAAGGGGAATTCAAGGTTTTCCCGTACTGTCATAGAATCATACAGTGCGTTGCTCTGAAAAAGGAAACCTACTTTAACCCGCATTTTGTCCAATTCCAGGTGGGACATATCGGGGACATTTTCGCCGAATACCTTTACAGTTCCTTTTTCCGGCTGTAAAAGGCCAATAATGCATTTAATAAGTACAGACTTACCTGAACCTGATTTGCCAAGTACTGCAACATTCTCTCCTTTGGCTACTTTCATATCAAAGTCAATAAGCACATGGTTATCACCAAACGATTTATACAAATGTTCTATTTCTATAACATGTTCGCTGTTTGCAGCGCCCTTCTTTAATTCAATATGTTCGCGTGTTTCTATCATGTCAATCCCATTAAGTCGGCTACCTGCACAGCAAGTAAATCGAGAATAAAAACAAGCAGCGATGAAACAACCACAGCCGAATTAGCTGATTCACCAACTCCCTCAGTACCTTTGTTTGAATTGTATCCTTTGTAGCAACCAATTAAACCAATTGCAAACCCAAAAAAGAATGATTTAACCGTTGCAGGCATAATATCGCCATAAGCCAGCTTACTGAATACTTGTGAATAAAACAGGTGCAGGCTGGTTACTCCTTTCATGTTGACGCCAAGATATGAACCAAACATCCCAATGGCATCACATAATATAATTAGTACAGGTACCATGAAAGTAGTAGCTAATACTCTCGTAACAACAAGGTACTTGAAAGGGTTTGTACCTGATACTTCCATAGCATCAATTTGCTCGGTTACCTTCATCGATCCTAATTCAGCACCAATGCTGGAGCCAATTTTGCCGGCACAAATCAACGCCGTTATTACAGGGCCAATTTCACGCACTAACGATACAGCAACCATTGAAGGTAGCCAGGATGCCGCCCCAAATTCTTCCAGGGTAGGGCGCGATTGAATGGTTAATACAAGCCCCATAATAAAAGCTGTTATGCCAGTTAATGGGACTGATTTATACCCTATAATGAAGCATTGCCTCAGGAATTCACGAAACTCATACCGCGGCCTGAATACCTCCCAAAAGAAGCGCCCGGTAAAGCGTGATATTGCTCCTACTTCAAGAAGGAAATCTTTTAACCCTATGGATTGTGTGCTTCTCATTTCAAGGGCTAAATTCTCTTATAAATCAAATTATTGTCATGAAATCAATCAGGTTTCAGGGTGATTTACGTCATTACCATAGGCCTAACATTGCTCTAATATTGCTATTGTAAGCAAATAGAATTGTTATCAGGTTTATATTTAAAGACATGGAAGAGATCAAGTCAAAAATAGAGGAGTTTGCCGGTGATATTAAAGAATATGCAGATATTCAATATAAACTGGCAGTATACAAAGTTGCTGATAAAACTTCGTCAGTCGGGGCCAAAATATGGTCGGCCTATATTATTGGGGCAATATTTTTGCTGGTAATGGCATTTGCGGGCATAGCAGCCGGTTATTGGTTATCGCATTATACTGGTTCACTAGCTTCAGCATTACTAGTAGTGGCCGGTATATATCTTGTTTTGGTTTTTGTACTTCTGATTTTTAGAGAGAAGCTATTGATAAACCCGATACGTAATGGTATAATAAAACAACTATTTGGCAATGGAAAGTAAGAAGATATCAAATTATTCAGAGCTTAAGCTAACCATAGAACTGTTGAATTCCGAAAAACGGAACAAAGAAGAATCTATTAAGCGGAACTTTAAGCAAGTTAAGGATAGTTTAACCCCCATGAACATCCTTAAGAATTATTTGAGGAAGCTAACAAGGGATAACGAATTGTACACTAACTCATTAAGCGCTATTGTAAGCCAGGGGGCAAAATACATCGTCCGCAGGATGGTTGGAGGCAATAACCCAAAGAGGCGTAATTTTGTCTTCGACATTCTTGAAAACGCTCTGTCGAGGTCGGATAAATAATAGACTATTTTGCCTTGGTTGGTTGAATAGAAGGGCTTTTAAAGCATTGCAAATATGAAAACCCGAAGGGCTACAATATCTATCTCCGGGTACCACAAAGAAATTTTAAGGGATATCCGTTACAATGTTAAAAGAGTTGTGCTCCATTGTAATGTAGAAGATATACATCGTTTAAGGCTCGATATAAAAAGGATTAAAGCCATATATGAATTACTCCATTCAATTTCACCAAGTAAATTTAATGCAAGAACAAAAGCAGCGTATTTAAAAAATATATTTAGTAACACCGGTGCTATTAGAGATATGCAAGTAAATAAACAACGAGTAAGGGCGTTGAAACTGCCCATAAATATTTACAAGCCGTACATACGATATATGAATAATGAGATAAGTAGCAAACGGGGTTTATTGAAAATTGATTTCGATTCATTTGATTGGCATTGCTTTACTTATAATGAACTTTCAATAAATGCCTTGTCAAAATCTTTGACTAAGAAAGAACTGCAAAAGGCCGGGTTGCATTTTATTGGTAAGCGATTTAAGAAGATAAAAAAACTAAACAGGAAGAATGCGGGTAATTCAGATTTACATAAAATACGGAAGCATATTAAAGAAATATCAGCCATTGCAGCACTTCTGCATAAGATAACCCCAACTGGTATAAGTAAGGAATTCAGGCAAGAAATAAAAGTAATTGGCGAAACCATGGGTGTATGGCATGATAATTGCCTTCTTATTTTGTCAATGGAGAGTTTCAGTAAAGATTATGTTAAAGGGAATAACAAGGAATCAGCACCGATGGAGAATAGTATTGGTAAAATGAGAAAGGAGAATAAGAAATTAGCAGCTGAGTTCAGGCACGGAATAAGACAAGCATTAAAAGTTAAATTTATAGATAAGTAAGAAAAATGCCCCAAGGTCGATACCAAGGGGCATAATCATTATTCCACCACAAATTAATGTTTGCCTGCGGAATGAGTATCAACAGCCAGGTCGACTTTGGTTTTTTTTACAATATCAAAAATGTCTCTCTTTAAAGCCCTAAAGCGTTGGCCAAACTTTATTATTTCTTCACCTATCTGTTTGTGGGTTTCTCTAAACGATTCTTCATCTTCCCGCTTGCTGCTGATAAGCCTGTCAAGAAACCTTTCATGTGCTTCCACTTTGTCATAAAGGCTATCGAGCTCACCGGCGGATACTTTAATAAGTTCATTGTTGATCTTTTCAAGTTTATCTTTTGTTTTTACAGGAACTTCCTTCCGGGTTTTGCTGACTTCAAGGGCATAAAGAAAGGCAGCTTCATCGCGCCAGAAAGCAATGTCTTCAAGCCATTCCACGCTTTGCTGATGCAAGGTTTCAATTCCTGAATCGAGAAGGTAAGCGGTTGTTGATGCTGGTAAGGTTTCCATAATGTGAAATTTATTTATTGATATATTAATTATTCATGAAATACAAGTACAGGAAAGGATGGAACGGCGCTCAAGTCGGAAAGTATAGGTTTTTCATTGAAGAGTGATTCAAAAATATTGCGGTGGTGGGCGGCCGTAACGAGCAGGTCGATATTATGGTCGGCTACATATTTACCAATTGCATCTGTCACATCTTCCGACCAGATTCTTTCAAAGTTAAGGCCTTGTGTATCTTTAAAGTATTCGGCAATCTCTTCATTCTCAGCCTTGAATATATCAACACTCAGATCGCTGTCATGCTTACTTATATGAAGGAAGGTAATTGTATTGGCACTGAAGTATTTTATGAAATCGCGGAATGGCCTTAATGCTAATCTTCCTTTTTCTTCATAGGCCATGGCATAGGTAATGTTTTTAAATGTGCCATAAGAACAATTAGCGGGCACGAACAGTACCGGGCACTTGGCTTTTTTAATTACATTGTATGTGTTGGTGCCGAAGAAAAACTCAGTAAGGGTATGTACCCCACCAGTTCCCATTACAATCAGCGTATTATCTTCCCCATGGGCGCTCAACGCATTTGAAAGCGATTTGGTAGTTATGTCTACTTCATAGTCAGCAGATACTTTGAACATCTTATTCACTTCATTGCAGGTATCCTTTAACCTTTCGGCAGCAATGGCAGAGCTTTCCCTGGCCGATGAGCTTATTCCCTCACCAAGGGCAACCGACGATACCAACGGTAATTGGTGTACGTTAAGCAATAAAAGCTTCGTAGTAAATACCTGTGCCAGCTTGGCGGCATATTCCACAGCATTATTAGCTTCTTCTGAAAAATCGGTAGGGCAAATTATTTTATTAAACATAATTGGTGTTGTTTAAGAGTTATTAAAGTCCTTTATTACCATAAATATTGTGATGTGTGAAGTCTTCAATATCCCTTCGTACCCTCACGTATTTATAGGTTGTGGTTGCATAACCCAGGCGAAATGAGTATGCAATAACAAGGTTCTTCGGGATTCCGAGTAATTCCTTAATTTTCTTTTCATAAGGGCCATTACTTAATGAACTTACTATGTGGAAATTAATGCCAAGCGAATTGGCCATAAGCCACATGTTTTCCATTACGCAACCCAGACTTATAATACCAAGAAAATCGCCCTCCGATGCAGGAGCCCTTCTGGATGGATCGTATAGCACAAGACCTAACAGGGGTGTAGTGTTTAGTTCCTCTTTGAAGAATGAATTCCTGTCATCTTCAGTTATTTCATACTTCTTGATATTGGGTTTTTGCCAAGCAGGAGGAAACATGGTGCCGAGGATACCGGTTTTCTTTTGTTCCAATTCGGCTTCTGAGAAAGACAATTGGTTGTAGTTTTCTCTTACGAAGGTGAGCGATACAGGTGCCTTAACGGTTGATATCTCTTTAATGACCTTTTTATCGTCAATAATAACTACTTCATAATTTTGCATATTATGCGCAGTAGGAGCCCAACTGGCTGCTTCCAGAATTTTATTCAAATCTTCTTTTTTTACCGGTTTTTTCGGGTCAAACAATACCCTTGATGAGTGTCTGTCTCTTATAAGAGTTAATAAGTCCATGATTGTGTAATTATATATGACAAAGATTGTAAGGAAGGGGTTCCAACCCAATGACCACTATCAACAATGGGGATGACTTACATCATAACATAAGGTATTGACTGGAAATAGTTTTGTGAATGAGAAGATATCCGGAAGTGGCGGTTTGAAATTACGCGATTATTAAGTAGCCGGAATATTGAATATACATCCGTAAATCGATTTAACATGAAAGAAGAAAAAGAAAAGTTGGAATATACCAAGTGGTTCAAAGACATTCGAATGTCAGATGTACCTCTGGTGGGTGGCAAAAATGCCTCATTAGGTGAAATGTTTAATGCCTTAACAAGTAAAGGAATTTGTATTCCCGACGGCTTTTGTGTTACAGTTGCTTCTTATTGGGAATTCATCCACTACAATAAATTATTTGAGCAGCTCTCTGCATTGATGAATGGTATTGATAGGAAGAATTACTCAAATCTTAAGGATACAGCAGAGAAGGCCCAGGCATTGATATATGAAGCTTCATTGCCTGAAAATATTGTCGGCGATATACAAGATTACTATAACCTATTGTGCGATACATATGGCAAGAATACCGATGTGGCTGTTCGCAGTAGCGCAACAGCCGAAGATTTGCCGTCGGCAAGTTTTGCCGGCCAGCACGATTCATATTTAAACATAAGAGGCATTGCATCATTGCTTTATGCAGTGCGGAAATGTTTCGCTTCTCTTTTTAACGAACGTGCAATTAAATACAGGGAGGATAATAATTTTGAGCATATGAAAGTCGGCCTTTCTGTAGGTGTACAGAAAATGGTACGTTCTGATATGGGTTCATCGGGTGTAGGATTTACACTTGAGCCTGAATCGGGCTTTAGGGATATTGTGCTTATTACAGGATCGTGGGGTTTGGGTGAGAATGTCGTACAGGGTATTGTTAATCCTGATGAGTTTTATGTTTTCAAACCCACTTTAAAAGCAGGAAAGAACGCTATTGTAAACAAAAAATTAGGCACCAAGGCAAAAACAATGATTTATGCCGCGAATACCGACCACCAACCCGGAATTGCCACTGTAAATACAGATACACCTGCGGAGAAGCGTGAGCAGTATGTATTAAATGATGAAGAAATAACCATTCTTGCACAGTGGGCGTTATTAATAGAAGAGCACTATAAAACACCAATGGATATTGAATGGGCAAAAGATGGTATGACGGGAGAATTGTTTATTGTGCAGGCAAGGCCCGAAACCATACATGTGCAGGGCAAAGGAGTAATACATAAAGAGTATAAACTGAAAGAGAAAGGGCAAGTACTTGTATCAGGTACTGCTATTGGTAATAAAATTGCCAGTGGCAAGGCCCGTATTATTAACTCTCCGGCACAAAGCGATCAGTTGCAACAAGGAGAAATATTAATTACAGATGTTACTAATCCTGATTGGGATATTGTATTAAAGAAAGCTGCAGCAATAATAACCAACAAAGGCGGACGTACCAGCCATGCTTCAATTGTTGCCCGTGAACTTGGTATTCCGGCTATTGTAGGCACAGGCAATGCTACAAACAAAATAAAAGATGGCCAGCTTATAACCATTAGTTGTGCTGAAGGAGAAGAAGGGCATGTATATGATGGAGGGCTAAAATGGGATGAGAATGAAATTAATTTGAAAAATATAAAAATGCCCCGGACCCAGCCTATGTTAATCCTTGGTGATCCGGATAAAGCATTTACGCTTTCATTTTATCCAAACAGGGGCATAGGCCTTATGAGGCTTGAGTTTATTATAAGTAACGCTATACAGGTTCACCCCATGGCACTTATTAAGTTCAATGAACTTAAAGATGCAGAAGCGAAAGCTACGATAGAAAAGCTCACGCACCATTATCCTGATAAGTCAAAATATTTTGTAGAAAAACTAGCCCAAGCGGTTGCTACAATAGCATGCGCATTTTATCCTAAGGATGTAATTGTGCGTATGAGCGACTTCAAAACAAATGAGTATGCGAACCTTATTGGCGGAAAGGAATTTGAACCTAAGGAGGAAAACCCTATGATAGGTTTTCGCGGGGCATCGCGCTACTACGACAAGCGTTATAAGCAGGGCTTTAAGCTGGAATGCGAAGCCATGAAAATGGTAAGAGAGGAGATGGGTCTTAAGAACGTTAAGCTGATGATACCATTTTGTCGCACCGTTGAGGAAGGGAAAAACGTAGTTAAGGTAATGGCTGAAAATGGGTTGAAGCGTGGGGAAAACGGGCTGGAAATATATGTAATGGCTGAAATTCCCAATAATGTTTTACTTGCAGAAGATTTCGCCAAAGTGTTCGATGGCTTCTCTATTGGCTCAAATGATTTGACACAACTTACGCTGGGTATCGACAGAGATAATTCTACCATCCATTCGCTGTTCAATGAGAAAGATGCAGGGGCCAAGCAAATGGTAAGCACACTAATTAAAAAAGCTAAAAAGGCAGGAGTTAAGGTAGGATTATGCGGCCAGGCACCGAGTGATTTCCCTGACTATGCCCAATTCCTGGTGGAAGAAGGGATAGATAGCATTTCCTTCAACCCCGATGCTTTGCTTAAAGGAATTGAAAATATCAACGCTGCTGAAGCAAAAGGCAAACTGCCTAGATTTGAAACGGCCAACACGTAAGTTAAGAAACTGGTAATGTCAGTTCAGTAAAAAGGTCTCTTAAGCCTAAGAGAATTTCTTAATTCTTTCCAGCCCTTGTACGTTTACTACTTTTACCTCTCTGCCATCTATCTCAACCATCTTCTCTTGTTTAAAGTCAGATAAAGTACGGATAAGAGATTCTGTAGAAGTACCTACCATATTAGCAAGATCTTCACGTGAAAGGCTAAGATTTTGAGTCCCCGGTGTCTTTTTTACCAGTTTAAGCAATGCATCGGCAACACGGCCTCTAACCGAATTGTAGGCCAAGCTTAGTAATTGCTCTTCTTTTTCATTAATGTTATTTACCAGCATTTTAATAAATCGTGCCGATACTTCCTGTGTGGAATACACAAGCGAAAGGAATTCATTCTTTGGTATCAGGGCTACCTCGGTTTCTTCAAGGGCAGTGGCCGAATCAGCATAATTGCTTCCTTCAAGTATAGCATTAAAGCCTAAAAATTCACCGGCACCGTATACGCCAGTAATAAGTTCCTTTCCATCGGGGCTCATGCGCCATGATTTAATTTTTCCTTTGGTAACAAAGAATACTGAGGTTGGTTCATCGCCCTCATGATAAACGAATGCTTTTACTGAGAATGTTCTCAACTTGTGGTCGCTGGAAACACTTGAAGGCAGACTGAATTTATTCGCAGTTTGAATAAAGTCAACCAATCCGCTCAAGTCGCGGGTATAGTTTTTCTTAAAGAATTCATTCCGTTTAAGGCGAGTTTCAATTGCATTAAGCAGTTCCATTTTATCAAATGGCTTTACCAGGTAATCATCGGCGCCCAGGTTCATACCTTTACGCATATCGCTCTTTTCAGCTTTCGCTGTTAAAAAGATAAAAGGAATACCTGCTGTTTTCGGGTCGTTGCTTAAAATATGCAATACACCATAACCATCCAGGTCAGGCATCATTATATCACAAATGATCAAATCGGGTTTTTCCTGCTTCGCAAGTTCTACACCTACTTTGCCGTTTTCAGCTGTAACAACAACATAATTAGCCAGGTCAAGTATTTCGGCTGTATTGTCGCGCATGTCCGGATTGTCTTCAATAAGAAGTATCTTTTTCATTGTATTTCAGTTTATTGTGTATGAGTTTTCAAATATACATTAAAGGTTGTACCCTCGTTTTCTTTAGTGGTAAAAGATATTTCTCCTCCCATAAGGTCGCAATATCTTTTTACAATATTCAATCCTAGCCCTGTACCCTGTACATTAGTGGCGTTTTTTGCCCTGAAGAAACGTTCAAACAAATGTGCCTGATCTTCTTCCGGTATTCCCATGCCATGATCGGTAACGGTAATACCAAGGCCAGCTTTATTGTTAGTAGTAGCTATTTCAATGGCAGCATTTTCCGGGGAATACTTAATTGCATTAGAAACAAGGTTGAGCATAACGTTCCTGAGCATATTCTGGTCAAGTAATACTTCCAGAGTATTTCCTTTAGAGCTGTAACTTATCTTTTGTCCTTTCTTTAATGTAGGCTGTATTTCTTCAATAAGCTCTTTTGTAAACTCATTTATATCAAAAACAGTGTCTTTTATTTCTACTTTTCCCTGTTCAAGTTTTTCAAGCGAAAGGAAGTCATTGAGAATACTGATGAGGTTTCCGATAGATGATTTTATGCGCCTTATGTGCTTATCGGTCTTTTCCCGTACAAAATCTACCGAGGTATCTTTTTTAGAAAGATACTCTTCAATGAGCGAAGTAGATGAAAGTATTGCACCCAGCGGGGTTCTAAACTCGTGCGATGCCATTGAAACGAAGCGCGATTTCAATTCATTGAGTTGTCTTTCCTTTTCAAGTGTCTTACGTATTTCCTCTTCGTTTTTCTTTTGTACGGTGGCATCACGTTCTACAAGTAATATCTGGTCTACTTCTCCTTCTGCATCGTGCAGGGCAACGGCATTCATAACATAGTTCCTGTCGCGGTAGCTTACCTCAAAAGTCGTATTGGCCTTACTTGTAAATACTTCATTTAGCTTTTCAGCCATAATCGATTTTATTTCCTCAGGCAGCCTGCTTATATAACTTGTTCCAACCAATTTCTCGCTCGTTACACCATATTTAAATAGTTCCATACCTTCAACAAAAACGTAATTAAGGTCTTTGTCAAAAACATTTATGGTTCCATCGGGAAAGTTACGCGCTACAATTTTGTACAGCCTTTGGCTATCTTCCAGTTCACGTGTACGCTCTTCAACGCGGTTTTCAAGCTCCTCGTTGAGCATTTTTATCTTTTCCTCAGCTTTTCTTCTTTCCGTAATATCGGTAATAAGGCCCATAACATATAGGTTACCATTGGCCTCAAAGTGGTTTAAGCTCACCTCAACAGGAAAGTTTGTCCCATCTTTACGCATACCCCAAAGCTCCATGCCCATACCCATCGATCTTCTGCGAGGGTGTTTTGTGTAATCTTCGCGATGATGTACGTGATTTTTGCGGTATTTTTCAGGTAACAGCACTTCCATAGGCTTGCCAATCAATTCCTTACCCTCGTACCCGAACATGTCGTTGGTACGGTGATTAACTAATTGTATAACACCTATTTTGTTTACAATAAGCAGGCTTTCAGCTGCTGTTTCAAACAGCAGTTTATAAACCTGGTTTATATCTTCGCCCATTTGAGAGGTAGGCATATCTTCGCTATGTATAGTTTGGTATGGCGAAGATAATATTTTATAAGAAAGCCCTGACTTCCCCTTACTTTTATACTTTTCAGTCTCCATTATTCTGAGTTAAAAGTGCGGGAAGGGTTAAGAATATGTTATCAAATTCATGATTTGTAATAGCCTTTTGAAGTTGGTCCCCCTTGCAGGTGT
>Ga0134125_10007248_pt1 | contig 12519 bp, 10 predicted proteins | sample KB31751_FD_96464 | JGI IMG/M metagenome (GOLD analysis project Ga0134125, IMG submission 96464) | Terrestrial soil microbial communities with excess Nitrogen fertilizer from Kellogg Biological Station, Michigan, USA - KB3-175-1 | ecosystem: Environmental > Terrestrial > Soil > Unclassified ... | reverse complement strand
TTCAGCAACTGGTAGGCTTCGCCGATCAACTGCATGTCGCCGTACTCGATACCGTTGTGCACCATCTTGACGTAATGCCCCGCGCCGCCCTCACCCACCCAGTCGCAGCAGGGAGTGCCGTCGGCAACCTTCGCTGCGATCGCCTGGAAAATCTCCTTCACATGCGGCCACGCCTCGGGATTGCCTCCCGGCATGATCGACGGACCGAACCGCGCGCCCTCTTCACCACCCGAGACACCCGTGCCGATAAACAGAATCCCCTTCTCGGCCAGATCTTTGGTCCGGCGATTGGAGTCGGTAAACAGCGAATTGCCGCCATCGATAATGATGTCGCCCTTTTCCAGATGAGGCAGGACATGCTCGATCGTCTGGTCGACCACGTCGCCGGCCTTGACCATGATCATGATCCGCCGCGGGCTCTTCAGCACGCTGCACAGCTCTTCCACCGAGTGGGTACCGACGACCTGCGTTCCCTTGGCCTCGTCGTTGAGAAAGTCGTCGACCTTCGACACCGTGCGGTTGAACACGGCAACTTTGTACCCGTGGTCGTTCATATTCAGGACGAGGTTTTGCCCCATCACCGCCAGGCCGATCAGGCCAATATCGCAATTCGCTTCTGCCATCGTTCTCTCCAGTCCCGCATCGCTGTCGTCGGGAATTACCTACCAAATTTACATCTCGACTATGCTATCGCACCGGACTGACAGGTTGTGTCCTCATGTCACGGACAGAACGCGCTCCTCTGCTAGGCTGAGGGGAAACGATTGCGAAATTCAACCGGAGGAGCTGCCATGAAGCTGGCGCGTGTCATTCTTTTTACAGGACAAATGGATGCGATGGCTGAGTTCTACGGAAAAGTGCTGGGCCTGAAGCAAGTCACGCAGGAAAAAGGCTGGAAGGAGTTCGCCGCGGGCGACGCAACAATCGCCCTGCACTCCGGCCCCGCGTCACCCGGACGCAAGGGTCCAAAGATCGTCTTTCACGCCGCCGACGTCGCCGCTCTACGCGAAACCCTGGTTGCCCGTGGAGCGAAGTTCGGCAAGGTAAGAGAGGGTGAGCAGTTCTGCCTCTGCGACGGCAAGGACCCGGACGGCAATCCGGTCCAGCTATCGAGCCGTTAGGGCCGAATCAACCTGATTTCTCGCATATTTCCGTAGAAAACTCTGCGATTTCAGCGGAATCCTGCGATACATTGTGAACACAGTAAAGTTTCGGCCCGCAAAGCGCTGTAGCTGTCGTTCCGGGCATTCACAGTTCCTTGCATTCACAGTTCCGTGCATCCATTTCACACTCCGAAGGGACACTCGCACATGAACCCCCAAACTTCCCGCCGCTCCTTCCTCCGTTTCGCTGGCCTGGCCGCTTCCGTTCCCCTGCTCTCTGAGAGCCACCTGGCCTGGGCCGCCATGCAACAGGCGACACCTGTCGCAGCCACCAAGGAAGTCCCACGCAGCCGTGTGTTCCACGCTTTTCCTCCGGGTTCGATCGTCATCAATGCCAACGAGAACCCCATGGGCCCCAGCCCCGCCGCGCTCGCCGCCATCTCTGCCGCCGCAGCCACGGGTGGACGCTATGACGCGAACGGCGTAGTCGACCATCTGACCCAGACCGCTGCGAAGCAGTTCGACGTGCCAGCCGACCACATTGCCGTATACGCCGGTTCCAGTGAGCCGCTCTCCTACGCGGTCCTCGCGTTCACTTCGCCGGCCCGCGGTTACGTCACCGCCGATCCTTCGTACGAGTCGGGCATGTGGGCCGCAAACTCCGCCCACGCCAAAATCTCCAAGGTGCCGCTCACGTCTACTTACGGTCACGACATGAAGGCCATGGTCGCCGCCGATCCGCGCGCCGGACTCATCTACGTCTGCAACCCCAACAACCCGACCGGAACCATCACACCGCGCGAAGACATCATGTGGGCCGCCGACAACATGCCCAAGGGCGCGATCCTGATGGTCGACGAGGCCTATATCCACCTCTGCGACGAGCAGTCCGTCATGGACCTCGTCAAAGCCGGCAAGGACGTCATCGTACTTCGCACGTTCTCGAAGGTCTACGGCATGGCCGGCATCCGCTGCGGCTTCGCCGTCGGGCGGCCCGATCTGCTGAAACAACTTCAGCAATTCGGCACCAACTTCATGCCCGTCACGGCTGTCGCCGCGGCCATCGCAAGCCTCGAAGATCCGGCGCTGGTTCCAGCTCGCAAGAAAGCCATCGCCGCCGTCCGCAACCACACCTTCGACTGGCTGCGTGCGAACCACTACAAGTTCGTCCCTTCGGTCTCTAACTGCTTCATGGTCGATACCGGGCGTGATGGCAAGGAAGTGATCGCCGCGATGGCGGCACACGACGTCTATATCGGACGCACCTGGCCCATCTGGCCCACCTACGTCCGCATCACCGTCGGCCTGCCGCATGAGATGGAGAAGTTCCAAACCACCTTCGCCTCCGTCATGAGCGGATCCGGAGCGGTGACCGCATAGAGCATTTTTCCTGTGGGTGTAGTCCAACGCCACAACCCTCATGGGCGATTTCCGTAAGAAAAACGCCGCCGACTGTTCCGGGAAACCCAGCAACAGGGAAAATGCCTTAAGCTACACTTCGAGCATCATGCGTAGACCAGTTGGCGTTATCCGTCGTCATGTCGGGTTGGGCGGCCCATTTGGCGGCGCTGTCGTTTGCGGTGCTGATATTGCTGGCTGGCGTCGGTCTGCTGCGATTGGAAAAAATTGCGCTCAACGTTGCCTACGCGATGACACTGCTTGGCCTGTTGAATACTGCGTCCTTTTTGTTGCCGTCAGTCCGCGACCGCATGGTCTCTTACCAGATGGACCTGATGCAGAAGTACACGATGGGTATGCCGCAACTCTTCGATAACCACACGATGGGCCTGATGATGATCCCGGGCATGGCTTTGGGAGTTGCGTATTGCCTCACGGTTCTTATCCTGCTTTACAGGAACCGCGCCGCATTCGACCGCCCTATTCAAGCCGCGGCGTAGCGCCCGAGCTCCTTCACCATCCGACAATGCGCGTTGAGTCCCGCCAACGCGCGCTCTGCACGCTCCACCGCGTCGAACCGGAAGTCCACATAAAAGATGTACTCCCACGGGCTCCCCGGCACCGGCCGCGATTCAATCTTGGTCAGGTCCACACCCGACTCAGCCAGCAACTGCAACGCCGCCACCAACGTCCCGGGTCGATGCTCCACGGCAAACGCCAGCGAGATCTTGTTTGGAGCTTCTTCTCCAATCCGCTCCGCTTCGCTTCTGCGCAGCAGATGAAACCGCGTGAAGTTCTGCGCATTGTCTTCGATACCGGCGACCAGCACATGCGCGCCATACTCCTCCGCCGCGAGCACCGGAGCCACGCCCGCCGTGTCGCGCAGAGACTGCGCCATGACATGCTTCACGCTGCCGGCAGTGTCGTAGAACGGCATTGCCTGCGCATTCTTCATCGCCCCTACATAGCGCCTGCACTGCGACAGAGCCACCGGGTGTGAGATCACGTGCCGCACATCTTCCAACGTCACTCCCGGCGCTGCGATGAGGTTGTGACGAATGCGCAGCAGGCTCTCGCGGTCGATCCGGATCGGATGCTCGAGCAACAAGTCATAGTGCTCTGCCACCGACCCATGCAGACTGTTCTCGATCGGCAGCACTGCTCCGTCCACGCGCCCGGCTACGACCGCATCGATGACGTCCGCCGACATCGTGCATGGCACAATCTCCACTTCAGCGCCGAGCATCTCCAGCGCCGCCATATGGCTGTTGGAGCCGCGTTCGCCCTGTATCGCAATCGTTCGTAACTCGCGGCTGGTGGATGACATGTCACTCCTTCGGGTTGCTTTGAAACTACAGGATATATATCCCACAAGAGTGGCAACCCTCACCCCCTATTGCCGCAACTTACCATAACGACGCCGCTTATACGCGACGAGCCTTCGGCAGATTCGATTGCCAGGCAAATGGTTAGGAGAACGTTCCATGCTTTGGACAATCATCGTCATACTTTTCATCCTGTGGCTGCTCGGCGCATTCATCGTTCCTTTCGGCGGCAACCTGATTCATCTGCTGCTGGTCATCGCCGTCATCATTCTCATATACAACCTGATCACCGGCCGTCGAGGAGTTTAGCCACCGATCAGTCAGGCGGGCCGGCAGCATCGGGCCACCGGACGGCGCGAACGGGCCCGTACCCCGCGCCGTCCTCTCCACCGCACTGAAACGGGTCCAAGGGAGCATCAGTATGAGCACAAGCGATAGCACCGTTAAAGGAAAATTCAACGAGGTAGTCGGCAGCATGAAGCAGGGCGTCGGCGAAGCCGTCGGCAGCGACAAGCTTGCCAATGAGGGCGCAGCCCAGGAAGTCAAAGGCCATGCCCAGCAAGCCTGGGGAGCCGTCAAAGAAGGTGTTCACGACGCTGCCAACGACCGCAAACCGCAGGCCGAAGCTACCGCTCACGACGTTCGAGAGAAGATCACGTCCACCGCGGCCAACGTCAAGGAACATGTGCAGGATGCCTTCCGCGACAAGAAAGCCAGCTAAAAAGTCTTACCCGAGGAAAGCAAAAGGCCCGCCTGGTGCGGGCCTTTTGCTTTCCTTTGCGAAACTTTGCACCCTTCGCGAACTTTGCGTGAGGGCTTTCGCCTAACGCCGCACAAACAAATCCACTGCCACCGCCAAAAAGAACACCACCGAAATCACCCCGTTCAGCGTAAAAAAGGCCGCGTTCATCCGCCGCAAATCCCGCGGCGAAATAATCGAATGCTCATAGGCCAGCAGCACCGCAACCAGCCCCATCCCGCACCACGCAATCCGCCCCAACCCAAAGAGGTGCGCGAACCAGAACAGCAGCACCACCATGCCAAGATGCATGACGCGCGCAATCCAGAAAGCCGCCTCCAGCCCAAACGCCTGCGGCACACTGTTCAATCCGACGCGACGATCATGCGCGAAGTCCTGGCACGCGTACAGCACATCGAACCCGCCAACCCACAGGATCACAATCGCTGTCAGCACCAGGATCTTCGGTGACAAACTTCCCCGGACCGCAATCCACGCCGCCGATGGCGCAATCCCCAGTGCCAGTCCCAGCACCACATGCGACCAGCGCGTAATCCGCTTCATATAGCTGTATGCCAGCACCACAATGAGCGCCACTGGAGCAAGTTCCAGGGTCAACCGGTTGAGCATCGCCGCACCCAGCAGAAACACGCCGCAAGCCGCAATCGTAAAGGACAGCACAAATCCCTGCGACAGTTGTCCCGCCGGCAGCGCCCGCATTGCGGTCCTGGGATTCTCCGCGTCAAGCTGCGCATCGGCCAGCCGATTGAACGCCATCGCAGCCGACCGCGCCGACACCATGCACACCACGATCCAAAGCAACGCCCACGCCGAAGGCCAGCCATTCGCAGCCAGCACCGCACCCGTCAGCGCGAACGGCAGCGCGAAAATCGAGTGCTCCCACTTGATCATCTCCAGCGTGACGCGCGTGCTGCGAAGAACATTTTCCATCTTCTCTATCGTAAATGCCCTGCGGGAAACAGTACGGCCCGCCAAAGTTCGGCGGGCCGCATTCTGCAAACAAACGCCACTTACTTCTCGCGTCCGCCTCCAGCAACCTGAAGGTTATTCACGACGGAGAACACACCCGACACGCCATTCGCACGAATGCCGGCCATGTTCTTGTCAGCCTGGTTATCGACCACGCCGTTCAGCGTGACATGGCCGTTGACCACCGTGATCCGAATCGTCTTCGCTGGATCAAGCGCGTACTTGTTCAGTGGCCCAAAGCCGTAAATGGCCCGCGCTTCCGCCAGCCGAATGCGGTCGTCCATCGGCGATACCGGAGCGACATCCAGCTCGTCGATTACGTCGCGTACTCCCGGCGTATTCTCCACCAGCGAGATCGCCGAGTCTTTGTCGGTGGGTCCGTACACAGTTCCGCGCAACGTCACCACGCCGTTCTGCACACCAATTTCGATGTTGTTGAACGCCGTCGTGCCGTAACCAACGCGATCGTACGCCAGGCCCTTCGACAGCTTCTCGCGCAACGCGGCGTCATTGTTCATCTCGCCACCGCCGGTGACCTGGATTACGTTGCGTACCGACTGCACACCTTTACGGTGGTGCGCTTTCTTGTCCGCATCTTCTTTCGCGCTGTACAGCGCAACCGAACCGGAAAGAGTGACCTCGCCGTTATGCACTGCAACCTGTACGTTGGAAAACCGCTTGTTGTCGAGCGAATGTTGCACGTCCGCCTGAATCTGCGCATCGTTGTTTGCCTGCGCATACAGCATAGGAGCCAGGCTCAGAAGCCCCGCCAGAACTACAGTTTTGAAGTAACGCATATATACCTCCAGTCCTTCTTGCGATCTGCATCGCACACACTCAATTAGATGCGTGTTAGAGGCTTAAAGAGTCAGCTTTCAAACTGCAACCTGGCAACCAAAACAACCAACTAATTAAAATCCGAAACGCTTATTACACCTGCAAATAAGGCTCGTACTCAGATACTCAAGGCTGAAAACCGCAGTAACGATCGGCAGATTACCGGTACCGCTTGCGGATCCTATACACAATCGAAAACACGCCTGTCTCGTCGCGTGTCGCTACCAACTGCGTATTCTCAGTGATCTGATACTGCACCTGGATCAACTGCTCTGCGCTCTGATTCACGTTCGTTGCAAACACCAGCGTCAGTTGTTTCGAGAGCGGTTCCTGCACCGTAATGCGCGCCGTCGAGTTACCCAGCGTTCCAACAAACGACGGGTCGATCTTCACCGATCCAGCACCAAACAATTTGCCCACGCGGTTCGCCACAGTTGCATTCAGCGCTCCGCCCAGCAACGCACTGGTCGTCGGATCGCTTCCGGCCTGCACCTGCTGCTCCTGATAAATCTGCGCCTCTTCCTGCGTTCGTCCCAGAGCGAGCAGGTTGAAGATGTCCGCCTCAGTCAACGGAGGCTCGGAGCGATACGTCGGCTTCAGCGACGTCACTGTTCCATGTAACCCGATTGTGAGGTCGTAGTTGCTCACCCGCGCTGTCGCATCGAGGTCGATCACGGGATCGATCCGCACCGGGTTCGTAAAGTAGATCGACCCGCGCTGCAGCTCATACTTCGTACCCGCAAACGTCGCACTGCCATCCGTGATCAGGATCTTCCCCAGCACAGCCGGAACAGCAATCGTTCCACGCACCGTCAGATCGACCGTGCCGGCCAGCTTCGCATACGAGTTTTGAAAATCAAGCTGCGGGGCGCTCGTCACATGTACATCCAACTGAATCTTGTTTGCCGCGGAGTTGGGATCGGACGGTGCTGCCACGCCGCCGCTGCCGGCGAATGCTGCGAAGTCCACATCCGCTCCAATACCAAATCGAGTGACCAGCACATTGCCCGAAAGCAATGCGCTCTGCGGTCCGCCCTGCAGCCGGAACTGCGCATTCGCCGTCGCGCTCAAGCCGTACAGCCGCACGCGCACGACATCACCGGTTGCTGTCAGATCGGCGTAGATTCCTTTTTGCTGATAGCTTAGAGACCCGCCGATGCGCAGCTTGCCTCCGCCGGTCGTTCCTACGAGGTCTTTCACGTCCAGGCGGTTCTGGTTGAACACCAGCGATCCATTCAGATCGGTCAACCCATTCGGCACGCCATCGAGAGCGAGGTTCACATGGACGAACTCCAGATTGCCGCCCAGTTGCGGAGCCTTCACGCGTCCATCCACGGCGACCTTGAACGTCACCTTGCCCGACGCAATGAGGTCCGGATCGAACGTATGCGCCAGCGCCATGCTGATGCTCCCATTCGCATCGAGATTCACCGCGCCGCCATTGGGGTTCGGGTCGCCAAATACCTTCGCCGTTCCGCCCACATGCAGGTCCGTATCCTGCCCGGTAATGTGCAGTTGGTCGACCGTGACCACGCCATCACGCAGACTGGCGCGCAGTGGCTCGGCCGTCTTCAGTTCCACTCCTGCCAGCTTCAGGTCGAACTGATTGAACTCCGCCGTCCCCGTCAACGCCTTGGGTGTGCGCGCAGGCCCGCTCACCGTAATCGTTCCGCCGATCGCCGACGTGCCCTGAATATTGTTCTGCGAGAACAGCGCCATCGGCTTCGCGATATCGAGCCCAGCGATCGTCACCTTCGCGCGCGTATCGAAGTTCCCCAGCAGAGACGTTTGCCCATTGGCATCGACGTGCGCCCCCACCAGCGTCGAGTGCGCATCGTAGAACACCGTCGATCCGGTCGAGTACGCCGTCGCCGTCATCTCGCCCAGCGGCTCGCCGCCCGCGACGAGGTTCGCGAGGCTCACCTTCGCATGCAGGTTCGGCTCCTCCACCGTGCCGTCCGCATCCGCATCCAAAGTCACCGAAGCATCGCCATCCACATTCTGCTGGCGCACCAGGTCCAGTTTCGAGAGCTGGATGTTCTTCCCCTGGACATGCACGCGGATTCGTTTGCTCGCGATGTTATAGCCGCCGCTTCCCGTCACCTGCATCCCATGCGCCGCGATCAGAACCCGCGACGCATCGATCTGCTGCCCCAGTACGGTCGCGTCCACCGCAATCGTCTGGTAGCCCTCGCCATACGCCACACCATTCGTCAGCGTCACATTGCCCGCGCCGTTCATGTTCTCGATAGTTCCTGAAACATGGGCATTGATATTCGCCGTTCCCGTCACCTGCACTTTGCTTCGTTGGCCCACGATATCCAACAGGTCGGTCGCCTGCGCATTCACAAGCTTCGCGTTGGCATCGATGCCCATGCCCTGGTCCCACTCATAGTCGACGACACCGCGCGCGGACACGACCCGCCGCGGATGCACCGTGCCGGTCAAATTCAGCACTGCCGTCTGGCGCTTGATCGTCGACGACGCGACCGCAACGCCGGTGCTCGGCGAATACTCCGCGTCCGCCACAATCGTATCGACGAGCGTATCCGTCACCGTTCCCAGCTTGACTTCAACGTTGTCTCCAGCCAGATGTCCCTTCACATCCAGGTTGGCAATCGGCCCCGAGGCCGTGCCGTTGAACGCCAGTGTTCCATGCAACACCACCGGAACCGCGGCGCTGCCCTTCTTTCCACCCGACTCCAGGTCGAGCGTGGTCAGCAGTTGATCGAACTCACCAACATCATGCGCCTGTAAGTCGACTCGCAGCGCCGTCAGCGGATCGCCTTTATTTACGCCGAGCACGCCGCTTACATTCAAGACCGTCGCCGGCGTCAACGCCGTCACACGGTCAATGTTCACCACCTCGTTGCGTCCGTCATACTTCGCAAGTATCTGTCCACGCACCGGCACATTATTTCGCGCTCCTGTGCGCGCCACTCCGGTGGGAGCAAGTTGCAGGTCCGCCCCAATCTGCACCGTATCGGCGATGCTCGCTGCTGGGCCACCCCATTCCACCGTCACCGGCCCCGTGATCGACGTATCCAAACCGAGATCGCCAAAATTCGGCCGCGCCGTAATATCCATGATCGTGCGCAGAGGAATCGCTTTCACCGTGACCGTGAGATGGGCTGTCGCCGAACTGACAGGAGTCAGCTTCAGGTCCTTCACAACAGGCTTCGCGCCCGCACTCTTTGCCACATTGTTTGCCGTCTTCGCCGCGGCAACCGCGGTCGCCGAAGCTGTCGGCGCGGCGGCGTCTACTTCGCCCAGCCAGTTGGAAATCCGCAGCACACCATCGGCCTCGCCACCGCCGGGCAGAATGCCGGTCAGCGCGGTGAACAGAAGCTCCGTCGGCGTAATGTGCAATTGCGCGCCGCCATCCACATCGTGCAGCCGCACATATTCGTTCACATAGCCGACCTTGTGCATCTTCATCACGCCCACCGCAAGATATCCAGCCTTGCAATCAGGATCGGGCGGAAGCATCTTCGACCCACTCGGCGGTGGCGGGTTCGACTTCGCTTTATGCCGCGCGAAGAACCCCGGATTCTTCTGCGCCACTACAGGCCCAACCTCGCAGTTGCGGCCGCGCACATTCACGTCCAGCGTGCCGGCGGTCAAACCCTCGACACCCGCCAGGTATCCAACCTGTTTCAACTCCAGCGCGCCATCCACCGACGCCTGCCACTCTGGCTTCGCAAAATGATTCACCAGCGCCGTTGCCGTCAGATGTGTCGATTTTCCCGTCGTAAAATCGAACGTCTTCAGCTCCGCCGTATCGCGTCCGAACTCTGCCGCGATCTGCAACTTCGATTGCACTTCGGGCTCGTCGGCCATCTTCGTGCGCAAGTCGTTCATGGTGATCGTCGTGCCGTAGTGGTCGGTCGTCGAAATGTAGTGCACTTCCGCCTGCAGGTTGTTCGCCGTCAAATTGAACGGAATGGCTTGGTTATTCAGCGCGAGGATGCCGTCCGCAAGCTCGACTTTGCCCACCTGCAAGTCCAGCAGCGAGTCCTGGATCGGTGTTGTACTCGAACTCTTCCTCTTCGGCACCGGCTGGTTCGTCTTTCCATCCTTGTAGACGATCAAATGAACATGCGGATCTTCCACGCGCAAAAAGTTCAACCCAATATGCGACTGCGCGCCCTTACCCACGGTGTGCGACAAAAATGTATTGATCTTCAGCCGAATAAAAATCTTCGCCGCGGAAATATACGGCGCTTCTCCCGGCGCTTCGGTCCCATGAATCACCAACCCATCGGCTTCCACCGCAAGGTGCACCAGGCTGAACGAAATATGTCCCAGCTCCACCCTTCCACCGGTTGAGTCCTCGAGGACGCTCACCACCTCCGCGCCCACACGCCGCTGAAAGTCCGCCGTCGTCGTGTAGTACCACCCGCCCAGAAGCAGCACCAGCACCAGCGCAAACAAGCCGCCAAAAGTCCACGCGGCAATCCGTCCCCACCGGCGGCGCGGCGCGTTCACAGGCTTGCTCTCGGCAGCGGTGCTCATGGCGCCACCTCTCCCTGCTTCAACACCACCACGCTGCCCTGCGCGCGCAGACTCTTCAACCAGTCGCCCAGCAGGTTCGACACCTGCTGCTGCAACAGCACTTCCTGTATGCGATCGGAGATCGTTTCCAGCTTCGGCGGAGTCACATTCTGCTTCGCGTACTGCGGCAGCATGGTTTTCTCGTAGTAATCCTTGATCTCGGCGGGCGAGATGCGGATCCCCATGCGAAAGCGCTCTTCGATAAATGCCAGCACTTCCATCCGTGCCCGCCATCGGGCCATCAGTTCCGTCTCGGTAAAACCGTGCGCCTCAAGAAATTTCGCCCATCCCGCATCCGTCTCGCACGCATATTGCTTGCACTCGGGAATGGACTTCCGCACCACATCCAGCTCTTTCTTCACATCTGCGTCGGACACATTCGCGGCCGGCTGCAGCTTGATCTGTTGCAGGATCAGGTCGCGATTGATGAGCCGCTCAATCGCATTGTCACGTGAGAAATCCGCGTTGGGATCGCGGTACGGCTGAAACGCCGTGAAGCGCCGCTCCTCGTCCACATCGCTGTCGAGGATCAGATCGCCGTTGACGATCGCGACCACGCGATCGATCTCCTGCCCGGCCGTCACCGGCATCTTCGGCGCGGCCGGCGCAGCACTGGCCGGAGTCTGCGGTACCGCTGCCTTCTGCGCCGCATTCTGAGCTCCCGCCAGCGCGCACATCGCCGCGATTGCGGCTGTACCGCAACACGTCCGGCAAACGAACTGGAGACCTCTCATCACGCTAGAAACTCTGTCCAATGCTGAAGAAGAAGTTGAAATGCCCCGCCTTGCCAACGTACGGCGGCTTGCCAGTGTAGTCGAAGAACACTGGATAGACCGGCGGATTGAGGTTATAGCTAAAGTCCACGCGGATCGGCCCCACAGGCGTCTTGTAGCGCGCACCCAGCCCCACCGCATGCGAGTAGTAGTTGAAACTGCATGTCCCGGTCAGCGTCGAATTGTCTGTCGTTCCCGGCGGTACCGTGATGTTCCTGCACGTCGATTCGTTCGGCTGTTTAAAGTTCTTGGCGCTCTTGAACATGTCCCCCGGATGCTGAAACACGTTGCCCATATCGTGAAAAATCACGAACGAAACATTCTCGCCCACCAGCGGCAGGGTAGGCGGCGGAAGCCGCAACTCAAATGTGTTCACCACCGCACCGGAACCTCCGACCGGAAATCCCGTCGTCAAGTCTCGCGGCCCCGCATCGTTAATTCCGAACCCGCGATGCGACGTCCCGCCGCCCGCATACAGCCGTTCCGGCAGGGGAATCGGATTGCACGTCGCATTGGTGTTCAGCAACGTACCCGCGCAGTTCGAAACGCCAATCGATCCTGGAGTTGTGCTGTTCACCTTTCCAAACGTGTTCTCGAATCCGATCCGCAGGTTCCGCGCGAAAACGTATTTCTTCTTGCCGAACGTGTAATACGAGCTCTGCGTAAAATCCATCCGGTTGAAGTTTGTGTCCGACCCGAAGATCGAATCCGCGAAAAATTCCTGCGCCGAGAAATACTTGCCCCGGCCCGCATCCAGCGGCGTCGGATCACGCGTGTCATGGAAATACGTAATCGCCGGC
>Ga0134125_10007247_pt1 | contig 12520 bp, 10 predicted proteins | sample KB31751_FD_96464 | JGI IMG/M metagenome (GOLD analysis project Ga0134125, IMG submission 96464) | Terrestrial soil microbial communities with excess Nitrogen fertilizer from Kellogg Biological Station, Michigan, USA - KB3-175-1 | ecosystem: Environmental > Terrestrial > Soil > Unclassified ... | reverse complement strand
GGTGACAGGGGCAAACCCGCGAGCTGGCGCTGGAGCAGCAAGCCGGATGCGCAGGGCCCCCTGAAGGCCGGCTTCCGCGGCGGCAGGTTGACGGTGATGCATGATGGAAAGCCCGTCGCCGGCGACCAGGTCGAAAAGACCGTGCCCATTGACCGCGACATCGACATTGCGGGCCATCCCACCCAGGTCGGCGCGGGCATACAGGGCTGGCGCATCTTCATCTACAACCAGCAGGCGCCCGCCGCGAAGGCGTTCAAGGGCGTCTCCTATTATCCCTACGATCCCGCCTTTCGCGTCGCCGCGCGGTTCGTCCCCGATCCCAGATTGCCACCGCGCGTCTTCCGCACCTCGCGCGGCACCGACAAGCAGTTCTTCCATGTCGGGGACGCGCGCTTCGTCCTGAAGGGCAAGACCGTCACCCTGCCTTTCTACGGCGGCAGCCGCGATCCGGGGCAGATCGAAGACATGTCGGCCTTCTTCACCGATCGGCTGACGGGCAAGGGCGCCTATGGCGCGGGCCGCTATGTCGATGTGACCGGCTTCGGCAAATTTCCGCCCGGCACCGTCATCATCGACTTCAACGAAGCATACAATCCCAACTGCGCGCGCTCGCCGCACTTCACGTGTCCGGTGGCGGTGGACAATATCGATCTCGCCATGACCGCGGGCGAACGCGACCCGCATTTTCTGCACTGAGCGCGCCGATGATTGCCGGAAGGATTTTGCTGTCGGCTGTGCTGCTGCTCGCGGCCGCGCCTGCCCACGCCGGAACCGCCAGCGGTTCTTCCCCCGCCCTCGCACGTCTCAAGGCCGACCTGGCCGGACCCGAAAGCGCGACGCAGGTCCTCACCCGCTGGTGCAGCGAGCTCCACCTGGCTGCGCCGGCGCGGATTCGCGCGGTGCGTGTGCATCAGGACAAGCCGGCCACCCAGTGGATACGCCAAACGCTGCATGCCGGTCGGGGCGAGCATCTGCGCTATCGCAGGGTGCAGCTTATGTGCGGCGCACACATACTCTCCGAGGCCGACAACTGGTACCGCCCCACCCGCCTGACGGCCGCAATGAACCGCATTCTCGACACCACCGACCGGTCGTTCGGCGCGGTCGTCCGGCCGTTGAACTTCCACCGCCGCACGCTGTCCCGGAAATCTGACACAGATGCAATGACGCCGCTGCGCCTGACTGCTGTACTGGAGACGCCGGATGGCGCGCCCTTCAGCCTGGTGGTGGAGAATTACCGCCCCATTTTGGTCATGCCGCCGCGCCACAGTCACTAGATCGAAGGTGCGTCACGGGGCCTGTTTTACATACGCTTTTGCGGTGTGCTTAGATCGCGCGTAACCGCGGCCGAGCGGACACACTCTGCGACAAAATTAAGAGGAAACGCCGACAATGTTTTCGATCGACCGCCGCGCAATGATGGCCGGCACTTCCGCGCTTGCGCTTCTGGGTCCGCAGACGGCCAAGGCCCAGGGCCTGGGGGCCCCAGGTGCCGCCCAGGCTGCGGGCCAGCCGCAGGAGAGCCAGTGGCTGCATTACGCCAACAATCTCGACAGCGCCCGTTACGCGCCATTCGAGCAGATCAACGCGTCCAACTTCGACAAGCTGGAGATGGTGTGGCGCTTTTCCACCAATGCGCTGGGTCCCAACCTCGATGCGGACTATCAATCCACCCCGCTGTTCGTGAACGGCAGGATCTACACCACCGCGGGCTTCCGCCGCGACGTGGTGTGCCTGGACGGAGCCACTGGCGAACTCCTGTGGATGCATCGCTACGACGAGGGTCCACGTTCGGGCAGCCGCCAGGGTCCGGGCCTGGGGTGTTCCTATTGGACCGACGGCACCAATGAACGCATTCTTTATGTCACGCGCGGCTACTCCATGTTCTCGCTGGATGCCAGGACCGGCATGCCCGATCCCGCTTTCGGCGAGAACGGCATGGTCGACCTGCGCAAGGACGACGACCAGGACATGGATCCCAATCGCGGCGTCATCGGGCTGCATGCCCCGCCGCTGGTGGTGAAGAACACCGTTGTGGTAGGCTCCGCGCCCACGGCCACCACCAAGGGCTATATCCGCGGCTTCGACGTGAAGACCGGCCGGCGCAAATGGATCTTCCATACCATCCCGCGCAAGGGCGAGTTCGGTTACGACACCTGGCTCGTGCCGGGCCAGGCCGAAGCGGCCGGCAACACCGGATCCTGGGCGCCGATGTCGGCGGACGAGGAACTGGGCCTGATCTATTGCGGCGTCGAGATGCCCAACACCGACATGGTCGGCGTCTATCGCCACGGCAACGGCCTGTTCGGCGAAAGCCTGGTGGCGCTGGACATCGAGACCGGCGAGCGCAAGTGGCACTATCAGCTTGTCCATCACGGCCTGTGGGACCGCGACGTGTCCTGTGCCGGCATCATCTGCGATATCCCGCACAATGGCCGCACCGTGAAGGCGATCGCCCTGCCGTCCAAGCAGGGCTTCCTCTATGTGCTGGACCGCACCAACGGCAAGCCGGTCTGGCCGATCCCGGAAAAGAAGGTGCCCAAGGGCAATGTGCCCGGCGAATGGTATTCGCCGACCCAGCCCATGCCCACCACGCCGCCGCCCTATTGCAAACAGGGCGTCAGCGAGGCCGACCTGATCGACTGGACGCCCGAGATCAGGGCCCGCGCGCGCGAGATCGCCAGCCACTACACGATGGGTCCGCTGTATGAACCGCCGGCCTTCGTCACCGACAAGATTTTCGGCACGCTGAACCTGCCCGGTCTTCAGGGCGGCTCCAACTGGCCGGGCGGGTCCTACGACCCGGAGACCCACATGGTCTATCTCTATGCCAAGAACGTGTTCGAGATCACCGGCGCGGTCGAGCGTGACGGCAAGATCTATCCGCGTGGCGGCCAGCCGGCACCGGGCAGCGCCGATCCGAACGGCGGCGCATTCGGCGGCTATGCCAGCCTGCGCAGCAGTGAAGGCAGCCCCATGAGTCGCTTCTTCCGCCGCGCGCCCGACGGGATGAACGATCCCATCGTGCCGGGCATGATCTCGATCGAAGGCCTGCCGCTGATGAAGCCGCCCTATGGCACCGTCACGGCGATCGACCTGAACAAGGGCACCATCGCCTGGCAGGTGGTGCATGGCGAGACGCCCGACCACATCAAGAACCACCGGCTGCTGAAGGGCTTGAACATTCCACGCACCGGCCAGTCGGGCATCCTTGGCACACTGACCACCAAGAGCCTTGTCATCCTGGGCGATTGCGGCCTGTTCACCGATGAGACCGGCAAGAAGGGCTGCCGCCTGCGCGCCTACGACAAGATCACCGGCGAGGAAAAGGGCGCGGTGTTCATGGACAAGGTGCAGACCGGCGCCGCCATGACCTACATGCACAATGGCAAGCAGTACATCGTCACCGCGGTCGGCTCCTCCAGCGGCGCCGACCTGGTGGCCTTCGCCCTGCCCGATGCCGCCATCAAGGCCGGCGCCCCGGTGCAGGAACGCTGAAGCAAGCCGGACAGGTTCGCGAAAGACCAGCCTCACGCCCAAGGGCGTGGGGCTGTTTTTTTAATGCCCGGATCGCCATCCGCCTCGGCGGGACGAGGAAAGGGTCCCCGCCGCGCGGCGGAGACCCTTTTACGGCACCTAGAAAGGATCGGTGCGATTGGTGAACTTGCGGCCGATATCGGCGGCCGGCGAGTCGCCGCCGGTGCAGATCATCGTGCCGTCCTTGATCTGGTCGATGACATAGTTCGCACCAGGCCGGTCACTGCAGGCGTTGAGGAACTTGATGCCGGCCGCCTTGGTGGCGTCCAGCACGCGCTTCCTGACCTGCAGCATCGCGGGCGACAGGCCCTGCCCCGGCTTGGGCGTGCCCATGATATAGAAACCGTGATCGCCCGGCCCCCATTCGGCGAAGGCGATGCCCGGCACCCGCACGCTGGATTCCACATTGGCGTCGGCGCGGGGGTTTTCGATCTTCAGGCCGAAGATCAGCTCGCCGTCGGGATTGAGCGGCCACGGCTCGGCCAACCTCTCATATTCCTGAGGCGTGACGCCCCACATCTTGGAGGCATAGCCCTGGCTGCCATTGCCGCGGAATCCCTGATTGAGGCCAGGCACGACCGGCGCAAAGGGATAGCGCGAAGCCTCGATCATGATCTTGGCCGCTTCCGGGCTTTCGGCATTGCACAGCAGAATGCCGTGCACGCCGGCCGCCAGGGTCTGCTGGATCATCCAGGCATTGGCGCGCAGCGCATCCGCCGTGCCCTGGATCGGCAGGGTCACGATCACCGCCGGCGTCGCGTGGCCGGTGCGGGTGGGACCGGCTTCCTTCAGGCCCCGCATGAATTCGCGCAGCTGATGGAAGTCCAGCGCGCCATGTTCCATTTCATAGGTGATGTAGTCGGCCTTGGTGGCCGCCATCTCCTTGCCTTTTTCGTAGCCGGCCGCCTCGATCTGGGCGTAGTACACAGGCTGGCCCTTCAGCCACATGTCGATGATGCGATTGATGTGCTTGCCCGTGCGGGTGGTCTTGGTGGGCATGGGCGGCAAAGTGCCGGCATCGAAGGCCGGCGCCGGCGGCTGAACCTGGGCCTGACTCGCGGGCACAGCCAGCAGAAAGCCGGCGGAAATGCTCGCCAGCATGAAAGTCTTCTTCATCGGATCGTCTTCCCTTTGGTTGCGGCGGACAGGCCTTCCGACCGCCTTGACCAGGTCAGGGTGCAATTAATTCCAGTTAATGAAAAGCGTGTAATACACTTTGCGACGTTTATATCCCCGGCCTTGCGCCGTTTTCTCGCAAGTCCTGCCGGAACCCCGGTCCCTCACCGCGTCAGGGGCACCGCGTCAGGGGCACCGCGTCGCGGTCATATGTTCGGCTCAGCCCGCACCGCGGTCATCTGGGCGCGGATCGAAAGCTCGGCCGCCAACAGGCATTGGGCCTGATCCTGCGCGATGTGGGTACGGTTCACGATGTCCGCGACGAATTGCGGGCCAAACGGCAAGGGACCGGCGGAGCAGTCGATGTATCGCGCGCGCCTTTTGTCGACGATGAACAGGTTGTCGCCCTTGGGCGCGACCGCGACATTGATGTATTTGCGGATTTCGATATAGCCGTCGGTACCCAGGATGAACAGGCGCCCGTCGCCCCAGGTGCCCAGCCCGTCGGGCGTGAACCAGTCCAGCCGCACATAGCCGAAGCCGCGATCGCCACGCAGCATCATGTCGCCGAAATCCTGGAAATGCGGATGCTCCTTGTGGCGAAGATTGGCGACCTGCGACGCCACCACCGCACCGCTGGTCGAGCCGGTATAGAACAGGAACTGGTCGATCTGATGCGAGCCGATATCGCAGAGAATCCCGCCGAACTGCCTGTCGTCCCAGAACCAGTCCGGCCGGGCGCTGGCGCCGCCCGCATCGCCGCCATGCTGGACGATCTGGTGCGGCGCGATGTTGATGGTCTGGATCACCCGGCCGATGGCGCCCTGCCCGATCAGCTCTCCCGCATGCACGGCTGCGGGCACCTCCAGCCGCTCGGAATAAAGAATGCCATAGATGCGGCCCGTTTCGGCGACGGTTCGGCGCACCAGCGCCAGGTCCTCCAGCGTGGTGATGCCCGGCTTGTCGGCCAGGAAATCCTTGCCCGCCTTCATCGCGCGCATGCCGATTGCGGCGCGCTCGTTGGCGACATGCGAGGACAGCACAAGCCGCAGCGAGCCATCCGCGATCACTTCATCCTGGCTGCGCGCGATCCTGACCCCCGGATGGCGGCGCGCGAATGCCGCCAGCTTGTCGGGCTCGGCGCCCCAGACGCTGACCAGTTCGCCGCCGCCCCGCTGGATCGCCGCCACCATGGCATGGATGTGATCGTGGCTGATGCCGCAAACGCCGAAACGGATGCGATAGCGCGGCTTTTCCTGCGGCGCGGCCTTGAGCACCTCCGCGGCCACCGGCCCGGACCAGGCCAGCGGCGCCATCGCGGCGCCGCAAAGGCCCATCTGTTCCAGCACATCGCGCCGCCTGGTCATCGCCAAAACCCCTCGCCGCGGAAGTTTACCTTGAATCGCACGCGTTCTCGCCCGCCCGGCAGGCGCCCTGTATCATTCCGAGACTGGCAAATTACAGGCAACCGTCGATGAAGATACGCGTCCCGTTCCTGCTTCTGGCCGTCGTCCTGGGCGGCTGCACCAGCTGGCGCGCCCCGCCGCCTCCCTATGCGGTGCATTACGGGCCCTGGAGCAATTACGATCCTGATTACGAATATGGCGGCTATCGCTGGTCCGACGAACCGATCGCCTGGTCCGCCCCCCATGACGCGCCTTACGCAGGGACGCCGCGCCGCTAGAGACGGCGCGCCCCATCACCAGTTCAGCAGCGCCTTCAGGTTCTGTCCCTTGACCTTGGCGATGTCAGTCGCCGGATAGCCTTTCATGTGGGCGTCGACGATTTTGGGCGTGCCGCTGCCCCACACCATCCGCTCGGGCCCGAATTCGGCGATCACCCGGCGGGTGAAGGGCAGCGTGCTGGTGTAAAGCGGCGCATCCTTTGCAAAGTGGTTCAGCCCCGACAGCTTCATGTAGACGTTGGGATATTTGGCCAGGTCCAGCACGTCGGCGAATTCGGCCGGTGTGCCCATCGCCTGCTCAGCAAGATGGTCGATCACCACCTTGCAGCCAGGAAAGGCGGCAATCGCCTGGCCCGCCGAGCGGGCATAGTTGGGCCCGATATGAAGTTCGATCACCAGGCCCAGGTTGACCGCCTGTTTCCACAATGCGCGCACCCCGCCGTCGGCGAAGCTGTTCAGATACATCTCCTTGCCGCGATGGGCATGAAAGCGGGTGGAGCAGATGCGCGGGTGCGCCTTGACCAACGCCGCCAGCTTCCGGGGCGCTTCGCTGTCCTTGGGATAGAAAAGACTGGTGCCCTTGAACTTGTCGGGCGAGGTGCGCGACAGGCAATCCAGCACCAGCCGGTGATCGTCGCCGTATGGCTCGGGCTGGACGAACAGCGCCCTGTCGATGCCATCATCCGTCATCCGCTTCTGGTAGGCCGGCAGCGGATCGGCCGGCAGCGTCTTGGGATCGGGCCGGTAGGCGGCCTTGGGGTGAAAGGGAAACTTCTGAAGATTGCTGGAGAACATGTGCTGGTTCCATTCGATCACCAGCGCTTTCTCCGCCGCCCGCGCGACACCGGCCGCGCCCGCCACCGCCAGCGCACCGCCAATGGCCGCGCGCCGATTCATTTCCTGGCTCATCCTCTTCCCCTTACCAGTTCAGCAGGCGCTTGAGATTGCCGCCCTTGACCTTGGCAATGTCCGCTGCCGAATAGCCCTTCATGTGCACATCCACGATATGCGGGCTGTCGCCGCTCCACACCATGCGGTCAGGCCCGAATTCCTTGATGACCCGGCGGGTGAAGGGAATGAGGCTTTCGTAATTGGGCTTGTCGCTGGTCATGTAGCTCAGCTGCGACAGCTTCATGTAGACATTGGGATACTTCGCAAGGTCCAGCACGTCGCCATATTCCCAGATCATGCCGGTCTTGGGATTGGCCATGTGGTCGATCAGCACCTTGCAGCCGGGAAAGGCCGCGATGGCCTGGCCGGCGTCGCGGGCGAAAGTGGGCCCCAGATCCAGCTCCACGACCAGGTTCAGATCGACCGCCTTCTTCCACAGCGCCCGCACACCCGGTTCGGAAAAGCTGGTGAAATAGGCTTTGTTGCCGCTGTGCAGGTGAAACCGCGTGGAGCAGATGCGCGGGTGCGCCTTGACCAGCGCCTCCAGCTTGGCAGGCGCGTCGGCATCCTTGGGATAGAACAGGCTCGTGCCCTTCATCTGCTGCGGCGAGGTGCGCGCCAGGCAGTCCAGCACCAGCTTGTGATCGTCGCCATACGGTTCGGGCTGGACGATCACCGCCCGGTCGATGCCGAATTCCTTCATGTGCGCCAGATAGGCTGCCAGCGGATCCGTCGGGTTCTTCGCCGGATCGGGCCGATAGGTCGCCCGTGGGCCATAGGGGAATTTCGTGGTGTCCCTGGCGAACATGTGCATGTTCCACTCGATCACCGGATTGGCGGCATCCGCCGCCGCGCCGCCGATGCCGGCGACTGCCGCTCCCGCTCCCATCAGAGCCAGAAGAGCCCTGCGGTCCGTTCCCTTGTTCGTCATTGCTGTTTCCCCTTCCCGATCAACGCGCCCAGACGCGGCACAAAGCGTATGCCCCGCCGCCGGGCGCTCACAAGTCCATTCTACCTGCCGCCCTGCAATGCGGCACGAATATCGCCCACCGTGCCGGGTGCGACAGGTTCTGCCCGGTTGCCCCAGTTGCCCCGCACATATGTCAGGACATCGGCGACCTGCTTATCGTTCAGCCGCCATGCCAGCGACGGCATGGCCGGCCGGGTCGGAGCCCATTTCGTGCCCGCCGCTTGCGAACCGGCCAGCACCAGCCGCACCAGCGTATCGGCACCGGCCTGATTGACCACGGCGTTGCCGGTCAGCGGCGGCACCAGGGGGCCCTCGCCCTTGGCGTCCAGCCCGTGACAGGCCGAACAGTTGACGCGGTAGAGGCTGGCGCCACGCTTCATCTGTTCGACATCGCCCGGGCTTTGGCTCGCCCGCGCCGCCGGCGGCGGCAATTCCTTGAGATAGACGGCAATCGCCTCAAGGTCGTTATCCGTCATCGCGGTGGTGGAATTCTCGACGGCCTCCGCCATGGGGCCGGAGGCGATGGAATGGCCGTTGCGTCCGGTCTTCAGGTAGGCGACAACATCGCTCGCCTGCCAGCCGCCCAGTCCGGTCACGTGGTCGCCGCCCAGATCGGGTGCGAACCAGCCCTGCAGCAGCGCCCCGCCCAGCGCCGGGCCGCTGTCGGCGCCGAACAGGTTCTTGCCGGTATGGCAGGTGCCGCAATGACCCGGCCCGTTGACCAGGTATTCGCCGCGCATCCAGGCCGCGCCGTGGTTCGATGGCGCGGGCGCCCTGGTGTGGAAGAAGACCAGGTTCCACAATCGCATCAGGAAGCGCCAGTTGTATGGAAAGCGCAGCTGGTTGACGTTGACCGCGTGGCGCACCGGCCTGACGCTTTTCAGGTAGGCGAACAGCGCGTCCACATCCCTGTCGGGCATGCGCGCATAATTGACATAGGGCATCGCCGGATAAAGCGGCTTGCCCCTGGCATAACCCGTCTTCATCGCGGCGCGGAAGTCGGCGGAACTGTAGCCACCAATCCCGGTCTGCCGGTCCGGCGTGATGTTGGGCGTCACCAGCCTGCCGAAAGGCGTTTGAAGCACCACGCCTCCCGCCAGGTCCTTGCCGTGGCAGCCGGCGCAGTCGCCCAGCACGGCCTGATAGCGGCCTTCCTCGATCGGTGTCGCGGCAAACGCGGGCGTGCCGATCAGAAGCAGTATCCCGGCGACAATGCCCCTCATGCGTGCACCAGTGCGCCGGGATGGTTGATGTATTTTTCGGTGATGGCCTTGGCCGCCCAGAACGCCAGCGCCCCCACCGTGCCGGTGGGGTTCATGCCGGCATTGTGGGCAAAGGCCGACGCGCCGATCACGAAGACATTGGGCACGTCCCAGCTCTGAAGATACTTGTTCACCGCGCTGGTGCGCGGGTTCTCGCCCATGATGGCGCCGCCGGTGTTGTGGGTGGACTGGTAGGGCACCGAATTCCAGTCCTTCTGGATGCGCGCGACCGAATAGGATTTCGGATTGAAGGCCTTTGCTATCTTTTCCAGTTGGTCCGACATGTAGTGCGACATGGCAACGTCATTGTCGGGGAAAGAGAAAGTGATGCGCAGCAGCGGCCGGCCGTGCCGGTCGCTATAGGTGGGATCGAGGTCCAGGTAGTTCTCCCGCACCGGATAGGACGATCCCTGGGCGCCGATGTTCATGGCGTTCTGGTAGCCCTCCACCGTCCCCTTCTTCCAGCCGGCGCCCCAGCGCGGCGTGCCCGGCGGGGTGGGGCGATAGCCGATCGGCCTGCCGTTGCTGGGATCGCAGCTTATCCCCGCGCCGCCCACGAAATTGAGGTGCGAATGGTCGAAGCCGTCGCCGTTGAAATCATCGATGGTGCGGCCCATCCCGCCCGAGGCGATGAAGGGATTGAGATGCTTGCCCTCCAGGAACAGGCGCGCGCCGCAACTGGTCTGGTAGCAATAGTTGCGGCCGACATTGCCCTTGCCGGTCGCCGGGTCATACTGGGTGCCGATGCCCGACAGCAGCATCATGCGCACATTCATCAGCGAATAGGCGCAGATCAGCACCATCTCGCCCGGCTGCTCATATTCCACGCCCCTGGCATCGACATAGGTGACACTTTTCGCCGCCTTGCCGTCGGCCGTCAGGTTGACCTTCAGCACCTCGCATTCGGTGCGCGCCTCGAAATTCGGTTTGGCCATCAGCACCGGCAGGATGGTGGTCTGCGCGCTGGCCTTGGAATAGTTGGCGCAGCCGAAACGCTCGCAGAAGCCGCAATAGGTGCATTCGCCCATGGCGATTCCCAGCGGGTTGACATAGGGACGCGACAGGTTCGCCGTGGGCTGCGGAAAGGGATGGTAGCCCAGTTCGCGCGCCACCTTGTCGAACAGCATCGGCGGATAACCGGTCTTGAGCGGCGGATTGGGATATTCGCGCGCCCGCGGGCTCTCGAACGGATTGCCGCCCGGCTGCAACGCGCCCTTGATGTTGCCCGCCTTGCCGGAGATGCCGCAGAGATATTCGAAGGCATCGAAGCTGGGTTCGATCTCGTCCCAGGTCACGCCCCAGTCCTGAAGCTGCAATCCCCTGATCTTGTCCGCGCCATAGCGGCGCGTCAGGTGCGTATGAATCTGGAAATCGCTTTCCCAGAACCGCCAGGTCTTGCCGTTCCAGTGCACACCCGCCCCGCCCACGCCATGACCCGGCAGGAAAGACCCGTAGTCACGCATCGGCAGCGCGGTCTGGTCGGGCCGGTTGCGCATCGTCATGGCTTCCAGCACCGGATTGAGGAACAGATCCTTGCGGATCGCATACCGCAGCTCGTCCTGCATGTAGCCGATGTTGAAGTCGGTGGCGGTATCGCGCCAGGGACCGCGCTCGATCGCGACCACGTCCAGCCCCGCCTCTGTCAACTGCTGGGCCAGGATCGCGCCAGTCCAGCCCAGGCCGATGATCACGGCATCCTTCTTGGGCAACAGCCGCGCCATCGCTCTCAGCTTTCCATGGGCGAGTAGATCGACACCGGCCCCAGCGGATAAGGCTGGTTGTACTTGTCGATATGATCGCGATAGTCGTAGCGCGTGCCGGGAAAGCCCAGCATCTTCCAGCTCGCCATGCCCCTGTTGCCGCCATAGAGGGGATCGGCGAAGAAGCCTTCCATCGTGTTCTGCAACAGCAGCTCGAAGAACGCCTTGGAGTCGAAGCCCGGCGCCAGCTTCAGCGCGATGGTGCCCTCGTCCAGCCCCTTGAGCACGGCGTCCTGCTGGCCGGCCGTCAGCTTCACGAAATCCTTTCCGTAGGTCCGGTTGACGTAATCGCCCAGCGCGCGCAGGCCCAGCCGGTAGCGCGCCACCGGCGGCATGTTGCCCTGATAGCCCTGGGTCGGCAGGCCCGGCAGGAACGGCCCCTTCCAGTAGAGCCGGTCGCCCTTGCCGAAACTGCCGGCCAGTTGGCGGTCGATATAGACTGCGCAACCGCTATCCCTGCCGCCGGGCGACAGTTCGTCGGCGGGAATCAGCCGGTCGACAATGGCCTCGACCGTTGCCGCCTCGCCCGCGGTGAAGAAATACCAGCCCAGCGGATTGACCGGCCGGGGCGGATCGCCCGCAAATGGCGACCAGGGCAGCTCGCCGGAAATATTCCGTCCGTCGGCGGTGGCGGCCAGTATCGGCAGCGCCGCCACCGAGGCAAGAAGCCGTCGCCGGCTCCATGTCCGCGTCGCGTCCTGCGGCATGCACCCCCCGCACACGATTCTGTTCTTTTCTGGCGCGATCCTATGCCCAAAGGGCGCGCGCAATCAAACCAGCGCACCGAACCCACGCCTTGCCGGCGTGGCGGTATTCCGCGCGAATTCGCGCCGTTCAAAATGGAGCCGGCGAACCTTTCGCAAGGCCTGGACGCGATGACGGCCGGAACCGCCCGCCGAAAGGAATTGACGCATCGCGAAAGGCCCGCCCCCTTTTTGCGCATCCGGATTGTATTTCGGCCGACGAAAGACCAAATAAGCAGCATGTACCGGGCGCTTGAATTTCGTGAGCAGAGAGAAGATGGCCGGGTCCAACCTGCACAGTGAGCTCGCGCGCCGCATCCGCCGCCATCTGGCCGACAGCGGCGCGGCCGCCGGCCAGCGCCTGGTGGAGGAGGATCTGTGCCGCCTCTTCGACGTTTCACGCACGCCGGTGCGCGGAGCCCTGAAGCTTCTGGCACAGGAAGGCGTGGTGGCGCCGCGCGCCGGCCGCGGCTATGTCCTGGCCGCTCCGGTAAAGGCTGCCGGCCACACGCCCGACAGCCAGGACAGCGAGGAAGCCCGCCTGTTCGAGGCGATCG
>Ga0134125_10007245_pt1 | contig 12520 bp, 10 predicted proteins | sample KB31751_FD_96464 | JGI IMG/M metagenome (GOLD analysis project Ga0134125, IMG submission 96464) | Terrestrial soil microbial communities with excess Nitrogen fertilizer from Kellogg Biological Station, Michigan, USA - KB3-175-1 | ecosystem: Environmental > Terrestrial > Soil > Unclassified ... | reverse complement strand
CTCGAGCGCGGTCAGCTTGATGTAGGCATAGGCGTCGGTGATCGCGGTCGGCTCGTCGGTGGTGAGCACGAGGCAGGCGCGGGACTGCGCGGCCATGTGGCGCACCGTGCGCTCGATGCCGGCGCCGAGATCAAGCACCACCCAATCGTAGTTCCGAGAAAAGCGCTGCAACTCGCTGCGCAAGGCGACGAGCTTGGCCGGCGCGAGATTGGCGAGTCCATAGGAGCCGGAGCGCCCGGCGACGATGTCGAAGCCGTTGCGGCGCGCGCCGCCATCGAAAGGCGTGACGATGTCGTCGAGCGCCGCCTCGCCGGAGACGACATGAGCGAGCTCGCCGTCCGAGGTGATGCCGAGCTGCACATCGACATTGGCGAGGCCGAGATCGCCGTCGAACAGCAGGATGCGGCGCCCGGCCTGGGCCAGCGCGTGGGCGAGGGTGATCGAAAACCAGGTCTTTCCGACCCCGCCCTTGCCCGAAGCGACCGCGATGATGTTGCGGCCGTTTTGCGCGCGGTCGGCGAACGGGCTCGGCGCGGGATCGAATTGGGCGGCCTCTGTCATGCAACACCTTTGGGCAAGAGCAAGCGGGCGAGAAGCATCGGCGAAAACGCCAGCAGCCCGTCCGCGATATCGGGCGCGATGCCGGCATCGGCGAGGCCGCGGCTGAGGCGGTGGCCGACGCTCAACACGGCGCCGAGCCGGCGCACCGCGTCGAGCCGCGTCGCAATCGCCCGGGCGCAGCCGAGGTCGCGAAACATGTCGGCCATGGCGAGGGTCTCCGCGCGGTCGCCGCCGGCGGCAAAGACCAGGACCGGCTCGGCGTCGCTGGCGGCGATGAGCGCGTCGAGCTCGCGGCAATCGCCCGTGCTGAAAGGATTGACGCCGCTCGTGTCGATGATGATGCGTGCTTCGTGCGTCGCGGCCGCGAGCACTGCGGCGAGCGCCCGCGGGCCATCGGCGGTCTCGAACGGCGTTCCCAGGATATTGGCGAAGGCTTCGAGCTGGGCCGCACCGCCGGCGCGCACCAGATCGGTCGAAATGAGCCGCGTGGCCTCGCCCGCCAGCACGGCGCGGGCGGCGAGCTTTGCCGCCGTCGCGGTCTTGCCGCCTCCGGGCGGGCCGACCAGGATGATCGCGCGGCGGTCGCTCGCGGCGAGCGGCGCAAAGCGGCAATAGGCGGCGATACCGCGGGCGAGCGCCTGATGAGCGCCCTCGGCCTCATGCGCGGCGGCGGCCGCGAGGATCGCATCGCTCGCCTCGCCGGGGACGCCGTGGAACGCCAACGCCTTGGCAAAGGCCTCGGCGAAACGCGGCACCGGCGCGGCGAATTTCGCCTCATCGAGCGCCGCGGTCACGCGCGCGCCGCCCGCCTCGTCTTCCTGGGTCGAGACGATCACAGCTCCCGGTCCCAGATGCTCGCGCACCAGGTCCATCGCCTCCATCGTCGTCCGCCCGGTGAATGTTCTGAGCCGCATCCGCTTTCATCCGCTCTCAAATCGTGCCCAGGGTCTTGATGCGCGCCTTGGGATGGATCTCGTTCTGCGACATGACGACGGTCATGGCGCGGAAGCGCTCGACGATCGAGCGCACATAGGGCCTGACCGCAGGGCTGGTCAGCAGCACAGCGTTCTCGCCACGCATGGCGAGGCGCTCGAAATTGCTCCGGATGGCCTGGATGAATTCCTGGAGCTTTGAGGGCGGCATGCTGAGATGGCGCTCCTCGCCCTGGCCGGCGAGAGCCTCGGCGAAAGCCTGCTCCCATTGCGGCGACAGCGTGACGAGCGGAATGATGCCCTGGTCATTGGCGTTGGCGTCGGAGATCTGGCGCGCGAGGCGGGCACGCACATGCTCGGTGATGACCGAGACATTGCGGCTCGCGCCGCAGGCCTCGAAAATTCCCTCGAGGATGGTCGGGAGATCGCGGATCGAGACGCGCTCGGCGAGAAGGTTCTGCAGCACGCGCTGCACGCTCGCCATCGGGATCTGGCTCGGCACCATGTCGGTGACGAGCTTTTGATGCGGCTTGTCGAGCTCGTCGATGAGCTTTTGCGTCTCGGAGTAGGACAAGAGCTCCGACATATTGTCCTTCACCACCTCGGTCAGATGGGTGGTGATGACGGTTTGCGGCTCGACCACGGTGTAACCGCGGAACTGCGCTTCCTCGCGCGTGGATTCGGGAACCCATTGCGCGGGAAGGCCGAAGGTCGGCTCGGTGGTGTTCTCGCCGCCGAGCGAGATCGGCTCGCCCTTGGGGTCCATGACGAGCAGCATGTTGGGGCGAAGCTCGCCCCGCCCGACCTCGATCTCCTTGATGCGCAGGATGTAGCCGCTCGCCTGGAGCTGCAGATTGTCCTGGATGCGCACCGAGGGCATGATGAAGCCCATCTCCTGCGCCAGGCTGCGCCGCAGCGCCTTCACCTGATCGGTCAGCCGCGTGCCGTGATCGCCGTTGATGAGGCTCAAAAGCCCGTAGCCGAGTTCCAAGCGGATCTGGTCGATCTGGAGTGCGGCAGCGGTCGATTCCTCCTTCGGCGTTTCCTTGGCGGCTTTCGCCTCGTCTTCCGCGGCGCGCTTCTTGCGCTCGCGCTCCTCGGTGATCTTCCAGGCGCCGCCGCCCGCGAGGAGCGAGAGCGTCATGAACGGCAGGAACGGGACGCCCGGCACGAGGGCGAGGGAAAAGGCGAGGAAGGAGGCGAGGCCGAGCGCCGAGGGATGGGCGCTCAATTGCCCGAACAGCGCCTTGTCGGTGGTGCCGCTGATGCCCGCCTTGGAAACCAGCATGCCCGCCGCGGTCGAGACGATGAGCGCCGGGATTTGCGTGACGAGCCCGTCGCCGACGGTCAGCAGCGTGAAGGCGTGGGTGGCATCGCTGAAGCTCATCCCCTTTTGCGCGATACCGATGAAGATGCCGCCGATGACGTTGATGCCGGTGATGATGAGGCCGGCGACCGCGTCGCCGCGCACGAATTTCGAGGCGCCGTCCATGGCGCCGAAGAAGTTGCTCTCGTCTTCGAGGTCCTTGCGGCGCGCACGGGCTTTGGCCTCGTCGATCATGCCGGCCGAGAGGTCGGCGTCGATCGCCATCTGCTTGCCCGGCATCGCGTCCAGGCTGAACCGCGCGGCGACTTCGGCGATGCGCCCCGAACCCTTGGTGATGACGACGAAATTGACGACGACGAGGATCGTGAAGACGATCACGCCGATGACGAAATTTCCGCCCATGACGAATCCGCCAAAGGCTTGGATGACGTGGCCCGCCGCCGCCGGCCCTTCGCCGCCATGGCTCAAGATGAGACGGGTCGAGGCGAGGTTGAGCGCCAGGCGCAGCATCGTGCTCATCAACAGCACGGTCGGGAAGGACGAGAATTCGAGCGGCCGCTCGATGAACAGGCCGACCATGAGGATGAGCACGGCGAAGGTGACCGACAGCGCCAGGCTGATATCGAGCAGCCAGGTCGGCATCGGCACGATCAGGACGGCGAGGATCGCGACGACGCCGAGCGCCAGCGCGATCTCGCCACGCTTCAGGGCGTCGGTGATCCGGGATATCAATACGCCGAACGGATCGGCGGCCGTGCTTTGGCTGGCGGCGGTGTCGGCCATCGATCGACGCTTACGCGGTCGCGCGCTCGGCTTCGCCGTGCTGCGGCACGGTGAGGCCTTCTTCGCGGTATTGCTGCAGCTTGTTGCGCAGGGTGCGGATCGAGATGCCGAGAATGTTGGCGGCGTGGGTGCGGTTGCCCAGGCAGTGCTGCAAGGTCTCGAGGATCAGGTCGCGCTCGACATCGGCAACGGTCCGGCCGACCAGCCCCATACGCGCCGCGACATTGGGATCGGCGCCGTCGCTCGCGCGGCCGCTCGAGAGCGCCACGGCATCGGCGCCGATCTCCTCGCCGCGCGCCAGAAGCACGGCGCGATGCATCGTGTTCTCGAGCTCGCGTACATTGCCGCGCCACGGATGCTGGACGAGGCGGGCGCGTAGCTCGAGCGAGAGGGGCCGCGCCGGCACCGCGTTCAACTCGGCATATTTCTTGACGAAGAACTCGGCGAGCGGCTCGACGTCCTTGGGCCGCTCGCGCAGCGCCGGAACGCGGAGATTGACAACGTTGAGGCGGAAATAAAGGTCGTCGCGGAAGGCGCCCTCGCGCACTGCCGCTTCGAGGTCGCGGTTCGAGGTGGCGATCAGGCGGATGTCGATCTTGATCGGCTGGGTGCCGCCGACGCGGTCGATCTCGCGCTCCTGCACGGCGCGCAGGAGCTTCGCCTGGAGACGGGGGTGCATCTCGCTGATCTCGTCGAGCAGCAGCGTTCCGCCGTTTGCTTCCTCGAACTTGCCGATGCGGCGGGCGATCGCCCCCGTGAAAGCACCCTTCTCGTGGCCGAACAATTCGCTCTCGAGCAGGTTCTCGGGGATCGCGGCGCAATTGAAGCTGATGAACGGCATCTTGGCGCGCTTGCTGCGGCGATGGATAAGGCGCGCGACGACCTCCTTGCCGGTGCCGCTTTCGCCGGTGACGAGCACGCTTGCTTCCGACGGCGCGATCTGCTCGGCCATGCGCACCACCGCCTCCATCGCCGGATCGCGATAGATGATGGCATGACTGTCGGTCGAGACCGCCTGCAGCACGGCGGCGATCAGCTCCGCGTCGGGCGGCAGGGGGATATATTCCTGCGCGCCTGCCTTGATCGCCCGCACCGCCGCGTCGGCGTCGTTGCCGATGCCGCAGGCGACGATCGGCACGAAAATCCGCTCGCGCTTCAGGCTCTCGATCATGCGCTGGATGTCGAGCTTCACATCCATCATCAACAGATCGGCGCCCTGGCCGGCGCGCAAGGCGGCGAGGCCTTGCTCGATATTGTCGGCATGCGCCACCGTCGCGCCGCGATTGAGCGCGATCTTGCCGGCCGTGCCGAAGTGACCGTCGAGCGGTCCAAGGATCAGAAGACGCATGCTACCCTCTCTCTCGGGCCCAGGAGCGCTTGCTTCAGGCCCGGTCGGCCTTGACGATTTCCGTCATGGTCACACCCAAATGCTCGTCGACGATCACGACCTCGCCGCGCGCCACCAGCCGGTTGTTGACATAGATGTCGATCGCCTCGCCGACCTTGCGATCGAGCTCGACGACCGCGCCGCGGCCGAGCTTCAAGAGCTGGCTCACCTGCATGTTGGCGCGGCCGAGCACCGCCGAGACCTGGACGGGAATGTCGTAGACCGCTTCGAGGTCCTTGGCGCTTTGCGGCTTGGCGTCGGGCTGCGCCGCCGCATCGCTCTCGAGTTCGTTGAGCGGCATGTTCGGGGTGTCGGTCATTTGTGGTTCTCCTCGGGGGAAGGCGGTGTCGGCGGCGAGAGTGGCGCGGCGATCCGCGCCAGTGCCGCGTCGATTTGATTCAATTGGTCGGCAAGCCGGCGCTCGGCGCCGCCATCGGCCCATTCGATCCTGGCATCGCCCCAGGTGAAGCTCTCCTCGGCAAGCAGCACGATGCGGCCGCTATAGCCCGCGCTCGCCGCGATCGCCTCGATACGCTCGCGGACGGCGTCATAGACCTCGTTGCCGACGCGCAGGACGACGCGCGGCTCGTCGATCGCCTCGGCGAGGCAGGCGCTGGCAAGGGCTTCGATCTCGGCCATCGGCGCGCGCGCGGCGCAGGCGGGCAGCGCTTTGGCGATGATTGCGCGCAACGCCGCCACGGCGTCGCGTTGCATGTTGGCCGTGCGCGCGTCTTCGGCGGCGATGAGCGCGGGAAGTTTCTCCATCAGCGCCGCGAGCGCCGCGGCCGATTTGGCGGCAGCCGCCTCGGCCGCTTCGGCGAGGGCGCGCTCGTGCCCCTCGGCGAACGCCGCCTCGCGGACGGCATCGAGCTCGGCGCGGGTGAAGCTCTCGACGGGCGCCGCCGACGGCGCGTCCTTGTCCTCGAGCGCGTCGAAGGACATGTCGAAGAGAAATTTCTTTGCCGTCGCCATGCGTTCCGCTCAGTACACCAGCTCGTCTTCGGCGTTCCCGTCGGCGATGACGATCTCGCCGCGCGCCGCCAAATCCTTCGCCACCGACACGATATAACCTTGAGCCTCCTCGACATCGCGCAGCCGCACCGGGCCGAGGCCAGCGATCTCCTCCTTCAGCAGCTTGCCGCCGCGCTCCGACATGTTCTTGAGGAAGAAGTCGCGCATCGTCTCGGACGCGCCTTTGAGAGCGACCGGCAGCTTGTCCTTCTCGGCGTTGCGCAGCACAGCCTGCATAGCGTTGGCGTCGAGCTTTGCCAGATCGTCGAAAGTGAACATCAGGCTCTTGACGCGCTCGGCGCTGTCACGGTTGCGCTCTTCAAGCGCGGTCAAGAACTTCGTTTCGGTGTTGCGGTCGAGGCTGTTGAAGATCTCGGCGATGAGCTCGTGGGCGTCGCGGCGGTTGCTGCGCGCGAGATTGGTGAAGAATTCGGTCCTGAGCGTGCGCTCGACGTCGTCGAGGACCTCTTTCTGTACGGCCTCCATGCGCAGCATGCGCATGATGACCTCCATGGCGAAATTCTCCGGAAGCTGGGACAGAACGCGCCCGGCGTGATCGGCCTTGATCTTCGACAGCACGACCGCGACGGTCTGGGGGTATTCGTTTTTGAGATAGTTTGCGAGCACGGTCTCGTTGACGTTGCCGAGCTTGTCCCACATGGTGCGGCCGGCGGGACCGCGGATCTCTTCCATGATCTGCGAGACGCGCTCGGGCCCGAGTACCTTCTGCAGCAGGCGCTCGGTGCTCTCGTGCGAGCCGACGAGCGAGCCGGTGGCCGAGATCTGGTCGGCAAAATCGACGAACAGCTTCTCGACGACGTTCGACGCGACCGTGCCGAGATTGGCCATGGTCTGCGACAGTTCCTTGATCTCCTCTTCGTCCATCAAGGCGAAGAGGCGCGCGGACTGGTCCTCGCCGAGCGAGAGCATGAAGATCGCGGCCTTCTCGGCGCCCGTCAGGGTGCGGTAATCGTCACGGGATTGCGGCGGCATGGCAAAAGGCTCGTTTCTACCGGTTGTTCTGATACATCCAGCTGCGCATGATCGAGACCGCCTCTTCCGGGTGCTTCTCGACGATCTCGCCGATCTTCTTCATGCTCGAGGCGGCGACGCGCCCCTCGACCTGGCCGATATCGATCGTTTCGCCGCCGCTTTGAGGCCGCGGCGCGAGCGCGGCGTCGGGACTGGCGAGCTGCGTTGCCGCATTGGGGCCGGCGAGGAGTGCCGCGGCGGTGGCGGGTTGGGGCAGGGCGGCGGCCGCGCTCTCCATGAAGCGCACGACCATCGGCCGTACCACGAGGAGCAGGAACAAGAGCCCCACCACCGCGATCACGCCCGTCTCGCCGACGCGGATGATGTCGTCCTTGCCGAGGCCCATCAGGCTCCAGGCCGGCGGCGGCAGGGGCGGCTCCTCGACGCCGGCGAAGGGAAGGTTGACCACCTCGACGCTGTCGCCGCGCTTCTCGTCATAGCCGACCGCCGAGCGCACCAGCGCCGTCAGTTGCTTCATCTCGTCGGGCGAGCGCGGCTGATAGGTCTTCTTGCCGTCGGGCGCGATGATGTTGGTGCCGTCGACCAGCACGGCAACTGAGAGCCGCTTCACCGTCCCCTGATCGCTCACCTGGCTGCGGACGGTCTTGCTGATCTCGTAATTCGTCGTTTCCTCGTTATGGGTGCTCTGGCTCTGCTGGCCCGGATTGGCGGGCGCCTGTCCGCCGGGCAGGTTGGTGGTGACCGAGACCGCCTGGTTGTTCGTCTTGTTGACGTCGGTTTGGCTCGTCGTCTGGGTCGAGCGGACGACCTGGCCGTCCGGATCGTAGGTTTCGGAATTCGTGGTGACGCGGTCGAAATTCATGTCCGCATGAATATCGACGCGGGCCTTGCCCGGCCCGAGCGAGCGGTCGATGAGCTCTTCGACATTGCGCGCAAGGCGCGTTTCGTAATTGATGCGCTGCTCTTCGCTGTTGGCGCTCGTGAGCTGGTCGGGCGCGTCGCCATCGCCGCGCGCCAGGAGATTGCCGTCGGAATCGACGATCGAGACGCGGTTGGGTTGAAGCCCCGGCACGGCGGCGGCGACGAGATGCTGGATCGCGGCCACCTGCGTGCGCGTCAGCCGCGCGGCGGTGCGCTGGCGCACCACGACCGAGGCGGTCGCGTCCTGGCGCTCGCGCGAGAACAGCTCACGCTGCGGCAGCACGAGATGGACGCGGGCGGACTGCACCACGCTGAGCGAGGCGATGGTGCGCTCGAGCTCGCCCTCGAGCGCGCGCACCTTGTTGATGTTTTCGACGAATTGCGAGGGCCCGAAGCTGTCGGGCTTGTCGAAAATCTCATAGCCGACCGACCCGCCGCGCGGCACGCCTTGCTCGGCGAGCTGCATCCTGAGCTTGGTCACCTGGTCGACCGGCACCATGATCTGCGCGCCGCCGGCGCGCAGCTCATAGGGGATGTTCATGGTGTCGAGCTTCTGAACGATCTGGCCGCTGTCCTTGGTGTCGAGGTCGCCGAACAGCAGCGCCATTTCGGGCGTGCGGATGCGGTTGCCGAGCACGATGAAGAAGGCGGCGGTTCCGGCGAGGGCGAGGGCGATGGCGACGAGCCTCACCGCGCCGAGACTGCGAAGCGTTTGAAGGATGCCGTTCACCGTTCCGAACCCCCGGGCTGCCGATGCGGGCGTGGCGCCCGCGCGCAAGCTACGGTCGGTTGGGTGAAAAGAGGGTTAAGGGGCGGCAGTTTTTGCCCAGCGCCCGGCACTTCTTGCCGAGGCCGGGGCCCGGACTACTCGCTGCGGTCGTTGTTGCGGTAATCCTGCAGCCGTGTGACCCGCAAGCCGGGCAGGCCGTGACTGTCGACAAGACGCTGCCAGGAGAGGAATTCCTCGATCGATAGCGAATAGCGCTGGCAAGCCTCCTCGAGCGTCAGGACGCCCGCCCGCACCGCGGCAATCACCTCGGCCTTGCGGCGGATGACCCAACGCTTGGTCTCGGGCGGCGGCAGCCGGTCGAGCGTGATGCCGGCGCCGATCTCGACGAGCCAATCATGCTCGCTGGCGCGGAGTGTGTGTTGAGCGTTGCTGTTCATGGTCATCGAGGTTCTGGATTGCACGCGCGGGAAAATACCGGTTGGCGCTTTAAGAAAGCCCTAAAACTCATGGTTAACGCTTTGAAAAAATTGTATAAAATGCATGCGACCAGCATCGCTTCAAAGCCCGCGAGCCGCATGCATCCCGCCCCCGTCATCAGCCGGTCTGGATGTTCAGCAAGGCCTGCAGCATCTGGTCCGAGACGGTGATGACCTTGGAGTTCGCCTGATAGGCGTTCTGCATGATGATGAGCTTGCTGAACTCGGTCGCGATATCGACCGTCGAGTTCTCGAGCGAGGAGGGCGACACCGTCCCGGCGGCGCCGGTGCCGGCCTGGTTGAGCAGCACCGCCCCCGATTTCGCCGAAGCCTGATAGGTGTTGCCCGTGACCGGGGTGAGGCCGTCGGGGTCGGCGAAGGTCGCGATCGGCAGGATGTAGATCGCCTGATGCAGGCCGTTGTTGAAATTCGCCGTCACGATGCCGTTGGCATCGACCGTGACGCCGGTGAAGTTGCCGAACTTCACGCCGTCCTGGTTGATGGTGCCGACCGAGAAGGTCGTGCCGAGTTGGCTCAACCCGTTGGTCGTGCCGTTGGTGCCGATGTCGAAGGTAATGGGCTGCGGCGAGGCGCCGCCGCTGATCGAGGGATCCCAATTGACCGAGAGCGCATTGGCGGTGGCGAAGGTCGAATTTGTCAGGTCGAGTGAGCCGTCGGTGTTGAACTTCACGATGTTGTCGCCGGCGGCAATCGTCGCGGTCGTCGTGCCGGCATTGGGGAAGCTCGCCGAGACGTTCCATTCATTGGCATTGTCGGCCTCGACGCCGGCGGTGAAGGTCTCGGCGCCGGTCGTGGCGGTGATCGAGCCGCCGCTGATCGGCTGACCGCTGCTGTCGGTGATGGTAACGACGCTGCCGGCAGCGGCGGCGGTGAAGCCGGTAGGAAGGACCGCCTGGATCGCACTGGCGACATCCGTGAGGGTCGGCGCGGCGCCGAGCGCCGCCGTGTTGAGGGTCTGGCCGTCCACCTTGACCTGGAACACGTCGCCCGCGGCGATGGCGCCGGCTTCGGTGAAGCCTTGCGACGACGCTGCGACGGCGGTGCGGGTGAAGGAGAGAGTCATGTCGTGCTCGATGCCTTGCGAATCGAACACCGGCACAGTCATGGTGCGCGCACCGGTGGTCGATGTATCCGAGGCAGGAAGGTTGGCCGAAATCGTGACGTTGGCCGTGGCGCTGGCGCTGCCGCCGATACCGGTGACGTTGACGGTCTGCAGCGAATTGAGCGAGGTCGCGGTGAGCTGCTGCAGATTGCCGTTTGCGATCGCGAGCGATTGCGCCGGGGTGAGCTTCTGGCCCTGGAGGTAGAGGCCCGCGCCGTTGACGAGATTGCCGGTCGAATCGACCGTGAAATTGCCGGCGCGGGTGAAGGAGAAGGTCGCGCCGCTTGCGGCGCCGCCCGGGTTGACGTTGACGACGAAGAAGCCGTGGCCGGAGATCGCGAGATCGGTCGGCGAGGCGGTCGACTGCATCACGCCCTGGTTGTCGATGTTGTAGACCGGCGAGGATTGGACGCCGCCCGGCGAATAGAGCGTGGTCGCGCCGCTTGCCTGGGTAACGAGCGTCGAGAAATTCGTGCTCGTCTCCTTGTAGCCGACGGTGTTGGAGTTGGAGATGTTGTCGGAGATCATGCCGAGCGCGTTGCTGCTTGCAGCCAGGCCCGACACGGCGGAATAAAGTGCGCCAAGGATGCTCATAACGGGGTTCCTCTTTCTCTCGGGACTGTCAAAGACTGGTGTTGATGGTCGGGTTGATGGCGAGGAGCTCGCTCAGCGGCACCGAGACGCCGGAGAGGTTGAGGTTCGCCCCGCTGCTATCGACGCTGACGCCGTTGACGACGCCATAGGAGGTGACCGTCGTGGTGATCGGGTTGTTGCTCGCGTCTTTGGCGACGACCTGAAGGGTGTATTGGCCGCCATCCGGCATCTGCACGCCGGCGCTGGTTTTGCCGTCCCAGACGAAGTCGTGGTTGCCGGCATTGATGTTGCCGCTCGTCGAGTAGACGACGTTGCCGGAGGAGTCCTCGACGAGCAGATCGACGCTCGCGGCATTGCTCGGCAGCGAGTAGGAAAAGCCCGCCGCTCCGCCCGAGAGCGGCGCGGTGGCGTCGCTGTACTGGATCGTCTGGCCGACCAGCGGTGCCGCGGCGATCGCCTCGTTGCTGGTCTGAAGCTGGATGAGCTGCTGCAGATTCTTGTTGGTGTTGATCTGCTGCTCGACCTCGCTGAAGCCGACCAATTGCTGGGTGAACTGGCTGGTGTCGACCGGCGACAGCGGGTCCTGATTCTGCAGCTGCGTCGTCAGCAGCGTCAGGAAGGTGTTGAAGTTCGAGGTGAAATCCGGAACGCCAGTGTCCGTGCTGGTGGTGGTGGCCGGCGGCGTGACATTGACGCCCGTGGTCGTGGTCATGGCTTCGTTCCTATACCTCTATGTCGAGAGTGCCGCTGTGCTGGCGCTGAGCGCGAACCAGCGCCGAGGCGGCGGTGAAATCCGCCGGCGTGCCTGTGCTCGCCGGGAAAGAGGGCGGCGCGTTTTGCGCGAAGCTTTGACCATCGCCGCGCAGATTGAAGCTGAGGCTGCCGCTGTCGGCGTTGAACCCGGCATCGCGCAGCGATTGCTGGAGCTGGCTCGCATCCTGCTTCAAGAGATTGAGCGTGTCGGAGCGGTCGGCGGAAATCACCGCGGTCAGCCTGCCGTCATGGTTGACGTTGAGCTTGACGTCGATGGTTCCAAGGCTCGCCGGCTTCAGCTGGATCTGGATCTCGTCATTGCCGGTCGTCAGCGCCTGCCTGAGGTTGATCGCGACTTGCTCGCTCGCCGGAAGGGCGATGAGCGCCGAGCGCAGGCTTGCATCGCTCGGCGTCGACAGCGGGGCCGAGGCGCCTCCCGTCGGATCGGTTTGCGGCAGCGGCAGGCTCGCGGCCGAGGCGCTCGTCGCGTCGCCGCTGGAATCCGAATTGGATTTCGTGCCGTCGCCGGTGGATGGGGTGGCGTCAATCGCCGCGCCGGCGTGGTTGAGGGCCGCCGCGAAGGCGCGCGGGTCGCTCGCCGCATTGGCGCCGCCCGGCGGGGTCGGCGAGGCGATGCCGGCCGCCGTATTGGAGCCGAGGCCGAAGCCCGAATTGTCGTGGCCCTTGCTGTCGCCGGCGCTCGCGGCCGGCGGTAGCGTTCCGGCATTGGGATCGGCGGGCTGAGTCAAAGCGGCGGTCGCGGGCGCTGCCGACTGATTGGAATGATCGGTGATGGTGCTCGCTCCGGCGACGATGCGCGCATTGAGCGCCGCGGCGCCGGGCAGCATGGCCGCAGCGTTGGCGGCGGTGTTCGATCCGGAAGCGGCGCTGGCCGCCGCATCGGATGGAGCGGGGCCGCCTTGCGCCGG
>Ga0134125_10007239_pt1 | contig 12527 bp, 11 predicted proteins | sample KB31751_FD_96464 | JGI IMG/M metagenome (GOLD analysis project Ga0134125, IMG submission 96464) | Terrestrial soil microbial communities with excess Nitrogen fertilizer from Kellogg Biological Station, Michigan, USA - KB3-175-1 | ecosystem: Environmental > Terrestrial > Soil > Unclassified ... | reverse complement strand
GTCGAGATAGCGCCGCACGTCGTCGGAGAATTCATCGACCGAGTGGTATCGCCGCTCCGGCTCCTTGCGCAGCGCTCGAAGGGTGATCGCGTCCAGATCGCCATCGATGCGATCGCTGCCTTTGCGATTCTCGCCTGCGACGCGTGCGCTCGGCTGCACCGGCTCGCCCTCGCACACCTCGCGCATCAACTCGTGCGTCGACTCTTGCGAGCTGCGATACGGCGTGTGTCTCGTGAGCAGCAGATACAGCACCACGCCCAGTGAATACACATCGCTCGCCGTCGTGATCGGCTTGCCGAGCACCTGCTCGGGGCTCGCGAATTCGAGCGTCATCGTGCTCATGCCCGTGATGGTCGGCGCCGCGCCTTCGTTGCCCATCGTCGGTTGCAGCAGTTTGGCGATGCCGAAGTCCAGCAGCTTCACTGTGCCGTCGGCCGTGACGAGGATGTTGTTCGGCTTCAGGTCGCGATGGACGACGAGATGCTGGTGCGCGTAGCTCACTGCCGAGCACACATCGCGGAAGAGCCGCAGGCGCTGCCGGATCGGCAGCTTCCGCTCCTCGCAGTACCGGTCGAGGGGCTCGCCCTCGACGAGGTCCATGATGAGGTAGGGGAGGCCCTCGTCCGTCGCCCCGCCGTCGATCAGGCGGGCGATGTTCGGATGGTCGAGCTTCGCGAGGATCTGCCGCTCGGCGCGCACCCGCTGCAGGATGAATTCCGCGGAGTGCGTCGCGGGTACGAGCTTGATGGCGACTTCTTTTTCGTACTGGGCATCGATGCGCCGCGCGCGATACACCTCGCCCATGCCGCCGGAGCCGATGAGCGCGACGATCTCGTAGGCGCCAATGCGCCTGCCTATCCAGCGTTCGCCGTCATCCGCTATCACGTCGTTGCTTCGATCAGCACGGCGAGCCTCGAGCCCGCGTGCAGCCACCCCCGGGAACTACGCTCGAGATTGTAGCGGCGATTTTTCGCGGGCCCTAGGGCCGGATGGTCAGCTTGCCGTCGACGATCGGGTTGCGGTCATTCTGCAGGCAGTCGTAGTTGCCCATGCGATCGAGGTCGGTCACGCGGCGGTACTTCAGCGTGACGGTCCAGGGGCGCGCGAGCGCGACGGGGTCTTCGATTGTCATCTCATTCTGCAGCTCGTCGGGGCTCACGCGCCGCACGCGCTCGATGAAGTGCGCTCGCTCGCTGAGCTTCGAGAGGGGCGAGGCGACGCCGATCGACTCCGTCGGCAGCCGCGCGATGGTGTCGATGACGAGCGTGTCGCCCTCCCAATGCGCGACCGAGTCGCCCATGCGCGTGGGCCACAGATCTTCGGCCGGCGGGTGTTGGCGGCCGTCGGTGTAGACGTGGCGAACGTCCTGTGTCACGAACACGAACAGCGTTTCTTCGGGCGTGACGGCGACCTGAAAAAGGGACGGTGATTCCATGACCAGGGGGAAACTGAACGAGCACGTCTTGCGCGCGCCATCGGTGGCGCGTAGCGCGGCGAGGTTCTTCAGACCTGTCTGATACTTCGCTTCCCACTCGGCGTTGTACGGCGGGTGACCGGCCAGTACCGACTTCGACTTGACCTCGTTGATGCCGCCGGCGGGCCGGCCTGCGGCGGTTCGCTGCGTCCAGGCGACGGTCTCCCAGATTCCGGTCCAGTCCGGCAGTGAGGCGAAAACACGTGCGCGCTCTTGCTGTGTCATCGGCGCTGCCCCGCAGGGCAAGGCGCTGGAGATCAGCAGCAGCGAGGCCGCGACGAGTTGCTTGGCCCTCATTTCGCGGCCTTCCCGAAGGGTTTGCCGTCCGGCCCTTCGGCCGAGACGAACAGTCCGCCGTGACTGCCATCGCGCATGGGATGAACGACGATGGTGAGACGGTCCCCGGCCTTCACGGTCGATGGCCGAAGCCCCGTGCGATACACCTCGAATGGCGCGCCCAGCTCGACGCTCCATTCGGTGGCGCCGCTCTTGCCCGGAACGAGCAGCTGGATCCAGCAGTGCGGATTCGTCCACTGGAATACCTTCACCGTACCGCTCAGCGTGACGGATTTCGTGTCGTCGAACATGGCGCCCGAGTGATGGGCGGCTGCCGGCAACGCCAGCGCAAGCGGAAGGACGCCGCAAAGAACCGCTCGCAGTCGCTTCATGCATGGCCTCCGTGAATTGATCCCCGATGGGAGAGTCATCGTCCCACGAGGTCGTGCCGCCAGACTGCAGACTTTCGTCATGTGCGTCCCCTTCCATACGCCGGCGGTACCTGAAAGTGACACCGAGTGCGACGTCGTGGGCAGATCACGGCGCAACTCCCCGCTCCGCGGCGGATTAGCCGTGGAATTCGCGCGCTCTCCCTTCAAGCTTCGCGGTCACTGACTTTCGTCAGGCTGCCGAGCCCACCTATGGCGCTGCGACTTCGCAGCAACGCCGCATCACACTCGATCAACGGATTTGGCCTCGAGGGCGAGTGAACACCGTGACGCGCAATCTTCCCGACGAAACCCGACGCCAACTGGCTGACGTGGCGCCTGCGCGCCGTGCTTACGTCGATCTCTTCCGTGGGCTGCTCATCGCGCACATGGCGCTCGATCACGCGTCGCTATTCTTCAATTCCGGTCGTGCAGCGGAGGAGCTCGCCGCGACCGGTGCGCCGGTGTTCGGCAACCTCTTTCAGTTCCTCACGCGGTTTCTCGGCGTGCCAGTCGCACCCGGGTTCTGCTTCATGGCCGGATTCATGGTGGCGATGACGAGCACGGCGCGCGAGCAACGCGGTGTGTCGCACGCCGAGGTGACGCGCCGGCTCATCTTTCGGGGGCTGGTGCTGATCGCGGTGGACGCCGTCGTGATGGGACTGCCGCGCGCAGCCATGGGGTTCTATTCGTTCATGGTGCTGAGCTCGATCGGCGTCGCGATCATCGCGCTCGCCTTGCTCCGCGACGTCTCGAGCCGCGTGCTGCTGCCCATCGCGCTCGGCATTCTCGCGTTGCATCCGCTCATCGACGTGTCGTGGATGCCGGTGTGGCTGCAGGCAATCGTGTACGAGCCGGTGCGCACGGGTGCCTTCCGCTCGATGTATCCCGTGCTGCCGTGGATCGGCATCGTGCTGCTCGGCTTCGTCGTCGGACGTGACGCGATGACGCGCGAGCGTCCCGCGCGATTCTGGACGGCTCTGGCGGCGATTGCGTTCCTGCTGTTCTTCACCGTCCGGCTGTCAGCAGGGTACGGAAACGCCTACGAATACAGCAGCCTCGACAGCTTCGCATTCTGGACGTTCTCGAAGTATCCACCCGACCTGCCGTTTCTGTGCTGGTCATTCGGCTGCATCTTTCTCGCGCTCGTCGTCCTCTCGCGCATCGCACGCAACGGTGCGCCGAAGTGGCTGCGACCCTTCGAGGTGTTCGGGCGTGTGCCGTTCTTTTTCTACGTCGTGCACTTCTACGTGCTGGGCATCGCGCAGGCGATCGTGCGAGCGAAGACCGGCCTGCCGCAAACCTACGCCATCTGGGCCGTGCTGCTGCTGGTGATGCTGTGGCCGTGCGCCTGGTACTACCGAAAGAAGCGCGAGCGGCCCAATTTCATCACGCGCTATTTCTGATCGGTCGAGGCCGCGGACCACGCCCGGATGCGCTTCACTTCCGCGGCGTCGAGGCCGAGGGATTCCAGGAAGTCCTGATGGGCTTCGGGCAGGGAGCGCTCGAAATGCGCGTGCCAGCGCCGCATGTCGTCGTCGTTCATACCGATGGAGCGGAACATCCGGGTCCAACCCTCTTTCGACATCGCTCGTGCGCGGCGCTCGGTGGAAGGGCTCTGAAGCAGGGAGAGCACCACGCGCTGCTGTGTGCGGAGCTCGGCGAGCTGCCGGTTCAGTGCCGCGACCTGGCGTTCGAGTGCATCGGCAAGCGGCGTGCTCGTTTCGAGCACGCGCTTGACCGTGGCGAGTGGCAGACCCGCGGCGCGCAGTTCAACGATTCGCCCGAGGCGCGCGACTGCTTCCTCCCCGTATAGGCGGTAGCCGGCCGGCGAATGCCGATCCGGCGGCAGCAATCCCATGCGGTCGTAGTAGAGCAGCGTGCTCCGCGCGAGCCCGAACGTGCGCGCCAGTTTCGAGATCGTGACTGGACGAGCGTCTCGCGCCGGCGTCAGCGTATCGCTGCGGCGACGCGGCCGGGCGGGTGGTTCTCGAACCATGTGTTCATGCTCTCTTGCCAGAAGGCCATGGTCTTGAGCCACGCATCTTCGCGCATGCCGGCGACCACGGCGACTCCGTTCTCATCCACGCCCGTGTAGGTATAGATGATCCCCACCGCTGTGGCGTCTGCGTGCTTGCGCTCCAGGGTGATCTGGATGTGCACCACCACACCGTCGGGTTGCCAACGCGCGAAGGCCACCCGCCGAGGCGGCTCGTACTCAGTGACGATCCACAGCGTGCGACCCGCCTCGTGCTGCGTCTCGAATACAGCACCGTGCTCCGCCACGCCCGAGGCGGAGTGGATCATCCGTGCGTCCCATCCGGGCAACCACTCCTTTTCCCGCTCCGGGCAAAGAAGCGGAAAGACCTGTTCGAGCGGCGCCCGAATGTCCTGAATGAACGACCGCACCAGCCGCGGGGCTGGGGAAGAGGTACTGCGCATGTTTGATACTCCGGTAGTGAATCGGAGCGCGCAGCTTCAACCGTGAAGCCGTAGTCAGGTCAAATCGTCGTTACCGCCGGCCGAAGATCTCGCTTTGGTCCATGCACTGGCAGTGCTTCACATCATCTTCGTCGATCGTGCACATCCGCACGTCGCCGACGGGGCAGACCAGATTGTCCGTCGGCGCGCGGAGAATCCGCGCAACGAGTACGTCGCTCTCCGCGGGCCGCTGCGTTGCGCATCCCACGCACAGGCACGCGGCCACCAGAACCACTGACAGGTGTCGGCTCATCTGAGGAATCTCCCGGAATCAGCGCTCAGTCCCTCCGCAAGTTCCGTACAGAGACAGAAGTACCCCGTGCGGTTGCACTCGCGACGCAAATTTCCCGTTTGTCCCCGCAACGACGCGGCCCGTACAGCGACGCGCGGCGCGACGCGTTCTGACGCATCATGTGCCGCCCCCTTTCGGAGGAATCTCGATGAGCGACGATCGCCCGCGCTTCACACTGTCCGAGCTCGAGCAAGCCGCCGAGCTCGTTCATCGCACCGTGCTCCCCACTCCGCAGTACGCGTGGCCGAAGCTCGCCGAGCGCGCCGGCTGCACCGTTTGGGTGAAACACGAGAACCACACGCCGACCGGTGCATTCAAAGTGCGCGGCGGCCTCACTTACATGGATCGCCTGCGCCGCGCACAGCCCGACGTGCCCGGCGTCGTCTCGGCCACGCGCGGCAATCATGGCCAGTCCGTCTCCTTCGCCGCGGCGAAGGCGGGCCTTCCGGCGAGGCTGTACGTGCCCTTCGGCAACTCGCCCGATCAGAACACGGCGATGGCCTCCTTCGGCGCGAGGGTCGTGGAGTTCGGCAAGGACTTCGACGAGGCCAAGCACGAGGCGCAGCGCGTCGCGGCCGCCGAAGGCCTGCACTTCGTGCAGTCGTTCCACTGGGATCTCGTGCTCGGCGTGTCGAGCTACGCGCTCGAGCTCTTCGGCGCGGTGCGCGATCTCGATGCGGTGTACGTCGGCATCGGCATGGGATCGGGCATCTGCTCGCTCATGCTGGTGCGCGACTTGCTCGGGCTCAAGACGGAGATCATCGGTGTCGGCGCGAAGAATGCGCCGGCGACGGCCTTGTCGTTCGAGGCCGGCAAGCCGGTCAGCACTTCGTCCGCGCTCACGTTCGCGGACGGCATCGCGACGCGCGAGCCCCATCCGGATGTGATCGAGGCAATGCACCGCGGCGCCTCGCGCATGCTCCTCGTGAGCGAGGACGAAATGGCTGAGGCGATGCGCGTCTACTTCGACACCACGCATCAGATTGCGGAAGGGGCGGGCGCTGCGCCGCTGGCTGCTCTGCTGCAGGAGTCTCACCGTATGGCTGGGCGCAAGGTCGGCCTCATCCTCACGGGGGGCAATATCACCCGCGCGTGGGTTTCGCAGGTGCTGGGCGGGCAGACGCCGGTCGCAAACACCGGGCAGCGCGTCGACCCCGGGCGCTGACCCCCCTGTCGCCTTTGGCCCGCACTTTGCGTTCTCGGGTGCGAGCCATTGAAAACAGCGACTTTTCGGGAGGAAAGCTGCATGCCGCGCATCAGGAGCGAGGAGCTCCGGCCACGTCTTATCGCTGCCGGAAAGGGCCTTCGGCCATGACCGCCACGAAGATGAGTGCCGGCCCGGCGGCGGCGCGGCTCCCACTGACGGTGCCCAACCCGAGCGTCCTGGGGCTGCCATCGCGCGCCTCCCTGCGGCAGCCTCCGCCGAGCGCCCGCGTCGATTTGTTCAGCACGCTCTATGCGCAGCTGCGCCAGATCGCACAGCGCTCGCTGAAGCGGAATGCTCCGCAGCTCACGATCAGCCCGACGACCCTGCTTCACGAGGCCTATCTGGCGATCGCGCACCGCGACTCACTGCAGTTTCCCGATCACGCGCGTTTCATGGCCTACGCCTCGCGCGCGATGCGTGGGCTGGTCATCGACTACGCACGCGAGCGCCACGAGCTGAAACGAGGTGGCGCGTTCGAGTTCACCTGCGTGCCGACGAATGCTGCAGAGCTGGCCGTGGATGATGTCGAGCTCACGCGCATCAGCGACGCGCTCGATGAGCTCGCCAAGCTCGACAGCTCGCTCGCCGAGCTGGTCGACCTGAAGTTCTTCTGCGGATTCTCCTTCACGGAGATCGCCGCGATGCGCGGCATTTCCGACCGCACCGTGCAGCGCGACTGGAGCAAGGCGCGCATCTACCTGCACGGCGTTCTGCGCGGGCCCTAGCCGCTCGTCGCGACACTTCCGAACGGCCGAACGCATGGCGCGCATCGACAAGGCGCACTGGGATGTCTTGAGCCCGCTGCTGGACGAGCTGCTCGGGCTTGAGGGCGACGCGCGCGCGGAGCGGCTCTCTCGCCTGCGTAGCGCAGACGATGCGCTGGCGGAGGAGCTCGAATCGCTGCTGGCTCAGCAGTCCACGATCGAGTCGTCTGGTTTTCTCGAGCGTGAGGTGGCGCGTCCCGCGCGCGAACCGACGCTGGCCGGGCAGATCATCGGCAACTACACGCTCGATCGCGTGCTCGGTCAGGGTGGGATGGGCACGGTGTGGCTCGCCCACCGCAGCGACGGCCGATACCAGGCGCACGTCGCCGTGAAGCTGCTGAACCTCGCGCTGCTCGGGCCGAGCGGTGTCGATCGCTTCCAACGCGAGGGCCACGCACTCGCGCGGCTCGCTCATCCGAACATCGCGCGGCTGGTCGATGCCGGCGTTACGCAGAGCGGGCACCCCTATCTGGTACTCGACTACGTCGAAGGCGAGCCGATCACACGCTGGTGCGAGAACCGCTCTCTCAACACCCGCGGGCGGGTACGGCTCTTCCTGCAAGTGCTGGCGGCCGTGGCGCACGCGCACGAAAAGCTGCTGCTGCATCGGGATCTGAAGCCCTCGAACATCTTCGTCACCCCGGATGGGCAGGTGAAGCTCCTCGACTTCGGCATCGCGAAGCTGCTCGATGGTGAGGCTCAATCGGAGTCGATGACGCAGCTCACCGGGCTTGCCGGGCCGTTCACGCCGGAGTTCGCGGCCCCCGAGCAGATCCTGGCGGGTGACGTGTCGACGGCCACCGACGTGTACGCGCTTGGCGTGCTGCTCTACGTGCTCCTGACCGGGCGCCATCCGACGATAAGCGAGGATCACACGCCGATCGACCGGCTGCGAGCCATCGTCGATACGAATCCCACGCCGCCGAGCGAGGCGGCCGCACGGGCCGCGGCGGCGCGATCATTCGACTCCGCGCCTCTCGCGCATATCGCGAAGGCGCTGCGAGGCGATCTCGACAACATCGTTCTCAAGGCGCTGAAGAAGTCGCCAACCGAGCGCTACCGCACCGTCGAAGCCTTTGCGGCCGATCTCAATCACTACCTGAATCACCAGCCCGTCACCGCGCGTGCGGACTCACTTTCCTATCGCGCGACGAAGTTTCTGATTCGCCACAGCGTGGCGGCAAGTGCTGCGGCGATCGTGCTCGCGACGATCATTGGGGCCGCGGGTGTTTCATTTCATCAGGCGCGCGAGGCGACGCGGCAACGCGACCGCGCCTTGTCGCTCGCCGCTCGCAATGAAGCGGTCGTCGACTTCGTCGGCGGCATGCTGACGGAAGTCGCGCCGGCGGATCAGCCCGTGCGCGTCGCGGACCTGCTCGATCGCAGTCAGTCGATCCTGATGTCGGACAGCAGCAACCCGGAGCATCAGGCGGCGATTCTGAGTCTGCTGTCGAGCTATTATCTCGGTTCCGGAAAGCCCGGCCAGGCGGACGCGTTGCTGACCCGCTCGCTGGCGCTCACGAAATCGACGCCGGACGCTGCGCTGCGTGCCGTGCTCCTGTGTGATAGCGCGTATGCCGCCTCGTTGCTCGGCCGTCGCGCGGACTCAGCAGTGGCGTTGAATCAGGGGCTCGAGCTTGCGAGCACCGATGCGCTCGCATCGATGCGCTGCCTGAGGAACCGTGCGTTCATCGCGCAAAATGCCAACGACCCTGCCGCGGCGCTGGAATTCACGTTGCGGGCACAGGCGCGACTGCGCGAAGCCAACGTCTCGCGGCCCGAGACGGAAGCGGAAATCCTCGCCGACATCGGGTATGCGCACTATCTGAGCGGGCGCACCGTCGCGGCCTACAACTACTACGACGCCTCTCTCAAGAAGCTCGCCGAGATCGGTCGCAGCGACAGCCCGCGCGTGCTTGCCATCCGAAACAACTGGGGCATCGCCAGTTTCGCGGCGGGCGACAACCGTCGCGCGCTCGAGCACTACGACGAAGCGCTCCGAATCGCGGTACGCCACTCCGTTGGCGGTGAGCCGCCGCCCTACCTGCTGGCGAATCGCGCGCTCGCCTTGTCTTCGCTTGCTCGTTTTACCGAGGCACTCGCGGCGTACGATCAGGCCATTGCGTCCGCCGAGCGCGCGGGCAACTACTCCGCGCGGCTCAACAATCTTGCGAACCGCGCCGGCACGTACGTCGTCATGGGGGACCTCGACCGAGCGGAGCGCGAGCTTGCGACGCTGACCCCGGAGATCGGCAAGAGCATTCCGCCGGACAGCGTCCCCGCCATGTCGATCACCTATGTTGGCGCACGAGTCGCGGCTGCTCGCGGCCGGACGGACGAAGCGCTGGCCGGATATTCGAGCGTCATCGAGTTCTTCGATCGCCGGGGCATGGCGATAGCGCCAGTCGCGCGTACTCTCAACGCCCGTGCCGAAGTGCGCCTGAAAACGGGTGATGTCGCCGCGGCGCTCGCCGACGCGCAACGCTCGCTGCAGATCGCCCGCGCGGTTCAGGGTGAGAGCCCTCGGTCGAGTCAAACGGGTCTTGCGTACTCGATGCTCGCGCGCGTGCACGAAAACCGCGGAGATCTGACAGAGGCGCGCAGCGAGGCCGGCACTGCCATTGAGCACCTGCAGGCCACTCTGGGCGATCAACACCCGGAGACTCTGCAGGCTCGAGAAATTCTGCACCGCCTCGCATCGAGCAGCGCACCTCGTTCGCTGAAGCGTCGTCCAGCACGTTTCGGCTTCGCTGCGGCGACGCCCGGGTTCCCTCCTTATTCGCGCAAGTAACTGATCGGATTGCGCTATTCGCAGTGCGCCGGCGAGGCGTGCGTCGCGCGTGCGGCCGGTCTATCCTTTCTCTCGCATCCAGTTGAGCGCGCCGGTTTCGGGCTCGAATCCAACACTTAAACCGAACCGGCGGATTCGAAACGTACAACGACCACGTGTCCGCATCGCGAGATGCCGTGAACGTTCTCACGGCTGCTCGTGACACACGCCGCAGTCATATCGCGAAGGGATAGAAAAGGTCTCCCCCATGGAGCAGCTGACACAGCTGACCCCGTTGTCCGAGCAGGCACCGAGCCGCACTGGCGAGGACCTGGCGGCGGTGGCTCGTGGAGACCGACGCGCGTTCGAGCGCCTCTATCGCGAATTTGGGCCGCGCGTGTTCCGTTTTGCATTCCGCCTGATCCGGGATCGCGCCAAAGCCGAGGAAGTGGTGAACGACGTGATGCTGGAAGTGTGGAAGAGCGCGGCGCAGTTCTCGGGCCTCTCGGCGCCGTCGACGTGGATTCTCGGCATCGCGCGGCACCGGACGCTCAACGCCGTGCGCGGCAAGACCCTCTATGTGACGGACATCGATGCGGCCGGCGACGTGCCGGATGAAGCACCGAGCGTCGAGGCCGGCCTCGACCGCGAGGCGCTCGCCGCGCGGCTGCGCGCCGCGCTCGACCGGCTCTCGCCCGAGCATCGCGAAGTCATCGAGCTCACCTTCATGGAAGAGCTGTCCTACAAGGAGATCGCGGCCATCGCGCAGTGCCCCGAGAACACCGTGAAGACCCGTATGTTCCATGCGAAGAAGAAGCTCGAACCGCTGCTCGCGCGGCTCCTGTCGGCAGGAGGGCTGCAATGAACACGGAAGAAGCCCGCGAGCTCCTGCCCTGGTATGCGGCCGGCGCGCTGAGCCCTGCGGAAGAGAAAGCGGTGGAGGCGCACCTGCGCCAGTCGGCGATTCTGCGCAACGAGCTCGACGAGTACCGCCGGCTGCAGGCGACCGTCGCCTCGACGGAGGATGTGCCCGAGTTTCGCCCGCAGCTCATTAAGAAGACGCTGGCAGAGATCGATGCGCTCGAGCAGGCGGACAAGCGCGTGAGTCGCGCTGGCTCGCCGAGCGGCGAAGCGGGTCTGCTTGCGCGAATCCGCCAGCAGATTGCGGCGTTCTGGGCGCCGTTGCCGATGGGCGGGCGGCTCGCGTTCGCGGGGCAGCTTGCGATCATCCTCGTGCTCGGCGGCGTGCTCATTGGCACGAGGTCGCATGACAGCGTATCCGAGGTGGTGAGCGGCACGGAGACCTCGGTCACGGCAAAGGGTCCGCAATTCAAGGTGATCTTCCAGCCGGAGGCGACGGAGCAGGCCATTCGGGCGCTGCTCGAGAGCGCGCACCTTGAAATTGTGTCGGGCCCCAGCGCAGAGCAGATGTATGTGCTCGCGAGCGCGTCGGGAGACAACAAGATGGACGCCGCGGCGACCCTGAATCAGTTGCGCTCTGCGTCTGCTGTCGTGCGCTACGCCAACCAGGTGGCGCGGTGACAACGCCGATCGTGTCACGAGGCTTCGCATGCAACGGCACACGCGGCCCCGCCGATCGGCCGCCGATCCGACAAGCTCGCTTCGTGGCGCAGCTTTTCGCAGGCTTTGGAGCGTTGGCCGCCTTCAGCGCGGCGCAAGCCCAGGTGGCCGCGCCGAACGATCCCTTCTTCCAGTCGCGGGGCACCTGGTCGCAGCCTTACGATGATCAGTGGGGCCTGCATCGCATCGGCTTCGACGCCACGAAGGAAGGCGCTGCCGCGTGGGCGCCCGAAGGTCGGACGCCACGGGCGGTGACCGTGGCCGTGATCGACACGGGCCTCGACTACGCGCATCCCGACCTCGCGCGCGAGTCGATCTGGACGAATCCCAAGGAAAAGCTCAACGGCATCGATGACGACCGCAACGGTTTCATCGATGACGTCATCGGCTGGAATTTCGCGGAGGGCAACAACAATCCCTGGGACCGCGCCGGGCATGGCACGCTGATCGCCGGCGTCATCGCGGCGGCGAGCAACAATGCGCTCGGCGTCACGGGGATCAACCCGCATGCGCGCATCATGCCGCTCGAGGTGCTGAACGGCGCAGGGCACGGGCGCAGCTCGCAGATCGCGGCGGCCATCTACTACGCACTCGCCAATGGCGCGCAGGTCATCAACCTGAGTCTCGGTGGCGAGAATCTGAGCACGCTCGAGCAGCACGCGATTCGCAAGGCGCTCGAAGCGGGCGTGGTCGTCGTCGTTGCCGCCGGCAATCTCGGGCGCAACACGGAAGGATTCGGCATTGCGGATCTGCAGGGCGCGATCGTCGTCGCGGCCACCGACCCGAACGACCAGCGTGCGCGCTTCTCGAACTGGGGCACGAACATCGGCATCGCTGCGCCCGGTGTCGACATTCTCGGCCTGCGTGCGCGCGACACGGACTTCGTCCGGACTTCTCGCTCGGCGAGTGACGCGCCGCAAGCGGCCGCGATGGGTTCGACGACGACTGTCTCAGCTGAACCTGCCGCTGCGGCCGCCGACGCCGGCTCGACTTCGTCCGGCGGCGGGGCGCCAAGTGCCGCGGTCGTCGGGGCGGACGGGCAGTACTACCGAGCCAGCGGCACATCGTTTTCAGCCGCGTTCGTTTCCGGCGTCGCGAGCTGGCTGCTGTCGATGCGCCCCGAGCTCAATGGCACGCAGGTCGCGCGCATGATCCTGCAGTCGGCGCGCGACATCGGGCCGCCGGGAGTCGATGCGATGACTGGCTACGGACTCATCGACGCGCGCGCCGCGCTCGCGGCCGATCCGGAGTTCT